>Ga0256407_10007885_pt1 | contig 15817 bp, 14 predicted proteins | sample RumenRJG_04DNA_FD_193489 | JGI IMG/M metagenome (GOLD analysis project Ga0256407, IMG submission 193489) | Bovine rumen microbial communities from Lethbridge, Alberta, Canada - RJG_04 | ecosystem: Host-associated > Mammals > Digestive system > Stomach > Rumen | place: Canada: Alberta...
GAGATTATACTTGATTTTCCACTGTTGTCTGCTGTCGCTTAATTCTTCAAAGTATTTTTTCATAATTGACCAACTCCTTTTGGTCAATTATAACATATTTTTCGTTTCTTTTCATGCGGTTGCCCTGGGTTTTGATTTTCTTATGCTTGCATTTTTGTATAATACAAAGTATAATTATAATATATGCGATCAAAGGAGAGATAGGGCCTATGCTGTTTGCTATTATATCTGCTGCAATTTGTCTTGCTGCCGCAACAATGATGTACACGCCTAAAATGAGGAGCTTCAGTCAATACAGACCTGTCGGACTGTTCTTTCTTTTTGAAGGTGTATGGGTGCTTGCAGATTATATCATAAAACAGATGATACCCGATAATGTCTTTATGATGATCGTTCATTATGTCGGACTTTCTGTTATAGGTCTGTACTTTATATTCAGCACTGTTTTTTCTTCAAAGGAAATCTTTAAAGGAAAATTCAGAGATAACGGGGATAAAAAGGATAAATAACAGAGTTTTAAAGGAGAGAAAAAATGGGATATCTTTATACGGTTATGTGGTTTATGATGGCACTGCTTCTGTATTCAAAGTTCAAGAATGAAGGGAAAATAGTGTACATACTTTCCGGATACTTTTTGTTTGCGGGTGTATGGTGGTTCGCAAATCAGCTTGTTACAACAGACCTTATGTCAGGTACTTACGGGCTGATATTCAGGGGCGTATCTGTACTTGCACTTATCGCTCTTATATTTTCATTTTTTGGAAAGAAAAAGCACTCCGAAAGTGAGAACAAATAAACCTTACGGCTGCTGCATTTACTTGCAGCAGCCGCTTTTTTTGTATCTTAATGTGTTTACGGACGGAACTGATCCCGATTCGGATATATCTGTTTTCATGGCACGTTTTTCTGCTTCCACAAGCAGCAGCGGCGAAAGGGAAAGAAGTGCGACTATAAGCCATTGTAAAGGCGTGAGCGGTGATGTGCTGAATATTGCAGAAAGGAACGGTACTGATATTACCGATATCTGCATTAAAGAACCGATGATGAATGCGCCCGTCAGCTTCATGTTGCCGAAGAAGCCTGTTCTGAAAAGCGAATGTCTGCTTCGCAGATTGAAAGAATGTACAAGCTGACTAAGACTCAGTACTGCAAATGTCATTGTCCTTGCTATTACAGGTTCACTTCCCGTATCAAAAAATACACGCCCTATCGTATATGCAAGAAAAGCCAGTGCGCCGATAAAACAGCCCTCTGTAATTATACTCCTTGCCGCACCGTTGCCGAATATGGAATGTGAGGTGTCGGAAGGCTTTCTTTCCATGATATCGGGTTCGGCAGGTTCTGCACCGAGAGCCAGCGCCGGCATTGAGTCTGTTACAAGATTTATCCACAAAAGCTGTATCGCAAGCAGCGGTGAGGGCAGACGCATCAGGAATGCACAAAGTACCGTCAGTATCTCACCGATGTTACTCGACAAAAGAAAATGGACAGTCTTTTTGATGTTCTCGAATATACCACGTCCCTGTTCGACAGCTTCTACTATTGTTGAGAAATTATCGTCCGTGAGTATCATGTCAGCGGCATTTTTGGCAACGTCAGTGCCGCTTTGTCCCATAGCACAGCCTATATCGGCACATCTCAGCGCCGGTGCATCGTTTATTCCGTCACCTGTCATGGCAACGACTGCACCTCTTGACTGGAAAGCCTTGACTATCCGCACTTTATGTTCCGGAGATACCCTTGCAAATACGGAGTATGAGTATATATTCCTTTCAAGTTCACTCTGCGGCAGCTTGTCAAGCTCCGCACCGGTAAGAGCTTTGCTGTTTTCCGTGAATATACCAAGCTCGGCGGCAACGGCTTTTGCTGTTGCTATATGGTCTCCGGTTATCATAACGGGCAGTATTCCGGCTTTTCTGCACATTGATACAGCCGACTTTGCCTGCGGTCTCGGAGGATCGTTCATGCCGATAAGACCGCAGAATACAAGACTGTTTTCCGCTTCGGAAATGCTTTTCGGCGGATAATTGCAGTCCTTGTATGCAACGGCTATAACACGCATGGCTTTTTCCGCAAGCTGACTGTTAAGCGAAAGTATTTTTTTACGGTATTCGCTGTTTATGCCCTGCTCAATGCTGTCATTCTTTACGGCTGTGCAGAGTGACAGGAGTATGTCGGGTGCGCCTTTGGCTATTACTCTGTATCTGCCGTTTTTCAGCCTGTGGACGGTAAGCATACGTTTCCGCACGGAATCAAAGGGAAATTCCTGTATTCTTGTAAACTGAATATCGAGCCTGTCCTTGTACAGTCCCGCTGATGCGGCTGCGTTTACTATGGCAGCTTCTGTCGGATCACCGTTTGCCGAATATCCGGAAGAATTTTTTGTAAGAGTACAGTTGCTGCAAAGAGTACCGAGTTCGAGTATAAAGCTTCCTGATGATGAATGTGCGCTGACTGTTCCCTGCGGTGAGGTTATGTTTGCGACAGTCATTTTATTCTGTGTGAGAGTGCCTGTCTTGTCGGAGCATATTACTCCTGCACTTCCGAGTGTTTCAACGGCGGGAAGGTGTCTTACTATTGCACGGTGCATTGCCATTTTCCTTACGCCCAGTGCAAGCACTATAGTTACAACGGCAGGCAGTCCTTCGGGTATGGCTGCAACGGCAAGGCTAATTGATATCATGAACATTTCAAGCGGCGGTACTTTTTGCAGCATTCCGAGTATGAATATAACTACACATATACCGAGTGCAGCCGTACCGAGTATTTTTCCTGTTTTTGCAAGGCTTTTTTGCAGAGGTGTTTTTGGACTTTCCTCACTGCTTATCATTTCGGCTATCTTTCCGACCTGAGTTTTCATTCCTGTTTCCGTGACTATCGCCTTTGCATGACCTGAAGTGATGAATGATGATGAAAATATCATGTTGCTTCTGTCGGCAGGCGGTGCGTCTTTCGGAAGAATACAGTCGTGACGCTTATCAGAAGGGACAGATTCGCCCGTGAGAGCAGATTCTTCGGCTTTAAGTGAGGTACAGTCGGCAAGTCTTGCGTCTGCACATACAAGGTCGCCGGCTTCGATACATAGTATATCGCCGGGAACAAGCTCCTCGGAAGGAATGCTTATTTGTTTTCCGCTGCGTATGACACGGGCATGAGGTGACGAGAGCTTTTTAAGAGCGTCTATCGCCTTTTCCGCACGGCATTCCTGTATAGTTCCCACAGCGGCATTGAGTATGACTATAAGCAGTATCATGACAGGCTCGGTAAAATTCCCGTCCCCTGTCAGTGAGGTGAAAAAAGATACTCCTGCCGCCGCAAGCAGTATCAGCACCATGAAATCCGCAAACTGAGAGAAAAATTTTACGATAACGCTTTGATGTCCTGATGAGTGCAGGAGGTTTTTACCGTAATGTTCAAGGCGTTTTTTTGCTTCTGCCGATGAAAGCCCGTTGTTTATATCGGTTTTCAGTTCAGAGGCTGTCTGAGTGCATGTGACATTATGCCAGTCCATAGCTTCACTCTCCCGATCTTTCGTTTATAAGTAATATATATTACAAAAAGTCGGTTTATATGAACCTTGCCTGTCGCATGGTTTTTTATAAAACATATTATGTAAACGGAGGTGTGGGTGGTTGAGTATTATTGAAATGATCGTGCTTAGTATGGCACTCAGTATAGATTCGTTTACAATAGGTATATCATGCGGTTTTGGCGGTATAAAGATGTCGGTTGCGGCAAGAGGGATAATATTTGTGGTATCGTCTGCCGTGACATGCGGTGCGGTCGTTTTCGGACGGCTTTTGAGCGGCATAGTGCCTGAGCTTGTCGGAAAGCTTGCAGGTGCCGGACTTCTTGCTTTTCTGGGGTTATATATGATATGGTCGGCTCTGCGTGAGAGTAGAGATGAGAGGGAATATGAAAGAGCTGACAGCGTAAAGGCGGCGGCGAGAATACTTTCCGATCCCGAAAGATGCGATGCGGATTCTTCAAAAACGATAGAACCGTATGAGGCGCTTACTATCGGCATAGCACTATCGGCAGATTCTTTTGCGGCAGGGATAAGCGCAGGCATAAGCAGTCTGAGTGCATTGCTTGTTCCGCTTTTTTGCGGAGTGTTCCAGATGGCGCTTCTTTATATCGGTGAAAGGACGGCTGTGAGGATAAAGGGCTTTTGTCCGAAAAAGAGGATATTTTCCGTGTGTTCGGGAGCTATACTTCTGATAACTGCTGTTTTCAGAGTGATATTATGAAATTATACATTCTGTAAAACGTAAAAGATGTTTTGCAAAGGATTTTTATATCAAGGTTATTTCAATTATTTTTAATTTTTTTGCACAAAATATTATGTGAAATCTTATACAATCGACTGAAATTTTTTTGAAAATATACTTTGTGTATTTTGACATAAAATCCTTTGAAAAACGTCAGGCTTTAAAAAATCGGCGTAAATTTTAATGAAAAATTTCTGTTTTTTAAAAAAAAGTTAAAAAATCTTATGTGCATTTTGCATAACGGTTGAATGGTTAAAATACACACTTATTAATGCTGATTTTGTCAAATTCAGACAATTAATTTAAAATTATTGAAAATGTTGCACAAATGGATAGCTTTGTATTTGTAAGTTGTGATAAAAATGATGGCAAGGCGTTGAAATCATTTGACCTGTATGCTATTATTATTGTAGCGGCGGAGTATGTTCGGCTTTTGCTGTTGTGCATAGCTTTCCGGTCGGCATTTTACGCCTGTGGCACGCAACGTGCAAAATAACTTATATTTTTTAAGAAAGAGGGTCATTATTATGGCAAGTAAATCCAAGAAGATCGTTGCACTTATTCTTACCGCTATGATGGCAACAGCAGCACTCGCAGGCTGCGGAGGCGGAAAGAAGGAACCGTCAAAGAGCGGCGGCACAACTTCAGGTGCAAGCACAGCAAGTCAGGCATCAGGCAGCGATGATGATGATGAAGGTGAAATCATAGACATCACAAAGGAAGAAACACTTTCCGTTATCAAAGAAGAAATGAAGAAAGAGGCTGTTGACGGCACAGTATCACTTAAAGTATGGTGTGCAAGTACTGACCTCGCATTTGAAAAGACAATAGCTGAAGAATTTGCACAGAAGTTCTCTGGTAACGGCCTTACAGTAAAGGTTGACGTAAGAGGTACTATCGGTGAGGATGCTGCAGGCGGTAAGATCATCGAGTCTCCTGAGGACGGCGCAGATGTATTTAACTTCGCAGATGACCAGCTTTCATCACTCGTTGAGGCTGACGATATCGCAGCTGTATCAGGCTACCTCAAGAAGACTGTAAAGAGCGGCAACACAACTGACTCTGTTGCTATCTGTACTGTAGATGATGAAATGTATGCATATCCGAAGACATCTGATAACGGCTACTTCATGTACTACGATAAGAGAGTATTCAAGGATGACGAAGTTGGTAACCTTGATGAAATGATAGCTAAGGCTAAGGCTGCTAACAAGAAAGTATTTATCGACCTCGGTAACGCTTGGTACAACACAGGCTTCTTCTTCGCAGCAGGCTGTAAGGTAGAATATAAGGGCGGCGTTCAGACAGCAGAATTCGGCAACGAAAACGGTCTTAAGGCTGCTAAGGCAATGTGCCATATCGCTGAAAACGAAGGCAGCGGCTATGAGGGTACTCCCGGAACAATGGGCGATAACGCATACGTTAAGCAGGGCTTTGAAACAGGCGAGCTCGCAGCAGCAGTTATCGGTACATGGGAAGGTCCTGACATAAAGAAGGCTATCGGTGAGCAGAACGTCGGCGCAGCTAAGCTTCCTACAGTTCTTATGGACGGCAAGCAGGAGCAGCTCCACTCATTCGGCGGCTATAAGCTCGTTGGTGTTAACAAGTACTCCAAGTCACAGTTCAGCGCACATATGCTCGCATACTATCTCACAAATACTGATTCACAGCTCAAGAGATACGGCACAAGAGGCCTTATCCCGACAAACCAGAAGGCTATAGACGGCGAGATCGACGGCAAGAAGGTTAAGGACGATCCCGCTCTCAAGGCTATCACAGATCAGCAGCCTTATGCACATCCTCAGGGTGCAAGCGTAAGCGGCAAGTACTGGGCATCTAACGTTGGCGGCTTCGGCGGCGAAATCGTTACAAACAAGGGCAATATGGACGACGCTACACTTAACAGCAAGCTCAAGGCTCTTGAGGCTCAGATGAAGGACTAATCTGTCTGGCATAACATAATTATTAATACTATCGGTTAATAAATATGAGCGGCCGGTTTTAAGATCGGTTGCTCATATTTCAACAGTTAACAAAAAGTAGTAACAAAGGAGTTGTATAACTGTATGGATTATCTTGACTATGTCCAGATGACCAAGGGACAGCGCTTTGCCTACAAATTCACTTCTTTCTTTAAGGGTATTCCCGGTGCAATAGTAAAGCTTTTCGCTACTATCGGCTACTTTATAAAGAAATTTTTCGTTAGTATCGGAATGTTCTTCCGTAACTACGGAATGAGATTTGCTAAAGGTGACGCAGGAACAAAGCTGTCATACATAGTAATGGGTGCAGGAAATATGATGCACAAGCAGTTAATGAAAGGTTTTATATTCCTTGCTACCGAGGTTGCATATATCTACTTTATGATAACCTTCGGCTCATACTATATAACAAGGATCTACAGCGGTACTGTTGATGATCCCGTAATGCTTTCTTCTAAGAAAAGTAAGGGCTTCTATAAATTCGGTACAGGCGCTATCGGTAGTGAGGTTGCTGTATTCAAAAGCACAGGCTTCAAAGAGGAAATACAGAACCCCGATACATACGATAACTCAAACAAGATCCTCCTTTTCTTCGCTCTTACATGCCTTATAACAATAGCTTTCATAGCTGTATATATCGCAAATACAAAGAGTGCTTACAAAACACAGGAAATCATAGCAAGCGGCAAGAGACCTATGAACTTCAAGGAAGAAATGGCTTCTTTCCTCGATGAACGTTTCCACATCACTCTCCTTGCTCTTCCTGTACTTCTTCTCATCACATTCACAATCATGCCTATCATATTCACCATCTTTATGGCGTTTACGAACTATGATGAAAAACATCAGCCGCCGTCAACGCTGTATCAATGGGTAGGTATGAAGAACTTCGCAGACGTATTCTATTCCAACCCGATGAAGTCTGAGACCTTCGGAAAGATCCTTATCTGGACACTTATCTGGGCTGTATTCGCAACATTTACAAACTTTATCTTCGGTATTATCCTCGCTCTCCTTATCAACAAGAAGGGCATCAAGTTCAAGGGCTTCTGGAGAACAATGTTCGTTGTAACAGCGGCTGTTCCTCAGTTCGTTACACTCCTTATCATGAAGCTTATGCTTGACAGAAACGGTCCTATCAACGGCGTTATTACCAGCATGGGTATGGATGCTGTACCGTTCCTTACAGAAGAAACATGGGCAAGAGTAACAGTAATCGTTGTTAATATGTGGGTAGGTATCCCGTATACAATGCTTATCTCTTCAGGTATCCTTATGAATATCCCTGAAGATCTCTATGAGAGTGCAAGAATCGACGGTGCAAATGCTGTTCAGCAGTTCACAAAGATCACTTTCCCCTACATCTTCTTCGTTCTTACTCCTTACCTCATCACTACATTCGTAAGCAATATCAATAACTTCAACGTTATCTACTTCCTTACGGGCGGTGACCCGAAGGCACCGGAGTATTACCGTGCAGGTAAGACCGACTTGCTTGTAACATGGCTGTACAGACTTACTGCTGAGACCAAAGACTTTAACCTTGCTGCCGTTATCGGTATTCTGGTATTCCTTATCTGTTCTTTGGGTTCACTCATTGCGTTCAACCTGTCCAAGGCATCAAAGAATGAGGAGGAGTTCTCATGACAAACAATTCACAGATCGAGGCTCGTACAGGCTATGCACGAAAAAGAGCGATTACAAATGGTATCGTTTATGTTATCCTTTCAATAATGGTAATTGTCTGGATAATCCCGATCGTATGGCTCGTACTCCAGTCTTTCAGTACAGAAGAGGGCGTTACAACAACCTTCTTCCCAAAGGGTTTGACTATAGATCACTATGTCAAGCTTTTCACTGATGATGCATTCCCCTATGGCAAATGGATACTCAACACATTCATCGTTGCAGTTTTCTCATGTGTTATATCAACACTGTTCATAATGATGGTAAGTTATGCGTTCTCACGTCTTCGTTTTAAGAGCCGTAAAACTTTCCTGAACCTCGGACTTATCCTCGGGATGTTCCCCGGCTTCATGTCAATGGCAGCTACATATAATATCATGGACATCATAGGTCTTAAAGGTCAGCTCGTAGCACTCGTTATCGTTTACTCTGCAGGCGCAGGTCTTGGCTATCAGGTATCAAAGGGCTTCTTCGATACTATCCCGAGATCACTCGATGAGGCTGCAAAGATCGACGGTGCAACAAGAAACCAGATCTTCTGGATCATCATTCTTCCGCTTTCAAAGCCGATAATCGTTTACACGGCTCTTACAACATTTATAGGTCCCTGGACGGACTACATCTTTGTAAGCTACTTCATGAAGGATAACGCAGAGAACTTCACAGTTGCTCTCGGTCTTTACAAGATGCTTGACAAGGAAGTTGTTGGCACTTACTTCACGACATTCTGTGCAGGCGCTGTACTCATAGCTATCCCGATCACGATCCTTTTCGTAATCATGCAGAGATTCTATGTTGCCGGCGTAACAGGCGGTGCCGTAAAGGGCTGATATTCAAATTCAAAAAGCAGGGATGCCAAAAGCACCCTGCTTTTTTTGTGAAAGGAGTATATGAATGAAAAAATATAAGCTGATTTCTCTTGCACTTACGGGAAGCATAATACTTTCAGCTATGCTTTGCGGATGCGGTTCAAAGAAAAATGATCAGAACAGTACAGCACAGTCCTCTGTTTCATCAGGTACTCAGGGCGGTGACGGTATAAAACTCCCCGATAACGGCGGATTCACAACAGTTCAGTATCAGTTCTCAGAGGATAAATACAAGACATATTATGAAATATTCCCGTATTCGTTCTATGACAGCAACGCTGACGGAATAGGCGATATGAACGGTATAATTCAGAAGCTTGATTATCTTAATGACGGCGATACGAATACAACTACCGATCTCGGCGTTGAGGGTATATGGCTCATGCCTATAATGGAGTCACCTTCATATCATAAATATGATGTAACCAATTATATGAAAGTCGATGAAGCCTACGGCACTAATGACGATTTCAAAAAGCTGCTTGATGAATGCCACAAAAGACATGTTGATGTAATAATCGACCTTGTTATAAATCATACGGCACTCAAACACGAATGGTATCAGAAGGCAATCGAGGAGCTTAAAGCAGGCAAGACTGACGGCTATGTACAGTACTACAATTTTGAAAAGGATCACACCGGCGGCGGCTGGAGCAAAGCAGGCGTTGATAACTGGTATTATGAATGTCAGTTCTATTCGGGAATGCCCGACCTTAATCTTCAGAACCCTAAAGTGCGTGAGGAAATTCAGAATGTAGTAAAATACTGGCTCGACATGGGCGTTGACGGTTTCAGACTTGACGCAGTATGGTGGTATGAGAGTGAAAAGGGTAATGATGCATCTATCGCAGACCTTAAATGGCTCTATGATTATGCAAAGACAGTAAAGCCTGATGTATATATGGTAGGCGAATGCTGGAAGGATACAGGTACAACACTTGAATTTTACAAGTCGGGCGTTGACAGCTTCTTCAACTTCTTTGTACAGGGTGCAACAGGAAAGGTCAACTTCACCGTAAACAAGAAAGATGCGCTCGGATATGTACAGTATCTTGAAAAGTGGCAGAGTCAGATAAAGGGCAATAATCCTGACGCTATAGATGCACAGTTCCTTTCAAACCATGATACGGCAAGAAGTGCGGGATATATCCGTACACTTACAAAGAAACGCATGAATGCAGCACTCTATATGCTTGCACCGGGAAATCCGTTCATGTATTACGGTGAGGAAATATGCATGACAGGTTCACAGAACGATCCTGAAAAGCGTAAGGGTATGTACTGGTCAAGCACGGATATGACAGGTTATGTAAAGAGAATACCCGACAATACAAATAATTCTCTGCCCGACCAGTCGGTAGAGGATGCACAGAAGGACGAAAATTCACTTCTTAACTTCTACAAGCGTGTTATAGCACTCAGACATCAGAATCCCGAAATAGCAAGGGGAACATTAAAGGCTGTTGAGCTTGGTGACAAATCCGCAGCCGGATATGTAACAGATTATAACGGCTCAAAAGTAATGGTAATATTCAATGTTTCCGACAAAGCAGCAGAGCTTAATGTACCTAAGGATACATTTGAGATCAAAGAGGTAAGAGGTTATCTGTTAGCAGCAATAGGCAGTGACGAGGAAGTAAAGGACGCTATACCTTCAAGTTATGCAGATCCTATGATAACTGTAAAAGATCAGACAGTGAAACTTCCGCCGTACAGTGCGATAGTTCTCAAATAATGTGTGCATAATCAAAACAGGCATGACAACAAAAGCTGTCATGCCTGTTTTTTTAAGGAGAATCATGTTATTCTATTTCCAGAGTATCTATGCCGTTTTCAATAACGGTTTCAACGGCTTCGAGAAGCTCACGGTATTTTTTCAGCATAAATTTAAGGTATTCCTTGCCCTCATCGGTTATAGCATAGTAGTTTCTTGTTCTGTGACTTTCGGTTATCTCCTGAGAGTACTCTGTCACATAACCCTGCTGCTGCAAACGGTAAAGTACAGGATAGAGAAAATTCATTTTGTATGTGCTGTTGCTCCTTTTTTCCAGTTCCTGCGATAAGCTGTAAACATACATGGGTTTTTCATTTAAAAGCAGAAGTGTCATCATAGGACTTGTTGCTCTTTTGAAATAATCTTCAAATGTGCTCTGTGCATCCTTGTTAGAAGTTCTTCCCATATATTACACCTGCCTTTCTGATTTTAAATCATTATAAATATTAGATATTTATGATTATTATTACTTATTGTAATTATAATAGCAAATAAATGTCAGACTTGCAATAGATTTACAAAAATTTGATATGAAAATAGTGTTAAATTTTTATTTCTTAAATCTTAAAAATTTTCAAGAAAAACACTTTACCGACAAAGCAAAATAAAGTGTGCAAGCCTGACCTTACGATCCTGTTTGCACACTTATTTTATACTGTTCTGAACAGAGATGTTATCTGTACGAAGTATTAAGCTAATTCTCCCAGCCAGTAACCGTTACCTTTTGAGGTACTTTTATTTGCTGTATCCGTAGCCATATAATTTTTTTCGTCAGTTGTAAGATATAATCTTATGCCTGTGCCGTTTTCCGACAGTCTTTCAGTTATCAGTTTATAGTAGTCCGAGCCGTTATAGGAATAATTTCCACCGTTGTAATCATAGTCGGGGGTAATTGATGAATTATATTCCTGTGAGGCATCAAGATAGCTGAGATTTGTGCAGAAAAGGGGTGTACCCTTATAGTCCTTAGTGATCTCAATTATCACATTTTTGAGTTTTGTACCTGCGGGTATCTTGATAGTAAAGTTGTATCTTCCGTCATCCATCCTATAGCGGTTAGTGCAGTCTATAACAGAATGATTTTCTGTGTATGTTATATCGGGATCAATTTCGACAGGAACAGTTTTCAGTATATTATCTGCAATTCCGTCTGCATCTCCAAAACAGCTGATAATTTCTTCTTCGCTCATTCCTGCTTCGAGCTTGTCGTCAATAAGCTCCGAGTAATAATCCAGATACTCATTTTTGTCTGTTTCTGATAAGCTGCCGAGTTTTGTTGAAAGTTCGTTTAAAAATTCTTCTTTGTTCATTTGTTGTCAGCCTCCCTGCTTACAAAGCGGTATATCGTCATTACTTCATTCCACTCATTCAAAAAAAGATTGATCCTGTCAATACCTGCCTGAGTGATGTGATAGTATTTGCGTGTTCTGCCGTTATACTCAACAGGTCTTACTTCCAGAAGACCTGCTTCTCCGAGCCGGCGAAGGATGGGATAAAGCGTTGATTCGGAAACGGATATATACGGCTTTATTGTTTCGATTATTCGGTAGCCATAAGAATCCTCGTTCAGTATTGCGGCGAGCACACATACGTCAAGCAAACCTTTCTTCAACTGAGTTTCCAAGATATCATCTCCTTTCACAATATACTATATCATACATAGTATTATATGTCAATACTATCCGTGATTTTTCTCAGGGTTTTTGAATGAATAAATAATTTATGAACAAAGTTTATAAAGCCTCCATCATTGAGGGAGGTGGCTCGAAGTGCCGGAGGGAGTTCTCCGCACACTTGCTCAATAAAGCGTACTTTCAGTTGAAAAATTCTACAAACAACCCTGTCATCCTGAGCGTAAGCGAAGGATCTTAAAAGATTCCTCACTGCGTTCGGAATGACAAACCAAGTGTGTTTATCGTTCTATTTCCGCTTCGCTGATATATCCTGACCGCAAGTTACACTCCCTCAGTCAGCATAGCTGACAGCTCCCTCAAAGAGGGAGCCATATTAATAATTTGTTTACTCATTCAAAAACCCTGTGATTTTTCTGCAAAATAAAATTCCGGTACGTTTTGCAATACCGGAATTTATATGTTCTTATTTTATTGCGATTTTCACTGAAAATATCAGAAATTGCTTCCTGCAAGTCCCCAGTACTGTACTTCCTCGTATTTTACATAAATTCTGTCGGGAGATACGGAAAGTGTATCGGCAAGAATTTTTGTAAGGCTTGCGGTAAGCGCATCATAAGCTGAGCTGTTTGCCCTGCCGTAGAGTTTTACTTCGGCAATGGCACACGGAGCTTCACTGCCCTTAAAATACATTTTGCATTCATCATCAAAGCTGAGCATGAGCCATGCTTCACTTTTTCCGATAAGGGATATGGCTTTACCGAATTCGGTTTTGAGAACAGTTTCCTGTTCCTTTGAAATGCTGACATTTGTTTTTGTGCTGATAAACGGCATTGTATTCACCTCATAGATAATTTATTATACAGACAGCCTGTCTATATTGGCAGTTGCCTTGAATTTACAGAGAAGATAGCTTACTGCGGTAAGAGTCATAAGCAGTATAAACAGAGAAAGCATGATTATAAGCGAGCCTATATGTGTGTATTTAAAGGCAAGGTATGCACCTGCACATGTAACGCCTTCAAGAAGTATAGCCATAGCCATATTGAAGAAGATGTTATAATTTCCCCTGAGAGCATTAAGCTCACTGTCCCAGATAAGCTTGGGATTGATTGAGTCCATAAAAATACCGAAGTATGATGCAAAGGCAACGGAAAGCAGGCTTATTACACAGCAGAATGTCATAAGCATTATTCCGAGATGTAAATATACCGAAGCGGCTATTACATATATAAGCATGCCCGCACCGCTTATTATTATACTTACGAGTGCTTTTATGTTTATCTGAGCCATATATGACATTGGGATGTATTTTATAAATGCGAGATGACTGCCCTCTCTTGTCAGAGCCGATGAAGCTATACAGTTTGCGGCGGTCACGAGTACGGAAACAGCCGAAACACCGAGTACGAATATAAGGACATATCTTTCATTTCCGCTGTGTATGCCGTCAATGAAGGAATCAAGGAAGTTTGTTTTTCCCTGCAGAACATATATAAGGTATAGGAATATCGGCCATATAAGATTTATTAGTATGCAGTTCATAAAATAAGCGGGAGTCCTGAAAAGTATGCGGAACTCCTTTTTGAGATATGTTACAGCAGGATGACCGGCTTTGACGGATGAAATACTTTTTTCAAGAGTCTTCTTTTTTGACACGGCACTTTTTGATACGCCTGCGACTGTATCAAGGTAGAATACTTCGGCTATTATCATAAATACAGCTATTGCGAGGATATTTATACCGATATAGCAGAGAAGATTAAGAATGGTATGTTCCGTCATGGAATTAATAAGGAAGCTTATGTGGGGGAATATTATTCCCATTATGCCGATGAGTGAATTGTTCCTGTCGGATAGTGCCTGAACAAGATGTTCTGTATCAAGACCGCCGCTTTTTGATACGAGGGCGGCAAGTCCGATTATTACGGCAAATGTCAGAACACCTGTTATCTTGTTTACGGTATCCTTGTTTTTTACAAAGCCTGTTATGAGCATGACAATTATACATATAACCGCACAATACGCAAGCGGTACAATGGGGAGGGTTATCATTCCGAAAACAGCAATTATCCATGTATAGAACGGCAACCCTGCGGCGATTATGTAACCTGCAAAAACAGCTATTATGATGATAAATTCCATGAAACTCTCACTTATAAGAGCAGCTGTAAATTTAGACGCTATTATCTGTGATGACCTGAGCGGCAGGGGCAGAAGGCTTTCAATATCTCCCGAAAAATAAAATACGCTGAAAATGACATTCAGACCGAAAACAAACGAAAAAACGGCAGTAAGCTGGAGGAAAAGCTCGGCGGCGTTTGAACCGGCATCAAGCTTGATAAGCTGTGTTGTAAGAACATAGATTATTATTCCGATAAGGAATGCCATAGGTATCATTATAAAGAACACGGCGATAAATGCCATGATGCCGTAGAATATTTTTTTACGGCCTTTTTCTTCGGGGGTAGGTTCAACGGAAGCAATAAGGGCTTTTACAAGTTTCAGATAGATACTCATTCACTCAGCTCCTTCTCCTTGTTGTCATTTCCGGTAAGCTCAAGGAATATTTCCTCAAGAGAGCCGCTTTTATTTTTGTTTTCAAGTTCTTCAAGAGTGCCGTCATATAGAAGATGTCCTTTTTTTATGATGATGACACGGTCACAGAGCTTTTCAGCGACTTCAAGCACATGTGTAGAGAAGAAAACTGCATTTCCGGCTTTTGCATGTTCACGCATCATCTGTTTGAGTTCATAAGCAGACTTCGGATCAAGTCCGACCATTGGTTCATCAAGTATCCATACAGGCGGATTGTGCAGAAGTGCGGCAATCACCATTATTTTCTGGCGCATACCGTGAGAATAGCTCATTATCGGAGAGCCGAGAGAATCGGAAAGCTCGAATCGGGCGGCAAATTCCTCAATACGCTTGCGTCTGTCATCAGTCGGGACATGATAGATGTCACCTATAAGGTCAAGGAATTCCGTACCTTTAAGACGGAGGAACATATCGGGACTGTCGGCGATATAGCCGATGGAAGCTTTGGCTTCAAGAGGTTTTTTGCGTACATTGAAACCGTTGACGGTTATTTTTCCGACATCAGCTTTGATAATGCCTGTCAGCAGTTTCATAGTTGTGGTTTTTCCCGAACCGTTAGACCCGATAAATCCGACTATCTCACCGCCCTTTACATTGAAGCTGATATCATCAACTGCACGGATGGTTTTGTTGTAAATTTTTGTTACGTTTTCAAAGCTTATCATACTGTCACCCTTTCAGTTTCTTCTTGAATGTAATTTTAACATATTGACCAAAAATTTACAATAGTTAATAAAAAACTTGTTTGCAATTTTGTGAGTATATACCAGTTTATATGTTATACAGGCAATAATATTTTATATTGCCAAAAAGTGTATAATAACCAAACAAACATCAAAATATTTTTTTGTAAAAAAAGTCAGAAAAAAAGTCTTGAAATAATATCCCATCTTTGACAGTCAAAACAACAAAAAACGCCCGTAAACCGCATAATAAGTGGTTTTTGGGCGTTTATTAATTATTTGGAAACGTGGTATGTGAAAGATTTTTTGGAATATGAAAAAAT
>Ga0256407_10007887_pt1 | contig 15815 bp, 5 predicted proteins | sample RumenRJG_04DNA_FD_193489 | JGI IMG/M metagenome (GOLD analysis project Ga0256407, IMG submission 193489) | Bovine rumen microbial communities from Lethbridge, Alberta, Canada - RJG_04 | ecosystem: Host-associated > Mammals > Digestive system > Stomach > Rumen | place: Canada: Alberta | collected...
AAAGCAGCCATCTTGAAACGACTTGCCGCAGTTCTTCTTGCGGCAGCCATCACTGTAACCTGTATCATTCCTGCAGCCGCCATACCTGCCGAAGCAGCCTCCACGACAACCTGGGGCGTCTTCATCGGCGTCAATCTTCACGGGAATGTATCCAAAGTCAAAAACTATAAATCAATCGTCATCGATGGTCAGAACTATACCAAGTCAGAGATCACGAAGCTTAAAGAAGGAGGCCGCCGCAAGGTCTATTCTTACCTGAGCATCGGTTCGATCGCTACATATCGTTCCTACTACAAACGTTTTAAGAAATACACTCTCGGCAACTATGACAACTGGCCCAGCGAAAAATGGATCGATACTTCCAAAGTCGCCTGGCAGGACTTTGTTGTCAATACGCTGGCAGCCAACCTTAAGAAAAAAGGCGTAGACGGGCTGTGGGTCGATAACACCGATGTATGGTATGAATACCATCGCGCCCCCATCTATAACGGCCTGGTCTACATCCTCAGAAGATGTAAAGCAAAGGGATTCAAAATCATCATCAACGGCGGAGACGTCTTTGTACAGCACACCATCAGAACAGGAAAACAGGCCTGTATCGATGGAGTCATGCAGGAAGAGGTACTCACCAGAATCGCGAACTACAACAACAATGGTTTCGCGAAGCAGCTCAGTTCCGACAGATTATACTATGAAGCTTATCTGAGACTGGTCAAGAGAGCCCACAAGTCCATAGCTCTCCTTGAGTATACCAGGAGCGCTGCCATGCGCAAGGCAATCATCAACTACTGCAAAAAGAGAGGTTACTCCTACTACATTTCCAATAATGTAGCTCTGAAATAAGTTTCGCTGTCAGACTTCCCTGGTATCGAAGCGTCAATAGGGCAGAGGCGGTCACGCCGCTCTCTCCCCCCGACCAGCCCGCGTCCGCCGCAAGGCGGAAAATACATTACGCGGGCCGTGTCATAAAAAGCATCGCCCCGACGGACATAGTCCGTTCGGGGCGTTTCTTGTCTCAGATACTATTGTCTCCTGGGTCAGGCATTTCTTTTCTCAGAACTATTAACTTCTGAGTCGGGGCATTTCTTTTCTCAGAACTATTATTTCCTGAGTCGGGGCATTTCTTTTCTCAGAACTATTAACTACTGAGTTCATTACCGTTTTCCCCGGCTGTCAGACGGAGCAGCCTCGCCAGGCTGTGAGTGACGCGGGCTGTCATACCCCAGAGCATGGGATCCGTGCCGGTGTAGAAAGGAACCGGGTATGATCTGCTCCTCCAATGGTAGGACCGTCCCCCCGGAATCAGTTCGAAGGGGAAATCCTCCGGAATCCTGTTCTCCAGTTTCACCTGATAAATATCAGGGTCCTTTGACAGGATCCAGTCAAGAGGCAGTGTGAAAACACTTTCAACCTCCTCTCCGGACCATGTACCGTCATAGCCGTGAAGAACCCCGACAAAAGAATAGAAGGGTATCCCGCCGGGACCGACCGTATTTTCCAGTTCTCCGACGATCTCAATCTGTTCTCTCCTGACACAGAGTTCCTCTGTCGTCTCACGGATCGCGGCTTCCAGCGGGGTCTCCCCCGTCTCGATCCTGCCTCCCGGAAAACAGACTTCTCCCGGCTGTGTATGGAGCTTTGAGGAGCGGACTTCATAGAGAACATGAAAGGCTCCGTCCCGGATCAGGATGGGGATGAGTACTGCTGAGCTTCCGCGCGGATGTATGCGTTTTTTCTTCTCCTGCGCACTGGCAATCCATTCCCGCAGACCGGAGGAAGAGTTCTCTCCGGAACAGGAAATGAATTCCCGGCAATCCGGACCGGCCTCTCCTGTGTCCCCGGAGCGGGAAAGTCTATATTGTTTACTCACACCGGTATCCTCCTTCTGAGATCTGGTCAGGGCAGCTGCAGCTTCCCGGGCAGGACTGCCCGAAAACCTGCAAGCCTACAGCAATCTCTTTTGTCAGGCATTCAGGAAGGCAAAAGGTTCCTCGTCCGCAAGGAAATGCATGAGCTGATAGGCGCACATGAGGGCCACTCTCTCTTCCTTAAGGATGCGGCGGATCTCGTCCCTGTCAGCCAGAATGATCTGTATTTCCTCTCCCTCTTCAAGATACTTGCGGCTGGGTTCTCCGGAAGCATATCCGTACACCATACAACAGGATTCATCCGTCAGGCCGGCCGTCGTGAAGCGGGGAGCTTCAAACATAGGGCCTGCATTCACGGGCGTCAGTGTAAGCCCTGTCTCCTCGTGCATTTCGCGAACAGCGCACTCGCGGAAGTCTTCTCCTTTTTCCACCAGGCCGGCAGGAAATTCATAAATAAAATCTCCGAGAGGATATCTGTACTGCCTGATCAGGACAACACGGTCCTTCTTTTCTCCGTAGAGAGCGTACATAATCACTCCGTCGGGGTGGTTCTCTCCGCTCACTGCCTTGAGGTCTTCTTCCTTTTCGGCGCGGGAGGCCACAAAATAGCGGAAATCATGTCCCACTTTATTTTTTCCCTTGAATTCAAACATATTCAGGAACTTGTTCTGTGTCTGTCTGATAATCTCTTTAATCTCTGCCATTCTGGTTTTCTCCTGTAATCCTTTGCCGGCCATCTCCGGCTGCCGGGCTTTTCTCTGATCAATAGATCACAGCCTTATTTAAATCACAACCACTTTTATAGATCACTGCTGTATTTATATTTTTTGCTGCCATTTCGACAAATTACAGCCTTATTTGTAAATCACAACGGGCATTTTGTCTTCACAATAGGAAAACAGTTTCTCAGCCGCCTCGGATGGAAGATTGACGCAGCCGTGAGAACCGTCTCCTTTATAGATTTCACCGCCGAAGGCAGTGCGCCACCAGGCGTCATGGAACCCGCAGTCGTCGTAAAAAGGCATCCAGTATTTGACCTTGGTCTCATACTCATATTTTCCATTCTTCTGCTGGATTCCGCGTAGTGTCGCGTCTTTCTTCATAAACATGATTCCGAAAACACCTGTCGGCGTTTCATGTTTATTCGTGGGGTCTCCGGTGACACAGTCGCTCTCAAGGACCATCTTTCCATCGATGTAGCACCACATGTGCTGGGCTGTGAGATCGACTTCCATGTAGGTTTTCCCGATACCGTCATTTTCGGTCTCATCATTATAGGCGGAAATATAGTAAGAGGGTTTCCGGGTCTCCACTTTTCCTTCCGCAAGGTCTTTTACCAGCAGATCATGCTCCGCGATCTGATTGACCATATATCCGTAGTCGCCGCCTGTGACCGTTATCGTCCCTCGGGCTGTGGAGTTGAACTCTCTGTCTGTTCCGATCGTGTTGGAATTGTAGGCAAGCAGTTCCATAAACTTCCAGATCTGTTCATCCCAGACTTCGTCATCCTTGACAAGTCTGCCTTTTTCATCCCGGACAAGCCAGTCCTTCATGACATCCGAATTCAGCTTGAGTTCGGTATGATCAGGGAGAACATAGGTGATGCTGGCGCCCACAATATCATTGAGGTCCTTGCATCTTGCCACCAGCTCCGGATCGTCCGCCTTTTTCTCCGCCTCTTTATAGGCTCCCGCGATCTTCTCGGCGTCTATGTCCTGCTCGTATCGGGCAGCGGCGTCTCCTGCTCCCGCTGCCAGCTGAACCAGGTCGATCGTGTTTCCCGGATTATCGGGGATGACCTGAAATGACCCGTCTTCAGTCTCATTTCCGTCCATAAACTGAATATAGGCGTCTTGAGGTTTCTGCATATTCTCTTCCTGAAGTTCCGGGAGAGCAGACAGGGCACTGGTCAGGAGATCGGGATCACAGCTTCCTCCCAGCTCCAGAGTATATGCATAATCTTCAAATAAGTATCTTGGCCACAGGGTCCGGTCCTGCCCGTAGATCATTGCACCGATACTTCCGTCCGGCTTGTAGGCAAAACCTATATCCTGCGCAGTGAGAACTTCCGTCGAACCGCCGCGGAAATGGATATTCAGGGTATATTTATCCGCCGCGTCCGCGAACCTTTTCTCCGCCTCTTCTTCCGTGAGACCGCTGCAGTCAAATCCGTTGATCGTGGATCCCGGCATAAAGTGGGTCTCACAGTACTTATATCCGCCGTAATAGACTCCGCTTAGCAGCGAAAGGATGAGAAGAAACGAGATCCAGAAGGCTATTGCTTTCCTGTGCGATTTTTTCTCCTTATTCTTTTTTTTCTGCTCCTCTGCATCCACAACTTCGGCCATCACCGGAGCATACGTGACGGCTGTTCCGGCACCTGCTGAGCTTCCCTTTCCTCCGGCTTCAGCTGTGGAGACTGCGGCTGTGGCTGCTGCAGCTGCGGCAGAAGCAACTGCCGCCCCGGCACCTGCTGAGCTTTCCTTTCCGCCGGCTTCAGATGCGGAGTCTGAGGATGAGGATGCTGCAGCTGCGGCAGAAGCCGCTGCCGCCCCGGCATCTGCTGAGCTTTCCTTTCCGCTGGCTTCAGATGCGGAGTCTGAGGATGAGGATGCTGCAGCTGCGGCAGTTTTCGGGGCTCCGGTCACGGCATCCCCTGAAATTCCGCCCGGAACTTCCGCAGGAGCCGCATTATGCCCGCTGCCGATATCACCTGCAGCACCGTCCCCGATTCCCGCAGGGGCTTCACCCTGTTCTGCTGCTTTAACAGCGGATTTTGCCGAGTCCGATGCCGCAGAGACTGAGCTTTCTGATTGAGCTCCGGCTCCCGCTCCTGAAGAAGCAGCCTTACCGGCTGCAGGGCCTGAAGGAGCAGCCTCTCCTGTTGTTCTCCGACCCATCCCCGGCGAAGCCAGGCTTCCCTGGACATTTTTCCGGTCAGGGGCCGACTGAGGATCCAGACTTCCCTGGACAGCTTTCTGCGGGTTCAGGCTCCCCTGCTTCCTTGTTCCGGCAGATGCTCCCTGAGGATCCAGGCTTCCCTGATACGCGTCTTCAGACGAGGGCTCCTGGGGATCCAGGCTCCCCTGGTATGGTTTTTCAGCCGTGGGGTCCTGAGGGTCCAGGCTCCCCTGGACAAATTCCCTGTCCGTGGATTTTCCACTTGCCGCCTCATTTTCATTCGAACCGGGGACTTCAGAGATGTTTTTCTCCCTTGTTATGTCTTCCTGATTGGGGTGATCCCGGTTCAGGTCTCCCTGTCCTGTTATGTTATGATCCATACTCGTGGCTATAACCTCCTGTTCACAAACATATATGAAAAAGCTGTACCCTGCTTCCTGTGTCATGCACTTTAAGCAGACTGTTTCAACAGCTCATCTTCAACAATAAGATGTAAAGGTCAAAAGCCGGGAAAAGGCTCCGGGTCTTTTCCCACCTTTTAACCCCGATATCATAATAATGCTCAGACGATTATACATCATTCGTTTCAACAATTACAGTGAGCATCGGTGAAAAAAAGGTGAAAATACCTGTCCTGAAAATACCTTCCCGGAAATATCTCTGAAAATCACTCCAAAAACAGCAGCCTGTCTGTCGTTACTTTTTTCAATCAGGAGGTTCACGCACGGGAGAGCCGGTTCTGTCCGATTGCATCAAAAGGGCGGGGCAGCCGCTCTGTCCGATTGCATCAAAAGGGCGGGGCAGCCGCTCTGTCCGATTGCATCAAAAGGGCGGGGCAGCCGCTCTGTCCGCCGCAGGAATGCCCCGTCCCGGACCTTCTGTGTCCGATGTCAAAAAAGCCTGAATATTGTTTTTCCTTTCCATGCGAGGTACTTCGCAGACCCCTGTAAGACCTTTCACATCCCCAAATAAAACGTTTCCGGATTTTTTTCATGACAGGGCACGCGAATACCTGTATTTTTTTGCGAGGATAAAAAAGTCTTCCCTTATCAGCACTGCTGCAGGATACAGGCGGTCTCTCCTTCAATCATGTCACCCTTCACGAACTGTGTCTGCCTAAGACATCCACCGGGCACCCTGATCTCGTGAATAATCATATCAACAGCCTTTTTGGCAATCCTGTCAGGCGGCATGGACCAGGATGTCACCGTCCTCCCGGATATGGTCCCGTAATTCCGGAAGCTCAAGGCTGCTACTGAGATATCCTCGGGTATCCTGAGTTTTCTCTGTAAAATCGCTTTGATCCCTCCCTGCATCATGGTGTCGTCGCCGAACAATATACAGGTGGGAGGAAGCCACCTGTCTTCCCCCAGCAGCTCCAATGTCTTTTCCGCGGCTTCCTCCTCGCTTCCCGCCTTGAGAAAACAGAAAAAACTGTGCGGAATATTCTGTCCCTCCCGGCTCGTGATCAAACGTATCTCTTTCTCCAGAATGTTCTGATACATAGAGTCTTTTCCCGACAAAAAAGCGATCCTGCGATGCCCCAGACTGTAAATATAGTCAAAAAGCTTTCGAATGCCTTCTTCGTACGCGGGCCTGACACAGCGGCAGAAAGCAAAACCGCAGTCGACCGCTACCACAGGTATTTCTCCGAATACAAGTTCCCGCAGGCCCTTCTGTTCCGGACTGAGGCAGAATGCTTCCTCCTGTATATTACTGAAAAGCAGGATCCCTTCCAGGCCCAGAAGCCTTGCCCTGGACAGATAACCGGGTCTTTCGGCCGCTCCTTTTTCTTTTTCCACCGGATTGAGGATCAATAGGTCATATCCCCATTTTATGAGATACTCCCTGATTTCGATGATAATCTCATTATGAAAAACAGTGAGCTCCTTTTCTGTGAAAAGGATGCCGATCAGATAAGTGTGCTCCCTCTTTTTCTTGGCACTGTTCTTCACATATCCCATTTTTTCGGCCATGTCTTTGATCCGCTGCTTGGTCCCCGCACTGATATCCGCGTGATCGTTCAGCGCTCTGCTGACAGCTGCAACAGACACCCCGCAGGCAACTGAAATGTCCTTCTGTGTAACCATCTGTTCACTCCTCCTTTTCAAGACTTGCCCGCGAGTCTGCACCACGTGCACATGACTGCAGTGTATTTGCCCTGCAGAAACCTTTCCCTGCATACCCTTTATAAGGGCCGCAGGATCCAGGACATGACGCGCACGCGGCCATCCTCGCGGATCGTTTGTTCTTAACATTTTTTTTAATAAGCTCCTCCGGCAGGCTGGAGATAAGCTTCTTTCTATAAATAAGCATATCAAAGCTTTTTTCCGGCTGTAAATATCCGGTCCCCGGAAAAGAAAGTCCGGAATGTTTTCAGCAGATCCGATTCCTGTCCTTTTTCCTGCCCGGTCACTCCTGTGTGCTTTTCAGGCAAATACGAAAATGTCAAAAAAGACTAACTCAGAAGAACTTCCTGCCCCGTAAAGACTTTTGCCCGCCCCGCCAGGCAGAAGCTGAAATGCCGGATATCGGCTCATTTTTTATTCTCTTTGGCCTTTCGGTTATCAAGATCTGCCTCAATAAGGGCGCTTCTGCGCGTTTTTCTAATTTTCACCACAACCAGAAAAATCACAGCTGAGGCAGCCGGCAGAACCAGCCATGGAGAAATCAGCACCAGCAAATGGACCACGGGGTTTGTGCTGACCAGAAAGCGGCGTCTGTGATCCGCCAGATGCTTCATGGCACCGCCGTCCTCATATATTCCCTCTGCCCGATAGTCAATGCTGACATTCCCGGCGCGGTCAGTTGTCACGATCTCCAGATACTGCCAGCTGTTCTTTTCCTCCAAATGGACAGGGATCACGATTCCCTCTTCTCCCTCATAAACCGCCAGATTTCTGTGTGTCTCGTCCTCCTTTTCCCCGGGATCCATGTATCTGTAGCTGAGAATTCTCCCGGAATCTTTTCCGTTTTTATTCCGCCCGCCCGCAGGCGGTTCACTTTGGAAGCGCAGTTCCACACTTGCCACCCCTGACTGGGCATCTTCCGGGTGCACCGAAAAGTTCAGCGACTTACCCCTGAATCGCTCATCGGAGGGACTGATCCCAGTGATCCGGTTGACAGGTGATGTCTTATCCACACTGAAAGCAATCGGAAATGCCTGTACAGACAGCCTGCCTGTATCCTGGTCCTCACTCATCACCTGCCCTGTGGAATTCTCATTGCCTGCCCTGTCCCGGCTGCTGATCACAAAACTGTAGCCGCCCTCTCTGGCGAACACACGGCTGAATATCTCATATCTGTAACGGAAGTCCCCCTCCGTCTCCTTCTCGATTATTCTCTGAAAGTCCTCTCCTTCCTTCAGCTTTCGGGAGAAACCGTCTTTGATCATGAGAATCTCATACTCCCGGATCCCGACAGGGTTTATCTCCCGGATCGAGACAGGATCATCTGTCCTCCTGTTAAAATATCTGTATATGTAGGCCCGCGTAGGGCTGTTCCTGAGATCCGGTTTCTCACTTCCGGCATCTCCCTCCTCAAAGGAAGATCCGAACCTGTTCAGACTGAAGCGGAAATTCACCTCCTGGCTTCTGTTCCCGGCAAGATCCGCCGCACAGGCGCGCACGTAATAGACGCCGTCATATTTCTTCCTGATTTCAAATTCCGGCATGCAGAGATCAAAAAATCTGTTTTCTTCCTCATTTTCCGCCCGGCTCGTGATCCTGGCTCCTCTTCCGGCTTCCTGTGCCTCAAAAAAGGACTGTTCCCTGTCCCAATATGTGTCCTCTACCCTGACAAACGGCCTGAAGTCACCCGTCGTATATACCAGATCATCCAAAGGAGCCCGCTCAGTAAGAAACGGCTCCCGGCCCTCCTGACGGCCGCTGTCCGTTTCCGGTACTCCCCGGTATACACTGGTCTCAGACTGGCCAGGTTCCCGGTCTTCCTCCACGTGACCGTCGTCCGGATCGAGCACAAAAGGACCTCTCTGATCAAAAAGCAGCTTTGGAGGTGTCCGGTCCAGGACAAATTCACTGCAAAAGGCTTCCTTTGCGGTATTGCCCGCCGGATCGGTATAATTGACCCTGATCGAATAGTACCCGTCCTCCTCATACCGGATCAGGGCCTTATGGGTCTCCCCCGATTTCTCCCCTGCCGGGTAAAAGGAGGGCTTGTCCGGCTTTGCGGGCTGCGGGTCACTGCCTCTGGCTCCCGCAGTCAGTTCCATTACGACATCCTCCTGCCTGAAATTTTTCTCCAGAATGGTAATCTCCGCCTCCTGCGGACTGTTATAGTATTTTCCGTTCCGGACTCCGGTATTTTTCAAAACAATACTGATTCCGGGGGGAGTCCTGTCGATTGTAAATTCATGAGGAGAAGGACCGTTCCAGCTTATATCCCTGACGGGGTTTCCCAGGGCATCCGTGCCGTCAATAGACAATGTGTAATCGCCGTCCCGCTCATAGACCAGTTTTTTGACCCACCTGTCCCGGTCCCCTTTCTCTCCCTTTTTGTCCTCTGTCTTGTTTGGATGAGGCGCGGTAAAGTCGTCCGGTACGTCAATATTGGTCCGGATATGGATTTTCCCGCCGTCTGTATTCCGGTCGATCACGACGATTTCCACAGTCCGGCTGCCGGCGAAAAAGCGTTCATTGCGCGGCTGCACACTGTCCCTGTAATTGACTTCCACCCTGGGACCGACCGTATCGATTCCGAGCCGGACCAGGCCTCCGTCCCTTGAGACTGCGGACCTGTTTCCGCTGTTATCCACAGCCTCCACTCTGACTGTAATGTCGTTGGACTGGGCATAATCTTCTGTTGGAATGTGTATCACTGCATCTGGGATCCCGCAGACCATCCCGCCTGCGCCTGCCGTATCTTTGCTCCCGCCTTCCGCGGCGCCTGCGTTTTTCCACTCAAAGGGGATTTTTTCAGCAGTCACTTTATCCGTGATGTCAATGTCCCCGGCTGTCACTTTCATGGTCACTTCGCGCAGTCCTGAACTCCGGGCCGGGCCTCCGGGGTCAATGACGGATACAAGCAGGTCCAGTGCGGAGCCCTCAGGTCTGTAAATATATCTCTCCCCGTCCGCCTCGTGGCGCGTGAAGCGGCTGTCCGCGACAATCCTGATCTGAGGAGCCTCCCCGTCCTCAATACGGGAAACCTGAGGCGATGTCTGATCCAGATAGATCCTCCCGCTTTTCTCCATGGTGGTCTCTTTTCCCGGCTCATTGATACGCACATTGCCGGCCCGATCCCTGATCACGATATCTTCAAGATAAAAAGCCTGCTCTCCCCTGACATTTATGTTGAGAGTGTTGCTCCTGATCCATTCCCCGCCGCTGTCAAAGCTGCCGGAACCGGCACTCCCATAGTCACTGATCAGCGGATTGGCACCCTGGTAGGACTTATCTTTGTCAGGGTCTGCTGAGCGCAGCCGGCAGCAGATCCTGGTGGGAGACATGTCCTCCGAGACAATGACCACTTCCGCGCCGGATGCCCTTCTGAAGGGTTCATAAAGGACAGGGCGGTTTGCGTCGGTATCAAAGCGGAACTCATAACAGCAGGACTTTCGGGCTGCCGGGGAGCCGCCGGAGCTGAAGACTTTCATTATGCCGGTCGGCGCGGTGACGTCGATTACTTTGCAGTCAGACCAGTACTGTCCCTTTCCTCTTCCATGCTCCGTAGTTCTTGCCGCTCTGGCCCTGACCGCGGCAGAAGAGTCTGTTTTTTTCTGAAGGGCGCACGGAACCAGCAGGTTGCCCGCTTTATCGCAGCCTGCGATCTCAAACCTGTAGGCCCCTTCATTTCTTCCGCAGACTTCGACGGGCATAGAAAAAAGAGCCAGGGGCTTTCCGCCCCGGGCAGAGAGCCCTGAATACCTGCGCGCCGGTGTCACCCACGCCGGTGAGTTCAGGCCGGTTTCCTCCTTCCCCGCAGGGTTTCTTTTTCCCTCCACAGTATGCTTCTGTGCAGATGCCCGGACACCTGCTGTGCCCTTGCCTGTCTGCGAAGTCCTGCTGTCAGATGTCCCACTGTCTGGTGTACTGCTGCGTGACGTCCTGCTGTCTGATGTACTGCTGTCTGACGTACTGCTGTCTGATGTACTGCTGTCTGACGTACTGCTGTCTGATGTACTGCTGTCTGACGTACTGCTGTCTGATGTCTTGTCTCCGCCCGGTCCGCGGAAGCTGATTTCTGATAAAATCCTCTCCCCGTCAAAATTCTGTTCTCTGACCGTATAAGATGCTCTGACTGTAGCCATAGCCCTTCCATAATAGACAGCCTCCCTTCCCCTGCTTGTGTCAAATGCCTCCTCCAGATTGTCCGGCAGATTGATCCCAAAACGATATTCCGGCGCTGTTGTATCTATTACGATCGTAAACAAAGACCTGTATTCCTTCTCCTGCCGGATCTGGCGGATCGAAGTCCTGAGCCTGTTGTCCCCGTCAGGCACCATCCTCCGCTCCAGCCGCGTTCCGGGGGCGAATCGCTCAGTGACGACAGCAGGGTTTCCCGCCCTGTCAGTCCCGTATGCACCAAAACGGTACTCGCCATCTCCTGCGGCAGGAGCCGGACTGAAAACCATTTCCTTTCCCTTCCAGCTCACCTTTTTTAAGATTTCCTTCTTCCTCCCTGAAGAAGGATCCGGCACGGCACAATAACGGCTGCAGAAAAGTCTGCCGGGATCAGGGTATTTCTCTTCAAGAGAAAGCGTCACATCCGTCCTGCCGCTGACATAGACCGAAAGACCGCCTTCGACCTTTCCGTCTCCCGCCAATACTTTCCCCCGGTCCGCGTAAATATATGCCCGGGGATTTTTTCCGGAGGTATCCTGCCGCCGCGATAAAAAAGTATTTTTATACTCCATTGTGATCCGGGGAGCTGTCCTGTCGATGATGATCGTAAACCGGGGGGTGAAGTCTTCCGAACAGCCTTCGGTCCTTTTTTTCCAGTCCTTCCGGTCAGACGATTTCGTTCCCGTCCTGTCTGAAGCAGGTCCGGTAAAGCACTCTGTGACTGCTGCCGCGTTTCCTGCCTTATCTGTTCCCCGGACTTTGTACTCATATTCCCCCTCCAGGGCGGCCTTCATAATGATCTCTCCTTCAGAGCCTTCCAAGCCCGGCATTTCTCTTGCCTTTCCTTTTCCGTCCGAAACGCTGCAGATGAGACGGGCGGGATCGATATGTTCGCCGCGGTTTGTGATCTTTGCTTTTACTTCTGCTGTATCCCCTGTAAAGGCAAAAAAATGTTCCTCTTTTCCCTGTGCAGTCCGCTTTTGGTCTGTGCTCTCCCGAATCCCGTTTTCCCCTCTGTCCGCATAAATATAAGCGCGGGTCCCGGACCTGTAGGTCAGTGCTATTTCCGGGCAGGTCCTGTCAATCACAAACATCAGATGAGACCTGTAGACCGGATCTGCCGGATCGATTTCCCTTTCCGCAGGGGAGGCCTGAGGCCGGATCGTCCCGGCATCAGCGCCGCATCCACTGGCCTTTTTCGGATCTGTAAGCCCATCCCGTTCGATTACGACCGGATTTCCGGCCCGGTCCGTTCCTCTCACTGTGTAGAAAGCAGTGGTTCCGTCCGCTTCCAGGACTGTCAGATCCCGCACTTGGCGGACATTCTTCTCCTCTCTGCCTTCCGGATCCTCCGCGCAGTCAAAGTTCAGTTTTCTGCCTTTGCCTGCAGGATCATCTGCTGTGGCATCTGCAGAATCATCTGCAGAATGTTCTGCTGTGCCATCTGCAGCTTCATCTGCTGAATCATCTGCAGAATTGTCTGCTGTGGCATCTGCAGGATCATCTCCAACTATATGTTCAAATATCTCCAGCCGGCCCGGATCTATAATCCCTCTCTCTGTGACGATGATCGAAGGTGTGATCGTCCCGTTATAATAAGCCGTAACTCCCGGAATTTCCTCTTTCCGCTTTTCCCGGTATAAATAGATCCTGTTATCATTTTCTCCTGCCGTAAAAGTCAGCGATACCCGGGGACTGACCTGATCGACTTCCAGCAGATAGTCGGTGACCTGCCAGCCGCCGTCTACCGCTTCCTCTGCGGAGACGTCTTTCCTTTCCGGGGACACTTTTGTGTCTTCGTCGAATTGTTCACTGATGTGTATACTGTTCCCTGCCCGGTCCGTTCCTCTGACCGCATAGAAGGCAAAGCCCCTGTCTCCGTCAAGGACGGATACAGAAGCCGTCAGCAGCTCATTTCCATCAGGATCTTCTCCCGCATGGATAAGTCTCTTTTCCCTGCAATGCATATCCCCAGGCGTCTCTCCCCGAAACTCCAGCAGCTCCAGACTGCCGTCATCCAGGACATTCCTGTCCCTGAAGGTGACCGTAGGGACAATCTTCCCGTTTCCTACTGCTGTCACTGAGGGACCTGCAGCTTCTCCTGCCTGGTGAACCCCGGCGACCCGTCTCTCCTCGTACAAATAAAGCTGCCCTCTGTCCGTCCCGTAGACAAATTCAGCCCAGGGAGAAAGGGTATCGACATAAAAGGCAAAATACGGGCTGTATCCATTTCCGCATCCGTCCGTCATCAGTGATTCGATTTTCACTGTCTCCTCTTTTTTTACATAATCGCTTTCAAGCTGCTCACAGACTCTGGCGGCGTTTCCGGCTTTATCAGTACCATACAGGGCACAGATATAGCGTCCATCCCCGTCCGTTTTGAATTCAGCCCGCTCTGATCCTTTGCCAAAAGAGATCCTCCGGGCGGTCTCCTCTGCCTCCCCGCCCGGAGATTTGCGCACCACAAAAAAGACCCTGTCAGGATCAGTATGCTCTTCTGACCGGATGTGTCCGAAAGCCGTCATGGCTCCCCCAAGATAGGCATCAACAGGCGGAAAATCCCCTGCAGTTCCTCCATTCTGCCCGCCTGCCTTACTTCCTTTATATAAATAAAAAACAGCGCTGCTCTCATACCCCAGATACAGTTCCGGCGGTGTCCTGTCTATCACAAGGGTAAAAGCAGATTCCACCTCCCGATCAAGGGCAGGATATCCGGATCCGGCACTTCCCTTTCTGCAGTCAAACACTCCTTCCGGAGCAAGACTCTCTTTACAAATCCTGAAAAAAGTATTCTCCTGTACTCCTGTCCCGCCGGAAGATCCGTCCGCAGATCCGTCCGCTGATCCGCCCGCTGATCCGCCCGCTGATCCGTCCGTAGATCCGCCCGCAGGCCCTGCCTGGGATTCGTCCGATGATCCGTTTCCGGTTTCATCCTGGTCCCCGCCCGGGGGACTGACTGTTTCATCTTCAGGTTCACAGGTATGTGTTCCGCTGCTGTTTTCCGCTATATTCCCGGCCCGGTCGACCGCTTTGACCGAAAAATAAAAGCTGCCTTCTTTTTCCTCTCCACTGACATATTGCGCCTGCCATTTTTTCCCGGAGCTTCCGCCCTCCGTTTTATTTGCCAGCTTATGCCTGGTATAAGTGCCTTCCCCTGACAATTTCCGGTAAACCCAGGCATCAATCAGGTCCTGGTCCGGCATAATCTCCTCCCCGCCGCTCCGGTCAGAGATCGTGACCACCGTCTCGACCGGATTCTTACTGTAAAGGGTCAGATCACGGCCTCCCTCTCTGTCTCCGTAAAGAAAAGCCTCCTTCCCGTTGGAAATCCCTGTTCCTGCTTCTGCTGGAGCCTGGCCGGAATCCCCTTCTCCGTTTTCTCCGGTAAAGCCGGTGACTGCTGTATGCCCGACTCGTATGACCGGAGGCACTGTATCCAGATTGAATGCCCCAGCGGTGAGCTTTCCATTCTGATCCCGGACTTCAAGCATGTCCGGGTCAATCCCATCCAGTTCTTCGGTCTTCAGAGACGCGTCATCAAGGACGCTGGCTGAGACCTCGATCTTCCCGTCCCCGTTTTTTAAAACCTCTTCCGCCGGGACCGACAGAACTGTGGTCCCGGCCTGTTCATCCTTTGAGATCCATTGCTTATTCACACTGTCCTGCGTGATCACCAGACTGCTTCCGATCCTTATGTTGAAGCTCCTGATATTCTTCTCCAGGATCATAATATCTACCCCGCAGTTATCGCTTCTCCTGTAGGACGGCCACGATGCCACTTTCCCTCTCTCCGGCAAAGATACTTTGATTTTCGGGGAAGTGCTGTCAATCTCAAGCCTGATGCTGACCGCACTGCTCCTGTTTCCCTCATAGTCGATGACTACTGTCCGCAAAATGTAGACCCCGTCTTTTTGCAGCGAAGGGAAAAGAGGATTTGCTCCGGACACCAGGGTACGCGGCGTTGATATGGCAGAGCGTTCCTTGCCCGCCTGCTCCGGGCGGATGGAATTCTCTCCGAACGGAACAACCGCTTCCAGAGTTTTCCCCTCGCCGTCCGCCGTTTCCAGCCGGAATTCCGCAAATCTCAATCCGGAAAATCCCTCTTCAGGGTCATCTTCGGCATAAAGAATCACTTCATAGTCCCGGGCAGCCCCTTCCATAGTCTGTTCCCCGCTCTGACCAGTAACAGGGAACTTTCGGATCCGGGAATTTCCCCTTGCCTTCACCTCGATCATGTTCAGATAAGGCGGAGCTGTATCCGGAATCTCAGGGCTGTCTTTTCCATTTCCCTTGACACTGTCTATGGCGGTATCAGGGTTTGCCACTTTTCTGCCTGTGATTTTCTTGTCAGCAGCCGCCTGATCTGCCTCTATGTCATGGGATTTTTCATCTGCAGCCGTCTCGCCCGCCGCTTTCTCATGCCTTCCTTCCCTGCCTGCCGATTCTTTGTCTGCTGTTTCTTCTTTTGAGCCGGCATTACCTGCCTCCCCATCAGGAGATTTTTCTTTTGCGGCTTCTTTGTCTGACTCCCCATCAGGAGTTTTTTCTTCTGAGGCTTCTTTGTCCCTATCTACGCCAGATGATGTTTCATTTAAGGCTTCTATGTCCCTCTCCCCGTCAGATGATTTTTCATTTGCAGCTTCTTTGCCCGTCTCTACGCCAGGAGATTTTTCTTTTGCGGCTTCTTTGTCTGCCTCCCCGTCGGGTGATTTTTCTTTTGCGGCTTCTTTGTCTGCCTCCCCGT
>Ga0256407_10007888_pt1 | contig 15812 bp, 10 predicted proteins | sample RumenRJG_04DNA_FD_193489 | JGI IMG/M metagenome (GOLD analysis project Ga0256407, IMG submission 193489) | Bovine rumen microbial communities from Lethbridge, Alberta, Canada - RJG_04 | ecosystem: Host-associated > Mammals > Digestive system > Stomach > Rumen | place: Canada: Alberta...
TTGAATTTTATTGTTTGGTCACTATAAAATTACTCATTTTCAATGAGTTAAACAAACTTTGAAGCCTTTTTTATTCCAAATTTACGTTAATATATGCATGTGATTTCTTACATGCGAAAGTTCAATAGAATACATGTCAAAATATATCTTACTGATAATCAAATAGTTGCATTTCAGTTCTAATTTTGATATTCATAATCAATCCTCCATTAATTCTGAATTTACAAATTATGAGCACTTTTCTTCGGTTGAAAATTAAGGAATTTAACGTTCGTTGAACGTTGGAGAATTCAACTTAATAATGCAACAACTTCCTTTATTTTGAATTCATCGAACTCACATCATAATATATCGATAAAACAGGTTGTGCCTAACTTTCCGGAATCGGTCTTTCTTATGAGCAGAAAGAGAAACTATCTCTTTCTGCTCTTTTCCTTAGGGTAGATTCAGTTTCCCGAGATTTTATATACTTTATTTCATAAAAAAGGATGGGGTGACGCCAAACTTTTTGGTAAAGCAACGGGTGAAATATTTGGGATCGTTGAAGCCAACCTTGAAGGCTATCTGTGCCACATTGCGGTTGGCATCATTCTTGAGCAACATATCCTTGGCTATCTCGAGACGATAACTGCGCATAAATTTGGAGGTGGACTCGCCCGTCTCTGCGGAGATGATCTTGCAGAGGGCTGATCGACTTACATCAAGACTCTCGGCTAAACTGTTTACGTCGAATTCGGCATTTGAATAGTTCTTCTCCATGATCTCTGTGAGGCGCTCCATGAATGTCTTCACATCTATGCGGTAGGCCTCCACACTCTTCTTCAGACTCGCCTTGATTCGGTGCTGGGTGAGGAGGATATTCTCGATACGACCCTGCAACTGTTCGGGTTCTTCGCTATTCTTCAGTGCATCGACAATAGGCTTCATCAGTCGTTCTGCTTCTCGATAGCGCAACTCGGCTACATGCTTGTCGTACAGGTACTTAACAACAGAGAGTAAAACTATTAGTACAATAGTCACAAACCACCAACTTTTCCAGAAATAGGGCGAAACTATGACGCCTAAGGTGATTACGGCGTCGTTGGTATCGTTAAGCGTGGATACGTATTTCACCTCAAATTGATAATGTCCTGATGGCAGATTGGTATAGCGCACGCTGTTTTGTCCGGCCGGCAACTGGGTCCAGTCATCGTCGAAACCTTTCAAACGATAGCTGTACACACCTTGCGTCTCTGGTCCGTAGTTTAGAGCAGAGAAACTGATTTCTATCGATTTGTCGCCTTCGTGCAGATGTATTTCGTCAGCAATAGAGATGTCTTGATCCATATATCGCCCATCGGCATACGCTATTTGGTTGGCCACAGAAAGACGGGTAAAGCGCAAGTGACCTTGATACAAGGTCATACTATTGTCGCCTTCTAAGATCGTAAAACCTTCTGTGCCGCCCAAGAGAATGCTTCCGTTTGGACCATTGACGGCAGAGTTCCAGTAGAATTGGTTGGTGATGAGTCCGTCGCTCTGATAGTAGTTGTAGCACATACCGGTCTTGGGGTCGAAATGCGAGAGTCCGTTGTCGGTGGTCAACCAGAGTTTACCGTTTTTGTCTTCTACGATTCCTTTCACGGAATTGTTTGGGAGACCGTTTTTCATGGTGTATACCTTAAAACTTTCATGGCCTTGTTGGTCGACTTCGCGATGATAGAGACCATATCCGTTGCTTCCTAACCATAATGTACCATCTTTTGACTGACAAAATGAACATATTTTGTCAATGATTCCACTCTTAGGATTATCAAGTTTATTCGTTAAAACTCGGTATTTGAAATGCCCTTTCTTATCTCTCGATTTCAGGTTCACACAGATCACGCCTTTGAGAAATCCCATCCATAGTGTGCCATCTTTGTCGATAATACTTCCTATGGCTCCGCGGATATTTCGACAACCTGGAAACGGATCGCTGATTGTCTTCGTTGCATAATTGTAGAAAAAGATGCCATCATTACTACCTATCCACATTCCTTTATTATATGGATCGTATATCAATGCTCCGATATAATTCAGCAAAGTAGTATACTCGTGTGGAACACTGAGACGATGAACAGTCGATGTGTTATTCTTGTTCATGATATTGATTCCGCCTGCCCATGTTCCAATCCATAAATGGCCGTTATCGTCTGACGCAATAGTTGATACACTATTGTGCGAAAGTCCGGAATTAGCAGTTGTATAATGTACAAACGAGTTCTTTCCCGGGTCTAATCGATTGAGCCCGCCCTCTACGGTTCCTATCCATAGTGTTCCGTCATTGTCAGCATATATCGAGTTGACACAGTTGGCTGAAATGCTTCCGGGGTCTGCACTGTGTACATAATTATGCAAAACAAGTTGACGTGGATTGAGCTTCACAATACCCCCCGACTCCGTTCCTACCCAAATGATTCCGTTCTTCAGGAAAAGACAGTTTACGAAATTGCTTAGTAGCGGATATTTTTTACTGTTGCTACTCCAATGTATAAAGCCATCGCTTTTGGGGTCATAGAGGTCTACGCCGTCGAGAGTACCCAGCATCACATGATTGTTATTATCGAGTGCAACATCGGTAACGGAATTGTGGGATAAAGAGCTTTTACGATTATCAGTGCGATATACCTTTACAATTTTTCCTTTCTTATCGAGTATATACAGTCCGTTACTTGTCGCCATCCACAGGTGGTTGTTCACCTTTTTAATACTCTGTATGAAGAGGCCGGAAAGGTGGGTCACTTCTTTGCTGATATTTTGGCGAATCAACTTACCTTTGTGGGGAATCAATTTATATAATCCGCCGTCTATGGCAGCCCATACGGTGGAATTACCTTCTACATCAGCAATCATAACATCGGGGGTATTAGTGCGATAGTTAAGGTTTTCGATGGTGGCCACATGACCTTTCTCGTCAAAGGTGATATGATAGATTTTACCGAGGGTCACCACCCACATAGCGCCTTTGCTGTCGCAGAAGGTTTTCACGGATTGCTCGCGTAAAATCTTTACGAGTTGATTAGTTTTATCTATCGGCAACACGGATTGTAGTGTGGTGAGGTCAAGCACTTCTGTATATTCTTCGAAGGAAATCCAAAGACGGTGGAAGTGATCTTCAGTGATGTTATGACATGTATTACTACGAAGGGACATCCCTTGATTGCCGATACCGAAATACATATAGTTGAACCCGTCGTATCTCACCAGTCCTCCACCATGTGTGGCAATCCAAATAAAGCCGTAGCTGTCGCCATAGATGTCGTCAACGTAGTTGCTCGGTAAACCTGTCGACATGTTCAGATACGATACATTATATCTTTCTACAAATGGGTTTTGTGCTTTTGCTGTAAAAATAAATAAAGTTAGTAATAGTGCAAAATAGTGTTTCATGAATGCCTTTCTCGATGATATTATTGGTCATCTGCAAAGGTAACACATTTTTCACAAATTCTGAAAAGTTTCCTGTGTTTTTCTCATCTCTACCCCCACTCTGGTCATATTAATGCGGACTCATGGGGATTAAAAACGAAAAAGCCCACACCGAAGTGTGGACTAAAAAGTTTGAAGTTAACTGCATATTCGCATACAGTCAATTTCTTATCGTAATTTATTTGCTTTCAAACTTATCGCCTGTCTGCTTGATAAGTTCTCTAGCGTATGATTCCGGATAACCAGAACGGATGACACGGGCACCAAGACCTTCTGGTGTGCGCTCGAAATGACCGTCTTTCTCTGGTTTCACAATCATATCGTTGAACTTCACTACTAGGTAGGTGCGAAGGTTCTTCCATGTGGTCATCATCTCGTTGCAATACTGGTTTTGTACACCTGTGAGATACTGGATGGCCTTTGCCGGACTTTCTTTATATAAATTCATAGCCTGGGCTTCTACGCGCTGCTGGTTGCTCAAGTATGAGTTTTCGAGACTGTCGCGCACGTTCTTAAGACTTGGGAAGAGGGCGCAATAGCGTGGATATACCATGTTGCTCACCATATTGCAGAGCCAATAGGCATTGTCGTCGTTGTAAGTCACTGCATCGGCTCCCGGTGTGTTGTAACAGAGTGGACGCTCGATAGTGCCACAGTAGATCGGTGTATAGGCAATCATGTTTGGATCGTCGTTACCAAACCATAATACGCCACCTATCTGACGCGGCATCCAACTGCGCATCTGACTAATATAGGTGAAACCTGTCTGCTGGGTGGAAGTTGGGCGCTCGTTGAAATATTTCTTACCATCTATGGTAAACTGCAATGGTGTCGGGCGATATGGCATCTGCCAGATTCCACCACCAATATCTTTACCATCAGCAACAGACAGGGCTGTACCTTCGTAGTGGTCGCGCATGGCCATAGCAAGATCACCAAAAGTGAGTTTGTGTTCTGGAACGCTCCACAATGGCATGTCTTCAGCTTTAGGATCCTTACCAATTGCCCAAGGCAGATAACGGTCAAAGCCTTTTACGAAATGGCGGAAGAAGGCCCATGCACGTGCGTCACAGAATCGTCGGCCTGAGAAGTCAGGGAAGGCATAGGCATTTTTGAAGTTGAACTCTTTATCGGTTCCCTTATACCATCCCTTCATACGGGCGTATTTCACAACGTTCTTACTATGAAGTACTTCGGTGTTGTATTTAGCAAACACACCGATACGACTTTGGTTGGCATGAGCACAAATGGCGTTGTCTGGAATGCGCACGGCTACCCATACCACCTTGTTACCTTTGTCACCACCGCAACCTTGCATCTCCATAATCCATGCTTCGTTTGGATCACAGATGGTGAAGGTTTCGCCTTCACTGGCATAACCGTATTTCTCTACCAATGATGTCATCACATGGATAGCTTCACGGGCTGTCTTACTCCTTTGTAAGGCTATATAAATAAGTGAGCCATAGTCGATAATACCTTTTTTATCAACCATTTCTTCACGTCCGCCATAGGTAGTTTCGCCAATGGTTACTTGGTATTCATTGATGTTTCCAACGACATTGTAGGTGACTGAGGCTTCTGGTATTTCGCCAAGATATTTCTGTGAATCCCAGTCATAGATCTTGCGCATCTCACCTTTGGCATGTACACCCGCAGCATAATGAGCTAGATTCTGAAACATACCATAGTCATCGGCATTATAAGTACACATCACAGAACCGTCTGCTGATGCTTTCTTGCCAACAATGAAGTTGGTACAGGCATCGGCTGACATATAGCCAGCCCATGCTATTATCAAGGATATAAATATTTTCTTCATTATTCGCAAGCCTTAAAAGACATATCAAGTCCCTTTACGGAATGGGTGAGTGCACCGACACTGATGAAGTCGACACCTTGCTCGGCATACGGACGGATGGTGTCGTAGGTGATGCCACCACTTGACTCTACTTCCATGCGATGGTTGATAAGGTCTACAGCTTTCTTGGTATCTGCCACAGTGAAATTGTCGAGCATCACGCGGTCTACTCCACCCTTGTCGAGAACTTGCTGCAATTCGTCGAAATCGCGAACTTCGATTTCAATCTTCAAATCGAGGTTGTTCTTCTTCAAGTATTCGTGACATCTGTCGATGGCGTTGGTGATACCACCGGCAAAGTCGATATGGTTATCTTTGAGTAAAATCATATCGAAGAGACCAATACGATGGTTCATACCACCACCAATTTTCACGGCTTGCTTCTCCAACATACGCATACCCGGTGTGGTCTTGCGAGTATCGAGAATGTGGCAACCGGTACCAGCAATGCGCTCTACGTATTTATGTGTCATTGTGGCAATACCACTCATGCGCTGCATGATGTTGAGCATCAAACGCTCTGTCTGCAACAAACTTCTAGTTTTACCGGTAACGATCATGGCGATGTCACCTTTCTTTACCTGTGCCCCATCATTGATAAGTACCTCTACTTGCATGGTTGGGTCGAAGCGAGCAAAGACTTTCTTAGCTACCTCGACACCAGCGAGAATTCCGTCTTCCTTAATCAAAAGGTGGCTCTTGCCCATAGCATCTTCAGGAATACAACACAATGTGGTATGGTCGCCATCACCTATATCTTCAGCAAATGACAACTCAATCAATTTATCTTCTAATTCGTCAACACTTAACATAATACTTTATTGTTTTGATAGGCGCGAAGGATTCCTTCGTCGTCTCGTTTAATTTCTATTTTTCCTCCTAACCATTCTGTAAGGGGTAGTTCGTCGCGGAACTCATAGTAGTTTACTACTCTCCCCTCTTCTATCTCTACCACAGCTTGGATGAGTTTATCTTCACCGATGATCACTTCATGAGCTGCTACTCGTCGTAGTTCTTCCATGTCATCTATCCATCTTAAGTTCTTTAGGCTCCAATGTACGATCGACAGGGATTGCAGCACCATCTACGGGTTGTGGCTTTCCTGCCGGAGCTTCATTGTCGGGAGATGGTTGTTCACTAGAATCTGGTTTCATCTTACCTTCCGAACTATTATCGATAGTTGGATAAGGCTTCTTGTGAACACGATAAAGTTTGATATTCTGTATAATCATGAGTTTCAACGTGGTGAGACTCTGGTTAGGGTCGTTTGGCGTTGCCACCATCATATAACCTTGTATCTTCTTGATTCCCAGACTATCATTATCTTCGATGGAGAGCACGTAGTTCTGACTGTTCATCAGGTGGACATTAGTAGAAGCCACACTGTCATTCTTGAAAGTGACAGCCAGTACGGCAATACCGTCTCGCATACCATCTTGATAGATAAACTGAGTGTCGAACTGCATCATCACACGGTCACCCTTGTGGAAGGTGGTATCGGCAACGAAAGAGAAACTTTGATAGTTGAATGGCTGTTGTGGCGATAACACCATGGCGTTATTCTCGTGCCATATATTGGCTGTATCGCCTTGCAAATCACCAAAGTTAGCCATCTGAGATACTGTGGCACCCTGTGCGTTGGCTTCCTCTGTGATACGATCAGAAACGTTGCTATAGATATCATGAAGTATATCAGCATGGCGCATATAATATACCATAGAACTATCAAAGTCGGCCTGACTGATGCCATACTTTTTGAGTACTTCATCTTTGTATAATTCAAATTTGGCCGGTTCACCCTCGGCTTCTGTCATACCCTGAGCAAGGTGGTAGTCGTACAGAACATTTTCCATCTGTTTCTGTGACAAATATTCTGACGGCACAGAAGGTTTACACGACTGTAATCCTCCTAAAGATACAACAACCAAAAACAGAATAATAAAATAAAAAGACGAATATCTCATATTATTTCTTATCTTCAAACTTCTGACCAAGAGTAGACAATTCCTTGCGACAGAAGATAATCATGAGCACGACACTCACAGAGATGCAACTGTCGGCAAAATTAAAAACCGGATCAAAGAATGTGAATTCCTTTCCTCCCCATATCGGTAACCAACTTGGAAGTGTGGTGTCTATCAATGGGAAATAAAACATGTCAACGACTTTACCTAAAAGGAAAGGAGCATAACCTTGACCGAAAGGTACAACATAAGACACATAATATGGCGACGAAGCACTAAAGATTAAACCATAGAGCATAGAGTCTATGATATTACCTGCCGCTCCGGCCAATACTAATGATAATAAAACAATGTATAGAGTGCGAGTACCACGGCTAATTTCACGCTTGATATACCATCCTATCCAACAGACAGCAACAATACGGAATATGGACAAGACATATTTATTGAAAAATGTCATTCCCCAAGCCATGCCTTTGTTCTCGACAAACTCAATCTTAAACCAGTCTGTAATATCAATTTGCTCGCCAAGGCACATATGCGTCTTTACCCAAATTTTAATTACCTGATCGATAACCAAAACCAAGAAGACTATGGCAATGGCGAGTAAACCTTGATGTTTCTTCATAAATTTATTTTCTTATCCCCAAGCAACCCTTTAGTGATTGCGATTCTTCTCCTTCGAAGCCACACTCAGTGTAGCATGAGGAACTGCACGAAGACGATCTGCAGGTATCAACTCACCTGTAAGGCGGTCTATACCATAAGTCTTGTTCTGAATACGAATCAAAGCTGCTTCCAATCCTTTGATGAATTTATGCTGTCGCTGAGCCGTACGGATCAATTCTTCTTTCTCCATAGCATCGGTACCCTCCTCCAGCATTTTATACGTAGGAGATGTATCAGCAACATCATTACTGTTCTTGTTGTTCAATCTGTCCATCGCCTCCTGATATTCATTACGTGCAATAGCCAGTTTTTCATTTATAATTCCGCGGAACTCTTCGAGCTCCTCATCGGAATAACGTGTTTTCTCTGTAGCCATAAGATTATATTTTAAAGTGTTTATGTTTTTTAAGGTATGAGAAGAAAATTAATTCTTCTCTACCTTAATATTTAGCTTAAATTCATCAAATTCAGTTTCTACACCATCATTCTCGCCGATCTTGATATCGTTGGCAAGAACCTGTGTCTTTATCAAGTTGCCAAATGATTCAATGGCAGCATTGGTTTCCTCATGTGGAGCCACAGTGACAATAATACGGTCGGTAATCTCAAGACCAGTATCCTTACGTAAGTTCTGAATACGGTTAATCAACTCACGAGCCATACCCTCACGTTTCAGTTCATCGGTAAGTTCTACCTCAAGGGCAACAGTAAGATTGCCTTCGTTGCTAACAAGCCATCCTGGAATATCCTCAGAGATAATCTCAAGGTCAGCAGCATCTACGACAATATTCTGTCCTTCCAATTCGAAACTATATGTACCGGTCTTTTCTAGTTGTGCGATCTCATCCTGGCTCAAAGTATTCATCTTTGCAGATACACCCTTCATGAGTTTACCATACTTCTTACCCATCACACGGAAGTTACACTTCACCTTCTTCACAAGGATACCCTGACCCTCTACGAAGTTAAGTTCCTTTACGTTCACCTCGTTCTTGATCAGATCAGAAACTGCTGCGATATGATTCTTCTGCGTCTCATCAACGGCAGGAATCATAATCTGAGCCAATGGCTGACGAACCTTGATGTTGACCTTACGACGAAGAGCCAATACCATAGAGGTAATCTTCTGAGCGATAGCCATACGCTGCTCCAAGTCACAATCAATGAAGTTCTCATTGACTGTTGGGAACTGCTCAAGATGTACACTCTTCAACTCACCACCCAAGTCGTGATACAACTGATCGCTGAAGAATGGTGCGAATGGTGCTACCACCTTGGCAACAGTCATCAAACAGGTGTAAAGAGTTTGATAAGCACTTAACTTATCCTCGCTCATCTCCTTGCCCCAGAAGCGTTTACGATTCAAACGAACATACCAGTTAGACAAGTCATCGTTGACAAAAGAATCTATCAGACGACCTGCACGTGTCGGATCGTAATTCTCGAGTTCGTTCTGTACATTCTTAACCAAAGAATTCAAACAAGAGAGAATCCAACGGTCAATCTCAGGACGCTTCTCGTAATCTACAGCCTTTGCAGAGGTATCGAAACCATCTACATTTGCATAAAGTGCGAAGAAACTGTATGTATTATATAATGTACCGAAGAACTTTCTGCGACACTCGTCAACCCCGTTAGGGTCAAACTTCAAGTTGTCCCAAGGTTCACTATTCGTCATCATATAAAAACGAACAGGATCGGCACCATATTTATCTATCATTTCGAATGGGTCGGTAACGTTACCCACGTGCTTACTCATCTTGTTACCCTTAGCATCAAGTACAAGACCTGAGGAAATTACATTCTTGAAGGCAACACGATCGAATACCATTGTAGAGATGGCATGAAGAGTAAAGAACCAACCACGAGTCTGGTCAACACCTTCGTTAATGAAATCTGCAGGATAATAAGCAGGAGGGACAGGAGTACCTGTATATGTACTGTGAATCAACTCATTACGATATTCTTGTTCGCTCTTTCCTGTAGCTTTCAAGCCCTCTGCATTAATAGTACCCTCGAAAGGATAATGCTGCTGAGCATAAGGCATAGAACCAGAATCAAACCATACATCAATCAAATCACTTTCACGATGCATTGGTTTACCCTCTTCGTTAACCAAGACGATATAGTCGATATATGGACGATGCAAATCGATCTTGTCATAGTTTTCCTGTGAATAGTCACCAGGAACGAAGCCAGCATCCTTCAGCGGGTTAGACTTCATAACACCTGCAGCAACAGACTTCTCGATTTCTGCATAAAGTTCCTCAACAGAGCCAATACACTTCTCACCGCGATTCTCATCACGCCAGATAGGAAGAGGAGTACCCCAGAAACGAGAACGAGAGAGATTCCAATCATTCAGATTCTCGAGCCAGTTACCAAAACGACCAGAACCTGTAGACTCAGGTTGCCAGTTGATGGTCTTATTCAACTCTACCATACGTTCCTTCTTGGCTGTATCTTTGATAAACCAACTATCCAAAGGATAATAAAGAATAGGTTTATCCGTACGCCAACAATGAGGATAGTTGTGTACATGCTTTTCTATCTTGAAGGCAATGCCCTCCTGTTTCATCTCCATACAGATGATGATATTCAGATCTTCTGATTTCTCAGAAGCCTTCTTATCCCACACACCATTCGGATTAAACTGAGGATCATAAGCATTCTTGACATAATCACCGGCATGATGATTGTATGCATCTACATCAACGCAATTCTTTACGAAGTTAGCGTCAAGTTCATTTATTTCATAATATTTACCCTGGAGATCGACCATTGGACGGGTCTCGCCCTTCTTATTAATCAAATAAAGAGCAGGAATATTAGCATCCTTGGCAACCTTGGCATCATCAGCACCGAATGTAGGAGCGATATGAACGATACCGGTACCATCCTCGGTAGTAACATAGTCACCAAGGATCACACGGAAGGCCTCACTATCCATCTCTACAAAAGAGTCGCGGCCATCCTCTGCCTTGAACACTTTCTCAGGATGTGCTTCTGCATACTTGTTGACAAACTCAGGAGCCAAATCACCAGTTTTCTCACAAGGTTTAACCCATGGCATCAACTGCTGGTAATGAAGGCCCTCAAGTTCTATACCCTTCATACGGTCAACAATACGCCAAGGACAAACTTTCTTCTCCTTATCGAATGGCAGCAACTCGCCTTCCTTACATTCCTGTTCAGGATTAAGATAAGCATTGATACGACTTTCAGCCATGATCAAAGTCATAGGCTCACCATCATAGAGATTATAAGTCTCGATGGCGACATAGTCGATCTTAGGGCCGACACAAAGAGCCACGTTTGAAGGTAATGTCCAAGGAGTTGTTGTCCATGCGATAAAGTATGGTTTACCATGCTTCATCCACTCTGCCTTAGCATCCTTGATTAGGAATTGTGCAGTAACCGTAGTATCCTTAACATCACGATAACAGCCAGGCTGGTTCAACTCATGACTTGACAAACCGGTACCTGCTGCAGGTGAATAAGGTTGAATGGTATAACCTTTGTAAAGCAAGTTCTTGTTATAGAGTTGCTTCAAAAGCCACCATAGGGTTTCAATATATTTATTGTCGTAAGTAATATAAGGATGATCAAGGTCTACGAAATAGCCCATCTTCTCAGTAAGAGAACGCCATTCCTTAGTAAACTTCATCACATTCTCACGACATCTATGATTATATTCCTCTACAGAAATGTATTTCTCAGAATTCTTATTATCAATATCTTTCTTTGTAATACCAAGTTCTTTCTCTACGCCAAGTTCGACAGGAAGTCCGTGAGTATCCCAACCGGCTTTACGGTGAACTTGGAAACCCTGCATGGTTTTATAGCGGTTGAATGTATCCTTGATAGAACGAGCCAGCACATGGTGAATACCTGGATGACCATTAGCTGAAGGAGGACCCTCGAAAAAGATAAACTGAGGTTGTCCCTCTCTCTCGTCGATAGATTTATGGAAGATATCGTTTTTCTCCCACTCTGCTAATACAGTATTATTGGTCTTTACAAGATCAAGACCCTTATGTTCGGCAAATTTCTTAGCCATTTTCTAATATTTATTTATTACGTAATACTTATTTATAGAGCGCAAAATTACAAATTTTTATTTTAACAGCCAAAACTATTACAAATTTTCTGCTTCCTCCATCCAAATCGTATAAGTTGCATCACTTGGCATTCGCCAGTCGCCACGTGGACTCAGACTTACCGATCCCACCTTAGGACCGTCAGGAAGGCATGAGCGCTTGAATTGCTGGGTGAAGAATCTACGGATAAAGGTCTTCAACCATTTCTTGATGGTTTCCTCGTCGTAAGTTCCACCAAGTTCGGCTCCACTGACGTCTTTCTTCACAGCCCCCTCCTTACCATCGATAAAGGCTTTCTTGGCCAACAAGAAGATCTTGGCTGGACGGAAACCGAAACGGAGGAAATAATAGATAAAGAAGTCATGAAGTTCGTAAGGGCCGACGAGATCTTCTGTCTTCTGTTTGATATTGCCATTCTCATCAGCAGGAATCAACTCCGGACTGATTGGCGTATCGATAATATCCAATAAGATATCAGAAGCTTTACCACCTAAAGACTGAGCAGCATACTTTACGAGATACTTGATAAGTGTCTTAGGGATACTGGCATTTACCCCATACATACTCATATGGTCACCATTATAGGTAGCCCATCCCAGAGCCAACTCACTCAAATCACCTGTTCCGATCACCATACCGTTCATCTGGTTAGCCACATCCATAAGAATCTGCGTACGTTCACGAGCTTGTCCGTTCTCATAAGTAACATCATGGTTGTTAATGTCGTGACCGATATCCTCGAAATGCTGAGTGACACTCTTGGCGATACTGATCTCGCGCACCGTAACGCCCAATGTTTCCATAAGATGGAGCGCATTATTATAAGTTCTGTCCGTAGTACCGAATCCAGGCATGGTGACACCGACAATACCCTTGCGACTGAGTTGAAGTTTATCGAAGGCCTTCACACATACGATAAGAGCGAGTGTCGAATCCAGACCTCCGCTGATACCCAACACCACTGTCTTACTGTGGGTATGTACAATTCGTTTGACAAGTCCCATAGCTTGAATGTTAAGGATTTCCTCACACGAAGTCTCCATATCATTACTCTTCGGAATAAAAGGATGCGGATCGACTTCACGGTCAAGGACAAAGTCACGAATCTGTTCAGCAGCATTACATTGGATATATCTGATGTCGAACTGATTGTTGAGTATAGAATATTTGATATTACGCTGAGCATTGACATAAGTAGAATTACTTCTGCGCTCACTTCTCAATTTTTCAATATCGATTTGCGCGATCTGCATCTGAGATTCCATCGAGAAGCGTTCGGATGCAGAGATACATTTACCATTTTCATAGATCAAAGCATTTCCACCATATACCACATCCTGAGTACTTTCGCCGAATCCACAAGAACTATACACATATCCTGTCATCGTACGAGCACTCTGTTGCGAGAGCAGTTCTTTCAGATAATTATGCTTTCCGATCAACTCATCACTTGCCGAAAGATTAAAGATCAGTTCAGCCCCCGCGATAGCCAGTCGATTACTTGGAGGTGTAGGTGCCCACACATCCTCACAAACCTCCACGCCGAAATTAGCTCCCTCAGCAGTTCTGAAGATCTGCGGATTAGGCGTAAGAAGTATGTTATGTCCGGCAAAACGAATATTCAGCTCCTTCATATCCTGTGAAGAAGCGAACCAACGTTTTTCGTAGAACTCACTATAGTTAGGCAAATAAGTTTTAGGCACAACACCCAAGATCTTACCTTGTTGTATGACGACAGCCGCATTAATAAGCAGATCACCAACGACGATTGGCAATCCCACAATTGAGATGATATCTAGTTTACGGGTAAAATCAAGCAACACCAAAACGGAATTCTCCGCAGCATCAAGCAACATCTGCTGACGGAAAAGATCCTGACAGCTATACCCCGTAATGCATAATTCCGGGAAGACAATGATTTCTACACCTTTACCTTCTGCCTGTACGATTAAGTTTTCTATCTGGTCTGTATTATATTTCACATCGCCCACCTTCACGTTTGGGATTGCCGATGCTACCTTTATAAATCCATATTTCATCTCAATAGGTTTTTATCAATTGTATTTTTGTTTACTTGATAGTCACTTGTGTGGCTCCATAGCCATATTCTTGGAAAGAGGCATCCTGATAGGTACAACTCTTGTAACGATAGTTCAGTTCATGAATGATGGCCTGGCGCAACACGCCCTCTCCCTTACCATGGATAAAGATGATCTTCTGTCCACGATGTTTCTTATTCTCTTGCATCACAGATTTAAAATAATCCACCTGATAATGTAAGATATCGGCAGTACTCATACCCTGAGTTGTCTCGAGCAGTTCCGTCGCATGTAGATCGACAACGATCGTACCATCATCCTTATAGCGAGTATGCTTACTACAAGAAGGTTTCTCATCTTCCTGCTTCTTATGGTACATCTCCTGCTTCAGTTTTTCGGTATTGAAGACCAAAGGTTTGGCAGGATTATCATTTTCCACAATGGTATAGAGCATCGCAGGCGTTTCGAAGAAATCATTCTCGACGAAGGTATGCAGTTTGAAAAATTTAATCGGTTCTATACGGAACTGCAGTTCGATAGGTTGCTTGAGCAAGAAAGGTTTATCTTTCTTATACGCAATGACTTGGATTGCCTGATGCAACATATCATTGAGATTTTCACGTCCAAGTTCCTCGATGAAGATCTTCGTATTAGGTTCTATCTCACCTTCTTTCTTCATCGTCCACGCATTGCCCTCGGCAACCATATAGACATACTTTAGATAGTAATTGCTATCATTGATGAGATAAGACTCAAATCGAGTATTCGTCACCTCCTTGATATCCTTAGGGACGAAGGCAAGATAAGCACTCAACTTATTACCACCCTGTCGCTCCTCCACAGGAGCCTTATAGGTGATTTCCTTATCGGCCGGATCCACATCAACGGTCATATCTATATTTTCCTCGTTATCAGCGAGCATAGCTTTGATAGAGCGCGAATCATCTTTCAATTCAGTATCAGCAAGAGCATTGGCTTTCTCCTTAGCGTCCATCTTCTCACTAATCATCTTACCCATACTATAATCATCCTGCTCAACGACAACTACATCATGAATAGATGTAGGAATCTCAAAGCCATCTTCGTCTTCTACAAGGACTATATCTTTACCCTGGAAACCGGAAATCTTACCACCACCGGTCTCAGAGAGAAATCTTACGCGATCACCTATTTTCATATTCAATACGCTATTTTAAAAGTTAAGGAATCAACAAACTGCTATCGCCATAACTCAGGAATCTGAAGTCATGACTCAAGGCATAATCATATACTTTGCGCCAATCACCCTTGAGGAATGCACTTACAAGGAGCAACAGCGTAGACTGTGGCTGATGAAAGTTGGTGACCAGCATCTTTACGATCTTATACTCATATCCCGGTGCGATGATGATCTGTGTACTACTATGAAGGGCTTCCAAACCATTACGGTTAAGATAATCCAGGATATTTTGGATTGCCTTTGTTGCCGTTATACCATCCACGAGTTTACCATCACGACCCTGATCATAAGGATCCCATTGGTTGACGTGTAAGTCCTCCTCATTAGCATCAGGATGCTGCTCCAGATATACTCCCATATAATACAAACTCTCAAGAGTTCTCACCGAAGTAGTACCTACGGCAATAGCATTACAGTCATGTTCGAGCAGATGCTCAAAGGTATGGCGATGTACCACAATATATTCGGTATGCATCTCATGTCCCTCAATCTCCAAACTTTTTACCGGTT
>Ga0256407_10007894_pt1 | contig 15802 bp, 10 predicted proteins | sample RumenRJG_04DNA_FD_193489 | JGI IMG/M metagenome (GOLD analysis project Ga0256407, IMG submission 193489) | Bovine rumen microbial communities from Lethbridge, Alberta, Canada - RJG_04 | ecosystem: Host-associated > Mammals > Digestive system > Stomach > Rumen | place: Canada: Alberta...
GATTTTTAAAATAATATTTTGAATCATACCTTCAATCATTGATGGAGCATTATCTTTATTTTGAACTTTTTGAATAGCATAATTAATATAATTATCAGTAAATGATTTGATTTCAGAAATCAAAATTGCTTCAAGATTATCATAATTTAATTCTATTAAATTTATTGAAATTTTTGCATCTTTAATGTATATTTCTAAATTTGAATTCTCATCTGGAATCATTACTTGGAATATTTTACATGAAAAAAAACTTAATTTAAATTTGGAATCAATTATAAAATTTTTTCCATTTTTTAATTTAATATTATCTATAATTAATTTTCCTTTATTAAACATTTCAATAAATTCATCTTTATTTATATCAGGCTCAATATATTCAGTCAAATATTTTGAAACTATACCATAAATCATATTTCCATATGTCCTTAAATTTATATTTGACATTTTTATTATTTTTTTATATAAATATTCGGGTATAAAAAAAAGTATTTTTGAATAATAAAATTAAAATGAAACATTCATTTGAATAAAGAATTTTCAAAGCTAATATTTTTTTAGATAAAATAAATATATAATAATTTAAAATTTATTGAATATTTTTAATATTTATTAATTATTTTTTTTAAGATTATTGATCATTTTTTTGTAATAAATCTTCTTTATTTTCAAAATGAAAAACTGATAATTGCATTTGCTCATTTTCACATAATTTACAATATACTTTCTTATAAATTTGATATTTCATAAAACAATCTTGGCAACAAATATGTAATATATGATCTACTTTTAATTTATTGCAAATATTTTCATCTTTTATTAAAATACATAAAGAATTATGATTAACAAAACATCTTTTTAAACATAAATAACAAAATTTCAATAAATTATTATTAATAACTACAGTAATTGCATGAATAAAATTTCCAACATTATATCTTTGAAATTCATCTAATAATAATAAATAATCTTTAATTTTAAACTTATATCCACAATAACAAGCAGAAAAAATAGGAAGATCTAATTGAGGATCTTTAATTATAATATTTACTTCATTAACCATTAAATTATTTAAATATGTATAATAACAATTATGAGAACAAAAACAACATCCACATGGAAGGGAAAAAATTTCTTTTTTATCTTTCATTTCATTTTGACATTGAACACAAATTTTAAATTTAATTTCTTGAAGCAAATTATAAAAATTTTTGTTAATTAATGCTAATAATTCTTTTCCATTATATTCTATATTTTTAATTTTACATATTTGAGAAGAAAATATTTGTTCAAATGTTTTATTTAGACTTTGATGAATTTTATTAAAAGGAACTGTATAAATATTTAAAAATTGAATATAATTTATTAAAAGATTATTTTTAACTTCCAATATAAAACATTTTTCACATAAACAAACTCTTTTGTCAATTCCCTTAGATATTTTATGACAATTTGGACAAGGAAATGATAATTTATTATTATCAACTTTATTATCATTATTTTTTATTAATTCTCTATGATTTTTTACTAGTTCTAGATATTGAGTATCAATTACTTTTAATTTTTGATTCAAAAATTCATATAATTTAAAAAATTTTTCATAAAGGGAATAATATTTATAATTATATGCTATATCGTAATGTTTTTCTCTAAAAAATAATTCAATTGTAAATCTATCATTTATTGGACAATTAAAAGATTTAACAATAACTTTATCATTTTTGTCAAAATTATAAAGATAAATATTTAAATTACATTTTAAAACATATGGTATTAAATAAATTTCAATCTTCTCTGCATAAATTCCCATTTTCATAATTTGTTCTTTGAAAAAGTCTTTAAAATTAAATTTATTATCAGAAATATATTGATCAGGAAGAAGATTTCCTAATTTAATTTGAAAATCATGAGAATAAACTTTATTTTCATTATTTGCAATATATTCAAATATTAAATATCTAATAAAAAATATCATTCCATAATCAAATTCACTACAATAAAGAAAAGTTTTAATTAAAACTAAATATGCATCTTTTATATTATCTTTATCTGAATAATAAAATATAGTATATAATATTTGTATAATTAAAGATACATTTATATTTTGTAAATAACTTTCAATATCATATTTTTTAAAAAATGGATTATAAATAGATATTTTTTCATCAAAATTAATAATTAATTCTTTAATCAACAAAACATTATTATTTAAAATTGCATTTTCAAGAAATGAAAAAATAACAGCTCTATAAAAACAATTTCCATCAGCATCAATACTTCTCCATTTATAAATATAATTTTCTAATTCAATTAAATGATATGCCATATCTTCTTTAAATGATATATCATATGCAAATGATGATTCTACTAAATTTCCTACTTCTGAAATTGGTGAAATTGTCTGTATATTTTCAGGATATTGAAAAACATAATTAAAATTAGCTTCTAATATACTTTTTTGTAAATTTTTTAATTCATTTTGATTTATATTTTTAATTATTGTTTCTATTTTCTTTTCAACTAAAAATATATTATTATCATTTAAATATTCCCAATCTTGAAATTTTAGAAAATCATCTTCTTTATATTTATTATTATTTATATTTAAATTATTATTATTTTGTTGTAAAAAATTATTATCATTATTATTAATATTTAATATATTGTTTTTATTTATTATCTCTTTTGAAGGGATTTGATTATTATTTTGATTATCATAATAATTTCCATCACCATTTATATCAAATACATAATTAGAAAATGGATTTGGGGCATTGATATCATAAAAATTATTGCTATCCATAAAAATCTAATATATTAATAATTTTTTTAATTTTATAATAAAAATTATTTTTTTTTAAAAATATTTTTAAATGTCAAATATTGATAATGATGATGATAATGATATTAAAATTGAAGACACTAAAAATAATGAAACTGAATTATCAAGATTAAAAGAAGAAACTAAAAGAATAAATAAAAAAAAAAATAAAGAAAAAGAAAAAAATGAAGAAATAACAGAAGAAGAAATGAAAAGAATAATATCAAATTACGATCCTCCTGCAATATTAGATTGGCCAAAAATCCCTTATAAAACAATAGCAATAATTTTTCTTCTTTTATTTAGTAGTATTTTATTTATATATACAGGAATTACAAAATATAAAGCAAATGAAAAATGGACAATTTGGTTTTCATATACATTATTAGGTTCTTTATTAATTATTCCAGGAGGATTTTACACATTTTATTTAATAAATATACTTTTACATAGAGAAGGATGGAATTATGAAGATCTTCCTGATTTAAGTGAACAATAAATATTTATATATTGAAAATTTTTAATTTAATAAATATATTATGTGATATTATATTAAATTTATAATTATTTAAGGAAAGTATTTTTGTATTTTTTCTAAAACCTTTTTGGAAGCATCTTTCTTAGCTTCTTCAATACAAGGAGCAAGTGAATTATTATCTTTAATAGCATTTAATATTTTATTAATTTTCTCATTAATATCCTTATTAGAAAACTTAGTGTCATTAATCCTACATAAAATTCTAATAATTTTAGGAACATTCTTATTATTAGGACCGAAAATCATTTCAGATTTCTGTAATATAATATCACATAACAAATCATGCATTCCAGCACTTTCATTAACATCATAAATAATAGGAAGATTTTCTAACCATTTATCAATAATTTCAGTTAAATTTGAATAATTATTCCCTTGAAATTTAATAAGTTTCCCAATTGCAGTTACTATATTATCTTTAGCTTGACCATACTCATCGGTAGTTTGACCATCTGAACTTACTAAAAGTCCCTTTCCTAAAGCTGTTAAAATATCATTTGCATATAGTTCATAATTTACTTTTGTATTCTTAATAAATTCACCTAAACCATAACTTGCTGCTTGTCTCAAATCACTATTTGATACATCTATAAAAGCAACTAATGTTTTTGCAATATTTGGCCATATTTCATTTAATAATTCTTGTCCTAAAAATTCTACCATATCATCCATTATAAATAATCCCATTTTTTTTTCAAATGGTGATGCTTTTTCTAAGAAATATTTTGGTAAGACATCACTAATCATTTTTTTTGCTATTTCTAAAGAAAGTTCTTTATGTGATTTAAATATTGCTCCTATACAATCAGAATATGATGTTATTACATTTTCAACTTCATCAATTTCATCTTTTATATTATTTAATTGTATTGCTTTATCCTCATCAGTTTCATCTTCATCTTTAGGAATTTTTGAACTTTCATGTAATTCCTTTTCTGCAATATCTTCTTCTTTTAATAAAAGAAGTCTATTTGCTTCAACTTTATCAAAAAGTGAAAATAATTTTTCAAATAAAGTATGAATTTCTTGTACATTTAATATTTTATCTTGTTCTTTAAAAATATCATTCATTGCATCTAATAATGATGATACAACTGAATTTTCTTTTTCAGTTTCTGAAGCATTTTGTAATATTGAAATATATTTTTTCATATAAAAAGTTAATTTTTCTTTATCTCCAGTTGATTGAATTACATTTATTAAATTTGGAAAAACTGAAGCTGCATTTTTTCTTATATCTGCATTTGGATAAGATAATACTCTTACTATTTCTTTTTCAGCAGTATCAACAAATGGTAAAACATATTCTTTTAATTCTGTTAATATGACATTAAGTAATTCTAAGAAAATTGAATATTCTTCTGTTTCTGATGTTATAAGTGATATTTTATTTTTTTCTAATAAGACTTTTTCATCTTTTGTATTTACATCACTTAAGAATTTTTCTATATCAATTTTTTGTTCTGGATTAGATGATATTGACATTTCTGGTGGATTTGTTATTACTTTTATTATACTTTGAATTATATCTGGAATAATTTCTTTATGGTCTGTTTTAATATATGGTAAAATTCTCTGCCAGGATGTTTCAAATAAATCACCAAATTCTCCTTTAAAATTAGACATATTATTTTGAAAATGAATAAGAGTCTGTGCTATATCTTTTGAATTTTTTTTGAGAAGTTCTGGACAATTTTCACCAACTTGAGTTAATATATCAATAAGTAAACCAAATAAGGATATATTAGTACTATTAGTTTTAATAGCTTGACTTAAATATGAAATTAACATACTGAAACATTTTTCAGAAAATACTTTAAATGAATTTTTAGATGATGAAATTAAACCACCTAAGGTATCTAGAATGGTTTCTCTAAGTGAATGAGGACATCCTACATCATCTTTATTAAAATCAGCAAAAAGAACTTCTAATATATTTTGAATATATGGAGTAATAATTGTTTCAGTACAATATTCAAGAAAACTTTGTAATGAATCATAACCTTGTAATTTAACTCTAAGAACATTTTCTTTACTTTCTAAATTAACAATATTAGGAATAATATTAGAATGATAACTTTCGATAAAATCGTCTTTAAATGAATCAGTAAATTGTGAAATACAAAATAAACAAGAATATCTAATTTTTGGATTTTCATTATTAATATCAGGTAAAATAGCATTGACCATATTTTCAATTGTTTTCAAATCATCAATATAATTTGAGATTTTACCAACAGAAGTATATGCAATATATTTATATTTCCAATTTTCATTTTGATGATTTAATAATTCCATAATTATATTTGAAACAATTGGTAAAGCTACTTTTTCCTTTACTGATATAATTAATCTATCAATTAAAGAAAGTGCTTCATCTAATTTTGCTTCTGGGATAAAATCCTCATCTGATAAACTTAATGATTTTGGAGTTAACCAATCATCATCTATTTCTTCATCGAATTCCATTCCATATTTGAAAATGGAGTTAATTAATAATTTTAATCTTTCTTCATCATCTGATATAACTTTTGGATATTTTTCTATTATACTTAATAATACTTCATATGATACACTTCTCATTGAATCTTCATCTAAATCTTTTCTTTCTATTATTTTTCCCATTAAAATATAAATATCAGAAAAACTCTTTTTTAACATTATTGGTTGTGTTTGAGCAAGATCTGATAAAGAAAATAATGATCTTTTTAAATTATTAAAATCATTATTATTTAAACAATTAAGAATTGTTTGTAAAATATAAAAAGTAAATTCTCTAAATCTTTTTGATATTTTTTTATCAATATATCCAGATAAAATTTCACAAATTGCTTCAACTGAATTAGTTTGAATTTCTAAATTTCCTTCTTTGAAAAATTTATTAAATCCAATAATTAATTGATCAATTCCAGTTAATAATTCATCTTGTGCATAATTAAAAATTTTCGAAAGAAGAAAAACTGAACTTTCAATACTTAAAAAATTCTCAGGTTTTAATTCAATAATAAATCCATTAGCAACATATTTTAAAGCATCATCCCATTTTTCTTTATTATTAAAAACACTTTCACATATATTACTAACAATATCACCATATTTTTTTTTAAGAGATTTATCATTACAATTAACTAAAGCAGTAAGTACATTTTTTTTTATTTCTTCTTTCATTTCATTTGAAGCATTTTTCCAATAAGGATTAACACTTTCATTTTCTTTTGTTTGAATTAATTTTCTCATCACAACTGATGCATAAGTTAATAATGACATATCGGATGATTGATTTATAATTTGTGATAAACATAAAACTAATCCAATTGTATTTTTATTCATTAATTCTGCTAATTTCATTTCGAAATTTTTACGCTCTTCATTATTTGGGGTGTTTAATCCTTTTAAGATTGATTCTACTAATTGAAGTTCACTACTCATTGCTTTTAGATAGTAAAGATAAAAATTAATTCAGTTAAATACTTATTTTTTTGGGGATAATTTTTTTTTAATTATTTATATTTTTTTTTACATTTTTTAATTTTTGAATAATATTTTTTTTTTATTTTTATTTATTACTCTTTTTCTTTTTTCAATTTTGTTTATAATGAATTTATTGGAATATTTTTATTATAAAAAATATGAAATATTATTAATTCATCTATTAAATCAGACTAAAATTTTAAATAATATCTAAAATTAAAATAAAAATATTAAAATTTAAATAAAAAAAATAAAAAAACCCCATTTAAAAAAAAAAATTAATTTAAAAAAAAATCCCACAAAAAATCAAAAATTCCTTATAAAAAAAATTTTATTTCTCAGGTAACCCAAAAGAACTAACTTTCCCATCTTCAAAAAATTTACCTTGATGTTCTTTATTAATACCATCAGGTAATTCAATTAAAGAAATAACAGAATTAGCTCCATCCTTAACATCAACAAGAGCATGTTCTCCTCCCATTTCAGTTTTCAACCATCCAGGATGACAAGAAAAAACACTAATAGCTTCTCTAGTAATTTCTCTTTTCTTAGTAAGAACTCTAGCATAAGTATTAACAATCATTTTAGAAACTCCATAAGTATTTTTATACCAACCATCATCATCACAAGTTCCCTCAGTAATAGCATCTTTAAATTTTTCTCCAATTTTAAATAAGTCATCTGCATTTTTTGCAGTTTTAAAATGATTAATTAAAGAATCATTTTTTAATTTTGAAACATTTCCACTTTTACCTCCGATAAAAATTATTTTTCCTTGTTTATTTAAAATACCAGCAGAAATTATTTTCTCAGTAAAATTTAATGTTCCATAAACATTAACTGAAAATGTAAAATCAAATACTGCTGGAGAGAATTCTGTTCCTTTTGATGATACTCCTGCATTGTTTATTATATAATCAATTTTTTTAAATGTTTTTTTTATAAATTCAATTATTTCATTTATTGATTCTTCATTTGTTATGTCAAGTTGATGATAATATAATTGTTCTTTTTCTTTCTCTTCTGGATATTTTTCACATAAGGAATTAAATACTGATTGTCCTAGTTCGTCATTTCTTGCTGTTAATATTATACGGAGTTTTGATTTTTTTTCTAAGAGACCTTCTATTATTGCTAAACCCAGACCACGGTTTGCTCCTGTTACTAAAATTATTTTTCTAGTGTCTGCAGGTTTTTTTTCTTCTTTTTCTTTTTTACCTTTTTTCTTTTCGGTTTTGGTTTCCATTTTTTTTTTTTTTTTTTTTTTTTTTTTTTTTTTTTTTTTTTTTTTTTTTTTTTTTTTTTTCCTTTTTTTTTTTTTGTTTTGGTTTCCTTTTTTTTTTTTTTATTTTTTTTTTTATTTTTTAATTTTTTTCTTTGATTTGGTTTATTGTTTTTTTTTATGGATTTATTAATTAATGATGGAGTTTAATTTTGGGAATATAAATAGAAAAAGAGATTTTATTTTTAAAGAAGCGGATTTTATTTTAGAAAATGAAAATTTATTTAAAAATGGAACATTTAAACTTATACATAAAGATAAAAAATTAAATTTTAATAAACTTCACTTAAAAGATTATTATTATACAATAATAAAAAAAGGGAAAAATAAAAGTTTTGAAAAATTAAAGAAAAATTTATCAAAACAACCATTAAAATATAATTCATTAATGTCATTTCATTTAAAAAATATGAAATATAATCCTAAAATAAACACAGATTATATAAAACAAGAAGAAAATGAAAATTTTTCAAATTTTCAAACAACAAAAACATCATTTGAAAACTATCGAACATATAATAATTCAAAAAAACATATTTCAGAAGAATTATCATCCATAAAATTTTCAAAAAATTTATCAGAAGTAACTTTACTAGATAATAAAATTAATTACTTCAAAAATAATAAAAGTGATAAAAAAAAAATAATTAGTTTATCTAGTCCAAAAAATAAAAAATTAATTTCAAATTCTTCAATGAGAGATAAAGAAAGAATTAAAAAATTAAAAATTATTATTCCATCTGAATTAAATATATGTTTAAAGAAAAAACCAATTTATAATAGTTATAGAGATGAAAATATAAAATATACAACTCAAAATTTAATAAATAATCTAAAAAGAACTCAATTAAATTCAATAATTAAATATAGAAATAAATTAATAAAAGATAAAAAATCCTTTTCTTATAATTTTAAAAATACTGTTACAAATTATTTTAAAAGTCATCATCATAAAAATTATTTTAGTTTATCTCCTAAAGTAAATGATAATAGATTAGTAAAAACTTTAAATAAATATCAAAAATCGATTAAATCTTTTCCAAAATTTAAAAATGTTATTCATGAAATTCAACAAATTGAAGAAGAAAATGAAAAAAGACAAATTTTAATTTCAGAACATTTATATTCAATAAGTGAAAATTTAGAAAAAATGAATAAATCATTTACTCAAATTGAAAATAATACTATTTCAAATTCTTTTGATTTTAAAAAAAAAAGAGAACATAAAGATAGAATTAAATATTTAAGAATAAAATATAAAAATTATATAAAAAAAAAAAAAGAAAAAAAGAGTGATATAGAAATAGTACTTACTGATATTGAAAAAAAAAATAAATATCTAAATTATGAATTAAAATTATGGAAAAAAGTTTGATTTTTTGTATTTGAAAAAATAAAAAATAACTAAATTATAAATAAAGAGTTAAATATAATCTATTTTTATAAAATAAATTTTGGTAATTAATATAAGGGAAAATTAAAACATAAAAATAAAATCAAAAATTTAATTTTTTTTTCTTTTATCAGGAGTATTAGATTTCATACAATTAATTTTTTTTTTCATCCAATTACTTTTATTATTAATATTTTTTTTATCAATTTTATCATGCTCTTTTTCTTTAATTTTCGATATTTTAATTCCTTGTTGTTTTTCTAATATTTCTTCAACATTTTTAATTTTCTTTTCATAATCTTTATCATTAATATCTTTCCTAATACAAAATTTAGCTTGTCCTTTTTCTTTCCCATTAAAAAATTCATTATTTATTTTATCACCATAAATATGAAAACCATTATTTCTAAATTCTTTTTTAATATCATTCATATTAAATTTTGAATTAAAATTAATATTATTAATTTCAAAATTATCTGTTTCTCTTTCATTTTCAGTAATTCCAATATATTTTTCATGTTTTTTTATCATTAAATTATCCATTGATTTATTTAATTCATCATCTTTTTTTTCATGTTTATAATCACTAAATTTAGAAGGAAAAAAACCCTTATTATTCATTATTTTTCTTTCTTTTGCATTTAAATAAATAATTTTAGAATTTGATTTATTAGAATCTATTTTATATGTCCAATCTGCTTTTTTTGGAAATAATGGTTCTTTATTTTTAATTTTCTCCTTTTTAATTAGATTTTGAATATTATTGTTTTTTTCTTTTTCTTTTTCTTTTTCATGGTTTATTTTTGGTTGAAATGTTTTATTAAAAATATCTTTTTTTGGGTCATTAAAAATATTAGATTTGAAATATTGGAAATTTGTTCTTTTTGATGAATTTATATCAAATTTTGAGTCTGCTGTATTTCTTTGTGTTATTGGGGCTGGTTTTATTTTTTTATATGTTATATTTTTATTTTTTGTTTCTTCTTTTGGTTTTATTTTTTGTTCTTTTTTCATTTTTTGATATCTTTTTTGAATAAATTCTTGATTTATATTATTTGTTGTTTTAAAATAAGTTTTATCATCTCCTAATTTAATATTATTTCTTGTGTTTTTTTCTTTTATTTTTAAATAATCTTCTTTTCTTTCTTCATCTTTATCATCAATTATAATATTTTTTGTTTTATTTATAAATGATTTATTTAAATTTGAAAAAGGTGATTTTTCAGTTTTTAAATAATCTAAGTGATCTTCATTTCTATTATATTTAAATCTTAAAGGAGTTAATCTTTTTCCTTGTTCTACATTTTTATTTTTTTTTTCAATTCTTATTATTGGTTTTTTTGTAATATTTTCTTTTTGAAAATTATATATTGTCTTAGGAGGTTTTAAATTAAAAATATCAGATGAATTATTATATATCATTCTTTCTGTTGAATTCATTTTTTTGAATAATATATATTTAAATAAAATTATTTTTTTAATAAAGAAAACTATTTAACAATATATAAATAATAAAGTAATGTTAGGAAATGATGATAATGATTATTTTAATACCTTTGAAATAATTAATAATGATTCATCAATAAAACAAAATAAAAATCGAGATAGTTATAATTCAATATTTAATTATCAAGAATTAGAAGAAAATAAACTTAATTTTAATAATAATAAAGACAAAAAAAAAAATCAAACTGGAATTTGGGCATATATTAAAAATCAAATCATAAACAAAAAAAATATTTTAATATTTAACATATTCTATGGTCAAAAAAAAATAAATACATCAGAATTTAAAGAAATGCACATATTTAATGAATGTTACAAAGAACAAAGTATTCAATTATATGATAGATTATATAATTTAATTTGGTTTTCATATAGAACAAATTTTGAAAATTATGAAATAAATAATGAAAATATTATAACTGATGCAGGATGGGGATGTATGATTAGAACTGGACAAATGATAATTGCACAAGCAATACAAAAATTATTTAATGTTAAAAATTTAGAAGATTTTATTTCAAAATTTATTTTTTTATTTTTAGATAATGAAATTGATAGTGAATACTTATGTCAAATTGAAAATGATAATGGAAAAAAATCTCTATCATTTAATTCTTTTGTTAAATTCGGAAATGAATTTATTATTCATGGATTTGAAGAAATTATAAATAAAAATCCTAATTTAAATAAAATATATCCACCTTTCTCATTAAAAACAATATTAACAATACCATCAAAAGTAAAAAAAAATCCTGGAGAATGGTTTAGTAATTATGATATAATTGATAAATTTTATCAAATTAATCGTTTTTATCATCCATTTAATTACTTCAGTGATAAAAAAGTTGAAATATTTAATTTTTCAGATGCAATAATAATAGAAAAAATAATTAAAAAATGTTTTGAAGAATGTGAATGTAATTGTATATCAAATTCTTATGTTAAAATAAGTTCTCAAATTTATGAATCTTTTCATGAATTTCAAGTCGTTTCAAGGAAAGAAGAAGATAATAAATGTCATTGTTTTGATAATACAATTAAAATAAGAGATAAAAATTATAAATTTAAAAAAATGTTTATTATATTTGTTTCTGCTAGACATGGTTTAAATCAAATTGATGATAGTATGAAAGATAAAATATTAAATTTTTTTAATTATAAAAATAATATTGGTTTTATTGGAGGAAAAACTTCAAAAGCATATTATTTTATTGGTAATTGTGAAAATAATTTAATTTTCTTAGATCCACATAATGTACAAAATTCAATATCAATTAATGATATTTTTGTTGGTAATGGATCTTCTTCTTATAAACCAAATGATGTTTTTTATATGAATATTAATGAATTAAGCCCTTCTTTTACTTTTGGTTTTGCTATTAAAAATTTATATGAATTTGAAGAATTTATTAATAATTTTGGGATTACTATTGAATCAAGTTATAGTTTTATACATGAAATTAAAATAGATCATGGATTTGGAGAATTATTTTTTGTTAGATATGACGAAAAAAAAAATATTAATAATCCTGTTGAAAATATTATTTTTTATAAAAGGAAATGAATTAATTAATATATTTATTATTCAAAATGTTATTAATAATAAAAGCTTAAAAATTATAAAATTAATAAAAATAAAATTTTTAATTAAAAATTATAATGAATTTATAAATATTATAATATAATATTTAAAAATGAAAGAACAAAAAACAGTTGAAATAAATAATGAAGAATTAAATTTTAATATTGATAATAATCCAACTTTTTATGAAGGTACTGGAAAATTGGAAAATAATTTTTTTAAAAAATTAAATATTAATAATATAATAGAAAGGAAAAAAAAAGAAATTAAATATTTAGTCAAAAAAAAATTAGGAAATGCTGATTTTTTTATTAATCCAAGAAAGCCAAGTCCATTAAAATTTTTAGAAAAAGGATTTCAAAAATATTTATTTTCAAAAAATAGTGATTTTTTAGTTCATTTTCCAAAAATAAGAAAAAAATATTTATTTGAAAAACATAGAGTATCAAATGATTTAAATGAAAAAATTAATATTGGTTCTTTAGTTTATCTTCAATTAAAAGATAATCAATCTAATTTTCTACAAGAAAAATATTTAAAAAGAAGTTCTATATTTAAAGTAGAAAATACTGCTGATACAATAGAAAATGAATTACAAAAAATAATTTCAGAAAGAAAAAGAAATTCTCAAATAAATTTCCAAAAAAAAATCCAAAAATTAAACAATATAAACAATTCAAATAATTTTTCAATTTCAAATCAAAATATAGGAAATTCAACAATTAACTCATCAAGATACAATAAAAATTCTTCACGACATAATTACAATACATCAAGGAATTTTAATAATAAAAAAATTGAAAACGAAAAAAATTTAACCGTTAATTCAAAAAAATCAAAAAGATCAAGAAACATATCAAATTTATTTAAATTAACATCATATGAAACACCAAAAAATAAAAGAATAAAATCATATATAACATTATCAGGAAATAACACAGAAGATAATTCAGAAAATAATAAAAAAATAGAAACAAATTCAGATAAAATGATAAAAACAACTCATTCATTCTTTAGTCCAATTAATCCAAAAATATATAATAAAACAATAGATGTGAATAAAAAAATAAAAAATTGTTTAAATGAAAAAGTAAACTTATTAAATAAATTAACAAATAAATGTAATAATCAATTATATAAATTAGTTGATAAATCAAAAAATAAAGAACGTGAATTATCAAGATTAAAAGATTTAGAAGAAGTTTTTTCATTTAAAAGAAAAAAAAAAGATCCATTAGAAGAAAATACAAAAAATTTAGTTTATCAAGCAAAAAATGATATTTATTTCGGAATGGATAAATATAAAGCTGATTTATTAACTTTAACTGATGAAGTTACTAGAATGCCTGATGATGTAGCTTTATTTCTTGTTGATAGAATTGCTAAAAGTTATGAAAATAAAGCTAATTTAGTTGAGGAAGTTACTTCACATATTGGATTTAATCCTATTATTCAAAAGATTAAAAATCGACAAGATAAGAAAATAAGAGAAAAAATTGAAAGGAATTATAAAAAAATTGTTAAGTTAAATGCGTCACTTGATAAGAAAAAGGAGGAGATGAATATTTTACATGATGAGATTTTTAATAAAGAAGAGTGATTTTGTTTTCTTTTAATTTATTTTTTTTTGAATTTTTTCAATATTGATTATTTATTTATATAAAACATTTTTTTTAAGTATAGAATTTAAAATATATCTACAAATTTTTTTCTATAATTAAAATTAAAATATAGAAATTTAAAAATATTTATATTAAAAAAATAAAATCTGCTTTTTAAAATAAATGAAAATATTTTTATTATTCAAAATGTAATTATATATAATTTTTTTAATTTGTTTACTTAATTTATAAAAGCAAAAATTATTTTATCATTAAATAATTATTAAATTATAAATAAGATTATCTTAAACTAATTAATTTAATTATTGAAGTGAATTAATTGCTTCATCAGTAACAAGAGGTTCTTCTTTATCATCTACACCACTTTTTCTCATTGATAAAACTTTTATTTGATTTATTAATCTATCTTTTTCACTTTTAATTCTAAAATATATAATCATTGCAACTATTAAAACTATTATAATCACAATAACTATTATTAAAACTATAAATCCTCCTCCACTCATAAAAGAAGATTGAAATATCATTATAGAATTATTAGATGTTTTATTTTCTAATATATTTCTAAAATCATAATTAATATTTTTTATTTCATTTGCATTTTCTTTTAAAAATTTTCCTTCTATTTCATTTTTTATTAATCTATAAGTTAATAAATAATATGATTTTAAATTTGCTTTAATATTAATTTTTAATTTCATATTTTTTAAATCTTTATTTAATTTGATGTAATAAATTTTTTCATTTTTATTACTATTATATATAAAATCAATATTATTATTTAAAGTTAAATTTTGATTTATTATATAGGCTTCACCAGAAATAAGTTTTAAATTAATTTCTAAAATATCATTATCTTGGAAATCATTAGGTAATTTTATTTGAAGTTTATCAATTTTTTCTTTCTCAATAAATCTATAAAAATAATTGTGAATAGTAATAATTTCATCTTGAGTAGTCATTCTTATTGTTTTAGAATATTTTGAACACAAATTTATATTTAAAAGAATTGCAATAAAAAGAAAGATTATTTTGGAAAAATACATTTTTAAAAATAAATTTATTAAAAGATTGAAAAATGATTTAATTGAATTGAAAAAAAAAAATATTTATAAATCATAATAAAATTTTAATATAATAATAGAATAATATTATTTTTATTCGATTTATATTTATGTATGATTTCAATATATTAAAAAAACATTAAAAATAAATTGAATTTAATAGAATAATTAATTTGATAACAAAATTATAAATTTAATATTAAATTGAGATTAAAAAAAATGAATTTAAAAAAATAATAAATTAAAAATAAATAATTTATTAAGTGAATTTTTATAATTATAAACTTCTAATCAAAAAATATAAAAAATTTCATTTCCTATAATTATATCAATTGGAAATAATTAAAAATATTTCTATTTATTTTTTTATTGAATATATATTAAACAATAAATAATAAATATTATATATGAAAAATAAAATAATATTATGTATTTAAAAGAATTTATTTTATCTTTTTATTTAGGGGATTGGGGATTGGGGATTGGGGATTGGGGATTGGGGATTGGGGATTGGGGATTGGGGCCA
>Ga0256407_10007896_pt1 | contig 15799 bp, 15 predicted proteins | sample RumenRJG_04DNA_FD_193489 | JGI IMG/M metagenome (GOLD analysis project Ga0256407, IMG submission 193489) | Bovine rumen microbial communities from Lethbridge, Alberta, Canada - RJG_04 | ecosystem: Host-associated > Mammals > Digestive system > Stomach > Rumen | place: Canada: Alberta...
AGGCTTAATGTCTACAATACTCATCATTGACGATGACGCTCAGCTCAACCTCATGTTGAAGTCTGCTTTGGAATTGAAAGGTTACACTGTCGATACTGCATGCAACGGTAAGAAAGCCAAGTCGCTTTATCAGAAGAATACTTATGATGTGATTATCACCGATATCATCATGCCGGAAGGCGATGGCTTCGAAGTCATCCTCGATCTCCGCCGCATGGGCCTTAGCGACAGGGTTATTGCTATTAGTGGTGGTGGACGCACCTCCGCCGAAGACTACCTTGCAACGGCACAGCATTTCGATGTTGCTGCTATTTTCAGCAAGCCGCTGGACCTCCAGCAGCTCCGCAACAAAGTTGACGAGATCATCAAGGTACATTCGTAATAGCATAAATGATGAATATCCTGATCGCTGATTTTGATCGGAAATTTGTCGAGGAGCTACAACGGAACTGGTCTGTAGCCGGAACGAACCTCCTGGTCTGCTCCGACGACAAGACTTTGATGCCGCTAATTAAAAAGACGTCGATAGACCTTGCGTTTATCGAGGTTCCTTTTTTAATGCTCGACAATATGGATTTGATCAGCTATTTGAAGGAACGCCAGCCTGGTATCGAGATTTTTGTACTGTGCGATGACCGCAACTGGCAGGGAGCTGCTAGCGCCATTACCCGTGGAGCCAGCAGCTTTTTGAAGAAGCCGGTCACGCTATCGCTCCTTGAGAGCACGGCAAGCAAAATCCAGGCTCAGCAGCAAAACAAGTCCAACACGCAGCTCATGGAATCCCAGGTGTTGGACAGCCTTCTCGGCGACACGCCCGAGATGCGCAAAATTCTAAAGACAGTTTATAAGGTCGCACCGACCAACAGCACCTTGCTTATAACCGGCGAGTCCGGTTCGGGCAAGGAATTTTTGGCAAACGTCGTCCACCGCTACAGCAAGCGTGCAAACGAACCGTTTGTGCCAGTCAACTGTGGCGCCATCCCCGAGAACCTCGTGGAAAGCGAACTCTTCGGTAGCAAGAAGGGATCGTACACAGGTTCGACCGCCGACAAGAAGGGCTTGTTCGAATCCGCCAATGGCGGTACGCTCTTTTTGGACGAAGTCGGTGAACTCTCACTGGCAACCCAGGTCAAGCTTTTACGTTTTCTGCAAAGTCACGAAATTCGTCGCGTGGGTGAAACGGACGCCCGTTACCTGGACATCCGCATTATAGCTGCAACGAACCGCGATTTGCAAAAATCCATGCACGAAGGACGATTCCGCGAAGACCTTTACTACCGCTTGAACACGTTCCACTTGCAGCTTCCGCCGCTCCGCGACAGGAAGCCCGTCATCCCGAACTTAATTCGTTACTTTATCTTAAAGAACAAAGAAGCGCAGGGCAAGGAAATTCTCGACCTTGAACCAGCCGCTCTTTATGCTTTGACAAAGTACCCCTACCCCGGCAACATCCGCGAGCTCGAAAACATCATGGAGCACGCGATTGTGCTTTCGGAAGGTGGGGTCATCAAGCTCGAAGACCTGCCTGAATACGTGCAAGTAGAAGCCCGTGAAAAGACAGTCGCCATTCCACATATAAAGGAAGCCGGCAGCAATAAAGAAAGCTCTAGCGAGTCTATTTACAACAAAGTCGAAGATACGGAAGATGACGAGAAGTCCGCCGAGAATCCATTCGGAAAGCCGATTCATTTTGAACCGATTTCGGGCAAGACGGATAGCGCAGGACTTTTGACGCACAACCCGACGAAGTTCATCACGCATAATCCGGCGCCCGCCGAAGAAGAAGAAATTCTTTCGCTCGACGAGATGGAACGCAGACACATTCTGCATGCCTTAAGCATTTGCAAAGGCAACAAGACTGAAGTCTGCAAAAAGCTCGGCATTAGCCGTGCCACACTTTGGCGCAAGCTCAAAGAGCTCAAAATTGAAATGGACGGCGGCGAGGATTAAACCTCTACAAGAGTTGCGACTAAGCAAGAATCTTTCGTTGAACCGCTACCGACAAAGTCTACGTCTTGGGATTTTTTCCAAGACGTTTTTGCTTTCGGGTGCACAGAAGAAACGGCGGCGAGCACATCGCGGGCAAACGCAGACAAGTTAAATTCACTATAGTTGGAACTGACCATGAAAAAGCCGCCCGGATTTAAAAGCATCGCACAATCGGCAACGAGCGGCATCAAGTGTTCGCGCACGTTAAAGTTAAAGCCCTTGAAACGCGCAAAGCTCGGCGGGTCAAGCACAATACCATCAAATCGTAAGCCCTTCTTTTGAGCCCAGTGAACGTATTCGATAGCGTTACCGCGGAAGAACTCTCCAGGGCGCAAATCAAGCCCATTTAAGGCATAATTTTCACGACCCTTGTCGAGAATTTTGCCACTGATATCGGCGTTTGTAGCAACCGCAGCACCGCCTAGACGGGCATGCACGGAGAAACTGCATGTATAGCTAAAAAGATTGAGGAAGCGAAGGCTCTCCCCGGACATTTCACGGAATCGTTCTTCGACTTCAAGGCGCACGTGACGCATATCCAAAAAAAGTCCCGGATTAATCGTATCGAGCAAGTCCACATGAAAATGTGCATTGCCTTCGCGGACGGTACCCACGGCATCTTCGCGCGTGCCAATCACGACATCCATCGGAGCGTTCTCGAGCGATTTTCCAGAGCTCGAAAGGCGTTCCTTTGTCACAACACAAACTGGATTGAATAGAGCGGCTACAGCCTCGACAATTTCAGTCTTACTCGTTAAAAGCTCCGGTCCAAAAAACTGCATCTGGTAACGGTCACCGAACTTGTCAATCGTAAGTCCCGGAAAACAGTCAGCAGCGCCATTCACAATGCGCAAAGCATCCGTTACCTCGAATAACGAGGCGCGCTTGTCGAAAGCAATCGCTAACTTGTTTTTTAAATCAAAAGCCATTCGAGAAAAAAGACGAATTACTTATCAAGAGTCTTGATCTGGTCGACAAACTCGCCCACTTCCTTAAATTCACGATAGATGGAAGCAAAGCGGACATAGGCAACGGCGTCGAGCTTTTTGAGTTCCTGCATCACGAGGTTGCCAATCTGATCGTAGCTGACTTCAAAGCCCTCTGACATCTGCAACGAATTTTCGACTCGCGTCACAAGTTGTTCGATATCGTCCATGGAAACCGGACGTTTTTTGCAAGAGTTCATGACGCCGCGCTGGAGTTTTTCGCGCTGGAACGGTTCGCGTTCGCCACTGCGCTTGATGACGGTCAGCGGCTGAACTTCGATATATTCACGAGTCGTAAAGCGACGACCACAGGCACAACATTCACGACGACGACGAATGGACGAGCCACTCACGCGGCTATCGACAACCTTGTCGTTATCATTCTTGCAAAACGGGCAAATCATACCTTGAATATAGCTTTTTTAAGAAAAAATTGCAAAAAACACAATAAAATTACATTTCTTTAAATTTAAGGTTTGTTGCGATAGTATATGTACGCATCTTCACTTTCCCAACAACCGCAATATTCAACAGCATCAAAATTACATCCATTTATTTTTTGGAGGCAATCAATAGCATTGGGGCTTTTACACTCTATAAAACGAGCATTACCAAGATTAGCGTAAGCGCAAGCCTGAATCAAAGTCGGAAGATAAAACATTCGATCCCCTTTATCCTTACTACTACTAGATTTGACAGTTTGGCTACTGCTGCTAGATTTAATTACGCAACCAAATCCATAAGGTCAAAGTACATCAACCTTGTATGCGGATCGTCATCTTCAGAATTCATAAACCGAAAACCATTCTTTTCATAAAAAGGAACGGCGTTCAAATACGCATCAACAGTCAAAAATCTACAACCTGTCTTGTTGTCAATCACAAACATAGACTTGATGTAATTGAGGATTGTCGTCCCGATTCTATGCTTTTTAGCCGAGACATCAACGCCCAAGCGGCATAATTTGACCGCAGGATAACTTTTCAAACGTTTTTCGTTCGGGAAACCGCTCTTTTTTCGGAACCGATTGAATTCTGTTTTATCCTTGAAATTGTCCAATGCCACCCTGTCATTTGCAAGGCTGCAATAAGCCAATACTTGACCTGTACCAGAATCGGTACAAGCATAGCTTACAGCAAGCAAATGTTTCTGAAATGCAGACGCACGATTCAGAATGAAATCATCTAAATCGCGATCACCGCAATTAAAATTTTTAACAGAATAAGATGGTCAAATCCTAATAAAACTTAATTTTTCTGTATCTATACCTTCTTGAACCACGGATCTATACCTCCATTAGCTTCTTCTCGGGCACGCTGTTCAGCCATACCACGTTCGTAAGCCTTTTTCATAAACTCGTAATCGCGCAAGCGCTGAGCACGAGCTTCTGGAGTTTCCGGTCGACGGATCTTCATGTTTTCAAGAAAGCGACGAGCATCCTCGCCATAGAGAATCGGAGTATCACGAATGGGTCTAGCCATAGTTCCTATAATATAAAATGACGAAATTTCAAAAACAAGGGGTCGTCTGTCGGGCGGTTTTGAAACAAAGAGAAAGCCAGTCCGAGGTGGACTGGCGAATTTTTGAAGAACTGCAGTACTAATCTAGTCCTTTAGGCAACGTACTGAAAAACCAGAGTTTTTATCGTAGCCACCTCCGCGAGCACCTGCATAGTAATAATCTAACTCAGAACTGAACGCTTTGTCGGTAGATAACTGCGTAGAACTCCAGAAATACGTTGTTGCGCCCTCGAAGATATAAGTTCCTAGCCTTTTCCCACCCTCCCTAAAGCCTGCAGGCAACGCCGAAAACGAGGATGCATCCGATCCATTACTGCGAAATTTCCAACCAGATGTGTACTTGAGTGCTATTTCGGCAGCACTAGAACCGCCAAGAAATTCGACCAAGTCAAACCATTCAAACCGAGAAGGCAAATGCCAACCTGCAGGGCAAACACCCTGAACATTGCCCGACGAAAAAGAACAATCACGACCATAGCCGCATGAATCTTCCGTTGCGCCTACAGCAGCGGACCACATGTAAAGTCGACCATATTTAGTACAGTAGCTTGCGGAATCATTATAGCAATAGCTGTTTTCTGTTTCGTAATTCAGGTTCTGAGCCATCCATGTCTGTTCACCAATTTTTATCGTATTGTATCTCTGACCGTCGCGGGAGTCCGTCATAAAACCATTGGGTTCTATTACGGTATCTGACTCAGAATTCTTTAAACAACGAACAGAAAACATGTAAGACTTAGCATCGTAAGCATTTTGAGCACCTTGTACATTTGGATAATGACTCACGGCGGCGGGGTCGGAATCAGAGTACAAATTAATGCTATACGCATAGGAGTCACTGAGCTCTGTAGAACTCCAAAAGCACGCCCAGACTCCCTCGCGGCCGTCGGTATATGGTCCATAACCATAACCAGCAGGCAACGCCGAGAACGAAAAATCATCTGTGCCGTTGCCGCCATTGTTCCAACCAAACTTGGACTTCAGTTTCTTGCCAGCAATCGATTGACCGCCAACAGCAGTCAACAATGTTTCCCATTCAGTTTTTGAAGGCAAATGCCAACCAGAGGGACAAATTCCGTTAATACTCCCCGAAGGCAAGGAACAGTTGTGAGGATTACCACAAGCTTCTTCCGATTTACCCACAGCCACTGCCCATGAGTAATAACGACCATACTTAGCACAGTAACTTGCGGAATCTTTATAGCAAGCGCTGTATCTCAACCTCTCATTAGAGTTATAGTTTAGGTTCTCTGCCATCCATGTCTGCGAGCCAATGGTTACAGTCTTATAGACCTGACCGTCTCGAGAATCCATCACAGTACCAACAATTACATTATCGGGCTCAAAGACATTGTCTGAGGAAGACGATATCGCGGAACTACTTGACAAGGCAGAACTGCTGCTGAATCCTATTGTTCCTTCGGAACGCCTGGATGACGATGTTGGCAAAGCAACGCTTGACGACGACTTCACAGAACGACTAGAAGACATAGTCTTGACACCATCGCGGAATTTAGACGAGACTTCATCATCATTCAAATTATTCGCCGATGTTGATGAATTGTCGCCACAAGCAATAAAAAGCAGAGCGAACAAAAAGGAAAGCCACAAATTTTTTTTCATAACTGTAAATATAAAATACAATTAAAATTCAAACAACCATTAGTTAATCCAACAACCACACGAAGCTATGAGTGCGTTTACACCAAATTTCGAAGTATTGCATATGCCAGTACTGATTCTATCTTTTAGACACTCTAAGCCACATTGTTTATCGGCAGTAGTGCATTTTGAATCATCACAATAAGCATAATAACCACAATTAGGAAGCGAAACAAGCTGTGCCGAAGTACTACTACTGGATTTGACAGTTTGGCTACTACTGCTACTTAGTCCTCCATCTTTGAGACAGCGAACCGGGTAACCAGAATATCTTATATCCCAGTAGCTAGACACATAAGCATCATCATCGCTCAAAACCATATGCTGCGCGCATGTACCCGCCCAACATCCAGTGGATCCCGAACACCAAAAATAAGCGGCCCCAGCACCAACTCCACCGAAGGTTACTTCGTTACTGTATTTTTTTGTTTCGGAATTATATTTTCGGGAAAAATCAACCGCACCCGCAGGAAGAGCCGTAAACGAGAAATCATCTGTACCGTTGCCATCCCTGCCATCCATTGTCGCCCCCCACCCGTTCTTCGATCTAAGCATTTTACCCGCAGTATATTCAGCATATTTTCCACCCACCGCATCGATTAATTGCTGCCATTCATCTCCACTTGGTAAATGATACCCAGACGGACAAGCATCCTGTGCAGCCACCCAAGAATAAATCCTACCATACTTATCGCAATAACTGGCACTATCGTTATAGCAATAGCTGCTATCTGTTTCGTAATTAAGATTTTCCGCCATCCAAGTCTGCGAACCAATAGTAACCGTCCTATAAACCTGACCGTCACGTTCATCTATTAAAATAGTGTCTTTTTCAACCGTACTTATAGGGGTGTCCACTATAAGCGTATCCACGGAATTTTCTGCACTAGACTTTGGCGCTTCGCTTGACGAGGATTTTGTAGTCAACTCTGATTTTTTCCCTTTAGACGAAGAAGAAACAACATGAGGTAATCCAGTCTTCCCAACACTACTAGAAGAAAACTCTACTTTTACAAACTCTCCGGGCAAAATATTTTCTTGCGCAGGGTTAGCGCTATTTGGCGAACTAGGATCCTCGCCACAAGCAGCGAAGAACATGCACATAAAAAATACCACGCTTGCTTTTTGCAATTTTTTCATTGGATTACCTGTTAAAAGTTATTTTGCAAATATTCAAAGAACGATGTCACCGTCGAGTTAATCAAGGAATCTCCAACCGTAGATACGAATTTAATCAAGGCTTCATTACCATAGTCTTTTAATTTGTTTAAAAAGGATTTATCCTTCAAAGCCTTTACAACATTTCCATTATAAACTTCTTGCAATTTCCAATAGGCTTCTACAGGCATCTTGACTACATCCGACGCAAAAGACAAATCAGTAAAAAATCCATTCGTCGCCAAAAAATTCCGTATGCAGTCTCTCACATAACGACTATCAACAATTATGGAGACCACACCCTTATCAATGGTTTGAGGTACTTTATTGAGTACTTTTTGAATTAACTCATCCTCTCCTTGGGAGGGGTATCGCAAATCACTTTCATAAAGCAATGTTTGCGCCTTACTTTTAGAGATTTTCAGTTCCTTTGCGATTTCCCATGACGAATTGCCCTGAATTTTTTCCATTTTTTTGAAATTTGCAAAAAGGAATAAATCCAATTCCCGCTTGGAAATTGAACCAAATGAATTTTGCGAATACAGCGCAAAAAGATCCTCTGCAAACTTTTGATAATCGCATTCCTGTTTACACTCTTTTTTTGCCATAAAATACCCCTATAAAACATTACCTAATCAAATGTAAAAAATAACGATACAAAAGCAAGATATAACAGGATTTATACACCAAAGGAGATTCCCCATCAAGAGGGGAATGACATGCCTCCCCTCTTCTCCAAATCGCAAAAATTTCTAAATTTGGGCTATGTTCTTAGACGAAAAAAATATTGAAGTTCGCTCCGGCAGAGGCGGTGACGGCATCTGCAGTTTCCATCGTGAAAAGTTTGTACCCCTCGGCGGTCCCGATGGCGGTGATGGCGGTCGTGGCGGTCACGTGATTTTGCAGGTGAACGAGCAGTACACCACGCTCCTCGACATGGGCAACACGCACATTTACAAGGCAAAGAGCGGTCAGCCCGGTGGCGCAAAGCGCTGCTCCGGTGCATCTGCCGAAGATTTGATTATTAGCGTTCCGCGCGGCACAATCGTCAAGGACGAACAGGGCCACATCCTCACGGACTTGACCGAACCGGGCCAAAAGTGGATTGCGGCTCGCGGCGGCAAGGGCGGCATGGGCAACCAGCATTTCGCAACCCCGAAGGTGCAGGCTCCGCGCAAGTGCACTCCGGGTGAAAAGGGCGAAGTCCGCCAGCTGTTCCTCGAACTCAAGCTCATGGCAGACGTGGGTCTCGTGGGTTTCCCGAACGCAGGCAAGTCGAGCCTCGTGAACAAGATTTCTAGCGGTCGCCCGAAGGTTGGCGACTATCCGTTTACAACGCTTGAACCAGTGCTCGGCATCGTCCAGGTAAATGGCCACAGCTTTGTGGTTGCCGATATTCCGGGTCTCTTAGAAGGCGCAAGCGAAGGCAAGGGCCTTGGCCACCAGTTCCTCAAGCACATCGAACGTACGCACACGTTGCTCTTTGTGATTGACGGTTTTGCCGAAAACGCTTACGAGCAGTTCAAGGTCTTGAAGGATGAACTCAAGGCATTCCACCCGAAGCTTGCCGAAAAGAACTTTGTCGTCGCCCTCAACAAGAGCGACCTCGGCATCGAAAACGCCATCAAGGAATTCAAGAAGCACCGCCAGAAAGTGGTCATCACATCGGCTGTCACTGGCGAAGGTTGCGCTGAATTGCAGCAGGCATTGGACGCTGCAGTGCCCCATATGCACAAAAAAAGCATAGGTTGGAGCAAAAAAGCGTAACGGTTGCTTAAAATTATTGTAAATTCTTTAATATGAAGGCGACTCAGTCCAACATAACTAAGAAGGAAATCGTTGATGAAATCGCTTCCCAGACTGGATTTACGCAAGTAAAAACCAAAGTCATCGTGGAAGAACTCATCGACGCGATTTCCAATTGCGTTATCGAGGGCAACAATATCGAGTTGCGTGGATTTGGTCGCTTCAAGAATAAACAGCGCAAGGAACGCCGCACTCGGAACCCCAAGACTGGCGAGCTCGTGAACATTCCCGCCAAGGTGCGTCCGGTGTTCGAACCCAGCAAGGACTTGATCGAAAAAATCAACAACGTTCCTTTCGACTTAGAAGAGGCTTTTGTCCCTAAAGATGATCAAGAAAGAATCTAGTACGCCCGTTATCCAGAACCGCAAGGCGAACCACCTCTATTTTGTAGATGAAACTTTTGAAGTGGGAATCATGCTCATCGGTTCGGAAGTCAAGTCTATCCGTAACGGCAAGTGCACTCTGGGCGAAGCGTGGATTGATATCGACGAAAACAAGGATGAACTCTGGCTCGTCGGTGCGCATATCGATGAATACCTTTTCGCCAACCGTTTCAACCATTTCCCTGCACGCAGGAGAAAGCTCCTCGCCCACACGCACGAAATCCAGAAGATGCGCAAGGCGAAGGAATTGAAGGGTTGCACGATCATCCCGCTGAAAATGTACTTTAAGAACCGTATTGCAAAACTCGAAGTAGGAATATGCCGAGGCAAGGATCAACACGACAAGCGACAGGACATTCTAGTCCGCGACGCCAAGATGGAAATGGCTCGCGCCGCCAAGGCTCATCGCTAATTTTAGCTTTACTGCTAGTCGCATGTAGCTTTGCCCTCGCTGCTACGGCAAGGGTCGATGTGGAGTCTGTTGCCCGCGAAATCAAGGGTTCGTTCCACTGGTATCCGGTGCAAAAGACATTCTCGATTGTTTCAGCAAAGGACACGCTCAAGTTCGCCGTCGGCATTCCATACATGACGCGCAACGGTCGCACGGTCGATTTGTCGGCAGCGCCAGAACTCAACAACGGGCACCTGTGGATTGCGGAAAACGACGCCAAGAAAATTTCTAACAAGGTCGCGGCAGTCCCTGTAACAAAGACTGAGACAGCACAAGTTAAAGCAAAAGAAACTGCGCCGGCCAAGCCCGCTGCAAAGCCCGCCGAACAGAAACCTGCACAGCCGGTTATCGTAAAGCCGAAGGCTCCGAAGCAAGAAATCGCAGGCACGCGCGAAGTCCGCACCATCGTGATTGACCCCGGACACGGAGGCAAGGACCCCGGCGCATCGGGCAAGAAATCCCAGGAAAAAGATATCGTTCTCGCTGTTGCAAAGCTTTTGCGCAAGAACCTCGCGGACGAAGGCTTCAACGTGAAGCTCACCCGCAGCAAGGACGTTTTCATTGAACTGCGCCAGCGCGCAAACTTGGCAAACCAGTGGGATGGCGACCTGTTCATCAGCCTGCACTGCAATGCCATCGACGCTAGCGAAGAGCGCAAGAAGATTATCCAGGGCTACCAGTTCTACGTGCTGCGCGCCCCGGAAAGCGAAGAAGACAAGGCGATAGCCCGTCGTGAAAACGCGGTCGCCACGCTCTACGGCGAAAAGAATGCCAAGGACGAACTATCACCGCTGGAATGGTTCAAGCTCGAAGCCCGCCTTGAGCAATATAAGCAGACGAGTTATCTGTTCACCGAAAAATTGCTAAACAGTTTTGAAGGCGGAAAAATCAAGAAGATGAACACAGGCGTCGGCGGTGCGGGATTCATGGTTCTCGTAGGCGCGATGATGCCGGCAGTGCTTATTGAACTTGGCTTTATCAGCAACGAAGAAGACGAAGCTTACATGATGACCAAGGCAGGTCAACAAGACCTCGCCGACCGCATTGCAAAAGCCATCAGCAAGTACAAGGACGCTGTCCACACCTACCGCGAAACGCTCGGAAGAAATTAGACGAAAAAAAGGAATCCGCAAGATTTGACAGGATTCCTCGTTACACTCGGAATGACGTGAAAGAATTAGCCCGAAAGCTATTCCGCAGCCTTTGAATCTTTCTCAATGATTTTAAGGCATTCCGCAAGAATCGCATCATATTTTTTCTGATAAGTTTCAGTTGTTGCAGGAGTGCCATCATCGCAAGTCTTGGTTTTGGCGATATAGCCATTGAACCAATAAGCAGAATATTGACTCAACCAGGAATCGGATTGATCCTCATCATCCATGGTATAAGGGGCAAAGCGTCCCTTCAAAGTTTTATTCTCACGGTCCACAAGACTATTTAAATATTTTTGTTCCGATTCAGATCTGGCAATATCTTCCATGAGCCTTCCAGAAACAATCTCATACAGTTTTTTCTGAACATCGGCAAGGACATCCGTAAACAGGGCAAAATTTTCCTGCGGACAATTTTTCACAACAACATCAGGAGCGACGCCATGAGCCTCATTATATTCTTTTTCGCTCGTATAGAATTTCTTCCCATCTAATTTAACATCGACGTACGAGCTGTCGTTGGAACATTTCATGTCCACGAACATGCGCATCGGACAACCGCCATACGTAATGCCATAAAGAGGTTCTTCCCGAAACAGGTCTTTAACAGCACCGCAAGACTGGAGGGCACTTTCCCATCTCGATATAATTTTTTCGGATAAAGTTGTATCTGACTTTAAATACTTTTTATAATCATCACAGGATAGACTTTCTGTACTACCGCAAGATGCCATTCCCATATAAGAACTTTTATAGCAAGTCACCGAAGGATCTCTCGCCAAGACATAGTCTGCAGTTCCAGAAGAGCTTTGGGCTTTTAGGCTACTCGAAGAAAGAGATCCGCTAGACGAGCTTCCAACTTCTGCCGAACTTGCTGCGGATTCTTCAGAAGAACTTTGCGGTAGAGCAATTTCAGATGAGCTTGAAGCTTGCGCTATCGTAGAACTCGAAGAATCCTCTTTTGCGTCACTTCCGCTCGCATCGGACGAAGAATCTGGATTTGCAGCTTGCATTGCGGGAAATTGCGGATTGGAATCCGTACCGCAACTCGCCCAAAAAAGTGATGCTACGGTCAAGTAACTCAGACGCCAAAACTTGCGGATATTCATAAAATTCTCCTTTACTCTCTAAATTATAATTTATCAAAATTGATTTTAAAAAAAACATTCCATACAAATAAAAAACGTTGACATTCCGTCAATAAGCACAACGAACACAAGTTGTCATTGTAAAAAAGAACTGTCACTTTCGCAACAGTTCTCTCCAAAATTGACTGGATCCTTCGAGGCGTTGCCTCTCAGGATGACACAAGGCTATTTACGGACTTGCACGGAGTGCTTGCTTATGGCCGGGCGACCAAGCAAGTCAAAGTATTTGAACTTTTTAATATTCGCCGCTGATCGGATTTTTCGGATTCCAATCGTCGTTTGGGGATTCACCGGAATCAAGAACAAATCTGTAACACTGTAATGGGAATCGGTAATAAAATGAATCGTATCCCCTTTGGTCTCGTATGTAATCTTCTTGAAATTTTCATCTTCAGGATCGGTACCATCATAGCAAACATTATTGTTATTCGAATCCAAATAAAGAACAGACTTGTAGCCAGAATCATCCGTAAAAAGAGTATCATTTCGAAGAACAAAAGATCCATGAGTCGTAAAATTTTCCCCTTCATCAACACTCGTATATTCAAAACTTATCGAGTCTGTACCGGCAAAATATTTGACACTGCTATAAAATTCTCCATTATTCTTTACGACGATTTTTTTCAAGCCATCTTCTGTTGTCGTTTCTTGTGTGAAGTTAAATACTTTCTTAACCATTTTATTTTCATTCGCCATAACCATGCTATCAGGGAGATAATTTCCAGGCGTGTAATATTGTTTCTTGAACCACGGTTCGGATTCCATTCCTTCCTTAGGGGTTCTATAGAGACTATCAAGAACATAGTCTCCAGGAATATCAGCTTCCAGAATTATAGCCTTGAAATAAGCCTCAACACAATTGAGGGCGTTAGCGTAAATGGAAAGAGAAGCAAGGAAAAAGAGAATCTTTTTGATCATAGTTATTTCGAGGGTTAAATATTGTACAAAATATACTCATTTTACACATAAAAAAAGAACCGCTGCCAAAGCAACAGTTCTCTTTTGAAAAGCTTAAAACGCTATTACTGACGCTTACGCCTTCGGCTTCAGCGTCCATCCTTCGGCTCGGTCATGCCAGCAAGCAAGCTTGCCGTCGCGACACTCGCCTTACGGACTATTGACGCCTACGCCTTCGGCTTCGGCGTCCGTCCTGCGGCTCGGTTATGGGATTGCAAGCAATCCCGCATCACTCGCCTTACGGACTATTCAGCGTCCATGTCAGCTTCGTCGATTTCGGCGTTGTGGTAGACTTCCTGAACGTCGTCGTGGTCTTCGAACTTGTCGATGAGCTTGAGGAGCTTCACAGCGTCATCGTGACCGAGCTTGACCGGGTCATTCGGGACGTAGCTGAGTTCAGCGCTCATCATTTCGATACCAGCATTTTCGAGAGCCTTGGAAACGGCGTCGAAAGCTTCCGGAGAAGTGGAGATTTCATGAACGCCATCTTCGGTGCTCATGTCTTCTGCGCCAGCTTCGAGGACGAGGTCCATGATCTGATCTTCCGGATACTTTTCAGCATCGACAACAATCACGCCCTTGTAGGTGAAAGCCCAAGAAACGGAACCGGATTCGCCCATGGAACCGTTGTTCTTGTTGAAGATGTTACGGATTTCAGCAACCGTACGGACCTTGTTGTCGGTCATGCACTGCACCATGATAGCAATGCCTGCCGGGCCGCGTCCTTCGTACAGCGGTTCCGTCATTTCGGTACCGGAGTTAGCACCCGTACCCTTGGCAATAGCACTTTCAATGTTCTTGGTCGGAAGGCTCTGGCTCTTGGACTTGAGAATTGCAGCACGGAGACGCGGGTTAGCGTCAGGATTGCCGCCGCCGAGCTTAGCAGCGATGGAGATTTCCTTAATCAGCTTGTTCCAAGCCTTGGCACGAGCGACGTCGGTTTTGGCTTTCTTGCGTTTGGTGGTGGCCCATTTGGAGTGACCGGACATAGATTACCTCTATTTGTTAGATTAAAAATTCAACTTTAAAGTTACTAGTTAATAGATACTAGTTACTAAAAATTTTCATTAAAACAATCTAGTAACTATTAACTCAGAACTAGTAACTCGCCATAGGCGCCTATTTTCCATTCATCTTGCAGCGGCGTTTCTGCTTGGCGGTAAGCTTGCGGCTAGAGCAATCAAGGTCATCGTGCTTTTTAGACTTGAACTTTGTCTTTTCAGCTCTTTCACGAGACCTGCGGTCCGCCTCTTCCTGAGCTTTACGCTCAGCTTCGAGGGCCTTGGCTTCACGCCTTTTCTGCTGCATATCGATAAGCTTTGTCTTATCTATAGGAACAGCAGACGCTTTTGTAATTTCACGTTCGTACTTACCGCTCCAGATTTTACCGAGAAGCGAACCAGACTGGAGAGCATCATCCAAGATGCTCTGAGCCCAGCTGTCGTTTGCAGGCGGCAAAAGCTTGAACGACAAGTTGCGGATTCTAGTCGGTTCTTCGTCGTAATAAAGCATCATGTCAAAGAAGCCCACGTTGTACTCTTCACCATCGGTACCAGCGGCAATCTTGTCCGGTATGTAGGCAAGCACAGCATAAAGCGCTCTATCGAAAAGTGCTGTTATAAGGACATCGGAATCTCCACCGGGAGCCTGAACTTCACCTTCCGCAAGGAATGCCCACGGAGCCACATCGACTCGGAGCCTAAACTTGTGGAAACCCTTCTCAGCCTTTTTCAGCTTGATCAAGGCACCAGAGAAAGCCTGGAATTCCGGCTTAATGGAGCCTTCCTGCGCGAACACGAATGCACACGCAAGGAAGATGACCGTTAGAATTTTTTTCATTTCCCTAATCCAACTCGTTTTAATTTGTCCTTAGTTCTTGAAGAACAAAGCCTTTGCAGCTTCGAACATCGGATCCTTTTCATCCGGGTTACGGCATTCCGTATAAATACGGACCTTCGGTTCCGTACCGGACGGACGCACGAGCATCCAGGAATCGTCGTCGAAGATGACCTTCACGCCGTCGAGCGTGAGGAGCTGCTTCACGGTCTTTTCATTTGCACCGACCATGACCTTAGCACCCGGCTTAGCGATATCGGCAATGGCGTTGACCTTAGCCTTGAGCGGTTCACCGACGAGGGACTTGTCGACTTCGAAACCAGAACGGGTCGGGTAGAAGCGGCCGTATTCTTCGTACAAAGCGTCGAGGTATTCGCCGAGGTTCTTGCCAGTTGTTGCAAGAATTTCGAGAGCGATGAGGAGGCCGAACTGAGCGTCCTTTTCGAGCGTGTTGTTGAGTCCGGAGATACCGTCAGATTCTTCGAATGCAACGAGAGCCTTCTGCTTGGCATTGCGAGAGAGCCACGGGCGGAAGTTCTTGAAGCCCACAGGAGTTTCCATGACAGGAACGCCGAGCTTTTCAGCAATGATGTTCACGAAGTTGGATGTAGCAACGGACTTAGCCACGCAGCCCTGTTCCTTGCGCCAGGTCGCCATGTAGTGGAAAGCGATTGCACCGAACTGGTTCATGTCGATTTCGCGAGTGCCGTCGTAGAAACGGATACGGTCGCCATCCGGGTCAAAGCGTGCAC
>Ga0256407_10007897_pt1 | contig 15798 bp, 18 predicted proteins | sample RumenRJG_04DNA_FD_193489 | JGI IMG/M metagenome (GOLD analysis project Ga0256407, IMG submission 193489) | Bovine rumen microbial communities from Lethbridge, Alberta, Canada - RJG_04 | ecosystem: Host-associated > Mammals > Digestive system > Stomach > Rumen | place: Canada: Alberta...
CCCCAGATACTCCAAAAGTGAGGTGATGTGAACATATGTGATGTGACGGGATGTGAGGATGTGATGAGTAGTGGTGGGATGGGGTGGGCCATATGATGGGAGCGTGGAGCCCGTGAATGTGTAACGAGTGTGCGATCCCCTAAGCGTGTGCGTGGGGTCGCTTCTATACACTCGCACATGAACATGTAGAAGCGTGAACGCTTACATTATATACACAACACGTATATGAGAGGGTGCGGGGGAGAAATTTGGTGATGAAAAAAAAATTAATTTGGGTATTGACATAGTTATAATATGAGCGTACTATGTATATTGTAAGGAGGCCAAGATCATGGCAAATACTAAAAGAAAAGTGGCATGCTACACCAGAATACCAACAACTGTAGCAACAACTGAAGATGGACAAGTTGTTAAATTAAGTCCTAATAGAAGATACTGGGAAGATAAGATCCAAATGGAATTCGAGTCTATGGCAGAAGCTGCTAGACAATTAGATCTTCATAAATCAGGTCTTTGTAGAGCATTAGGTGATGAGAATTACCAATGCGGTGGAATGTACTGGAGATATATTGATTAATGGCAAAGGGTCATAAAGTAAGATTAACTGTGCTACTTAGTAATAAGCTAGCTGCAGATCAAAAGGCAATAGTCCAATTCATTAACGATAGACTCATTCCTGATAATGATGTGGTTCGTATAGAATATGGACAAGGTGAAGATGGCTCATCAGTAGTTGTAATATTCAAGTCTGATGCAGCATGTAAAAGATTTAAGCAAGATTGTATAGATGATCTCTGTACAACAGTAGGCATTATAGAGGAGGGAATCATAGATGAAGATTACATTAAAAGCGTGTGCCGCTGATATCGAAATTATTGTTGAAGGTGAGATTATTGAGTCAAAAGACCGTAAATCACTAGTTAACCAAATGTTCTACACCATTGAAAACGTGCTAGAACGCACAAAAAGGGCCCCAGAAGCCACGAAAGGTGATGAGGTAAGGGAAATACCTTACCCAGAAGATTACGAGCCTCAGGACGTCGATTCTATAATGGATGCCTTTGATGAGGTAGAGCATAAAGAGAGTAAACCTTCTATAGATTACAATAAGGTCACTGACTCTCAAATAGCTTATTTAAGAAGTCTTGGTGCTACAGATGAACAGATTGCAGCATTAAATAACAAGAAAGAAGCTACAGCACTTATTAACAAATTGAAGGGAGAATAATATGCAAGTAACATATACAGAAATCCATGATGCATTATTGATCGGTCTAGAATTACCTAATGCAGAAAAAGCCGTGCATGAGTGTTGGACCAGATTACGTGAGCATAAATCATGTTCTCAATGTGATTATTGCCACTTCTGCAATAGTAGATTCAAATATCAACACCTAGATGTTGGTAGTTCTGATCTACGTCCAGTCTATAAGGATGAGTTATGAGAGAAGCTTCAAATGCAGCATGGAACGCATGGAATAGAACTGCTAGAGAATCATGGAATTTCGCTAATACTGAGGCATCATTCTACTTTCTAGGTGCTAGATTCGTAATGTTCATCGATGTAACTCGTTTTAAAATCAATGTTTACTGCGATGCATTACCTAATTCGAGGCCGTTATGTTCACTAGATATGAACTACCAAGCTATTGAAAGATATGTAAGGCAAAATAAAGAAATAAAAATGATGCTAATAGGACAAACGTTATAATTTGTTACAATTTGTCGCAATTTAGCCGAACAAGTAATTATATACTCCTCTGGCGGTGGCATGCCTGTTGGAGTTATCTGACACACCTAAGGAGGAGTTATTTATGAAAAATGAGTTATCGCATCTCTCCAAATACATAAATTGGAGAAGAGAAGCAAATATAGTAAATGTTAGTAATGATGTTATGAATTCATTATTAGCCGAAATAAGACACGAAAAAATTAAACTTGATAATTTAACCGTCAGAAAAGATTTCATGTCTAAGAATGGCTATTATGTGCGTAGAAAAGGGAATTATCTCTATGTCTACGTTAAAGAAGATGATTCATACAAGATTTATACAACAAATACATATGATAATACCAAGAATGAAGGAGACGTAAAAACAGTCGGTAAAGCTGCAATGATCGCTCTCCATAATAAGTTCAAAAGTATTCATGGATGCGAATTTAAAAAAGCATTTGGATACGTTGATGAAGAATTTAAAAGATGTATTCCAAAGCAATTTGCATATCGTAAAAAGGATGATACAGGTAAAATATTTACAAATGTATCTTCTGTAGATGGCTGTTCTCAATATCCATCTAATTTAATGGGATTACTACCAGACGCTCATACTGCTAAAGAAGTAAAAGGTGTTGCATTCCCAGATGAAGAGTATCCATTTGCATTCTATATTAAAAGCGGCCATTGTGCCCAATATGGTGTATTTAATACAAGAAACTGGATGGATTCTGGATTTGGTGAAGAATTATTCCGACTTAATCAAAAAGATAAATGGTGTTGGAGACCTGTTAAATTTGATGAAGAGATCACAATTCTTATGAAAGCATCTAAGTATAATTTCAATGAAGAAATGCAATACTTCTATGCAAGACGTAAAGAAGATCCTGATGCAAAATTAGTTATGAATGCTAGCATTGGTATGATGCATACAAGAACTTATTCAAAGTATAAAATGGCTCATATTGCAGCAATTGCAATAGCTAGAGCTAATAATAGTATTTTGGAAAAAGCCAAAAGTATTGGTAAACTAAGAATACTTCATCTCTGTGTAGATGGAATTATATATCTAGGTTCTGACATAAAAGGTGTTGATTACAAAGAACTAGGTGTATATCATCAAGAATTTGTTGGTTGTAAATTCAGAATGATCAATAATAATGCATATATCGTTATGAAAGGAGACGAAGTAATTAAGGTTAAGCATGGTGCTTATGACCATAATAAAGATGGATCTCCGATAACGATTGAGACAACAAAATCGTTGATGGACTCAGACAATTGGGTAGTTGTAAACAAAGTTACGGAGGATGAATAGTTATGGCTAAGAGAAAATATAAAGCTCATCGTAGAAAAAGAGCAAAGAGCTCTTATACTTCATATAAACAATGGCGTAGAAAACTTGAGAAAAAAGGTTATTCAATGCTTGAAGTAATGAGTAAAGAAGAATTCAATGAAATGTACGCTGGATTAAAAGATGCTGGTAAGAAGAATCTTGCTAGAGAAATTGCTAGAGGAGATCGAACTTTCAATGCAAAGAAAAGAAGAGATATTCTCAAATCAATGGATATAACTGTAGAAGAATTCCAAAGGTTAGCATCTGGTGACAGTAAAGAAGCTAGAGAAGCTAGGGAACAAATGTTCAAAGCTGTCGTAGAGAATTTATATGATGGTGACTACGATGCAGCTAGAGATGCTTGGGGGTATTAATATGTCATTACCTGCATCATATATAAGAAAGCGTAAAGAAATCGCTAAGAGAAATGGCGATATAAAAGACGCTAAGAAAAAAGCCAAATTAGGATTATACTTAACAACTAATCACATATTCTCATATCAAGGATTTACAGACTTTATCTATACAGCAGTTAGAGGTATCGGTAAGTCTGTTATTTCTGTAGAGACAGCAATTATATTAAAGCGTAAGTATGGTTATGAGAATGTTAATTGTTATTATTTCCGATTAACAGATATCTCAATTAAAGCTATGTTAGCTAACCATGCAGAGAAAGCAGTTGATCCTTATCTAGTTGCGAAATATAACTTAGAAATTACATGTAAAGGTAATATCGTTTACGATCATGGTAAGAAATTAATTGAATTTTATCCATTAGTTTCTGCCGGATCAAAAGGTAAAGGTGTTAACTTATATGACTGTAATTTCTTCCATCGTGTAGATAAGAAAACAGGAAAAAGGATTAAGACATTCGTAGTTACTATCTGGGATGAATTCCTCATGGCAGATGGTATTGAAAAGAAGAGTGTCGGTGATCCTGTAGAACAATACAAAATATACAGAGAAGCGATCCTAAGAGACGCAGAAGTAATTAAAGATTACAATGCTGTATATAACTTCTTATTAGCAAATAACGTATCAGAATGTGCAGCTGTTACTGGCGCATTATATAACTACATTCCAAATCCAAATAATCATAATCGAGTTAAATTAACCCGAAGAAGAGCAATGTTCTGGAATGTTCCAATCTCTGATGCATATCTTGCTAAGAGAAAAAATTCATATAACAAAAATATTATGGACTATGAAAACGATCCTAACTATGCAGTAGTTGAAAAGGATCTAAGCTTAGTCAAGCCAAAGAGGACCAGACTCAGAAGAGTTACCTCATTGATAAAATTCCATGCTATAGACAAAGGTAAATGGTTCTGTGTCTATGATGGTAAATGGGTTCGTCAATATCGTGGCGAAACGGTGTCAAAAAGCATCATAATACCTATGAAACGTTATCTGGATGAATTATTTAATCCGGATCTGGTAACAATGGTATTTGAGCGATTTGATGCACGTAGCTACGGATTTGCGGACATCATCTCAATGTCTTTATTTCAATCTCAATTGAGGTTATTAAAGGCAAAATAATAGCATACTTCACATCTTCCCAACGAAGCTCTGTGTTGTAGATAGGGTATACAAGCGAGGCTTTATCTAATATCTTAACCCCTGTCACTTACTGATGATTGACCGAAGAGGTACAGGGTGGCCGCTACTAATCCCAGCAGGTTACCTAGATATATGTCCACTTGTAATCATTTTTAAAAAACGTTAAGATGTAAAAAGAAAGGAATGGAAATCATGGAAGAAAAAGACATCCAACAACAACAACAAAACGTACCGGGAGATCAAGTAGATGATATGACACAAGACTACTTAAGCGCCATTAAAGACTTGAAAGAAAATAGTGTCGACCGCTCAAAATACGATGCGTTGAAAGCGGAAAATAAGAAGCTTCTAGATGCAGTTGTCAACGGACAACAAGTCGAAGTCCCAGCAGAGGAGAAGAAGGAATCTATTCAAGAACTTAGGAAAAAAGTGTTCGATAATCCGAACCAAACTAATCTTGAATATGTGACTAACACTCTAAAGCTTCGCGAAGCTATTATGGAAGATGGAGGAGAAGATCCATTTGTACCAAACAGCAGCCAATATACACCAACCGCTGCAGACTATGCTAAAGCACAAAAAGTTGCTCAAGTATTCCAAGAAATGGTGGATACAGCTGATGGAGATCCAAATGTGTTCCTCAACGAATATCAAAGACGTGTCAAAGAAACAAATATTCCACAAAGAAAGAGGTAAAAAACTATGGCTATTCAAAGCGCATTCACACTTACACCTAATGAGATCTATGATACTTTAGCTAATATGATTATCAGCCAAGAAGTTTTCGCAGATAACTTAGGTAAACATCAAACACTTGTCGACAAAGCAAGAGTTGACGGTGGTCTCTTCGGAGATACAAAATTATACTACGCAACTGACGTCTTAAAATCACACGACTGGTTAAATGACGCCGAAGCTGCTAACTTACTTGCATTAGATCGTCCAGAAGATCCTGAAGTTCAAGCTATCAAACTTGATAAATTCAGACAAATCAGACTCACAGTCGATAATTACTTAACAAAACGTGCATTTGCGACTGAAGGTGCATTCTCTTCATTCAATGGCGTTATGCTATCATGGATGAGAGAAACCAAGAAAATTTACGATGGCACATTATACAATGTCTTCATCGGTACTACAGTTGCTACAACCGGTTCTCAAGTTAGATCTATCGACTTAGCAACAGGTTCTGGCCACCCATTATATAATTTAAGTGGTGTGGAAAAAGAACAAATGGAAGCTATGCTCATCGCTCAAGGATTAGCGGATTTATTCGTTGAAATGGGTGACTACAGCAGAGCATTCAATGACTACGGAAATTTACGTTCTTACTCTCAAGAAGGATTAAAAGTCATCTGGAACAGTAAGTTCGTCAATAAGATTCGTAAGATCGACTTACCAACTATCTTCCACAAAGATGGATTAGTTGATAAATTCGAAGAAGACGTTATGCCTTCCAGATATTTCGGTAGAGCTGTTGCAGCTTCCGATAAAGGTTCTGGTAAAGTCATCGGTGCCGATGGTGCATACGATCCAACAAAAGGTACTGTCAGATCTTCTATTGAAGCTGACGTCACTGTAAGTAATGTTGCATATCACTTATTCCCAGGTGATCAATTACCTGCAGGTGCTACAGTTGGTGAAAGCAAACAATTCGCAGAATCAGAAGTTTACATCGAAGATGCAACTGTCATCTGCAAAGTGTTAGTCAAATTACCACCATTCATGAGTGCATTCGAAGTTGGTACAACCTTCTTCAATCCAAGATCACTTACTGAAAATCACTATTTGACATGGGGATATAATACCTTAGTATATCTTAAGAACTATCCTTTCATTACTGTGAAAGCCTCAGTCTGATAGATATTCCATTCCTAAGGGGGATCATTATGGGTGGTCCCCCTTTACTTATTGGAGGACGATTATGAACATTTTATTACTTCGTGGATTCAACAATTATTTCAATAGAAAAGTAAAAAAATATTCCACATTAGCAGACTATAGAACTAATTCTAATGCATATATGGAATTTGATAATATCAACTTTAACCCTAACGATGGGGTTGTGACCGAATTAATCGTCGGTAATGAAAATCAAAAAGAAAACTCATCACCATTAGATTGGGAAAACCTAGGTACTCCAGACTATTGTATTTGTTTCGATATGGTAGAGGATAATTCTGTTATCCGATCAAGATGGTATGTATTAGAATCAGTTAGAACTAGAAGTGGTCAATATAGAATTGCTCTCAAAAGAGATTCTATTGTTGATCATATTAATGCTATTTTAAATGCTAATATATTTGTAGAAAAAGGAATGATACAAAATGAATCAGATCCTCTAATTTTTAATAGGGAATCAATGACTTACAACCAAATAAAAGATAGAGAGATTCTATTAAAAGACTCTACAAAATCTGCATGGATTGTTGGATATGTTGCAAAAAATAGTCCTGCAAAAAATGTTCCAGTTCCAGTAGATATTGATCCAAATCAAGCTATTGATGGATCTGAGTTAGATTGGTTACCAGCTGCTATTGCTAGCGGATCTGCCACTTTAAACAGTATAATTGGTTTAAGTGCTAGCTATTGTGCATCAGATAAGACTGGAAATTTAACAGCTCGGGATTATTATGATCAAATAAATATTTCCTATAAATATATACCAAATAATAATACTTTTATTGATATGACGTTTTCTAATATTCATATGATGGGACCGATTACTGATTATGCTATTACATTATTAGCTATTAATGCTAGTATTTTCAATGGAACTAGTTCATCTCAAAAGTATACTGATATGGGAAAATGGACATACGGAGACGAACCATATTCATCTATTAAAAGTGTAATGAATGTAGAATTAAAAGCTACATTAGATAGATATATTGATGAAGCAAAAAGATTGATGAGTTTTTCTGGAGTAACTGATATATCTCAATATGTAGGAAAAATTATAAAATACAATAATAAATTTTATAAAATTACATTAAATGGTGAATCTGTAAGAAAACAAACAGGTTGGCAAATGCCTAATATTACTCAATCATATCCTTATTTATATCAACAATTTATAAAACAGATTCAATACAATAGAGGAAAAGGAAGTTCATTCTTTCCAGAAGGTTCATGGTGGAGAAACTATGGACATGGTTCTATTTTTAATTTAAGAACTAATTCAAGTAGTATTATTTTTATAGACTATGATGAAATTCCTATATTAGTTACTGAAGTTACATCTGATGAAGCTTCATTATCTTTCCCAGATAAAACTGGTAGAATTCAAACAAACGATGCAGTTTATGATATGTTTGCTATTCCATATAATGATAATATCGCATTTAAAGAATCTTCAAGCGGACCATTAATTAGTAATAACACTATAAATGCAATGGCCACAGCTAGAGCTATCTCTATGGAACTTACAAGTTCTGCAATTTATGATGTGCAGATACTACCGTATTGTCCATTGGAAGGTATTAGAAATGTTATTGAAACAGAAAGTAATAAACAAGTAATTGATTTAAGTTTATTAACAGATAATCAATTTGATAATGTTACAAGTAACGGATCAATTAAAACGGTTGTTTTCTGGTGTAACTCAGTATCAGGAACTATTGATATTGATACTACAATCGATTATTATGATTCTGGATTAGATCAAGTTTCTAATAAGAAAATTGCAAATGAAACAGAAGTATGTAGATTAGTTTCTCCAAACTACTCTGGAATGTTCGAATTTTCATTAGCAAAAAATAATGGTTGTAATGGTTTCAATGTAGACTATACATATAAGCCATATAATCCATACATCCATGTTAATCCAATGTTCTCAGGAATATATGGTAGAGACTGGGATGATGCACGTGGATTGATCTGCGGTGGTAACTTCTCTGTTGCTACAGTAGATAGTGCATGGCAACAATATCAATTAAATAATAAAAATTATGCGGAAATATTTGATAGACAAATTCAAAATATGGACGTTAATAATGCTATTGCAATGGAACGACAAGAATTATCTGCAGCCTTAGGTACTGCTCAAGGTGCATTAGGTGGATTAGTTGGTGGTGCAATGGCAGGTGCAGCAGCAGGTCCTTGGGGAGCATTAGCTGGTGCAATAGTTGGTGGTATCGGAGGTGGATTCGCTTCTGGTATTGCTGGCCAAAAAGATACTGAATTCTTAGATAGATCTCAAAAAGAAAACAGATCATATGCTATTGATATGTATGGATATCAACTTGGAAATATTCAAGCTTTACCATATTCATTAGCTAGAACTGATGCCCTTACATATAATAATAAGTTATTCCCATTCATTGAAATTTATGAATGTACTCAAGAAGAAAGAGATGCATTAATTGAAAAAATTAAATATGATGGTATGACTATCATGAAAGTAGCTAATGCTACTGCATTCTTAAGTAATCCTGGTTACTTTAAAGGTAGACTTATTAGAATTGAAGGCATCGATGATGATATGCATATCGCTGATGATATCTATAACGAATTGAATAAAGGTATTTATATACCAGAAGGAGGACTCTCATAATGGGTCAAATACAAGGACAAGTAAACGGTTTAATTGGCACTGTAGCTGGAGCAGCAGCTGTCGGTAGTAAATTAGCTGGTAAATTTTCAAAAACTAGTGGCGCAGGTGGCGATGAAGATAAAAATATCGCCGCCTCCGTCAATGGAGAGTTAGCTGCAAAAAAAGCTGCATTAGCACGTAGACAACTACAAGCTAATATAAATACATTATATGCAAATAAAGAACTCTCTAATAAGGCAAAAACTCGTAGATTAGGCAAATTAGTTGACGAGTATGCAGGAGGTAATAAAGATGGCACAAAAGCAAAATAATGCAAAAATGATTGATCTAAATTTGCTATTACAAGCCGGAATTAATCCAAAGACTGGATTGCCTATAAAATTTAGTACTCCAGAAGCATTAAAGGAAAACATTAAAAAAGCATTAAGACTTATAGATGAGCAAGATGCTGTTAATAGATATGTCTGGTATAACTTACCATGTAATCTTACATCTCAAGAATTAGAAAGACTTATTTATTACAAAGGTCAATTATGCTTCTTCTATAGTGAGAAACTTGAGAGCTTTTATTTTATGCCTTATGCATTAGATGGCACGGTTGACTTCTATGGAAGATATAATAGAATTCATCCTGTTCCAATGACTTCTGGTACAGATGATGCAAAAGAGAAAGAATCTTCTCAATACAAAGCGAAAGCAGAGTTATTAGCGGAGATCAAATTAGAACCTGTATATGGTATTCAATTGCCTGAAGACATGGAAGGTAAAGATTTTTCATCAAAGTGTGTATTATTACACGACTATACAAAACAATTAGCACAAACTATTATTCCTCGTGTTAATGTAAACGATCCTATATTAGATGTAATGGCAGAATGTGTTCCATTTATGCGCACAGCATTAATTAGTGGCACAGGAATCAAAGGATTTAGAGTTAATGATGCAGATCAAGAAGATTCTGTAAACGATGCTTCTACTGGACTTTATAACGCTGCAATTACAGGTAAACCTTGGGTTGCTATTATCGGTAGCACAGAGTTCCAAGAATTAACTGATGGTGCTACAATTAAATCAGAAGAATACATGTTATCAATGCAATCTTTAGATAACCTTAGATTATCAACTTATGGTATTGATAATGGTGGTTTATTTGAAAAGAAAGCACATGAACTTCAATCTGAAGCAGATATCAATGGTGGTCCAGTTGGATTAGTATTACAAGATGGTTTATCAATTAGACAAAACTTCTGTAATATTGTTAACTCAATCTGGGACTTAGGTATCTGGTGTGAACCTGCTCAAAACGTTATGGGTATGGATTCTGATGGAGATGGCGCTATGTATGATGACAACTCTGATGGATCCAATACTGGCGTAGAAACAGAAGAAGGAGGAGAAAACGATGGCGAATAAAATGCTTCCAAAATATTCCACAGAATTATTCTGTGATATCTGGGATGAATTATCAAAATTCCAAGAAGATTTTACTAATTCTCCTTTTAATGGTTCAATCACTGCAGATAACGTTATTAAACTTTATTATCTTTTATATGCAAGATATGGTAATAACCCAATTGCTAATTATGATATTAACCAATGGAAATACAAGATTTTCTCTGTGATCTTCCAATACGGACCAACATGGGAGAAGAGACTTGATATTCAAAAGAAGATTAGAGATTTGACAGAAACCGAATTATTAACCGGTTCTAAAGCAATTCATAATCATGCTTTAAACCCATCTACAGCACCTTCAACTAGTAGCTTAGATGAGTTAACTTATATTAATGATCAACAAACTTCTCAATTCCGTAAGAACAAATTAGATGCTTATGGAATCCAATTAAGTTTGTTAAAAACTGATGTTACAGAAGAATTCCTAGATAAGTTCAAGAAATGCTTCAAAATATTTGTATCGTCAGAAAGACCATTATTATATGTTACAGATATCGATGAAGATGAAATCGAGGAGGATGAATAATATGTTAGATGAAATTACTCAATACATTTTAGCTCTTGTACCTGCAGTATCCGCTATAATGGGTATGGTTGTTATAGTTGGTATAGGTGTTGGTAAAATCAAAAATTCAGTCAACTCAGTAGATGGTTCATTAGATACTATTAAATCTGAGAATAAATTTCTTAAAGCACAATTAAGTGTAGTTCAAAAAGAAAACATTGAAATCAAGAGAGAAATGACCAAATTAATGAAGAAAGTTGAGCACATTCATTTTGTAGATAAAAAGGAGGAATAATTTATGGCCGCCTCAGAATTTACAAAAAGTTGTCGTAGAAAACTATGGCTATTTAGGATATTAGATTGGTTATGCTTAATTACACCTATTTTAATTTATATAGTCATTGCTTTAAGTAATGATGGTATTAAAGTAGGTTATAAAGTAACCTTAATGTCTATGCTAATCATTGCTATTATTTTATGTGTAGTAAATGTGCTTACACAGAAAAGATTAAGATGTCCTATCTGGATTATATTGATCGGTTTATATGTAGCAATAAGAGACTACTTAATGCCTTTAATTATTATATTAGCGGTAGTTTCTGTATTAGATGATTTGGTATTCACTCCATTAATTCATTATTATTACACCAAAACAGTGGCTTCTAAGACTATTGATCAAAGAGAAGCTGCAGAAAAACCTAAAGAAGGAGAATAATTATGGACATAGAAGAAGAAAGAAAACAATACGAAGAGAAGAAGTTTGCTAAGAAATTAAAAGATGCAATCGCCCCTTCCGTTGAACAAAGACGCAAGAGAGTAGATTCCTTTAAATCTATAGCTTATTATTTTATAATAGCATTCGTCTTAATTATTGTTACATTTGTAGTCCCATTATTCTCAGGTGGGTTAACTATGGGGGACTTTGGTTATAACTTACCGAAGACCCCTGATGCTTGGGTCATATATTGGTCTGTCAATGGCGGTACGGTTTTTGGAAACTTATGCTTATTTGCATTATTCAAGATGCAAGCTAAGACTAATTCTAAGAACCATCCAGACTATATTAAAGCATGTCAATTATTAAATAAGTTAAATGGACAAGAAGGATTCGTTCCTATGAGTCCAAAGCGAAAAGCTATTAAAGACTGGTCTATTAAAGGTACAGTAGTGTTACTCACAACTGGTCTTGAAAGCATTGTAATCAGTGTCTTAATTATAAGTTTCGACTGGGTTACATTTATATCATGTCTAGTATCATCTGTTACTGCGGTATTATTTGGTATCGTACAAATGATCAAAGATGAAATATACTGGACAGAAGAATACTTATTATATGCTGAGTATATTACTCAAAAACTAGAATCTGCCAAAGAAGCAGAAGTACCGGTAGAACCGGAGAAAGAGGTAAGCGAAAATGCTTAAGTATGGTAACAAGGAGTTTCTTAACCTTCAGGAACAAGTCCTTAAAAACATGAATGATATTAAATTCATTCTCGAACAAGAAGGTGTCTTAAATGACTTTGGTATTAAGGTAGTTGGTCAAGTAGAAGCAACTATCGATATGCCATCAGTCGCAGAGTATAAGGAAGATAACCCAGATTGGGAATATGGTGATGCTTTCGCCGTAGGCACACAAGCTCCATATACTTTATATATTTTAACTAGAGCCAATGGTACTCATCCAAATGATTATTGGTTCGATATCGGCGAGTTCCCAGTCACTGGACCTCAAGGACCTCAAGGTATCCAAGGCGAAAAAGGTGACAAGGGAGATAAAGGTGATAAAGGTGATCCTGGACAAAATGGTGCTCAAGGTATCCAAGGCGCTCAAGGACCTCAAGGTGAACGTGGACCTCAAGGACCTCAAGGTATCCAAGGTGAAAAGGGCGATCCAGGAAACTTATATACAATTATTGGACAAGTAGATAGTGAAAGTGATTTACCAAGTCCTACTAGTATATCTAGAACAGGAGCATACTTAGTTGGTACACAAGAACCTTATGATGTCTACGTTATTATTGGTAATTCTTCAAGTAATTACGAGTGGATTAACTTAGGTCCTATCGCTACTACATCAATGCCAACACATATATTAACTATGGACTATTCTGAAAGTGGAACAGCGGATGCTACTACATTACAAGATATTAATAATGAATCTGGTGCTCACTTTGTCCAAGTCGGCAATAATGTATTCGCATTTGGTGATCGTTCTGGAGCAACCAATCATTATTATGCTTTAGGATCAAATGGCCCAGAAATAGAGGAAGCCGAATTAATTTTAAATACTTCTACTGGAGCATGGAATATCGTAGTCGTTGAATTAGCACAAACAGTTGGTGACTATCCAAGTATGACAGTTGGTAATGCTCATCAATTAGTTAACTTAGATGATGCTAGAGGCTCAGACCAAGATAAACCATTTATCTTACAAGCAACAGCTACAGATTCTAATACAACTGAAACAGCTACAGGTCCTATTATTAGATTTGATGAATTACGTGGTAAATCTTACGTATTAAATCAATTACTTATAACCTCTAGTTCTAAAACTGCTTATGGCTATACTGTTACATTCTCTAATGGTATATTTACAATTAATGGAACTGGAACATCAGACGCTATTGAACTTTCAAGTGGTAGATGTGTTGCTAATGCTGTAGGACATAAAGTTTTAGTTAAATTAGATATTTTATCTAATCCAGATTCTATTAATATGAAGCCACGTGCTTTCAATGATAATAACGGCAATGCTGGAACTTATATTTCTAGTGGTTCAACAGGATTCATATTTACATCAAGCTCAACAAATGGTTCATATTATGGACTTACGATACAAAGTGCTGCAACAATTTCTAATTTGCAAATACACTATCAAATATTTGACTTAACATTAATGTTCGGTGCAGATAATGAACCAACTTCAGTAGTTGAATTCAATAGATTATTCCCAAAACCATATTATACTTATAATACAGGTACTTTAGTATCTTCACGTTCAAGTAAATTAGTGAATGTTGGATATAACCAGTTTAATGGAGTTTTTAATACTTTAGCAACTTATTATAAAGAATCAGATGATATTAAAGTTATTGCTGGACAAAAATATACATTAGAGCAAACTCAAACAGGTTTTAATTCAAAAACAATTAAACAATATGATGGTAATCATACTTTAATTAAAACAAGTTATTTAAATGTAAGTCAAACTTCTTCTATTGTCGAATTAGAAAATAATTGCCAATTTGTTCACATAGTTTATGATTATACAGGTCAAACTGTTTCTACTCCTACTAATGTATGTTTTCACCTCACTTGGGATAAAATTGGATATGAAGAATATTCTAAAAGAGAATATGTTCTTCCAGATGTTGAATTAAAATCTGCTCGTGATGCTTACGACTCTATTACTTCAGACGGATTATTAACAAGACGTATTGGTAGCGTAGATTTAGGAGAATATGTTCCTTCTACAGTAAGTGTTGGTTCTAATAATGAAATTCAATTTGGTGTTAGTACTTTAGGTATTAAAGCAAATACTAGCTATACTGCTAGAGTTAATTTATTATGTTCAAAATATAGAGATGCTGATTATTCATCTACTTATAGTGGATCAATTCCAGAATCTATTGCATTTGTTAATAATGTCTTATGTATTAACAGTGCTGAATTTGCAGGTAAGACTGGCGATCAAATTAAGGCTTTATTAAGTGGTGTAATACTTTACTTTGAATTAGCTAATCCAGTTGAATCTCAAATCACAGGCTTTACAAGAAATGTTGAAGTAGATGACTATGGCACAATGGAGTTTGTCTCTGACTATCCACAAGGTTATCTCATCCACTATCCAGCCGACTATGTCGCTATGATAGATGACTTATATCTTAAGACTGATGGTGATATGGCTTCATTAGTTACTACAAATACAGCTCAGACTATTACTAGGATTAAGACTTGTGATACAGCATTAGGTGGTAATATTAAAATTACGCAAAATGGTGTAGAAAAATTTGCTATATATCCAGATAGTAACACTTTTAACACAAAAATGAATGTCCAAGGTTCAACAAAATTCAGATTTGACTCTAACGTCATAGTCTCTTGTGTTAATATAAATCCATTGAACTCTTCTTTAGATTTAGGAACTTCAAGTGCTAAGTGGCGAAATTTATATTTATCTCGTAATTTAACAGATGGCACTAATTCTGTTAGCATAGCTGACTTAGCTGCTGTAGTAGCTTTCGTAAAGTCAATAATGACTATGGCAGATAACGATGCATCTAGAGTATTAGTAGGTAAAGAAGATCGAAGTGGTGTAGTTGGTCAATTACCAGATAATTGCATACAAAATACTATACTTGGTAGATTATTAGCTGCTACTGGATATTCAGCCACATCATCACAAGTATTATCACATTCAACTGATCCTGACTCAGAAGATATTACTTGGAATTCACGTTAAAGGCCTCTAATAGCCCGATACAGACTAATTTATACAAAAGGTGGGTAAATACTTACCTGCCTTTTCTTTCGCGTCTCTACGAGGCTATTTGATAAATAAACGATCCATCCATCAAATTTCTCCCCCGCACCCTCTCATATACGTGTTGTGTATATAATGTAAGCGTTCACGCTTCTACATGTTCATGTGCGAGTGTATAGAAGCGACC
>Ga0256407_10007900_pt1 | contig 15795 bp, 9 predicted proteins | sample RumenRJG_04DNA_FD_193489 | JGI IMG/M metagenome (GOLD analysis project Ga0256407, IMG submission 193489) | Bovine rumen microbial communities from Lethbridge, Alberta, Canada - RJG_04 | ecosystem: Host-associated > Mammals > Digestive system > Stomach > Rumen | place: Canada: Alberta | collected...
ATAGAATTAAAGAAAAATTATATCATAAAATAAAAAAATCAAGAGAACAAAAAGAAGAAAAAGAAATTTTAGAACAATTACAAAATATTGATAAAGAAGCAGTAGAAAAATATTTAGAAAAAAAAAAAATGGATAGAGCAAAAGAAAGAATGACTTTAAAACATTCTATTAATTCTAAATTTTTACAAACTGTAAAAAGATATCATATTGATAAAAATAAACAAGGAAAAGAAAATATTAAAGAAAATTATAAAATAAGAGATCAATTAATGAAAAAAGTAAAAGGTGAAAATAGTGAAAGTGAAAATGAAAATTTTGATATTGAAAATGAAGAAAATGAAGAAAGTGAAAATAATAATAATGAAATAAATGATAATAATAATAATTTAATTATTGATTTTGGAGATAAAAAAAAGAAAAATGATAATAATAATAAAGAAAATGAAAATATTGATTCTGGTGTTTTTAATATGCCTTTTATGAAAAAAGCAGAAAAAAATCAAAGTTTACAAGAAGAAATAAATAATATTAAAAATAAAATGGAAAATGAAGATGATTATTTTGAAGAATCAGAAGATTCAAATTCAAATTCTTCTTCATCTGAAAATGAAAAAAAAGAAAAAAAAGAAGAAAAAAAAGAAAAAAAAGAAGAAAAAAAAGAAAAAGAAGAATTTAAAATACAAAAATTAAAAAATATAACATCATCAGATTTAAATAAAATAACAACAGAAGCAAAAAATATATTAAATTCATATGAAAATAAAAATGAATCAGATAATATAAAAATAAATTTAACTCCAAATGAACTTCAAAAAATAATTAATGAAGATGATATAATAGCAGACACAGAACAATTTAATAAATTTATAATAGAAAATGAAGAAAATAAAAAAGAATTTTTAGAAAATGAAAATAAAGAAAAAATTGAACAAATTAAAAAAGAAAATCCTCAATTTATGTCAGGTTGGGGTTCATGGGCAGGTGATTCAAAAGAAATAAAAACAAAGGAATTTTTAAAAAAAAAAAGATATGAAAATAAAATAAAAAGATTATATGAAATATCAAATAATGAAAGTGAAAAAAATCCTTTTGTTAAAATTAATAAATCATTTGATAAAAATTTTTCTAATTATTTAGTTAAAGAATTACCAAAAAATATTCAAAATAGAGAACAATTTGAAAAATTAAATAGTAATTCTATTGGAAGAGAATGGAATACTTTGACAATGTATAAAAAAATGATTCAACCTAAAATAATAACAAAAATAGGACAAATTATTCAACCGATGGATTTAAATGATAATACTAAAGCTCAAAAAATTGTTGATATTATTGAAAAAGTTACTAAGAAAAAACATAGAACTAAAACTAAATTATAATATGATTAAAATATAAAATATAAAAAAATTGATTTTTTTTTTTTTAATTTTTTTTTTAATTATTTAAAATAGTTAATCATTATAAATAAATATTAAAAAATATTGTATTAATAAAAAAATGAATCCAAATAATCAAAAATATAAACTATTAAAAGAAATTGGAAATGGTTCTTTTGGAAAAGTATATTTAGCAGAAGATCAAATAAATAAAAAAAAAGTAGCAATAAAAAGAATAGAAAAAAAAAAGATAGTAAATAATACATATCTTCACAAAGCATTTTGGAAAGAAATAGAAATAATGAAAAAATGTAATTGTAAAAACTCAGTAGAATTTATAGAACTTTTACAAACTCAAAATAATTATAATGTAGTAATGGAATTATGTGATACAGATTTACATAATTATTTATATTCTCGTCAAAATGGTTTTTCAACAGAAGAAATAAGAAAAATTTTAACTCAATTAAATACAGTTTTTAAAATAATGCATTCATATAATATTATGCATAGAGATTTAAAATTAAAAAATATAATGATTACTTTTTTAAATAAACAAAAAACAAATTATGAAGTAAAATTATGTGATTATGGTTTTAGTAAATCTTTAGATGATTCATTAGTAACTTCTACTCATTTAGGTACACCTGCGACAATGGCACCTGAAGTTATAAGTGATAAGAAGTATTCTACTCAAGCTGATTTATGGAGTATTGGTATTATTATTTATCAATTATTATTTAAGGATTTACCTTATTTTGGTTTTAATGAAAAACAAGTTCTTGCTAAAATATTATCTAAAGTTCCTATTAAACAACCTGAAGATCCTTTATTGAAAGATTTATTAAATAAATTACTTGTTATTGAACCTGAGAAAAGAATTACTTGGGATGAATATTTTAAACATCCTTTTTTTAAAGAAGGAAATAATAATAATAATAATAATAAAGTAAATGATATTAGTAATAATAGTTTAAATGGAAATAAAGAAAAAAAAAATAATAATAATAATAGTAATAATAATAATAATAATAAAAATGATGATTTAAGAATTAAAGGTAAATATAAAATTATTAAAGAATTTAATAATGGAATTGATATACCAGATTTTAAAATTTATATTGGAAAAGAAATTAGTAGTAATAAATTATATTATATAAAACAATATTCTCTTTCTTTTACTAAAAAATATAATAAAGAAATTCAATATGAAATTACTTTAAGTAATATATTTCAAGATAATCAACATTCTCTACAATATTATCAAACTGAATATGATGATAAATATTGTTATATGTTATATGATTATATTGAAGGTGAATCTTTAAAAGAATATATTAAAAAAAATGATATTGATGAACAAAAATTACGAAAAATGAATCTTGATTTTTATGAAAATATTATTATATTTTTAAGTGTTAATCCCATTCATTTTAATATTTTATCTTTATATAATTTTTTAGTTAATAAAAAAGGAGAATTAGTTTTATTTGATTTTGGTTTAATTTTTTATCTTCTTCCAGATAATATAAAAAAACAATATTTTATATCATCACCAAATGAAATAAATAAAATAAGTGGAAAATCAAATATATTAAATTATGGTATAACTTTATTTAAAATATATTATAAAGATGAAAATGATATTAATGTTAAAGATAAAATTATAATAATTCCTTCATCAAAACCAATGTCAAAAGAATTTATGTCATTTATTTCAAAATGTATATATAGGAATATTGATAAAAGACATTCTTGGAATTCTTTTCCATTAGATACTTTTGTTTATTCAATTTCAGATAATAAAGAATATTTATTAAATAAAAACTATTTAGAAATTATAATTAATGGTTTAGATTATAGATTTCAATTTATTTTAGATTATTATAATTCTATTGATTTTAATGAACCAAACAATAGAAAATTCATTAAAGAAATTGGTTTATTTTTAATGATATCATTTATAGAATTAAAAACAATAAGAACTATATTTCATAAAATTTTAGAAAAAAAAAATGATTATACAAAAGAAGAAGAAATATCATTTGTTCAAATAAATAAAGATTCATCATATGATTTTATAACATATAATTTAGGCTCAATACCAATAAATAAAAAAATATATAATGGAGAAAAATGTTCTTTAATTGAATCATTTATTAATAAAATAAAAACAATTTTAAGTGGAATTTTAAAAAATTGTGTTAGATTAAGAAAAATTGATAAATTAGCTTGTCCTTTAGGAGAAAATCCAAATGTTTTTATTAGAAAATTAATGGAAAGTTTTTATAATAGTGATATTCAAAATTATTTTTATTTCTTAACTCAAGAAGGAATAAATTATTTTGATTCAAAAGATTTAAATTTATCAAATAAACAATTAACTATTGCTGAATTTTTATGTGAATATATTATTTTTATGAAAACTTTTTCGACTGATAATAATAAAAATTTAAATAATTTTAATTTAATTAATAATTTTTTTGAGTCAAAACAACAACAAATTTGTATTAGTACTGTTTTTTTAAAAGAAGAAAATGATAAATATTTATTTATTTCTTTCTTAGGTGGAATGTTTAGATATTATTATAATCAATTAAATAATGAAGAAGCTAGAGATTTAATGAATGAAAGTGTTATTAAAAAAACTGAAAAAGCCTTTGATGGTTTAATTCAATTTTATCCTTCTTTAATGAAAATGGTTATTGAATCTAAAGTTTAAAAATTATTAATAATAAATATCAAAATTTATTTTTTTTTGAAAATAGTTTTTAATATTTATTAAACATACTTTCAATATATTTTTTACTTATTCTCAATTCTAAATAAACTAAAGCATTATAATTTTCATTATTATTAATATTAAATTTAAATATAACTGAATATTTTTTTTCATTGATAATTCCAATATAATGTTTAGAATTATAATCATCATAATTAAAAGTATTATTATCTTCTTCAATAATAATTGGTTTTGATTCACATAAAATATGATCTCCTTGATAACTTATTAAAGATATATCAAAAATAAGAAAATTTTCTAATGTTTCATTAATAAAACTTTTAATATCAAATTGAAATTTTTCATTTGTTGATATTACAGAATCATTTATATAGTATAATTCATTATTATTTTCATCTTCTTTAAAATCACATGTTGGTATTGGTAAACAATAATATATTTTATTATATGATTTTAAATTTATTAAAAGAGAATAATCATATAAACCAAAATTACTATCACAATCACATTTATATTTTTTATTTAATGAATGTATATTTTTTAAAAAATCAAAAATTTTTTCACAAATTTTACAAATAGGAATTGAAATATTAATAAATAATATATAATTACTATCAATTGTTGATATTATTATATTATCAGAATAATAAATTTTATAATTTTTATTTATAATTTCTTCATTATCAATTAATCTAAAATTCATTTGTTTTAAATTATATTCTATTATTAAATTATTATGAATTCCTAAATTCTTTTCATTGAATAATAAACTTATTTTTATAATTGAATTCATATTTTCAGAATTGTCTTTAAATGTTATATAAAAATTCACATTTGATAAATTTTTATTTGATAATATAAATTTTATTGGATATTCTTTATCATTTATTAATAATTGATATTTTGGTTTGAGATTTTTATAAAGATTATTATTTAAGAAATAAAAATCTTTTTTAATTGAATAATTCTTTTTATTATATTTTTCAAGGAATTTTTTTTTTAAATTAATATAATTTCTTTTATTAATATTTATACAAGTTTCAATAAAAATATTTCTCCATTTTGATTTATATTTATCATAATCAACTAAATGATTTGGGGGATTACAAAATCTTTTTATATAAAAATTATACCATAATTCATCACATGAAACTCCAATTTTAAAAAATCTTTTATTTGATAACATAAAATTTAAAAAAGTTTTAGAATCTAAATAATATATTATACTATAAAATAAATTATCTTTAATATAATTTGAATTAGAAGAATGTTCCTTTTTATTTATATGATTAAATTGAATATCAATTAAGTTATTATTAAGTAAAGGTTTTGAAATATTTTTTTCAAAAGAATTTATAATATTTTTTTTATTTATATTTATATTGGCAGATATAATTGATCTATTATTATTATTAATTTTTGGTAAAACTAAATTATTTGAAGATTTATTATTTATTATATTATTATTTATTGAATTTATATTTTCATTTGATTTATTTGATAAATCAATTTTGTTTTTTGAGTTTATTGATTCAAAATTTACATTTGAATTCAATTGATTATTAATTCTTGAATTTTTCTTTGTTTTTTTTAATATATGATAATATATTTTTGGTCTTTCTAAATTTTTTAATCTTGCTCTTAAAAATAATTTACTTCTAACTTCCATAAATAATTATTAAAATATTTAACAATATTCAAAAAAGTATTGTTTGTTATTTTCATTTTAAATAATTAATTTATTAAATTTCAAATATTAATATTTAATATTTATATTTAAATCCTTTTTAATATAATTAAAATCATTATTACACGAAAAATAAATTTTGATTTATTATTTATAAATTAGTTTGGTTTATTAAAAAAATTAAAATAACTACTAATATTTTATATATAATAGAAAAAACTTTCAATATAAATAATTAGGTAAATGAATTTGAAATCATATTTTTGGTAATGTTATCAAACATACCAACTTTTTTTTCTTTTTCATAACTAATAAATTTCATTTTATTGATTTTATTATTTAAATTAATAATTCTTTGATTTAAATTTTCTTTATTATCAATAATATTATTTTTACTATTCTTATCATTAGAATTATTTTTATCACTCTTACAATTTTTATCATTAATACTATTTTTAATATTACTTTTATTATTATCATTTTGATTTTTTTTTTTTAAAGCATTCTTAATACTTTCTTCATAATCTTCAGGAGAAAAATGAATATTAATAGACTCATCTTCTTTTTCTAATCCAATTTCACTTATATTTTCCATTTCAATTTTTTTTTGAAAATTCTTTAAAGACATATATTCACTTGCCAATTGAGTATAATTAAATGACTTTAAATGATTATCTGAATTATTTGTTGATTCACAACTTATACATCCTTTTTCTTCTGTAAATCTACTATACATTGATACAAAAATTTTATGTAAATTTTTATTAAAGTTTTTAAATACATATTGAGTAAATGATGATTCAATTGATTTTCTTTGAGTCATCATTTCTCCTTTTTTTGGAATAAATTGTTGACTTGAAAATGACTTTTCTTTATTTGTTTTAATATTATTTTCTTCAAAATTAAAATCATTATCAAAATTATATGAAAAGTTATTTAATTCTTCTTTTGGTAATTTACTTTTATTAATTATACATGATAATTGTTTATTTAAAGGAAAAAAATATGAACCTTTACTTATAAAAGAACTTTGCTCTTTACAATTTGAATTTTTTTCATTTAAACGATTTTTTAATGATAAATCATTACTACTTATTGTTGCTTTTAAATTTTCATTTATTTTTAATATTTCTATCTTTGCTCTAATTAAACATTTCCATCTTGATCTACTTTTAAAATAATTAAATGTATTTGAAAATACATTTTCAATTTCTTTATTTTTTTCAAAAGGAAAATTATTTTTTTCTAACCAATTTTTTAAAAAAGTAAATTTTTCTTTTTGTTTATAATCTCTAATTTCAGCAAAAAATGAATTTAATTTCTTAAAAGATTTTTCAATATAAAATAATAATTCTTTATAAATTACTTCAATAATTTGATAATCACTTTTTAAAGGAGTATTTTTAAATTCATTTGATGATAAATCAAATTCTTGTAAATAATTATAAAATTCCAAATTATTTAATTTTTTACATTTATTTAAAATATCTAAAATTATTTTACTTTCAGTTTTGGAATTTTCATTTATAAAACCAAAGATAATACTAAATAAATTTTTAGTAGAAAAAATTTCAGTAAGTAAACTTGTCAAACAAGAATTTAAACCAGTAAATCTAATTAAATCTTTTTCATTCATACTTTCAATAAAAATTGTAAATAATTTTAAAGGACTATTTACTAATTTTTTTTTTTCATCAATATCTAAAAGATTTAATTCATCTTCTATATTAATAAAAGAAAATGTTCTTAAAATTTCAATTTGTTTTTCTGACATAGAATTTATATTATTATTTAAAAATCGAAAAAATTTTAAACGAATTATTAAAATTCCATTTTCTTCTATCATTTCATTAGTTAATATTGAACTATTTGCAAATCCTTTTTTTCTACTTTCTTTAATATTTGTATTTATATCATCAATAATACAAAAATTATTTTTTATTATTGATTCTGGAATTATTTCTCTCTAATAAATTAATTATTATTCTTACATATTCAATACTAAATTTATTATTTGTTATTTTAAATAATTCAACTAAAATATTTTCATATTGTTTATTATTATTCATAATATCACAAATTGTTTGAAAAGAATAATTAAAAAAAGAATCATTTCCTAATAAATTTTTAGGCAAATTTCCAAATAAAAATTTAGAAGAACCTAAATCATTTTGTCCGAGAGTTAAAAATAAAATATTTTTTTGATTATTAATTAATTGAGAAATCATTGAACTTAAACTACTTGAAATTAAAAAATTATTATCACAATCAGAAAATATATAATCATATTTATAATTGTTTATATTATTATTACTCTCACCTAAAAAAGATATATTTTCTCTATTTTCATCAAAAAAAATTTTTCTTTTTTCATTTTCTGAATCAGTTTTATTTATTAATTTAACAAAAACTTTATTATCTTCATTTAAATAACTATAATTTGATTTATATATAATTATTTCAATACTTACGTATTATTAGAAGATTTAGAATAAGAAATTTTTTGTTTTAAAGAAGAATTTTTTGAATTATCCATATTAATTATTAAATATATATATAATATACTTTTTTAATAACAAAATAAACATTTTAAAATAATAATGAAAGAAAATTCAAATAATAATAATTTTCAAATTGACAATGAAAAAAAAACAAGAAATTTAAGAAATGTTAAAAGAATAAGTTATTATGAAGATTTTTCAAATTCAGATGAAATTGAAGAAGAATATAATGAACAAGAAGAAAATAGAGAAAATCACAAAACAAAAAAATTTCATAAAAGAAAAAGAACTCATAAAGAAAATAATTCAGAAAAAGAAAGTGAAATAAACACAAATTCTAATAAAAATGAAAATTCAAAAGAGAAAAAAAATTACTCAAATTTAGGAACAATACTAAATATAAAAGAATTAAAAACACCATTAAATAATACTCAAATAATATTAATGTTATTAGAAATATGTTTAAATAGTTCAAATTATGGAATAGATTTAGATAATAGTTCAAGATTATTTTGGGAAAAAATAGCAGAAAAAAAAGATGAATTTCCAGTTTTAGAACAATTTAAACCAGAAACTTTAAGAAAATATTGGAGAAGATTAAGAACAACTAAAAAATATAAACAAATAATTTCTGATGTTAAAGAATATGAAAATAAATTAAATGATGAAAATATGAAATTATTATCTAGTATAAATGCACTTTGTGATTTTGTTTTACAACCTTATAAAGGAATTGATTATTATATTGAGAAATATACTCTTAAACATAATATTAAGAAAAAAGAAATTAAAATTGAAGAACCAATTGAAAATATTGCTAATACTTTAAAATTGGAATTTAGTGATAAAAGTTTGGATGAAATTATTAAAATTTTATATATGGTTAGTGGTAATATTAAAAAAGCTTATTTAATATTAAAAGATAAAGAAAATTTTGGAAAATTAGCTTTTGATGAAAAAGATGATATTATTGTTCTTGGGAATGATAATGCTAAAGAATATAATGAATTAGCAAGATTTAAAGGAAATGATAATATTTTAGAAAGAAAAAGTTTTCTTTTAAATATAGTAGATAATTAATTTAATTCTTATAATTTTTGAATAAAAAATAAAAATTATTTTTTTTTTTTTATTTTTTTTTTTAATTTGTATTTAAAAAATTCAATTATGGATATTGATTTTGAGCCAACTTTTAATGATGTTGTTTTTATTTTTGATAATACTTTTAAAAAATATAATGAAAATGATAATTTAAAATTTTGGAAATTTTATGATATTTCTAATAAAAGATTATTAAGTTTCATATTTGAAAATAATGAATTATTTATTTGTTTTCAACAAAATATTTTTGGAAGTTGTTTTTTAGGAAATTTAGTTTTTACTGAACCAAAATTTATTATTGTAAAAAAAATTGATCCAGTTATCATTTTAATTGGAATTATTTATTCAACAAAAATAGAAAAAAAAGCTATTTTAATTGAGAATATAATTCAAAATTATATAGAATTATTAAATAATTTAAAAGATTTAAAAGAGAAAAAAGATATTATTGAGCAATCTAAAAATTTTTTAAATAAAATATTTGAGCTTTATAAAAATAAATTATCAATTATTTGTGATGAAAAAGAAAATATGAATATAGATGATAATAATTTTAGTTATCAATTTTTAGAAAGTAAAGTAATATATTATTTGATTAATAAAACTAAAATAACAAATGAAGATGAAAAAGAAATTTTTCAACAATTTAATTTTACTGATGAGGAAAAAGAAATTATAAAAAAAAGAAAATTAACTGAAAAATGTGAAATTATTGGTTCATTTCTTCCTAAAAATATTTATAATATTTTATTAAATAATTTAAATTTAAATATAAAGGAAAAAAAAGAAGAAAATGAACAAAAAAGACAATTTGAAAAAAATAAAAAGAAAAATAAAGAGAAAAAAAATGCAAAAAATATAGAATTAAATAAAGATCAAGGAACATTAGATTTATTTTATAAAAAAAAACAATAAAAACTCATTTATTAAAAATTTAATATTTAATAAAATTATATTACTATTCCTAAAAAATATAAAAAATAAATTAATTTAATAAAATAAATTCAAATTTTATTAATCTTAAAATTTTAATGTCAAATGAAATAAAAAAATATTCATTTTTTAAACTACTTGAAAAAATAAATGATATAAAAGGAGAATATTCTTATAATAGTTTATCTAATTTAAATATATCAGATATAAAAGTATTAGGAAAATATATTTATTTATCATGTCGTATAAAAAAAGCAAAAAAAAATTCAAATAATATTCAGTCAACAGAACCAAGTATACTTCAAATTCAACATTCAAAAATAATATCTGAATTTAATAGTATTTATAATAAAAATATTTTTGATTTTAAACCAATATTAATAGACTCAAATTCATATTTAATAACATTAGGAACAGATTTTAAAGAAGTTTCAATAGGAAATGATAGAACTTTTTTAATGATTCCTTGTGTAAAAATTTTTCCAACTTTATTAAATGTAAATAATGATGATGAGTCATTTAGTAATTTAATAAGAACAATTAATTTAATGAAATATATAAATCATGATGAAATATATAATAAAAATGATTATATAAGAAATATTGAGCCAATTACAAATATTAATTGTTTTGAAGTTTCAGATGATGGAAATTTTATTGGTATTGGTTTAGAAAAAGGAGAAATTATTATTATTAAAGATTTATTTGATTGTGATAATGATAAAGGAAATAATATTTTTTATTTACCAAAATCAACAATTGATAATATTACAAATATTAAATTTTGGAATAATCCAAAAAATAATTCTACTATTTTGTATTTAACTACAGTTAAAGAAATTTATTATTATGAATTAAATAATAAAACTTTTTATCAAATGAATTCTGATTTTGGTTGTTTAAAAGGTTGTATTTCAATTGATAAAGAATTAAATAAAATTATATTAATTTCTCCTTTTGATAATTCTATTGCAGAATTAATTAATTTTGAAAAAGGAGGATGTTGGTTATTAGAAGGTAAAAAAAGTAATTTACAATTATATAAAAATAATATTATTTTTATTAATAATTCTAATAAAATTGTTGTTTATGATCCTAATAATAAAATGGTTATTTTTAATAAAGAAAAAGAAGATGAAAGTGAAGTTTTTTTAAATATTTTTTCTCTACCTGAAAATAATTTAATTTATTATTTAAGACAAATAAAAAAAGATGATAGAATAATAAAAGAAATTATTATATATAAAGAAATATATCAAGATTATAAATTAAAACAATTTTATGATAATAATGATTATTCCTTTGCTTTAAAATATATAAAACAATTTCCAAATTTATTTAATCAAGATATTAAATATGAAATAATTAAAAAAAATGGTGATTATTTTTTATCAAAAGGAGATTATAAAAATGGAGTTAAAGAATATATTAAAACAATTGGTTATTATGATCCATCTGAAATAATAAGTAATTTATTAGATGGGTCTAGAATGGATTTTTTAATTATGTATTTAGAAGAAATAAATAAAAATGAATATAATATTAAAGAAGAAAAAAGAAATTATTACATATCACTTCTTATTAATTGTTATATTAAACAAAAAAAATTTAAAAAATTAAAAGAATTTATTGATAAAGCTTATTTAAATAAACAAAAATCTATTATTAAAAATGTTATTAAAATTTGTAAAGAAACTAATCAATTAGATTTAGCAATGACAATTGTTGAAAAAGGAAAAATAAATGATATCAAAATTGAAGTTTTAATTGAAATGAAAAAAGATTATAATCAATCACTTGATTTATTAATAAAAGAAAAAAATATTTTAAAACAATTTGAATTAATTATGAAATATGGTGATTTATTATTAGAAAATAATAAAGATAAAACTTTAAAATTATGTTATCAAATGTTAAACCATTTAATAAATATTAAAAATGGAAAAGAAGTTATTGTTGGAAATAAAGAATATATAGAAAAAGTAAAACAATTAAAATATGATGATTTAATTAGTTTTTTTATATTAGATAAATATGAAAATATAAGGGAAAATATGTTAAATTTTATTATTGAAAATGATAAAAATTGTAGTAGTAAAATAATTTATAGAAAAATAGAAATTTCTCTTGTTAAATATAATCAATTTGAATCAAATAATCAAAGTAAATTACAAAATCCATATATTGATGAAATAATAAATATATTAAAGAATAAAAATAAATTAGAAAAAATTGATAAAAAATATATAATGACTTTATTTATAACATATAATTTTAAAGAAGGAATTATTTATTTAAATGAAATATTAAATGATCAAATGAGATTATTACAAATATATATGGAAAATAAAAACTATGAAAAAATATTAAATATATGTGACAGTTATGGACAAAAAAATAATGATATATATTTTCAATCATTATATTATTTTATTAAAACATATTCTGAAGATAATTCAACAGAAAAATATATTGATATGTTATTAGCAAGATTATATGAAAAAGGTTTATTAACAACTATTGCAATAGTAGAAATATCAAAAAAATTACAAAATCATATGAAATTTTCAATTATTAGAAAATATATTTCTAATGTTTTTAAAGATAATTTAATTACTTTAGATTCAGGTAAAAAAGAAAGAGATCAAATATTTGAACAATTTAATAAAATACAATCAGAAATTGAAATAATTAAAAAAAAAAAAACTATTATTATAAATTAAAATTGTGATATTTGTAATCAAAAATTATTACAAAAAGATGAAATAATTTGTTTTTGTTGTAATCATTCTTTTCATATTTTATGTTATAAAAAAAATCTTGAGATTTCTAATATTTTAGAAGATATTTGTCCTCAATGTATAAATAAAAATAATCAACTTTCTCAAAGAATGAAACAAAGTGTTGAACAATCTAATAATCATAATAATTTCTTTATTGAATTACATTCTAAACCAAAAAAATTTGAATTGATTACTAAATATTTAGGTAAAGGAATATTTAAATTTAATTAATTATTTTATTTATAATTTTAAAAATTATAATATAAATAAATATATATTTTTCAAAAATAAGAACATATAAGTAAATATGAATTAAATGAAAAAATATTATTTCAATCAAAAAATTTTTATTTAAATAATTATAGACATATAGTTTAATTTTCTAAAAAAATGAAAAATTAAAATAAATATATTAAAAAAATATATTTATTAAAAGATATCAATGATTGTTTGAAAATAAATTTATAAAATGAATTATGTAGTAAATAATTTAATAATTTTTTAAAATTAGTTTTTTTAAATATATTATTTAAAATATGATTGAAAATGATTTATCTTTTGATGAAAATATAAATGATATTAATTTTACATTTCATGATTTTCCTTTTAAAAATGATTTTGATTATGAAAATTTAAGTTTATTTCAAAACAATTTACAAAATAATAATTTTCTTAATAAAAAAAAAGAAGAGAATAAAGATATAAATATACAAAAATTATTAATGAAAAAGAAAGTTGAAAAAGCAAAAAAAATGTTTAATATAAAAAAGGAAAAATCAAATAATAATAGTATACTGTTTAAATCTGAAAATAAAAAAGATATAATTTTAAAAGAATTAATAATAAAAAATGAATTATTAAAAAAAAGAAATAGAATTTCAGCTCAAAAAAGCAGAAATAAAAAGAAAGAAGAATTAAAATTATTATATGAACAAAATGAAAAATTAAAAAATGAAGTTCAAGAATTTCATAATAAAATAGATTTACTTTGTTCTCATTGTAAATGTATTTTTCATGAATATAATAATGAAAATAATTCAGAATATAATTCAAATAACATAAATATAAGTGATACAACAAATTATATGTCTTCATTTTCATATATTTCAAAACAAAGAATTTTTTCTTTTTCTTTTATTGCAATTTTTACTATCTTATTGACTTTTATATTTCATGAAAATTATAATAATAATAATAATTTAAGAAAATTAGAAATTAAAATGATTGAAGAAAAGAAAATTATTAATAATTATACTTCAATTAAAAACTTTCCTAAGATTATTATTGATGATCATATATTAAAAAAAAATTATTATATGAATTTTGATGATTATTTAAGATTAACAAATAATAATAAAGATATTTGTCATATTGATTCATATATAAATATTGAAAAAGAAATAAATTCATCATCAAAAATAAATTCAAATGTTTCAAAAAAATTAATAAATACAACAATTAATTATAATTCAGTTTATTTTAAAATGTTTATGCCTTTATGTGATAAAGATGAAAATAAACATTCACATTCTGATTATTTATTTTTAGAAAAAATTGACAATGAAATAAAAAATTTTGAACAAGATTTTTATTATGAAGTGAAATGTAAAGTTATGGATTTTTCAAAAGGATTAAAAAGTTAATTAAAGTGTGTTTAATTATTGAATATAAAGATTTTAATTCATTAATAATTTTAAATAAATAATTTGTAAAACAATATTATTATTTTATAATTTACAAATAAATTAATTTAAAAATTACATTACATTATATTTTATTTATTTTTAAGCATTTTATAAAATAAATTAAATGGAATATCTTTTTCATTTCTTGAAGTCAAAGGATATTTTTTATGTGATTCAATTTTTAGTTTTTTTCTCAATTTTCCTAAACTCATTGAAGTTTCTTTATATATTGTTTTAATTAATTCAAAACTTTTATTTGGAATTTCTTTTATTTTTGGTTTAGTTCTTTTAGTATTTTTACTATTATTTTTATTTTCTCTTTGAATTATTACTCTTTTTCCTTTATTATTATTATTATTTTTATTATTTTTAATTTCTTTACTTTTATTTTCTTCTTTTTTTATTATTTTTTTTTCATTTAATAAATTTCCATTTGTTGAATTAATATTTATTGTTATGCTAGGAGGATTTGTATTTGTATTTGTTGTTGAATTATTATTATTATTAATTGATATTTGTTTATGAATTCCTATTTTTTTATTATTATTATTTTTTAAATCATATGAAATTTTTTCCTCTTTAATTTTTTGATTATTTGAATTTATTATTTTTTTTTGATTATTTAAATTAAATTGAATTTTAGAAACTTTATGTTGTAAATATGCACATTGATTTGTATTTTGTGAAGAAGGATTTAAGGAATTTCCTTTATTTTGATTATTTAAATTATTATTTGAATTTTTATTATAAATATTTTTTCCAGTTTGATTTGAATAAGTATTAACTCTTTTTTTTATTGATGTTAATTTACAAGCATTACCATTTTTATTAACTTTTGCTAAATTTAAATTTAAATTTATATTATAAATTGGAGAGACCATATGATTAATATTATTTTTTTTATCATTTATTATATTTGGTGATGTAAATAAAGGATTATTAAATATATCATGCTTTTTTTTTTTATTTTTTTTTTTTTGAAATTT
>Ga0256407_10007901_pt1 | contig 15795 bp, 10 predicted proteins | sample RumenRJG_04DNA_FD_193489 | JGI IMG/M metagenome (GOLD analysis project Ga0256407, IMG submission 193489) | Bovine rumen microbial communities from Lethbridge, Alberta, Canada - RJG_04 | ecosystem: Host-associated > Mammals > Digestive system > Stomach > Rumen | place: Canada: Alberta...
AAAATAATAATATTTATTCAACTTTTTTATTTTTTTATTAATTTTTTTATAAAAAAAAAAAATTTTTATTTTTTTATTTTTTTTTTTTGTTTAGAGCTTTTCAAATTTTATTTTTTTTCAATAATATTAAAAAAATTAACTTTTATTTAAAAATTTTTTATAAACTTATTAATAATTAATATTTATGGTAATAATTCATCTGGTGATTGATTAGGATTAAATTTCATAAATTGATTAATTTCCTTTTTAGGTGCTGTATTATTTTTAGAGGAATAAGCTGAAAAATCAACTCTTTCTCCTTTATAATCACTATTGTACATTGGTTGTTGCCCATAATAGTCATCACTGTATCCACCCATATTATCATATCCTCCTTGTCCATAACCATCTAAAGTCATTTGTTCTTGATCAATTCTATTTAATTCTTTAACATAATCATTATAAGGTAAATTTAATTGTCTAGCGTTTTCAATTAGAAAAGTTAAAGCTTCTTTATTATCTGGATATTTATTGTGTATTTTTTTAAAAGCTTTAAAAGATTCTGGAAATCTTCCTAATTTATAATAGCATTTTGCATAATGTATTTCTGCAGTATATGCATTTGGATTTACTTTTGAGGCTAATTTAAAAAATTGAATTGCTTTTTCATACATTTCTTCTTTAAAATATAAAAATCCTAAAACAGTTAAATTATCAAAATTAGAAGGGAAATATCTATAAGAATCTTCAAAATAATGCATATAAGTTTTTTCATCTTTAGGATTAATTTGATAATATAAACTACCTAAACTAGAAAGTAATATAGGATCATTAGGTAATTGCATTAAAAGTAATGAATAATATTTAATTGCTTCTTCATATTGCTTTGTATATTCATATAATTTTGCAATTTTATATAAAACTTCTGGAATATTTGGACAAACACTATGTAATTTCTCAAAAGCTTGAATAGCTTCATATATTGAATCCATTCTAATATTTACCATTCCTAAATTATATATTGCTTCAATACAATCACTTTGAACTCCTATTGCTTCTAAATAAAATTCTTTTGCTTTTAAATAATCTTCTTTTATATAAAAAATATTCCCCATATTTACTAATGCCTTATGATTATATCTTTCATTTTCTATTGCTATATTTGCATATGATTCTGCTTTTTGATAATCACCTTCTACAAAATATAAAAATGATATATTATTTGCAACTCTTGAAATAAGTGATTTATTCTTATTTTCAAATTGTTTTAAAATTGATATTGTTTTCTCAACATCTCTTTTCTTTAAGAAATACATTGCTTTTGCCATTTCAATTTCATTTAATATATCTTCAATATTATTTCTTTTAACAGCTTCAATAATATATTTAAATGCTTCTAAAGGATCTTTTTCTAAGAAATGAGTCATAACTAAAGCAATATTTACAATAATTGAAGAATTTTCCTTTTTTCTAATTACTAAATATTCTCTTAAAGCATCCATAGTACTTTTTTTTTCTTCTGTAGCATCAATTTCTTTTTCAATATTAATAGAACTTTCTAACATTCTATTAAAAGCAATTTTAGTTTGATCAATTTTATTAAAAGCAATATTAGATAAAAGTAAATTCATATAAGTTTTCATATCTTCTTTATATTTAACACTTTCATTATAATTATCAATAGCATCAGTATAATTACCTGATTTAATATGAGCATTAGCAATATTCCTTAAAATCATACCTCTCATTTCTTTATTATCTTTTGATATTTTATCAACTGCTTTTTGCCATTCTGTAATTGCTTTTCTATATTCACCTTGGTTATAATAAATATTACCAATATTAACTCTAACTTTTTGAAACATAATTCCTGGAGTATAATAATTTTCTTTTTGTAATATTTCCATATACATTTGTTTAGCATCATCAAACATTTTTAATCCTTCATATATTAATCCTAAATTTAATTGAATTCCAAATTCCATTTCAGCATTGAAATAATCAATATTTTTACTTTTAAAATCTTGTAATTTATCATAAGCATTTAAACATTTTTCTTTTGCTTGAACAAAATTACCTTTACATTTTAATAATATTGAATCATCACTTAATTTTTGTATATTTTTTTCAAATTCTTTTATTATAGCTTCTTTTGAAGTTGGTGATTTTTTATGGAAAAACATTTTTGTTTTATTACCAAAATCTTTTGGATCTTTTCCTAATGATTTGGAGTATCCTGCTGCCTTAGTTGTCATTGGACGCTCTATAGCACTACCTGTTGGTGGTCTTGCAGTTGGTTTCATTTTTTTTTATGTTATTTAAAATGTATTTTTCTTGATTTATAATTTTTTTGTGAAAAAAATATCAAATTATAATTTTTATTAGACGTTTATTTTTTTTTTCATTATTTTACAAATTATTTAATTTTGTTTTTATTTTTATTTTTTAAAATTTTTTATAAGGCTAAGTTTTTAAAAATAAATAAAAATGGATTTAGATAAAGCATAATCATTATTTACTAATACAAATGGGTAAATCTAGAAATTAAAATTAATTAATCTTATAATATTATTTATTATATTCATAAATAGAATGAAAGTAAAATATAATTTATATAAATAATGTTTTGATTTAAATTTAAAAAAAATGAATAATATTTATAAGAAAATAAATTTGAATTTACCTAATAAATTATCTACAAGGAGAAATAATTCAACTAAATTATTAAAAAAAACATTATATAAAGATAATAAAATAGAAGATGAATTAATTTTAAATCAAGAATTATCAAATAAATTTTATGATAATAATTATAAAAAAGAACAAAAAAAAACAATAACTAATAATTTAACTCAAATTGATAATACAAATCAAATATCTTCATCTCGTTCTTCAGAGTCAATAAGTATTGCAATTGCAAATAAAAAAATAAATGATACTAAATTAATTTATGCATTAAAAACTTTAAATTTAGAAAATTTATTTAATAATTTTGATTTTAATTCTATTACTTTTAATGATCTTTGTTTATTATCAAAAGATGATTTAATTGAAATGAATCTTCCTATTGGCCCAAGAAATAGAATTTTACATTTTGCAAAAGAATATAAAAATTATGCTAAAAATTATGATATTAATGAATTAATTAATTTTTTTCAATCACATAAACAATTTATAATTAATACAATTAATGATTTTCATTTTAATTTTTTGCAAAATAAAAATGAAGATTCAGAAGAATTTCCAAAAAATTTTAATGATATATATTTTAATTCTAATTTTAATAATATAAATTGTTCTTCAAACAAATCAAATGATAATAATTATTTAAAAAATAATTATAAAGAAAATGGCAATTATTTAAATTCAATCCCATTACCTAAAAATCAAAAAATAAATTATCGCAAAATTAAAAAAACAAAAATTAATAATGATTTGAATTTAAATTTCCAGAATATTAATTATGATAATTCACTACTTAATAATAATATATTTGGAAATAAAAAAATAACTCCAACTTTTTCTAACATTAATAATAATAATAATAATGATAATTCTAATAAGATTAATCAATTTTCAAATAGTTATTCAAATTCAAATATAAATCAAATTTATAAAATAAAACAATTTAATAATATAAGTAGAAATAATACAAATAAAAACAAATATAATAATAATAAAACAAATCAAACTTCTTTACTTAAATTAAGTTCAAATAATCATAAAATAAGAAATAGAAGTTTATCTTCATATAATTCAAATAATACTAATGTATTAAAAAATTTTCAAAACCTATCATCAGAAATTGAAACTTTTCAAAACAAATATCAAAATATGAAAAAAGAATCAAAAGAAAGGAAAAATTATATAACTGAATTATTATCAAAATCAAATATTAATATTAAATAATTTAAATAAAAAAAATTAAATTTAATAATTTAAAAAATAAATATAATATTTTTTTATATTTATTTAACTAAGTAAATCTTCAAGATCTTCTACTTCAAAATTATCAGCATTATAAGCATCATCATCATCTAAATTAGTATTATTATTATTATTATTATTATTATTATTATTATTATTATTATTATTATTATTATTATTATTATTATTATTATTATTATTATTATTATTATTATTATTATTATTATTATTATTATTATTATTATTTTCAGTTTCTATTTTTGAATTATTTCTTAATGAATTATTTCTTGAACTTCTTATATTTCCTTTACTCTTATTATTATCTTGTATTGAACGATTTGAAATAATTGAATTTTTCATACTATTATTTAATGAATTTTTCCTTAATAATAATTGTTTTTTAAAATTATCATAATTTGTTTTTAAATTATCAAAATCTATTTGAGAAGCAAATAAATTTCCTGATTTAATATTTTCTATTTCATTTGAATTTTTATTTATTAATTTTTTTAATTCTTCATAATCATTTGATTTTGGAAGAGAATTGATTTGATTTTCTTGTTTTGATAATAAGTTTTTAATTTCATTTAAATCTACATTATTTAAATTATCATTTTTATTATTATTACTTCTATTTGATTGAATATTATCTGATTGTTGATTTAATTCAATTTCATTTATTTTTGTATTTATATCTAATATTTTATTTTCTAAAGAATAAATTTTATCATTTAATTTATCAACATCTTGATTATTAATAAAATTATTAGAACTTATTTCATTATTTTCATTATTATTTGATTTTTTCTCTATTTTTTCTAATCTATCAGAAAGTTCTTTTGTATCTTTTACAATTTTATCTATTATAGACTTATTTAAACCAATATCTGGAATTGCATTTAGTTGTGGTTCATTTATATTATTATTATTATATGAGTTATAATTCATATTTATTCTATTTTTAAGATATTCAATATCTTTTTTTAAATTTGACATATTTTTTAATTCTTCATAATTTAAATTATTCAATTGTGAAACTGGTAATTGAGTCATTGGTTTAATTTGATAATTTAATTTCAATACTTCGTCTTTAATTTTTGAAAATTCATCTTTTACTTTATTAAGTTCATTATTTATAAAAACAATTTTTGAATCATCAATATGTTTTGTTATTTCTTTTCCTAAATTATTAATTTGATCTTGTAAATTTTTTTGTAAAGTTGAAACTTGTGATTCTAAATTTTTAATTTTCATTCTATCTTCTTCATTTAAATTATTATTACTTAATCTATTAGTTTCAATTATCTCATTTAAATTTTTAAGATAATCATTATTATTATTATTGTTATTATTATTATTATTATTATTAATATCTTTTATTTTTAAATTTAAATCATTTATTGATGTATTTAAATATGAAATTTGATGAGTAAATTCTGAAATTTTATTATCATATTCTGCTTTTATTACAAAATCATTTAATTTAATATCTTCAAATAGATTTTTAATATTTTCATTATTTGCTTTTTCCATAATTTGATTATTTTTACTTAAATTAGAAGCAACTTTAACATCATAAATTTCATTTTCTAATTGATTAATATTATGAAATAAATCATGTTGATAAGGAAGAATTAATGTAGCAAATTCCTCTTTAACAATTTTCCTTATAAAATATTCATTTGATGGAGACATAATTGATAAATTTGCAGTTTTTGAATAAGTAGGATTTAATTGTGTAGTATAATAAACTGGTTGACTATTTTCACCAACAGATTCAATTTTAATATAATTAGGCTGAAAATCATAATCTTTTATATTTTGAAATTGAGTATAATAATTATTTTTAATAAATTGTTCTCTTTTTTTTTCTAAACGAGATTCTAAACTATCTAATTTTTGAGTTAAGTTTATATTTTTATCTTCAATTGACATAATTTATTCTTTTTTATAATTAAATTTTTAATCAAAAAAATTGAAATTAAAATAATTAAATTTTATTTTATATCAAATAAACTCTTTTATTAATTATTTATATAATGTGGTGAACATACAATAGGACTATATCCCTTTGTATAATTACTTTTACCAAATAAACATGCATAACATGTTTTTATTCTATCAATTCCATTTTTTCCATAATAATCAAAGAATTCATTATTATTAATATAACTAATATCTTTTTCATATTCTGATTTTTTATTTAATGTTTTTTTAGTAAATTTTATTTTACTATTTCTAAAATCATTTAAAGTTTTTTGAGGAGAAAGTGAATTAAATGAAGTAAGGTTTTTTGATATTGATATTGATTTTGTGTTTGAAAAATTATTTGAATTTGATAAGTTATTTATATTATAATCTAAAATATCTGTATAATTATTTTTTCTTCTATTTGATTTTGGTCTTATTTTTATTTCATTTTTTATATCATCATAAAATATATTTCTATTTATTTTATTTTTTTTTTGAATTTGTAAATTTAATTTTTTTAAAAGATAATCAATTATTCTTTCATTTTCTTTATTTTTTTCAATCAATTTTTCATTTTCATTAAGTAAATATCCATTAAATTTATCATCTTTTTCTTCTTCTTTCCTTTTTAATTCTTCAATAAGCATATTATTTTTTGTTTTTGTATCAATTAATTCTTGATATAAATTTAGATTTATTTCAAATAATTTTTGAATTTTTTCTTCGTCTGAAAAAGAATCTAATTCATTTAATGATGATATAAATTTATATATTGGTACTATTTTATCTGATTTTATATTTTCTGGTATTAAATATTTTTTTTTTCTTTTTATTATTTTTTCATTTAATTTTTCTTTTTCTTTATTATTTGAATTATTAATATTATCTTTTTTATTATCTATTAAATTCATTTCTATTGATTTATTTGTTTCCATATTATTTAAATTTATATTTGGTTTTTCTTTTTTTAAATCTTTTAATTTATTATTTTCTTTCTCTTTTTCTTTTTCAATTGAAATATAATTTTCAGTCTTTTCTTCTGTGACTTCATTTAATTGTTCTAATATCTTTTTATCATTTGAATCTTTAGGAAAAATAGAGTTAAACTGTGTTATTACTTTATTATTATTATTTATGATTTTATCACTTTTTTTTAAAGAATTAAAATTATTTTCTTTTTTAATATTTTGATTTTCATTATTATTATTTTCATTATTATTATCATCAGATAAATTAGAATTATTTTCATTATATTTTTTTGATTTAATATTCATTTTCCAAATATTTTCATCTTGTTTATTTTTTATTTTTAATATATTATTGTAATTATTTTTAAAAGAAGAATCATAATTATCAATTAAATTAGGTTGATCTAAATTATTTTTAACAATTTGTTCTTTAATTTTACCATTTGAATCTTTACAAGTATATTTATTTTTAATTTTTTCAATAATTTTTAATCTAGTATCATATATATTTTTATTAAAATTTTTTCCTAAATGATTATAAAATTTATTTTTTTCACTATCATTTGAAGTACTATTTCCACTTAAAGATGCTAAAGTTGTATTTTTATGATATGTTTCTGAATTATTATTAAAATCTTTTATTTTTTCTGAACTCAATTGTCTTGGTTCAGATGACATATTTTCATTTGCATTTGAATAAGAATTAGAAGTAAAATTCATTTTTTTTTACTGTAAAAAATAAAATTAATATAAATCAATAAAAAAAATTTTATATATTCCAAAAAATAATAAAAATTTAAAAATATAAAACTGTTAATAATTTATGCTATAAAATATGTTATAAAATTAAAAATTATTCAAAAAAAATTTTTATGAATCATTGATTAATTCATTATTGACTGAATATTTATCATCACAAAGAAGATTAAGCTCATTTAATGAAAATAATTCATTATTAAAACAATCAAATCCATAAATTTTATCAATAACATCATTTACATTATTTTCAATACAATCAAATTTTTTATTATTATTTACATTATTATTTTCATTAAAATTATTATTATTATTATCAATAGAAAAAGTAGTAGTAAGTAAACTTTTATTTTCAAAATTTTTAAAATGTTTCTTATAATGACTATTTAAATTACCTCTTTCTCTAAATTTTTTACCACAATTAGGATAATTACAAATAAAAGGTTTTTCTCCAGTATGAATCATAATATGAACTTTTAATCTTGTTTTTCTATTAAAAGATGCATTACAAAATTCACATTTATAAGGTCTGAAATTAGAATGTCTATTTTTATGGTCATTTAATTGACCTTTTGTCTTAAATGCCATATTACAATTTGAAAAAGTACATTTAAATGGTCTTTCTCCTGTATGAGTTCTTAAATGAGCTTTTAAATTACCTTTTTCATTAAATTTTTTTGAACAATATGAACATGCAAAAGGTTTTTCTCCAGTCTATAAATTTTTATATAAAATATATATTTTTTTTTAATGTTATATAAATTTTTTTTTATTTTTACATGAGTTCTTAAATGGACTTCATATCTTGTTACATTTGAATAACTTTTTGAACAATATGGACATTTATATAAGGTTCTTTCTATGCTTTCTTTTTCTCCTTTTAATTGAGCTTTGTCTCTTTTATGATATACTGCAAATAATTTTAATTTGAAAGCGTAATTTTTAACTAATTTATATTAGGGTTTTTTTATTTTTTTATTTACCTAAATTTGTTGATTCAGCTGATGAATAATTATTAGATGTTGAATGATTATTCATATAAGATTTTCCCATTTTTTATTAAATTTTTTTATTATTTTTTTATTAATTTATATTATAATTTTTATATTTTTTATTATAGAAAAATATGAATTTAAATATTTTAAAATTAATTTATAGAAATTTTATATATTATCATATAATTATTTAAATGTATGAATATTAATTAATTTAAATTATTATTTTACTTATCATTTTTTATATTATCTTTTAAAAATTTGTTTTATTAATTTTTTAATATTAAAAATATAATTTATATTTTAAATTATTCAAAAAAAATTTTTTGTCAATTTTGAATTTATTTTTTTTTATTTATTTTTTACTTTTATAAATGGAAAATGAACCAGAAATAAATGCATATAATTTTACTTTAAAAATTATTTTTATCATATCATTAATATTAGTAATTCTTGATTGTGCTCAAGTATTTTTAATATTTGATTCTATATTAAAAGGATATAATAAATTCCCAATAGAAATATTTAATGAATGTATTAAATTTCAAAAAATAGGAGATTTATTTTTTTCTTTTTTTGGTGCATTTACAGGAATAAGTGCAACATTATTAAGTTTTGGTCTATTAGCAAATATAGATACTTTCACTAGTAAATTTTTTGATATTTTTTTATATTATAATTATTTAATTTTTGGACCATATTTATTCTCAGCATGTTTTCTTAGTTTTTATTATTTTAAAGATATAGCATTTACATGTAATCCAAATAATTATAAACAAAGATTAGTTAATTTAAGTACTGTTATTTGTATTTTATTTTCACTTTCCTTTTCTATAATGGTTACTATAGTTGGTAGTGTTGCATATTCTTTTAAAAATGTAATTGATTCTATTAGTTCTGAGAGAGATGGAAATTATATTATTGGAAGATTATTTTGGGGTTATATTTTTAGAAGACATATAAATAATAATAATAATAATGGTAATAATAATAATAATAATAATGGTAATAATAATGGTAATAATAATATTGTTCTACCTATTAATCCTTTGATTTTAAATGATGAATTATAATTATTTTTTTAATTAAAAATTTTTCAAAAAAAATGTTATATTTATTAAATATTTTGATATATAAATTTTAATTTTAAAAAAGTAATTTTTTCATTTAATTTAATAAAAAAATCTTAAATAAATACAGTAAAAAATAAATAATTATGTTTTAGCAATTTCAACTAATATTTTCCCAAAAACTCCATTAGTATTTTCTTTAATATCATCAATCATATCTTTTTTAAACAACTGTCTATAATACAATTTAATTTGAACTAAATCAACATATCTTCTAGAAATTAAAACTCTAATTAAAACTTTTTCATTAATACCAACTCCTTTAATAGCTTTATTAATTTTCCTAGCAAAAAATTCACTAGGACAAATTAAAATACTAATAATAATATTAAGAATTTTTTTATTATTTCCACTAAATTCATTATCAATAGTTTTTAATAAAGTAAAATTATATAATTTATGATATTCTCTACAAATTAAACTTAATTCAAGAGGTGATTTATAACAAAAAATCTTATTAAAAATACAATCTTCACTTCCCCACATTTTATCCATTGCTTGTAATAAATCTTTTGCATTTTTTTCACATTCATTTTGATTTATTTCAGTATTATAATTTTTTTTCCCTTCTAACATTAATAATAAAAATTGTCTTAATGAACCATTTGTTTCATTTGTAATATCTTTTATTAAATCTCTTCCTTTATAAATTTCAGAATATTTTTCTTTTATTGAATTTAAAATTGAATTTTCTCTTGAACCTATTATTTCTATTAAAATTTCTTCATCTGTTCCTAATTTTTTTTCCATTGAATTTCTTAATTGAATACAGTCAAAATCAATTAAAGGAGTAAATAATGATAAGATTAAATTTTGTAAATTTCCAGAAAGAGATTTTTTTATTGTTGAATATAAATCTGGAGAATATTTTTTATTGTATTCTATTAATAATTCTTGTAAATATGAATTTGGAGATTTTGTTATTATTGTTATAAAGTCTTTTATTAGTTCTTTTGATTGTTTTGATGTTGTTAAAAAATTTTGTATTGTTGATATATCATTTTTAGTTTGAAACATTTTATTTTTTTTTTTTAAATGAAATTATTTTTTTTAATTATTTATTATTTGTTTAATAATATTTACTTTGTCCATATTTTAATTATATAATCATTTCCTCCTGTTATAAATTTTTCTTTCCCAAATTTAATTATTGAATAAATTGGATTAAAATGACAAATTTTACTTTCAATATAATCTAAAAATATAATATCATTATTTTCATCTCTAATAATTTTATATTGATAAATACTTCCTTCATCATCAGAAAATAAAATATAATTATTATTAAAATTTAACACACAAAAAATTTTCCAAGAATTATTACAATCAATTATTGTAGAATAATAATTTAAAGTATTAATTATTGTAATTGCATAAACCCCTCCTATTATTAAAAATTTATTTTGTATTAAACAAATACTATTATTTCCAATTATTGAAATTTCATTTAATGTTTTTTTTATATTTTTATTTAATAAATCTATAAATTTTAATTTATGAATATTTGATGATGTTGAAATTACAATTTCATTTTCTTTTATTTCAATAATATTAAAAATAATTTCATTTAAATTAAAAGTAAAAGTTTCTTTATAAATTATTTCTTTATTATTATTATTTAAATTATATAATTTTAATGTTTTATCATCTGAACAAGAACATAAATTAAATAAATTACTTTGAGATATTTCGATTATTTTATTTACACTTTTACTATGAGATATAATTTTTTGTATTAATTTATAATTTTTTTTTTCAATTTTATATATATTAATTGTAGAATCTTTAGAAGAAGAAATTAAATTTTTAAATTTTAATATTTTAGACTCAATTAAACAAATAACACTTTTTAAATGTTCTTCAATTAATATTTCAACAATAAAAGTATTATTATTATATATTTTAATCTTAGAATCATTTGAACCAGAAACAAATCTTCCATCAGATAATAAAATCAAACATAAAATTGAAGAATTATTTAAGACTAAATTACATTCACAAAAATATTTATTTAAATCAAATTCCATTATTAAATATAAATAAAATAAAAAAATAAAAAAAAAAATCAATTTTGAATATCTGATTTATTCAATTTCAGTATATAACATTTTTAACATAATATCCATAAATTTAAAACTAACTCCATTTAAATTTTTAATAATATATTTACTAGAAATATCTTTTAAAAATTCAACATAAAAATACATTAAAACATTAGTATAAATAATTCTTTCTTCAGAAAAATAATCTAAAAAAACATCAAAATACTTTTTTTCAAAATTTTCAACTCCAATTAAAGGACCAATTATCATTCCGACTATAGCACCATTAGTATCTGTATCACCCCCAAAATCATTAATTTCATATATTATTTTAGTATATAATTCAGTTAAAGACATTTTTTTTTTATTTTCATCAAATGTTTCTAAATAATAAATTGTTAAATTAAATGCATGATATAAATTTCCCATATTTTCTATTATATTAGAAAAAAAAATATCTTTATTAAATTTTTGATTTCTATATATTGATAATAAATTTTTAAAATGTTTATTTATTTTAATTTCATTTTTATTATTTTCATTATTAAAAAATTTATTTGAGAATAAAATTTCTATTTTTTCTAAAATTTCTTTCCCAGAAAAATTATCTTGCATAGAACATAAACCCATAAAAATTAAAATAGAACCTGCAATAGATTGTTCTTGATTAGGATGACTTAATTGATTATCTTTACAAATCTCAAAATAAATTTTATTATATAATTCATAATATTTTTCATTTAATTTACTATTTAAAACTTCAATAATATAATCTTTATTCATCATATAAAACCAAGATAAAAAAGTAGAAAGTCTCATACAAAAACCATTTGATAAAGAAAAATTATTTTCTTCTTTAATTTCATTTTTAAATTTTTCTGTAAAAATTTCTTTATCAGTAATTGAAGTATTATAAATATTTAATTTTGATAAAGCTTTATATGTTGTTGTTCCTATATCTTTTGGATTTGAATTAAACCAAATACTATAATAAAAAAATAAAATATTTGGATTTAATTTTTCATAATTTAAATTATCTAAAATTGAAAATGATATTGACATTGATAATTCTGAATCATCTGTGATTTGACCTGGTTCAAATCTCATATTTGGATCTTTTAAATATATTAATAAATGATTTGATTTATTTGGTTCTAAAAATTCACAATTACTTCCCATTGAATCTGCTAAAAATGCACCATATATTGTTGAAAGACATTTATATGTGTCTTTGTTTTTTTCTTTATTTGATATTAAATATTTTATTTTTTGTTTTAGAGTATTTTTGTTTTTTTTAAATAAAGTTAAATCCAGTTTTTTTGATTTGTTAAATGTGTTTAAGAGAAATTCAGTTTGAAGAAAAGGATTTTTTTTATATTTTGATATTAATGGTTCTTTTTTAAATTTAAATATTGAGATTTTTATTATTATTAATATTATTATTAATATAATAAAATATATTAATTTTGGTTTTGAATTTTTATCATTTGATGTCTCTTCTTTTAATTTTGTATAATCATTATTATTCATTTATTTTTAAATATAAAAAAATATTTAATCACTTTTTTAACCTTAAAATTTAATATATATATTAAATTAAATTGAAATTATTTACACAAAAAAAACTCTAAAAAAAATTATTCAATTTTTCTATTTGAATAAGGAGAAATTCCTTCATCAGATAAATATCTTACTTTTTTATTTTTTGATTTTAATCTTAAACTATTAGGAAAATACTTTTCAGAATTAATATATTCATAATAATTACTTCTAAATTTTATATTATTAGGCTTATTTAAAAAATGTCTTTCACTTTTATTTTGTTCAATATATTTATCAAATGATAATATATCAATATTTTTTATTGATTTATCTAATTTATTTTTTTTTGAATTTTCATAAATTTTTTTCTGTTCATTAATTAATTTATCAATTACATTATTATATAATTTTAATCTAGGAACTAATTTTTTATTAATTGGAAATTTCCCAAATTTCAATTTATATTGTTTCTTATTAAAACTCTCAATATTTAAAGTCATTTTATGATCTTTTTGATTAAAAAATTTTTTTAAATTCAATTTTTTTCTTTCAGATAAAAAATTAGAAGAATCAATAGTAAAAGCTTCAGAATAATTTTTATTCCTACTTTTTATATTATTTTTTTCTTTATCTTGAAAATTTTCTTTACTATTTTTTTTATTAAAATTCCTATCAGTAATATATAATAAATCATTATTTTCTTTATTTTCATTATTTTCATTATCAATATTCTCATCTTTATTATTAATAATTCTAGGAAAAGAAGAAAAAGTATTCCTCAAAACATTAAAAGGTATTTTTTCACTAATAAGAAATTTATCATTTCTCCAATTATCAAAACTTTTCTCTCTAACAAAAGTATAATAATGAAAAAGTGTATTTTCTTTTAAATCTTTAATTCTTTTCATCATAACATTTTTTCTAGATTCAATCCAATTAAAATAATTATTTCTAATAGTTCTTTCTTTTAATAATTTCTTAAAAAATTCTAAATCAAGAGAAAAACATTCAACATTTGCAGAAGAACATCTTACACTTGTAATATAAATATTATCTTTTGAAATATAATCATCCATTCCAATAACATCTCCATTTTTAATAAAAAAAAGAGAAAAAGTTTTTAATTCTTTATTAAATTCATACATTTTATAATTTTGTTGTATTAAATCATGTATTTTTTTATTAAAAGAATCCCCTCCTAAAATTTCTATTATTTTATTTAAATAATCACAATTTCCATAAATTTCTACTTTTAATTCTCCATTTTTAATAAAAAAAATTTCTTTTCTTTTTTCTCCTTGTTTAAATAAATAACTTCCTTTATCAAAAGAAATAAATTTGAAAAAATTAAAAAAATTCATTTCAAAACTATCATGACCATAATTATCAAATAATTTACTAGAAGTAATACATTCAATATTACTTCTTCTTATTTTTTCTAAAGCATCTTTAATACAACCTTGATAAATATCTTTTTTTAAAGTACCAAAATAAGATTCTTTCAAAGTTATAATTGTTGCAGTTCTTCTTTTTGTATCATCTTTTAAAGCAATTTCCCCAAAACTTTTTCCTCTTTCTAAATCACAAACATAATGATATTTCCATAAAGTAAATTCTAAACTTTGATTATTTTTTTTTACTCCTTTTGGAATAAGTCTATTAATATAATTTTCCCAATCAATAATTTCAGATTTAAATTTAGTTAAATTTATTGTTAAAGAACAAATTTTTTCATATTCTAAAATAATTTTTGAATATTCTTCAGGAATAATTTTTTTATTTGACATAATTGAACGATGAATTAAATCAAATTCATTATTATTTTTTAAATTATTTAAATAAGCAATAAATTCTTCAATTCTTAAAAACATTTTATATTCAATTGGTACTAAAACTGCAACTAACCCTTCAAAAATTAAATAAAATTTATCTCCAAATTGCCCATTTAAACATATAATTGTATCTTTTTGTTTTGGTTCACATTGAATAAATAAACATATTTTATTCATTATTTCTTCTGGATCTGAAAAATTTTTTTTTAAATTTAATGTTTTTATTAATCCTGGGAAATTATATAAATAATGTCTTATTATTAAATTGTCATTTTGAGTTCTTATTGATTTTTTAAATATAAATAGTAAAATATTAAACATTTCATTTGTATGATTAAATGGAATGTCTGTTAAATTTATTCCTAAACTTAATTTAAGATTTAGTTTTTCTGCTAGTGATGATATTATTTCATCTGTTGATTTTCTTTTAGATTTTACATTTACAAATGTTCTCTTTTTTGATAATCGTCTTTGATATATTGTTGTCATTTATTTTTTTTGGGTTTAAAAAATTTAAAAAATGTCTTTTATTAATATATATATGTAATTTATATTTTTTTTAATTCTTTTTATAAATAAAAGAAAATGAGTACTTTATATTGTAAAAATTATATCTTTAAAAAGATATTAGTTAATAATTATAAAAGGTTAAA
>Ga0256407_10007902_pt1 | contig 15795 bp, 12 predicted proteins | sample RumenRJG_04DNA_FD_193489 | JGI IMG/M metagenome (GOLD analysis project Ga0256407, IMG submission 193489) | Bovine rumen microbial communities from Lethbridge, Alberta, Canada - RJG_04 | ecosystem: Host-associated > Mammals > Digestive system > Stomach > Rumen | place: Canada: Alberta...
CGGGCACGCAATCGAGCTTGCCACCGTATTTAATCATCCTGAGATGTCCGCCGAAACCGGAAGGGTATTTGACGAAACCTTCTCCAGGACCCTTCGCAAAATGTGGGTGCAGTTTGCCAAGACCGGAAATCCCTCGCTCACGGCGGCTGAGTCACCCGACGGCAAGGCAAAGGAATGGCCGCTGTACGACCTCGAGAACAAGCGGGTGATGGTCTTCGACGAATTCAATGTTCATGCGGAAAAGGAAAACACGATGAAGATTGTTGACTGGGACAGAACCTATTTCCTGACCAAATATTACTGCATCTGATGATCAGAAGCAAATATGACAAAAAAGGGAATTTTGGCGATGACAATGGCATAGCCGGTATCTACAATGACATAATATAAAATGCGGTCTGAGATCTTTTGATTTAATGACGGCGGCACTACCGAATATGATCCAGTAGTGCCGCCGCATGAATGAGATTAGATCTAACCTTTAACAGCACCCTCGATCATACCTTCCATGATCTGTTTCTGGGCGAAGAAAAACAGAATCACTATGGGTATTATGGCAAGAAGTGCCGCTGCAAGTATAAGGTTCCACTGCTTAACGTACGAGCCTACGAAAGCCTGTACCGCAACCGGCAATGTCTTTACCTTACCGTTCTGTCCAAGCATCATCGAAGGCAGAAGATAATCGTTCCATATCCACATGCCGTTAAGTATTGTTACGGTAGTTATAACCGGCTTAAGCAGGGGCAGGATTATCAGAAAAAATGTCTGCTCCGGGCTGCAGCCATCTATTGAAGCCGCTTCCTCCAGATCCATGGGAACTCCCTTGATAAATCCGTTGAGAATGAATACCGTCATCGCACCGCCGAAGCCAAGGTAAGCAAAGATGATACCCGGAACGGACTGAAGCATTGGTATGCCTATGAACTTGCCTACGTCCCTGAAGGTAGATATAAGCGGAAGCATGACTACCTGAAAAGGGATTATCATCGATGCTATGAAGGTAAAGTAGATAAATGTCGACCATTTTGTGTGGTTACGGCAGATTACCCATGCGGCCATAGCTCCGAAGAGCGCCAGCAGTACAAGTGAGACCACCGTGATTATCACCGAATACACAAATGCATTCCAGAAGAGGAAGTGAGTATTATTTATTACGTCCCTAAGATTGGATATAAGCTGGGAAAAGCTCACTCCGCCAAAACCTATCGGGTTGGCCGTTATCTGATCCGTAGGCTTGCATGAATTGATCACAACAAGGAAGAACGGGAACAGGACATATACCGCAACTACAACGGCAATGACCATCTTTATAACGATCGAAGAAGTTTTCTCTTTTGTCTTCATTATAATTCCACCTCCTTCTTGTTGGATATGCGAACCTGGATTATCGAAACAACGGCAAGGATTATAAAGAACAGAACCGCCTTAGCCTCTCCGAAGGCATATTCATTGTTGATAACTGCTGTACTGTAGATGTTAAGTGCGAGCATCTCGGTACCATTTGTTAAGTAATTACCCATGAAGTTCTGTACGGAACCTGTACCGTTGGTAAGCGCTAAGTTAACATCAAACTGCTTGAATGCAGAGGTCAGCGTCAAGAACGTACATATCGTGATCGTAGGAGCGATCATCGGGATCTTGATATTAAACAGAGTCTGTGTAGCATCGGCTCCGTCTATGGATGAAGCCTCGAGCACATCACCCGGTATCGTATTAAGTCCCGTTATGTATATGAGCATAATATAGCCTGCATACTGCCAGATATAGACTATCACTATGCCGATAAACGCGGTTCTTGTTTCCGATAACATAGAATATCTTGAGTCAAACAGGGCTGTCGTAAATTTCGTAATGACATTCGAAAATATGAACTGCCATATATAACCCAGCACGATTCCGCCGATCAGGTTAGGCAGAAAGTATGCCGCCCTGAAAAATCCCAATCCCTTTATCTTGCTTGTACATAACAGAGCCAGAAGGAAGGCTACCAGATTGACAAGTATGATATTGAACACAACGAAGAGAAAAGTTATCAGGATCGACCAGATGAAGCCTGGCTGTTTGAACATCCTCGTATAGTTGGCAAAGCCTACAATTTCCCTTACCCTTATGCCGTCCCAATTCGTGAATGAGTAGCCTATACCGAGTACCAGAGGTATTATGACTGTTACCACAAACGCAAACAGCAGCGGGAACAGAAACAAAATATTGATTATCGTCCTGTGATGCTTAAATGTCGGGAACAGATACAGGCCCACAACTATAAGTATAATCCCTATTACCAGTGCAGCGCCCCTTAAAGTATTTCCTGTTTTCAGTATCGCCATTCCAAGGCCCCAGATCAGTAAGATCAGGCCGGCTATCAGCGATCCGAATGATGCTGCCTTTCTTCCTGCGGAGAATTCGCCCATAAGATTACTCCTTTCTAAATACTATCTCCTTTGTGAAAAACCCGATAATAAGGGGGCGGAGCTCATAGCCCTGCCCCCATTGTTGTTACATTAATTGGCGTAGTAAGACTGGATAACCTGCGCGATCGTTGATGTGAAGCTGTCCGCATCAAGCTTGCCCTGTGCGTAGTCAGCAAATACCTGGCAGGTAACATTTTGAAGGCCGTCCTTCTTAAGCATTGTATGCCATCCTGAATACTTGCCTGCATCGATGTAGCTCTTCATGCTCTTGTAGAAGGGATTAACTGCATCATACTTACAATCATCAAACGGTGATACAAGTCCTGCCTTGTTTACAAGGATGTTCTGTGCAGAATCACCTGCGCACCAGTTGAAGAAGTCTTTAGCGCCGTCAACATTAAGGGAGCTGAAGCGCTTCCGGAATGAATACAATTCGGAGCACTTGAAGGTCCATACCCTGAAAATCTTTATGGACGGTACGCAGACACTCCATACCGCAGCTCTGGTCACACCTTATGCGGACACGGGAACCACCGGCACTACGGCCTGCAATAAGGAAGAGCTTGCGGATATCCTTATCAAGCTCAACGAGGAAGGATTGGACCTGCACATGCATTGCGGCGGCGAGGCTGCGTCCCGTGTGGCCCTGGATGCTGTGGAAAAGGTCCGGAAAGAGCTGGGGGATGCCTACCATGTAAGGGTGACCTGCGCCCATCTGATAACCCAGCATGATGATGATCTGGATCGCTTTGCCAAGCTTGGTGTCTTCGCAAATTATACGCCGGTCTGGCACGCCGACGATCCCAGGCCCCTTGCGCCCATACTGGGAGAGGAACGCGTCCTGAAGATGTACCGCTCCAAAACGGTGTGGGACACCGGCGCCCTGGTGACCTGGTCAAGTGACAATATTGCTTTTTTGGATTTTATGCAATGGAACCCTTATCTTGATATGGAAGTCGGAATGACGCGACAGATCACCGAAAAGACCAAAAACTACGAGTTCAAAAGAACGGCCCAGGTACTTCCTCCGATCAACGAACGGATGAACATCGAGGAAATGCTTATCGGCTATACGATCAACGGAGCCATCCAGCTTGGCATCGAGAACAAAAAGGGCTCCATCGAGGCCGGCAAGGATGCGGACTTCCTGGTTTTTGACAACGACCTGCTCACGGCGGAGCATGAGGGTTTCAGCTACAACACGCCGAAAGAGGTCTATTTCGGCGGAAAGAAAGTGAAATAACGTATATTGTCTGACAAGTAGTTCAATCTGATTATTTAACAGGAGGAATCATTTATGAATAATATTTCCGAAAAGCTGAACCAGGCCGGTTTCAAGTTTGATGTGAAGGACCAGTCCGCCGAGAGGGTCATATACGGTAATTTTTACACGGTGGACAAGGAGCAGCCCAGAGCCGGGGCTGTGGCGATCTTCGGCGGGCACTTCGTCTATGTAGGAGACGCGGAGGGCGTCAAGGAGTACATCGGTGAGAATACTAAGGTAGAGCACTATGAGGGCGGTCTGATCATCCCCGGCATGGCCGAGGGTCATTGCCACTGCTCCGTCGGCGGCACGGTGGAGCTCTTCGAGGCTAAGCTGTTGAAGCTATACACCCCGGAGGAAATGGTCAGCGGTTTCTCTGTGGAAAAGACTATCAATCGTGTCAGGGAGTTCATCGGGCAGCACCCCGAATATGAGGTCTATCAAGGCATGGGCTTTCCCCCGATGGGAGATTTCTACGGTCCGAACGGTCCCACCGCGGACATGCTGGATAGTCTGACGGACAAGCCCATTGTCCTTGCCGACGGCGGCCTGCACTCCTACTGGGTTAACCACGCTGCCATGGAGCGCCTCGGCATCAACAAGGACACGCCGGACGTGAGCGACGGCATAGTTGTCCGTGATGCTGACGGCAACCCCACAGGCTGGTTCCGTGAGGGAGCAATGGCATATATCAAGCCCCTTGTCGTCTTCACGGTGGAGCAATATAAGCAGGGCTTCCTGCGCTATCAGGAGGAGTATCTGGCTCATGGCACGACCATGTTCATGGATGCGATCATCAACTGGGACTACACCGACAATGAGGTGGAGGCGCTGCATCAGCTGGATGCCGAGGGGAAGCTCAAGATGCACGCTTTCGGCGCCTATCAGGTATTCCAAGCGGAGGGGCACGACACCATCGCGGAGGTCGAGCACGCAGCGGCACTCAGAGAGCGTACTAAGGGTTCCATGTTTGATCTGAGCAATACCAAGATCCAACTGGATGGCACCATCTCGGTCTCCAATGCCACCGCCTACATGAAGGAGCCCTACTGCGACCCCGAATCCCAGAAGACCGGGCACCGTGGACAGCTCCGCATGGACATGGACACCCTCACGGCGGTGTACAAGCGTTCCCACGAGCTCGGCATGACGGTGCATCTCCACGCTATCGGCGACGGAGCACTTTCCATGGCACTCGATGCCATGGAGAAGGCAGAAGCCCAGACCGGACCCCACGGCCTGCGCGATGCGATCGCGCACCTTGAGGTTGTGGATCGGGCAGACATCCCGCGCATGGCAAAGCTGGGCGTTGTGGCTTCCACTGATCCCTTCTGGTTCCCAGGGGGGAAAGAGGTCAGTGCGGCTTCAGCCTACGTTTTGGGAGAGGCGCGCGCGGAGGCGATGCATCCGATGAAGTCCTTCTTCGACGCGGGCGTGGTCGCGGCCTCCGCCAGCGACTACCCCATTACCTATCCCGCCTATCCGCTGATAAGCGTTTATTCCGGCGTGACCCGCCAGCATCCCGGCAAGCCAGATACTGTGCACTGCCCCTCCGAGCGCGCCACGGTCGAACAGATGATCCAGGCCTGCACTCTGAACGCGGCCTACCAGTTCCTGTGCGAGGACCGGCTCGGCAGCATCAGCGTCGGCAAGGAGGCGGACATGGTCCTTCTGGAGCGGGATATCACCGCCTGTGATCCCGAGCAGATACATGATACCCCAGTTCTGCGTACCATGGTGGGAGGAGAATGGGTATACACCCACTGATTACGGGATATCCTGAAGACGACCGGATTTGATACTATATTCTTTTAGGTATTCTGATATTTTTACTGTTTTTAACGGCTCCCCATTATGGGGAGCCTGTTCTCTCTCGGATGTATTTATTATTTTTTCCCCTGCTCGACTGTCTTTACCGCCTCTTCCGAGGCCTGCTTTAACGCAAAGGTGTCAAAGACGGGCTCGTCCGGCAATTTAAGCTCTATGGAATTGATTTTGGATATCTGTCCTTTTCCGGACTTCATGATAACATCAAACACATGTCCGCCATGCTTCCTTTCATCGGATATGAAATGCAGATGCCATCCGGATGCGTTTATGCCGTCCATATAATCAGGGAAATATACGCACACAAGTGTTCCCTTGATATTCTCAAATTTGAATGCCCTCTGGGTTTTCCCGAGTATAGTCTTCAGATCCACGTGTACAGACTCGTATCCTGATTCCGATCTGGCATCAACCACCTCAAATTCTCCGTCGATACGTGCCATATGCATACTGTTCAGTCCAAAATGGGAATCAATGATATTATTGAGTACAGTCTTCAGCTCACCTACACTGTCCGTAAAGCCAAATTCAATGGGAGTACATTCCTCCATCGCACAGACCGTGGAAAATGGGACGCCCCGGTCCGGCTCAGCCATCACGACATCGCCGTTTTCCATAGCTCTGTAGCATGACCCGTCCAGTACGATCATCTCACCATCGACATCCGTAAATGTCCCAAGCCCGATATTGCCGTGGCTCAGCAGCTCGGATACTGATATGACAGCTCTCGAATAACCGAGCATTAGTGCCTGTAGTGTTGATACCTGATACATCTTCATACTATTCACTCTTTCTTTCATTAAAATACGAATTTATTTTGTATAACTATACCACCAGCTGTTTTTCTTTGTCACTGCCATGGATAATCACCGTCACCGCGATGCCGCCTCCGTTGCCGGGCGATGGTGGAATGGCAGACCGGCAAGGATCACCGTGGTGGTTTTATTTGCCCGGAAAATAGGCTATAATACCACCTGTAACAGCAGATCTGGAGCTGAATGACAGCATCCTTAAGGTGTCGCTCACAGGAGGAACAGTTACAATGGGAACAAGATTCAAGAGATCTGTCTTACGCTCTCGGTGACGCTGCTCCTCATGCTCACCTACTTCTATGCCCGCAAAGACTGGAAGAGCTACACCAAACGCAGCCTTTGTGTGCTATTTATCATTGACATGGTCATTGCCGGATTGTATCACTTTGTCATTTTCTTCAATCCTGTCAATGAGTATACTACCTATCTGCTCACGGAGATCTGGATACGGCCGACTCTCATATACGGACTGGTGGCCTGTTTTGTAACAGAAAAAGAAGATCAGTAAAAAGGTCTGTAGTGAAAAATGTCTATAAAGCAATCATACGGAAGCGTGATCCGAAAAAATCTCTTATCTATATATCCTGGTGCGGTAATGTATGGGCTGCTTTTCAATATCACGCTCATGATGGACAGTATTATCGCAGGGCAGAGCCTCGGAGCATCCGGCATAGCGGCGGTGGCTTTGGGAGTGCCGGGTTATGGTGTATTGGCGGCAATCATATATTCGCTTATTCATGGCAGCGGACTCAGGATGATCTGGGCAAAAGGGCGCACGGACGATCAAGGGTTTCGCAGGGCTTTTAACGGAGGCGTGACTTTTGTCGCTTTCACCGGACTCCTCTTCGCTGTACTCATTTTCATCTTTGCGGATAGTATTGTACTTCTTTGCGGCGGTGACATGGTGGACGATGTTACCTTTCATAATGCCGTGATCTACCTTTGCTTTTGCGCGCCGATCGTTTTTCTGACCGCATTGGGGATGATACTTCAGGAGGTACTTAATGTCCAGGGCTTTCAGACCGCCCGTGCGGCGTTAGGTGCGATTAATGTGGCGGCCAATCTGATCGTTTCCATCTCCTGCGTATATTCCTTCCCGGCAGATATGAAGCTTGCCGGGCTTGGGATCGGGACCTCAGCCGGAGGACTTGCGGAGTTCATCGGGGGAGTGATATTACTGCGCGTCTTGAACGTGCGTCTGGCATACCGTCCGCTGCTTTTAAGCTTCAAAGAGATAATGGAGACTATTCGATGCGGATTTCCGGAAGCAGCAGACTATTTTGCGGAAAGTATTGTAATGGGAATCCAGAATAACCTGATACTTGCAGGGTTCCCGGGTGACGCATTGATTCTGCCTGTGAGTGAGGTCGTATGCAACATATCCTATTTCGCCTCCGGCACCATCAAAGGCGCGGCAATCGCTGCAGAGCCGCTGTTTGGCGTGTATTATGAGGAACGGGACGTAAACAGCATTAAGAGGGTATGGAAACAGGGGTGGCTAATGGGGCTTGTTATGTCTGTCGTATGGGCAGCACTGTTTTACGCCGCGCTTCCGATGCTTTCTTTACTGTGCGGGATGGAGCTGTCGCAGGATATATCGAGGGGCGTGCTGCTTTGCATGGTATTTACCCCGGTGATGCACACGGTCTATATGTTTACTCTGTACTATGAGGCGACGAAGCAGTTTACCATGTCCATGGCGTTTGCCATCCTTCCGGATTCCTGCCTGTATGTTGTTATGATGGCAATTTTGATTCCGGTAATTGGAAAAGACGGCATCTGGCTATCCGTAACCGGAAATCAGGTGGTCGGGTTGATCCTGCTGATACCTATAGTGTTGTTGGCTGCCACTGTGACAGGCAAAAGAAAAGACCGCCTGCTATTGTTACCTGAGAGATTCTACTCGGATAAGCTATTATCAGAATTTGAGATATCAGGAGACAGGATAGATATGACGGCAGAGCTTGAGGAGTTTTACGCACCGCTTGAGACGGCTTTTTCAGATTCAGACAGAGTAAATAGTGTGATGCATTGCGTTGAGAAAATAGTATCAGATATGCGCTGTGACTCAAAGGATATTCATTTTAAGCTTTTAGATGAGGGTGATAAAATAGTGCTTTTCGTGCGCAGTCTGGGAAAACGCAGGGAACTGTCGGAATCAATATCAGATGATGCAAGGGCATACGGTGTGGACGGTGTTTCTTACAGCTACGTCTATAAGATGAATATAGTATGTCTTACTCTGGGGAAAAGGTAAAGCAAAAGAGGAATCAGACTGAATTTTTTTCAATGCTGTTTGGCGGAACACTGACGTATATGGTGGTTTCCATGCTGCTGATGTCTGATCAGGTCATTGCCGGATTCACAATAGGATCCGATGCCGTTGCCGGCATTACGATGGTTCATTTTTGTTTAATGTGATCTCATTAGTGGTCTTTATGTGCCATTTTATGAAAAAGAGCAATTCTCTTCGACTGAATGTTTTCTTTTCATTCGGAATGTTAAAGGATGTTGCGCGTTACAGCATCATTGATTCCAGCTCCTATCTGTTTCTTGCGGTTTTTACCGCCGCACTTAATTTCTTTGTGACTTCACATTATGGATCGGAGTACCTGATCTTAGTTTCCGCTATCATCTTAAGCCGTGAATTTCAACTGCTATTTGAGGGTATTGGCGAGGCAGTCGGTCCGATCTTCAGTGTATATGTCGGGGAAAAGAGCCGGGAGGGATTAAGATCCATCTATTCCCTGGCGAGGAGGAGATCATTGGCATGCAGGGTAAGATCGGATCGCTCTTAAAATCGTATCTTGAGAAAAGGGACTTTGGCAACCGACATTTGACTACAATGAGTTTTAACCGCAGTTCATTTTTTAGCGCTGTTGTGGTGAAAGCTGGCGGAAAAGCGCGCTTTTTCACGCAGTGCTCGCTTTGTTCGGTTTCAATATCCATACACATGCTATGGGAAGCTTACGATCTACTGTTTTTCTACGCCGCTGTCAGGGATCATAACGGTCACTACAGTTCCTCTGTCTTCGCATGGTGTGATGGTGAGACTGCCGCCGCACATGAGACTGAGCCTTTGACGTATGTTCTTCAGGGCGATGTGTGGCTCACTGTCATCTGCGGGATCATAGCCGCAGCCGTTGTCGGTGACCGTGATCTCGCTGCCGTTGTCGGTTTTCCGGGTCTGTATGGAAATGTGCAGCGAACCGGCATTGGGATCCCTGCCGTGCTTGACGGCATTCTCCACGATGGGCTGAAGAGTCAGCGGCGGCACACGGAAGAAGGTGTGCGGCGTGTCATAGTCAACGATGAGGCTTTTGGAGTATTGAGCCTGCTCCACATCGAGATAGGCGCGTGTGTGCTCCAACTCCGAGGAAAAGGGGATCGGCTCGGTGCTTGCCACAGCGGTGAAATTTTTGCGCAGGTAGGTGGTGAAATCCATGACAACCTGCTGGGCCTTTTCAGGGTCCTGGCTGTAAAGACAATAGATGCTCGTCATGGTGTTGTAGATGAAATGAGGCCGCATTTGCAGCACCATGATGCTGGCGCGCTGCTGGGCGATCTCCCGCTGCTGTCGGAGATCCTGCTCGATCTGATCTGACAATATGAGACCGTACATGGACAGGGCTGAGAGAGTCATGCAGATATCAAGGAGCATAAACGCATCTACAAAGATCTGTGCCGACACTGTGATAGTCAGTGGCAGCAGAGCAGCGAAAAAGCTCAGATAAACTTTGCGGGATAGCAGCCTGCGCCGCCTGATCGCGGCAGTGTCATTGAGCAGCATGATCGCTATTGCCGGCAGCAGCATGAGCGGATACCATGGTCCACGGTGAGACTGCCTGTCCGGCGTGACGAAGAAGAAAGCGTCATTGAGCAGACCGCTTATGACCAGCAGGGAATAGACGATCCACAGCCCGAGTACCGCTTGAAGGAGCCTGCTTTCCCGCATATTTTCTCCGCAGCAGTGCAGCAGCAAAAACGTCAGCATCGGCAGCGGCAGTGCCAGTAGCAGGCATTCCAGCACCAGTAAGAGGCGGATCGCCACGCTCGGGACGGAATATGAGCGCAGGATAATGTCAGTCAGCACGGTACAGACATTTAATATAAGAACGATAAAAAAGCATCGGAAAAAGCGCTTGTGCCAGCCGTTAATACCGGGAATGATGGCGGTGAACCACAGACCGAGCATACTCAGCAGCAGGGTCGCCCCGATGATGAAGTAGTAGAAATAATCGGTCCAGCCGTTCACTCGTCCGTGCCTCCCGTCCAAAACGGATAGCGCAGCTTTTTCATCTGCTCCTTTACGCTCTCCGGGGTCATAGGCTTGAGCATGAAGCCGCTGGCCTCGGTTTTCCATGCGTCGAGGGAGTAGTCGGCATAGGCGGTAAGAAACACGATGTTTGTGCAGGGATTGATTTCCAGCAGCCTGTGGCAGAGCTCAAGACCGCTGGCCGTGCCAAGTTCGATGTCAAGCACCGCCAGAGACACACGGTTCATTTTTGCGTATTCGATCACCTCCACGGATCTGGTAAAGCCCGTGATCGCGGCATCCGGTATGACCTCCCCCAATACAAAAAGCCCATGGGCGAGGATGATTTCGTTGTCGTCTACTATGATGATGTTGGGGGTCTCATCGCTGTTTGCCGCGAGATGAAACAGCGTGTTGGCATCAACATCGAGACATTTGGCAAGCCGGGGGATCATCGCGGCATCCGGCAGGCGGCTGCCGTTTTCCCAGCGGGCTACGGTGGAATGATAGACAAACAGCTGTTTTCCGAGCTGCTTCTGTGACAGTCCTCTTTCTGTTCTAAGCTTCCGCAAGGTTTCCGCAAAGAGTGTTCTCACGCAATCCCCCCCTATCTTCATCAGGTATCTGCCATAGCCTTACCTGTCCAGCTTATCTATATAATACCATAGTCTATAGTCACCCGCTACTATCGCAGCATGAAAGGCTGTGAACAGTAAACTGGTTGGCAATCTGGAAACCCCCGTGTACGGGGTATTCAAGGTTTAATAAAATATAATAGAAAAAGTCAGCATAGCTTACAAGCTGATAAGCAGTATTGAAAGGAGAGCAGACATGCAAGCAGACCAGATCATCAAAAATGTGAGAATCTTTACAGCCGACAAGGACAATCCTCAGGCTTCCGCTCTTGTGGTGAAGGACGGCAAATTCGTCTATGTGGGCGATGAGGCGGGCCTTTCGGCCTATGAGGGAGAGGTCATCGATCTCGGCGGCAAGTTCATCATGCCCGGCATCATAGACAGCCACGTCCATGTGACCATGCCCGTCGGATTTGAATACGCGGATCTCGGCAAACAGATTCAGTGCGAGGGCAAGCAGGAGCTTATGAAAGCCATGTCGGAGTACATTGCGGAGCACCCCGGCGAAAAACGCTACAAATTCCTTTTTGACAGAAGGTTCCTGCACGGGGAAGAGATCACGAAGGAAGACCTCGATGCGATCTGCCCTGACGCTGAGCTCCAGATTCAGGAAGCTGAGTGCCATAGCCTTTGGGTGAACAGCAAGCTCCTTGAGCGGCACGGCATTACAGACGACACGCCGGACCCCGTGCCGGGCCTTAGCTACTATGTCCGTAAGGATGGACATGTAACCGGAAATATCTTTGAAGGGTCAGCGGAAGTTCCGATCATGCTCGACAGCGCCATGGACCTGACCGATGAGCAGATCGACACGGCACTTCAGCGCTGGATCGATTTTTCCGTTGATGTTGGAGTGTGCTGTGTCTTTGATTCCGGCATCCCGGGCTATCCCCAATTCCACGAGCGGGTTTACCAGCGTCTGCGTGCTCTGGACCTGCAGGGAAAGCTGCCGGTTTATATTGACGGATGCTATGTGATCGCGGCGCATTGGGAGGCGGAGAAAGGCTTAAAAGAGCTGAAGCGTTTCCGGCAGGAATACAATACGGAGCACCTGAAGATCCATACCATGAAGATCTTTATGGACGGTACACAGACCCTCCATACCGCGGCTCTGGTCACTCCTTACGCGGATACGGGGGAGACCGGTGTCACGGCCTTCAATGTGGAAGAGCTTGCGGATCTCCTTAGAAAGCTCAACGAGGAAGGATTGGACCTGCACCTGCATTGCGGAGGTGAGGCTGCTTCCCGTGTGGCTCTGGATGCCGTTGAAATCGTCAAAAAAGAGCTGGGCAATGCCTACCATGTGAAGGTGACCTGTGCCCATCTTATCACCCAGCATGACGATGATCTGGGTCGTTTTGCCAAGCTTGGCGTCTTCGCGAATTATACGCCGAACTGGCATGCCGACGATCCCGCACCCCTTGCGCCTATATTGGGCGAGGAGCGCGTTCTGAAGATGTACCGTTCCAAAACTGTGTGGGACACCGGCGCCCTGGTGACCTGGTCAAGCGACTCCATAGCTTTTTTGGATTTTATGCAGTGGAACCCCTATCAGGGCATGGAAATCGGAATGACGCGGCAGATCACCGAGAAGACTAAGCATTATCCGTTTAAGAGAACGGCCGAAGTGCTTCCTCCGCTCAACGAACGGATGAACATAGAAGAAATGCTTCTGGGATATACGATCAACGGAGCCATTCAGCTTGGCATCGAGAACCAAAAGGGTTCCATCAAGGCCGGCAAGGACGCGGACTTCCTGGTGTTTGACAACGATCTGCTCACGACGGAGCATGAGGGTTTCAGCTACAACACACCGAAAGAGGTCTATTTCGGCGGAAAGAAAGTGAAGTAAGGCATCCGGGGCAGCCCGCTTCGGGCTGCCTTCCTCAAAAAACATCCAGAGTAAAGGAAGATGAAAATGAAACAATCAGGTAAGAAAAACGGAAATATGGGCATTTTGGACGCGAACATAGAGGAAGCAAGAGCAAGAATGTACGCACTGTACGGCGAGAACCACCGCATCACCGGCGGCCAGTATGACAAGTCCCTCGCGGTCAAGTGCGTAAACGGCACTTTCGTTGGCAAAAAGACGGACGAGAAGGTCGTCGCCTTCAAGGGCATCCCTTTTGTTGGGAAGCAGCCGGTCGGAGACCTCCGCTGGAAGGCGCCGGTGGATATCGTCCCGGACGACGGCGTATATGAGGCATATTACTTTGCAAAGGCCCCCCGTCAGGAAGGGAGCGTCAGCCAGCTCGGCTCCCTCTATCCGCAGAGCGAGGGCTGCCTGTATCTGAACATATGGAAGGCCGACGACGAAAGCACAGAGAAAAAGCCGGTCATGGTCTGGATCCACGGCGGCGCCTTTGAAATCGGCGGAACAGCCGAGCCCCGCGAGGAGTGCACCAATTTTGTCAAGGAAAATCCCGATGTCATCCTTGTCTCCATCGAGTACAGGATGAACATTTTCGGCTTCTTCCACCTGTCCCACCTGCCGGACGGCAAGGATTATCCGGACGCGCAGAACCTGGGACTTCTGGACCAGCTGATGGCGCTCAAGTGGTTGCATGAGAACATTGCCTTCTTCGGCGGTGACCCCGAAAAGGTCACGATCTTCGGCCAGTCCGCCGGCGGCGGCAGCGTGACCTTGCTTCCGCTCATCAAGGGATCCCACAAGTATTTTCAGCGCATCATCGCCGAGAGCGGCTCTCCCGTCTTTACGCGCTCCGTTGAGGAATCCATTGCCTGCACGAACGAGGTCATGGAGGCTCTCGGTTGCAAGACCGTTGCCGACTTACAGAAGGTCGATGTTGAGACACTGGTCAAGACAGAGGGTGCCCTGCTCGGCCTGCGCGTCTGGGCGGAGCGGGACGGCAGGATCCTGCCGCTTGACCCCTACCAGGCTTACATGGACGGCGCCGCGAAGGATCTGGACTTCATGCAGGGCTGTACCAAGGATGAGGTGGGTTATTTCATATACGGCTTCACTGTGGAGGGCTACAACGCCTGGGCCGCCGACCGTCTGCAGAAAAAGCTCAGCCAGCTCACGGACGAGGAAAAGGCGCTGTGCGCGGCCTTCTGCGAACGTGCAAAGGACGTCAGCCCCGAATATTCCAGTACCAGCCGTCTTTTCGACCAGATCGTGTTCATCGCCCCGCTCTTCCGCCTGTCGGAGAACCAGACCATGGCGGGCGGCAAGTCCTATACCTATTTCTTCACGCCCGAATCCTCCGTGCCGCTCATGAGAAGCGGTCACGCCATTGAGCTCTCCACCGTCTTCAACCACCCGGAGGAGACCTTCGTCACGGGGAGACTCTTTGACGAGACCTTCTCCAAAACCATGCGCAAGATGTGGGTGCAGTTTGCCAAGACCGGAAATCCCTCGCTCACGGCGGCTGAGTCACCCGACGGCAAGGCGAAGGAGTGGCCGCTTTATGACCTTGAGAACAAGCAGGTCATGATCTTCGACGAGTTCAACATCCATGCGGAGAAGGAATCCGAGAGACAGCTCGTGGATTGGGAGAGGACCTATTTCCTGACCAAATATTACTGCATCTGATGATCAGAAGCAAATATGACAAAAAAAGAGTTTTGGCGATGACAATGGCATAGCCGGTATCTACAATGACATAATATAAAATGCGGTCTGAGATCTTTTGATTGAGGTTCCGGAGCTTTTTGTGCGAAAATACCCCGGCAGAATCTTGTCTGCCGGGGGTATTTTTATAGCCAAGGCATTTTCATTCATACGGAGTACGTAAAATAAAAAGCTAAGTCAGAAAGAAATAGGTTTGACATTCTGGAATACCCTCTTGATGGCAACGAAAAAAACGGCAATAATAAGTGTATATCATTCCTGAAGGCTATTTTTGTGTGATTGGAGGAATATCATGGAAACAAGATTCAAAAAGAAATCGCAGATTTTTGATATAGGAATTACGGCAGTGGGTGCGGTGCTTTCAGTGGGCACCATGATTTATGGGATCAGCCATTTGGGGCTTCGCGATACGTGGCCGGAACTGGTGCTCAACCTGTGCTACATAGCATGTATTTTAATGATGGTGCTGTATTTCTTTAAGTTTCTGGACAATAAACGCTTTAACTATTGGAGTACCGTTTGCATAGGCATCACAGTGCTATTGCGCGACATCCTCTTTGCGCCGCCGCTGGAGAATTACCCGATCCATTTAATCTGCCTTACGCTTTCTGTGCTGCTGCTCCTCATGCTCACCTTCTTCTATGCACGCAAAGACTGGAAGAGCTACACCAAGCGTAACCTGTGGATGCTTTTTATCATTGATATGTTCATTGCCGGATTGTACCACTGTGTCATTGTATACAATCCTGTCAATGAATATACTCCTTATCTGCTTACGGAGATCTGGATCCGTCCGACCATCATCTATGGGCTGGTGGCCTGCTTCGTGTCGGAAGAAGGAACTGAGATGGGAGAGGCATGAAGTCACAGATTCATTTATCAGAGCATTTTACATATGGTAAATTACTGCGCTTTACACTGTCGCCCATTGCGATGAATATATTCACTTCCCTCTACATTATTGTGGACGGATATTTTGTTGCCAACTATGTGGGA
>Ga0256407_10007903_pt1 | contig 15794 bp, 12 predicted proteins | sample RumenRJG_04DNA_FD_193489 | JGI IMG/M metagenome (GOLD analysis project Ga0256407, IMG submission 193489) | Bovine rumen microbial communities from Lethbridge, Alberta, Canada - RJG_04 | ecosystem: Host-associated > Mammals > Digestive system > Stomach > Rumen | place: Canada: Alberta...
GGAAAATATGCATATCGCCCACGACTGTGTTGTAGGCAACGGCTGTATCATCGGCAACTCCACAAAGTTTGCTGGCGAGGTTGAAGTCGATGACTATGCCATCATCAGTGCCACCTGCCTGTTCCATCAGTTCTGCAAGGTGGGCAGCTACATTATGTTCCAGGGTGGCTCTCGCACCTCTCAAGACATTCCTCCCTACGTCATTGCCGGCAAGGAGCCAGTACGCTATGCAGGAGTGAACCTGGTAGGCCTGCGTCGCAGAGGCTTCCCACGTGAGACCATTGAGGCTATCCACGAGGCTTATCGCATCATCTACTCACAAGGTGTGCTGAAAGACGGTGTGGCTATGGCGCGCGAACAATTCCCCGACTCGAAGGAAGTGGAATACATCTGCTCCTTCATCGAGAACTCTAAGCGCGGAGTCATCCGATAACAAACGTTGTATAAACTTCCCTTGAAGAAGAAGCTGATAGTCATCACCGGGCCGACCGCCGTTGGCAAGACGACATTATGCATGGATATCGCCAAGCACTTTGGCATTCCCATCATCAATGCAGACTCCCGGCAGATCTATCGGGAACTGAAGATAGGCACTGCACGCCCCACAGACGAACAGACACAAGCTGTCAGGCACTATTTCGTGGGTTCCCTCGGTCTCGACGACTACTACAGCGCATCGCTCTTTGAACAACAAGTTCTCCAGCTGCTCGACCAGCTTTTCCAGGCTAGCGATTACGCCCTGCTTACTGGCGGTAGCATGATGTATATCGACGCTGTCTGCGATGGCATCGACGACATTCCTACCATCGACGACGAGACCCGCCGTCTGATGAAACAACGACTCGCTGACGAAGGACTCGAGGCTCTCTGTGAAGAACTTCGCCGTCTTGACCCCGAATACTACGAGATCGTTGACCGCCAGAATCCGCGTCGAGTCGTACATGCCCTAGAGATTTGTACGATGACAGGCAAGACCTATACATCCTTCCGGCGACGCGAACGGCGACAGCGGCCCTTCAGCATCGTGAAGATCGCTCTGAATCGTCCGCGCGAAGAACTCTATGAGCGCATTAACTGCCGTGTGGATCAGATGATGAGCGACGGACTGCTCGAGGAAGCCCGCGCCCTCTATCCCAGAAGGGAGCTCAACGCCCTCAATACGGTAGGCTATAAGGAGTTGTTCGACTATTTAGACGGACGCTGGCCACTCGAAGAAGCCGTAGAGCGCATCAAGGGCAACACACGCCGCTATGCCCGCAAGCAACTCACTTGGTATAAGAAGGACGAACAGATACGCTGGTTTCACCCCGATGACAAAGAATCTATAATTGACTACATAACAAACTATGAAACAGAAGATCATACAGAACATTAGCAAACCCTGGCAATGGATCAAGCAACTTTGGACTTGGTATAAGAGTCTCTATCAGGGACGTCCTTGGTACGTCAAGACCCTTGTCGCTCTCCTTTCCATCTTCGTCTCTTTCTTCCTCTATCTCGGAGCCGTCGATATGAACTTTTTGTGGCTCTTCGGCAAGTCGCCCTCGATGTCAACCATTAAGAACAAGCGCCCTGCCGAGGCCTCGATGATCTATAGTGCAGACGACAAGCTGATAGGCAAGTTCTTCAGTGAGAATCGTACGCCTGTCGAGTACGAGGAGGTGAATCCCGTCTTCTGGCATGCCCTCATCGACACAGAAGATGAGCGTTTCTTCAGCCATCACGGCATCGACTATACCGCCTTCGCCGCTGTCGCCAAGGAGTATGTCCTGCATCGCGATGCACGAGGTGCCTCCACCATCACGCAACAGCTCGCCAAGAACCTGTTCCGCACGCGCTCCGAATACTCCACAGGCTTGCTGGGTAACATACCTGGTCTGAAGATGCTCATCATGAAGAGCAAGGAGTGGATCACAGCCTACAAACTGGAATATTTCTTCGACAAGAAGGAGATTCTGACGCGCTATGCCAACACCGTCGATTTCGGTTCCAACGCCTTCGGTATCAAAACTGCCTGCAAGACCTATTTCGGCTGCGCGCCCAAGGACCTGAAGACGGAGAATGCAGCCATCCTGGTGGGTATGCTCAAGGCCACCACCTATTATAATCCCCTCATCAACCCAGAAAACGCGCTTAAGCGTCGTAACATCGTCCTCGACCTGATGCAGAAGCATGGCCACATTACGAAGGCCGACTGCGACTCGCTGAAACAGATCGAGATCAAACTTGATTATAGTGTGGAGAATGCCTACGACGGCAAGGCCAACTATTTCCGTGAGGCAGTAGCTAACGAACTCAAGGACTGGTGCCGCGATAACGGCATCGACCTTTATACTGCAGGCTTGCGCATCGAGACCACGCTCGACTCCCGCATGCAGAAATACGCAGAAGAAGCTGCACGGAAACAGATGAAGCAAGTGCAGCAGACTTTCAACCAGCACTGGGGCTCTACCAACCCTTGGCAGGATGCACGCCATCAGGAGATACCTAATTTCATCGAGGACATCGCCAAGCGCCTGCCCGTATATAAGTACCTCTCCAAGAAATTCGACGGTGACGAGGACTCTATCAGCTATTACCTGAACCAGCCCCACACCGTGAAGGTGTTCGACTATGATAAGGGCAAGATTGAGATGCAGCTCTCCACGATGGACTCCATCCGCTACATGGTGCGATTCCTGCATTGTGGCTTCGTGGCAATGGAACCACAAACGGGACATGTGAAGGCCTGGGTGGGCGACATCGACTTCCACACTTGGAAATACGACAAGGTGACAGCTATGCGCCAACCTGGTTCCACCTTCAAGCTCTTTGTCTATACAGAAGCCATCAATCAGGGTGCTACCCCCTGCGACTACCGCAAGGACGAGTACTTCTCGATGAAAGTGATGCAGAACGGAGAGGAAGTGACCTGGGCTCCTCATAACGCCGACGGCCGCTTCACGAATGCCACCATCTCGCTGAAACAGGCCTTCGCCATGAGTGTCAACTCCATCGCAGTGCGTCTCGGTCAGGAGTGTGGCATTGAGAACATCGTAAAGACAGCTCACGATATGGGCATCAAGTCCAAACTCGACCCGACACCTTCGCTCACTCTCGGTGCCAGCGATGTGAACCTGCTCGAAATGGTTAACGCCTATTGTACGCCTGTCAACGATGGTAAGGCCCATGAACCTGTACTCGTATTGCGCATCCTCGACAGCGACGGCAATGAGATCTACAAGGCTCCAGAGACAACGACGCAGGCCATCCCCTATCGTAGTGCCTACCTCGTACAGCAGTTGCTGATGGGCGGCATGAGCGGCACCAGCTCCCGTCTGATGGGATTCGTGGGCTACGACAAGGCCGCCAGCACAGACTTCGGCGGCAAGACTGGTACTTCTAACAATCACTCCGATGCCTGGTTTATCGGAACGACGCCTCGTCTGGTGGTGGGCGCCTGGGTAGGTGGCGAATACCGCAGTATCCACTTCCGCACAGGTATGCTCGGACAGGGTAACCGTACGGCATTGCCCATCTGCGGCTACTTCCTGAAGTCCGTCCTCGACGATCCCGCCTTCAAGCATTATCGCGCCAAGTTCGAACCCTCTAAGGATGCCACCATCACACCTGATATGTTCAACTGCGGCGGCTATTTCAGTGCTCCTGCTGACTCCGATTCCATCGCTACAGACTCCATCAATATCGATGATACCCCAGCCATACTGATCGACGATTTCGGCAATCCGCTACAGAGACCATCCAATACACCTGAGCCCGAAAACGCCGACAATACGACTAATCCTCAGCACAACGCAGAGGCCACCAAGGAGGAATAGACCACACGCTGAACAAGACATACAGCAGGCATGGAACTCGATCTCGACAACAAGGAGTGGCAAGATGCCCTCCAGATCATCAACTATACCCGTCGCTCGCTCTTTCTCACCGGAAAGGCAGGGACGGGTAAATCGACGTTTCTGCGCTACGTGGCCGACAACACGAAGAAGAAGCATGTCATCCTTGCCCCTACGGGCATTGCAGCCATCAATGCCGGTGGCTCTACGCTCCACAGCTTCTTCCGCCTACCCTTCCATCCACTCTTGCCTAACGATGCCCGCTACAGTTGGCGCCACATCAAGGAGACGCTCAAATACACAGGTGCACAGCGCAAGCTGATCCGCGAGGTCGAACTCATCATCATCGACGAGATATCAATGGTGCGCGCCGACATCATCGACTTCATCGACAAGGTACTGCGAGTCTATACCCGCAATCCGGAGCCCTTCGGCGGCAAGCAGCTGCTTCTTGTGGGCGATATCTACCAGCTTGAACCCGTGCTGAAGGATGATGACCGTCAGTTGCTGCAGCCATTCTATCCCAGCAGTTATTTCTTCAACGCGAAAGTATGGCAGCAGATGCCTATCGTCTCCATCGAACTCCGCAAGGTCTATCGACAGAGCGACCCAAAATTCATTGCCATCCTCGACCGCATCCGAAACAACACCGCCACCGCTGCAGACCTTTCGGCACTCAATTCTCGAGTTACAAACGAGTCCCCACTCCAACAGAAAGCACAAGCCGACAGCAAAGAACGCTCTAATGACAACACTCAGTTAACCATTACGCTCGCTGCCCGTCGCGATACCGTCGATTACATCAACGAGCAGCGACTCTCCGCACTGCCTGGCAACCCAACCACCTTCTTCGGAACCATCAAGGGAGACTTTCCTGAGACCTCTGTCCCCACCCCGATAGAACTGCAGCTGAAACCTGGCGCGCAAGTCATCTTCATCAAGAACGACAAGGATAAGCGCTGGGTAAACGGCACATTGGGCACCATCGAGTACATCGCCGAGGAAGAAGGACTGATAGGCATCTACACTGAAGACGGAAAGTCTCACGACGTAGAGCGCGAAATATGGGAGAACATGCGCTACACCTTCAACGAGAAAGAACAGAAAATCGAGGAAGAACTGCTCGGCACCTATAAACAGTTTCCCATCCGCCTGGCATGGGCCATCACCGTCCACAAAAGCCAGGGTCTCACCTTTCAGCAGGTAGCCATCGATTTCGGAGGTGGAGGCGCCTTTGCTGGCGGACAGACCTATGTGGCCCTTTCCCGCTGTACCTCGCTCGAAGGCATCAGTCTGAAGGCACCTCTGCGCCAAAGCGACGTCTTCGTACGGGCGGAAGTCGTACAGTTCGCCAACCGCTACAACGACCAGCGGCTGATAGACCAGGCGATGCAGGAGGGCAAGGCAGACCGTGAATACCACGATGCCGTGAAGGCGTTCGACCAAGGACGCTTCGACCTCTTCCTCGATGCCTTCATCAAGGCCATCCACGCCCGCTACGACATTGAGAAACCTCATATCCTGCGATTCATTCGCCGCAAACTCGGCATCATCAACCGTCAGAAAGCCGAGATCGAACATCTGAAGGAAAAACACGCTCAGGAGATGAAGGCACTCCGCGACGAACTCAACGCCAAGCAGGACTTGCTGAAGCGACTCGCTGCCGAATACACCATCTTAGGCCGCGAATGCGAGCATGAGCACATGACAGATGCTGCCATCCGTAATTACGAGAAGGCGCTCGAACTCTATCCTGACGCCAACGATGCCCGTCGCCGTCTTCTCAAACTAAAGAAGAAATAAGAAAATCAGTCCCAGCAGGTCAGCTCCTGCTCGATTTCAGGCAGCAGCTTCTTGTGGAATACCGGCTCCTTGATACCGGCACGCTTCTGATGTATATAGTCAGTAAGCAACCGGAATGGATACTTGCCCAGCGCGAGAATAGCCACAAGGTTGCAGGCCGTCACCAAAGCCATACACAAGTCACCCAGACTCCACACAATCTCCAGACTTGACAACGCACCGAACATCACCAGTACGCCACCCGACAACACACGGAAGACGATAAGCACGAGGCGGTTCGAAGTCATAAACCGGATGTTAGCCTCGCCATAATAGTAGTTGCCGATGATCGAAGAGAAAGCAAACAGGTAGATGGCCACAGCGATGAAGATCGGACCAAAATTTCCAATCTCAGACTGCAGCGCTGCCTGCGTCAGAGCAATACCGTTCAGCTCGGGCGTCTCATAAAGTCCGCTGATCAAAATCACAAACGCCGTACAGGAGCAGACGAGCAGCGTATCGGTAAAGACACCCAGTGCCTGAATCAGTCCCTGCTTCACTGGATGCGTCACAGTAGCCGTAGCTGCTGCATTAGGCGCACTACCCTCGCCCGCCTCATTGCTGAAGAGACCTCGCTTCACACCGTTCAGCACAGCCACGCCTAAAGCGCCGCCCACGCCCTGTTCCAGTCCGAAGGCATTCGTTACGATCACTTTCAGCACATGCGGCAGCAGACCGATGTTCATCACCACGATGACGACAGTCAGCACGAAATAGCCGATGGCCATCAACGGCACGAGCACAGCACTCACGTTAGCGATACGATGGATGCCGCCGAAGACGATGAGCAGCGCCAGCGCCGATATCACCGAACCAACGACGAGCGGTTCCCATCCGAAGGCCGTCTGCATAGCCCCACAGATGGTATTGCTCTGTATCGAGTTATAGGAGAGACTGAAAGTCAGTGTGATGAGAATGGCAAACAAATAGGCCATCCACTTGCAATGCAGACCTCGCATGATATAATAGGCCGGACCGCCCACAAATGAATCGTGGTCACGCTGTTTGAACAACTGTCCGAGGGTCGATTCCACAAACGCCGTTGCCGAACCAAGCAGGGCGATACACCACATCCAGAACACCGCTCCAGGCCCGCCGACGGCAATAGCCGTAGCCACGCCGGCAAGATTGCCCGTACCCACTCGTGTAGCCACAGAGACGGCAAATGCCTGGAAAGAAGAGATGTGCTTGTGATCCTTATCCTTGTCGCTCAGCCCCGATGTTCCCGACGTCGCCGAGTCAGCCAGCAGCCTGAACATCTCACCAACCATCCGGAACTGCACACCGCGAGTCTTCCAAGTGAACCAAATACCACAAGACACCAAAACGGCAATCAGGACATACGTCCAGATGGCATCACTTATCAATACAATCCATTCTTCCATCAACAATTATCTAATTTAAGTCATTATTGTGCGATGCAAAGGTATGAATAAGTGAGCAAACCACCAAAACTTTTTAAATTATTCGAGTAAGATTTGCACAAAAAAAACCGTAGTGTCCTCTCGGATGCTACGGCCTATCATTATAAAGTAACCGAGTCGGGGCGACAGGACTCGAACCTGCGACAGCCTGGTCCCAAACCAGGAACGCTACCAACTGCGCTACGCCCCGTTTTTCTTTTTGCGGGTGCAAAGGTACAAAGAATATTTAAGTTAACCAAATAAAAAGCTGATTATTTTTCGGATTTCCACAAAAAAGCCGCAGGAGATTCTCCCGCGGCCACTCATAGTTTAATAATGAATGAATATAAAACTACTTAAATGGATGATGAACTGTTATCACTTGATAATACCCTGCTCGACGAAGATCTTCTTCAGTGCTACCACTGAGCGATCGACCTGCTCCTTGGTATGGGTAGCCATCAGGGCATAGCGTACGAGGGTGTCCTGCGGTGCGCAAGCTGGCGGAATCACAGGGTTGATGAACACACCGGCCTTGAAGGCGAGTGCCGTTACGAGGAACGTCTTATCGACATCGCGCACATAAAGCGGGATGATGGGGCTCTCTGTATCGCCGATCTCGAAGCCTTCCTCGCGGAAACGCTTCAGGGCGTAGTGAGTCACGTCCCACAGAGCCTGAATGCGCTCGGGCTCCTTCTGGATGATGTGCAGGGCCTCCATCGCTGCAGCCGTAGCGGCTGGCGTGTTAGATGCAGAGAAGATGTAGGTGCGGCAAGTGTGGCGCAGGAAGTTGATCGTATCCCAGTCGGAGGCAATGAAACCACCGATGGAAGCGAGCGACTTAGAGAAGGTGCCCATGATGAGATCGACCTCATCAGTCAGACCGAAGTGGTCGCACACGCCCCTACCATGACGGCCGAAGACACCGATGCCATGAGCCTCATCGACCATGATCGAGCAGTTGTACTTATGCTTCAGCTCGACGATCTCAGGCAGTTTGGCGAGATCGCCCTCCATCGAGAAGACACCATCGACCACGATCAGCTTGATAGCCTCGTAAGGGAGCTTCTGGAGCACACGCTCGAGATCCTCCATGTCGTTGTGCTTGTAATGGAGCTGCTTGGCAAACGAAAGACGACGACCGTCCACAATTGAAGCGTGGTCACGATCGTCGCAGATGATATAGTCGTCTTTGCCGACCACCATAGCGAGCACACCCTGGTTCACTGAGAAACCTGTAGAGAAACACAGAGTGTCGTCTTTGCCGATGAACTCAGCAATCTCCTTCTCGAGCTGCACGTGAAGGTCGAGCGTACCGTTGAGGAAACGGCTGCCCGCGCAACCTGATCCGTACTTGTCGAGTGCAGCCTTGGCAGCATCGATAATACGCTGATCGCCGGTAAGACCTGTATAGGCATTGGAGCCAAACATCAGCACTTTATGGCCGCCCATTTCAACTTCTGTACCCTGCTTGCCCTCAATGGCGCGGAAGTAGGGATACACATCAGCCTCCATGAACTTCTGCGGCTCACGATAGTGCTTGTATTTTTCTTGTAATTGTCCCATTTCTAATATAGGTAACGATAAAAAATTTACTTTCAGCGTGCAAAGTTACACATTTTTTATCAATTCGTGCAACTTTTTCTTAATAAAAGTAGTTTTTCTGTATTTTTATTTTATAAAAGCCCTATTTTCCATCCTTTTTTTGTATCTTTGCAGTTAGATTATGGAAGAAAAGAAACGCATTGTCTTCATTCTGAACCCTATTTCGGGCACCCACTCGAAGAAAGAGATACCAGGGCTCATCGATAAATTGCTCGACAAGGAGCAGTTCGACTATGAGCTCAGGCTGACGGAATATGCTGGCCATGCGGCTGAGATCGCCAAGGAGAGTGCCGCTGAGGGCATTGACGTGGTGGTGGCCATCGGCGGCGACGGTACAGTGAACGAGGTGGCTCGCTCGCTGGTACACACCGAGACGGCGCTCGGCATCATCCCTTGCGGATCGGGCAACGGACTGGCGCGACATCTCTGCCTGCCGCTCGACATCAAGAGTGCCATCCAGATCATCAATGCCTGCTGCATCGATGATTTCGACTACGGCGTGATCAACGGGCTGCCATTCTTCTGCACTTGCGGCATGGGCTTCGACGCCTTCATCTCACTGAAGTTCGCAGAGGCTGGCAAGCGCGGCCCGATCACTTATGTGGAGAACGTGCTGAAGGAGGGACTGAACTACCGTCCAGAGACTTACGAGGTAGAGGACGAGATGGGAGCCAAGCGATACAAGGCCTTTCTCATCGCCTGCGCCAACGCCTCGCAATACGGCAACAATGCCTATATCGCCCCCGGTGCCACTATGAAGGACGGCATGATGGACGTGATCATCATGGAACCATTCGACACGCTGGAAGCGCCCCAGATAGCTGCCGACCTCTTCATGAAGACGCTGACGAACAATTCGAAGATCAAGACTTTCCGCACCAAAAGCCTCAGGATCCATAGAGAGACAGAGGGTGCCATCCACTACGACGGCGACCCCATCATGACGGGCAAGGACGTCGATGTGCATATCGAGCACATGGGCATCAAGATCGTCACCAATCCAGAGGCCGTCGAAGACGACAGTCAGCCTAACTTCCTGCTCAACGCCTTCAGCGACTTCTTTAATAATATAAATAATGTACGTGAGGACATCGGAAGGCGCGGCCATCGGTTTCAGATTATCAACAAGGTGATGCTCCGCAAGTTGTCGAAGCTCTAAGAATGATACAGACGACGATAACCTTCCTGACCATCGCAGCGGCCTGCGGCTATGCTGGCTGGCGGGTGTACGACACTTTCAGAAAGGCCTCCGATCCCTGCTATGGATGCGCAGGATGCCCTCTGAAAGCACAGAAACAAAGGGACAGAACAGAAAAATGCGAACGAAAGACACAAAAAACGGCCTAAAAATTTGGCAGTGTCGAAATTTATGACTAACTTTGCACCCGCATTCAGAAAAACGATGGATGTATTTCTTTTTGGTGCCTTGGATGAGTGGCTTAGTCAACGGTCTGCAAAACCGTCTACGGCGGTTCGAATCCGCCAGGCACCTCGCAAAGAGAGAGAGAGTTTAAAAAAAGAGAGCATTGCGGTGCTCTCTTTTCTTTTTTACGTCAGTTTTATTACGCCTCATCGCCAAAGAGATTGTTGATTTCCGCAATCTCCTCCTCGTCGAACCATTTGGAGAGGCGCTTCTTGGCCTGGTCCATGATGGCGGGATCGATATCCGTCCACACCTTCTTCAGCACATAGAGCAGCACGGCAAGATCGTCAGTCAGTCCGGCAATGGGAATGGCATCGGGGATGACGTCGAGCGGGCTGATCATATAGCCCAGTGCGCCAATGATGATGGCCTTGTCGGTCTTGCTCACCTTGTCGCTCTGGAGCGTGTAGTACAGGATGAGAGCTGCATAGACCAGTTTGGCACCAGCACGTTTGGCGATGCGAGATATTTTCTCTACGAAGTCCGATTGAGAGAATCGGTTGGCATAACTCATAAAATCAGGTAATTCCATAATTCTTCTGTGTTAAGTTCTATTTATTTATTCTAATGATTCTGATACCAGTGTGCGTCGGATGCTCCTGCAGATAGTCATAGAGTATCTTCGGCTCCTCGACAACCCGTCCGTGCAACTGAGAGGCGTTGAGCAGATGAAGCTTACCCTCCTTCCAGACGGCAAAACCGAGATGGGCGATATCGAGCCCTTTTTTACGGCAGGTGATAGCGATGATGTCACCGTCTTTCACGGCCTTGCGAAGTTGGGTATGATTGCGGACGGCTGTTTTGGGAATATAGCGGAAACGCTGTCCACTGACCTGCCGCTCCATCTGCTTGATGGCAGCGACGTATTCAGGATGGTTGCGCAGAGCCTTGTAGCTTTTGGGATGAGTGCTCATGAATCTGACGCTGACCTGCTGGACAGCCGAGAACGGCGGATTCGGCGACTGTATCTCCGTGACGATGCCCTCCTTGGTGTTGGCCGTGATCCACTCCGTGAAGTAATGGATGCGGCTGGTGTAGTCGGTGATCTTACCATTTCGATAGCGCATGGCAGTCAGTGTGCGGAGGTAGTCGCGCCACGTATATTGTCCGCGTCGGGCACAAAGCGTCAGGGCGGTGACATTCTCAACGAGCGTCGTACAGTCGAGCTGACGGGTATTCACCACGAGGCGCTCATCATCATTGATCTCCAGGGTGTGAGCCACATAAGGCAATCCCAGGAACTTTCTGGCGAAGAAGAGCTGGAGATTGGCGCCACGAGGCAACTGCCGAGACTCTGCAAGCAGACTGCAGACAGTGATGCTGTCCTTCTTCATATAGGTGACGGCATCCTTGTCGGCACCTACAGCAGCAGACGGTATCAGCCAGAGGGCGAAGAGTAATATGAAGATATGTCTCATTTCTTTTTCCTATATTTCTTTTTCAGCACGAAGTTATAGCCGATGTAGGCGTTGATGGTGCCGAAGATATTGTTCATCTTAAAGCGCGAGGTCGAGTAGTTGTTCGTTCGGAAGATGGCACTCAGACCAGCATACCAGCGCGTATTGTTATAGACGACAGCAAAGCGTCCGACGAAATCGGGATTGAACTTCGAGATGTCGAACCGGTTCTTCTCCTCGACGAGATCTCCGTTACTGGTCTTGTAAGAGATGGCCATCTGCGCGCTGCTGCAGAAGAGCCAGTCCTTGGCGAACACCCAGTTATAGGCATAGCCGGCAGAGAGCGAGAAGTCGCTGTACTTGACGCTGTTGAACATCATGCCGCTGTCGAGCTGCACCTCATGCCCTTTGTCCATCCTACTCTCCAGCGTCTGCTCGAGGGCTTTGTGGTCGAGTTCGAGCGTGTTCCTGATATATCCCAGCCCTGCCATCCACGAGCCGCAGCTGATCTTCTGACAAGTGGACTGACTGAAGGCTGCCGGATAGGAGAAGTGCTTGTGGTTGAAGATGTAGTAGGCACTGATGCCAGTCATCCCCACATCGACACCTCCGAAAGGCAATCCCTCGAAACGGTCGCCATCGATGCCGCCCAGCTTCACGTCGCGTATCTTATAATCGCTGCCAGAGTGGCGACGAAAGAGATCGACGCCCAACTTCGAGGAGTAGATGCTGAAGTCGAACTCCTTGAGCAGTCCGCCAGTGCCGAAGCCGAAGTTCTTGATGTCGAACGTATAGCCGAAGAAGAACCAGCGCCATCCGACGAATGGGCCCACCTTGGTATGACCGTCGGGAGCCAGCGTGATGCTCTGATCGTGGCTTCGCAGCACGAAATTCTCGAAGGTTCGCGTACCTTGCAACATCACGGTGAACTCATAGTGCTGGGGCTCGATATAGTCGTCCTCCGTACGGTCGAGTTCACGGATGGTCTCACGAATGAGACCTATTTCCTTATGTCTGAGGCTATCGCTGGGCAATACGTCGGCGTCCTTATGATCCTCTGCACAGACGACAGAAGCCACAGTCAGCATCAGCAATATCGGCAGCAGTCTCATCAGCAGCCTCAGAACTTACTTAAGATGCGATCCATCGCCCAGTTGACAGGCGTTGCCGACACACTCGTACAGGTGCAGATGCCAAGTCCCTGCAGGTGCTCGATGACCGCCTTGATGAGCGGATATTGCACATAGGGCGGATTGGGCACGTTGATGCGCTCATCGCCCTGACTGGTCTGCAAGCGTATGGGCTTATAGTCGAATACCGAGAAGCTGACCTGCCCCTCCGTACCGATGATCTCAATACAGTCCTCACGTGCACTCTCGTGGCCTACATAGCACCATGAGCCACTGCCAGGGAGACCGTTCTCGAAGCTGAAGCAGGCACTCACGGAATCCTCAGCGGCATAGTACCCACCACGATTGGCACAGATACCACGCGCCTCGAGAATCACGCCGAACATATCCTGCAAAAGGTCGAGCTGATGCGGAGCCATATCGTAGAAATAACCGCCTCCAGCAATCTCAGGCTGAAGACGCCAAGGCAGCGGCGTATGGTTGCGGATGGCTTCAAGGTCGGCTTCACGCAGAGGCTCCGTATAGCGGATCTGCACATTGCTGACCTGACCGATCCGTCCGCTCTTGACAATCTCCTTCACCTTCTGAAAATACGGCAGATAGCGGCGGTAGTAGGCCACAAAACAAGGGATGCCAGTCTGCTCGGAGATGCGATTGATACGGGCACAGTCGTCGTAGCTTGCCGCCAGCGGCTTTTCAACATAGACGGGCTTGCCAGCCTTCATCGCCATGATGGCATAAGTGGCATGGCTGGAGGGCGGCGTGGCGATATAGACGGCATTCACGTCAGGATCATCAATGAGCTCTTGCGCATCAGTGTACCACTTGCTGATGCTGTGCTGGACAGCATAGGTACGGGCTCGCTGCTCCGTGCGGCTCATCACCGCCACTACACTCGAGCCAGGAACCTCACTGAAGGCCGGTCCGCTCTTCTTCTCTGTCACTTCACCACAACCGATGAAGCCCCATCTTAACTCTTTCATGTGAGTGTATTAATGTATAATCTGGTGCAAAGATACTATTTTTTGTGCGCACACACCACAGATTACACGGTTTTTAACTCTTTCTTGAAAAAAAACTGCACCACAGGTCGCTTCAGTGCCTAAAAATTAGTAACTTTGCAGGCAGAAAAGTTTCAGAAAGATGGAAAAAGACAACGAGTTTACGCTAATGAAGAGCCGCAGCAGTCAGGCATGTATTCGCGACGGCTATAAGTTCTATGCAGCAGGATTCAGACAGATATTCCGCTATACATGGCCTTTGGCTATCGTATTCGCCATCCTGTCGGCAACCGCCTCGGCTTTGCCGGTATTGGCATCCCCGAGCCTATTGCTGCCAGGCATTGGTCTGGCTCTGGTATCAGTCGCACTGCTGCTCTATGCGGCCTCTTGGCGACTGCATAAGCACCAGTTGCTGCAGAAGGCGGAAATCAGGCCACGTCTATGGCTCCGCCATCTGGGAATGGTACTGCTGGTAGGTATCTTCTGTCTCTTCGTGGTATCTGTGCTGGCGATGCTGACCTGTCTGCCTACGGTGATCATGATGGCTGCCAACTGGCAATCACAGATGGGAGTGCTCAATGGCGACCCCAGTGGTATGCCCGAATACGTCAAATGGCTTACCATCGCCGTATTCCTGTTGGCAGGCTTCATCCAGGCCTACGTGTGGCTGACATTCATCGGCCCTACTTACATGCTGAGAGGGTCTATTGCCCAGCGAGAAAAAGAAAGAAAAGAATTTTACACGAAAAAGAATACTACCAATGAAGAAAAGGCTATTGTTTATAGACCGTGACGGCACTCTGATTGAGGAACCTGCCGACGAGCAGATCGACAGCTTTGAGAAACTGAAGTTCGTAAAGGGCGCCATCCGCAACCTCGCCTTCATTCGCGAGAAACTAGACTTTGAATTCGTCATGGTGAGCAATCAGGACGGGCTTGGCACAGACAGTTTTCCAGAAGACACCTTCTGGCCCGTACACAACTTCATCCTGCAGACCCTCGAGGGCGAAGGCATCATTTTCGACGAGATACTCATCGACCCGCACTTCCCGGAGGACAATGCGCCGACCCGCAAGCCCAACACTGGACTCGTGCAGAAATACATCGACAACCCCGACTACGACATCGCCAACAGCTATGTGATCGGAGATCGTGAGACAGACCGAACCTTTGCTCGAAACATTGGATGCAATTCACTGATTCTAAGTGACGAAGGTATTACATGGAACAAAATCGCAGAACTACTCTTTGCTGGTGAACGCATCGCAGAAGTGAAGCGTACGACGAAGGAGACCGACATCCACATCAAAGTGAATCTCGACGGCACAGGCAAGTGCGACATCAGCACCGGACTGGGGTTCTTCGACCACATGTTGGAACAGATCGGCAAGCACGGCATGATGGACCTTATGATCCACACAAAGGGTGACCTGGAGGTGGACGAGCATCACACCATCGAGGATACAGCTATCGCCCTCGGCGAGTGCATCCTTCAGGCATTGGGTGACAAACGTGGCATCGAGCGCTACGGTTACTGCCTGCCAATGGACGATTGTCTCTGTCAGGTATGTCTCGACTTCGGCGGTCGTCCCTGGCTTGTATGGGATGCCGACTTCAAGCGCGAGAAAATCGGCGAGATGCCAACGGAAATGTTCTTACATTTCTTTAAGTCACTCAGCGATGCTGCCAGAATGAACCTCAACATCAAGGCCGAAGGACAGAACGAGCATCACAAGATCGAAGGTATCTTCAAGGCGCTGGCACGAGCTCTGAAAATGGCTGTTCGCCGAGACATCTACCATTACGAACTGCCTTCGACAAAAGGAATGTTGTAGAAAATTTGGAAGTCTCATTTTATTTTTGTACCTTTGCAGCCCGAAATAATTAATAAGGTATAAGTAAGAGATGATAACAGTAACAAATCTGCAGATACAGTTTGGAAAGAAAGTCCTCTATAAGGACGTGAACCTGAAGTTCACAAGTGGCAACATCTATGGTATTATCGGTGCCAACGGTGCCGGCAAGTCAACTCTGCTCCGCGCCATCAGCGGCGAACTGGAGCCCAATAAGGGAACCGTAGAGATGCAGCCTGGCGAGCGCCTCAGCGTGCTGGAACAGGACCACTTCAAATACGACCAATTTACGGTGATGGACACT
>Ga0256407_10007905_pt1 | contig 15793 bp, 6 predicted proteins | sample RumenRJG_04DNA_FD_193489 | JGI IMG/M metagenome (GOLD analysis project Ga0256407, IMG submission 193489) | Bovine rumen microbial communities from Lethbridge, Alberta, Canada - RJG_04 | ecosystem: Host-associated > Mammals > Digestive system > Stomach > Rumen | place: Canada: Alberta | collected...
AAAGTTTGATTACCTTTTTCATCAACACTATATTCTTGATTTAATTCATTTTCGTATTTAGCAACACCGCCAACACCGGCAAATTCTATTTGACCTTCATCGGTAATATTTTTAATTCTTAAAGCTCCTTCCGTTACTGTATTTCCGTTAACATTAGAACCTTTATAGAATGTCGAGCCTTCATTATATATTGTTGCCTCTGAGAATATTGCTGCGGCTCCTTTTGCATCAGAGTAGTTTCTAAATATACCGGTTGCAATAACATCTCCGTCAGTATTCTTTGTTATCACTCCTTCAAAATAAGAATCAAAATCTCCGTTGCCCGAATTCGAAGAACCGCTTGATGAACCGGTAGATGAATTCTGTTGAGTTTTTGATACATTCATGTTACGGGCAAAGACATCTGCCTTAACAATCGTAAGAGCACCGTTCGATATTTGAACTTTTGCACCGGCAAGAACATAATATGTCGTTCCGTTATATGTTCCTGATAATGCGGAAAGTTTCTCATATTTACCGGTTGCTTCATTATATACGGTCTTATCTTCATAATTATGGATTGAAGAATTAAAAGTTTGTGCTGCAGGTAAAGTAAAATAACAATAAGCCAAATTGTCATATCCTGCACTTCTGTATCTGTTATCCATATGACTTACATTAACGGTTATTGAACTTAATGTTTGACCGTTCCACTCAATATTTGTTCCGGTTATAGAAGTAACTCCGGCTTTATTTAATATAGCTGCATCCGTTATATATTGACCTTTTGTAAACTCTTGTGTAAATGAAGTTTGTGTTTTGTTATCGGCTTTCCAACCTTCAGGCAAGCTATATGTAGCTTTCAAAGTATCGTTTGCTTTGAATGCCATTACTTGTGCACCATCCAATTCCTGCAAACTGATATTAAAACTTGCACCCTTAGATAAAACTATTCCGTTTGATAATGTAACGGAAGTATCGGAGTTACTTACAAAATCCGCTCCTTTACTTGCAACTTCAACACTTTGATTATTCAATGCATTTTCAAACATTATCATAGCATTTGTAGAAATAGGACCATTCATTTCACCTGAAAAATCAAAATTTTCCAAACCGGTAACAGTTAATCCTTCTTTTTCGAAACTGTTCTTCATTGTTTGTGCAACAGATGAAGAATCATTAAACTTATAAGTCGCTCCGGAAGAAGCATTCCAAACACCATTATAATTTATATAGTTACCGCCGGTTGTTGTTACTGTTCCGCCGGCAGATTTCAATTGAGAACCTTCCCATGCAATAGCACCGTCACCTTCTACCGTATACTGTCCGTTTCTAATAGAAACTACGGCATTCTTATCATTTGAACTGCGAACGGTAGTATAACCTAATACCGATTGGTCAATTATACCTTGTGTTAATACGGAAACTCCGTTATCTTCTCCTTCGGAGTCTTTTCTTTCATTTTGAACTGATGGATCAGCATCTTTTACGGCAAAAGAGCCCTTATATGAAAAATCCGCATTATTTATTTGGAATCCGTTTTGACCTAATGACAAATTCAAATTAATTAAATTTCCCGTCAATACATTACCTTGATCATCTGTCAATGTTCCTGATAATGAATTATAAGAAGTTCTTGTCTTTACATCACCCGTTGTCTCATCTACCTCTTCATATGTTGTTTGTTTTGAATCCGTAATTTTAACATTTACACCCGTATCGGAAAGTGTTGTCGTTATATTAAGAGCTTGTCCTTTATCTATGGTAAAGTTTTCTCCTTGTATGCCGTTTGTATTTTCTGATGCAGGCATAGATTTATACGAAACAAGAGTACCGTCTCTTAATGTTGCTTTTTCTATAAATTCATTTACATCCTTATATCCTAATTGTTGTATCATTTCATTTGTAACACCACTTAAAAGAGCAACCGTTTCTTTATCCGTAACAACAGAAGATCTATTAAATATTGTTTCCGCTGTTATACTTTCTCCTGCCGATATTGTTGCAGAAACATTTTTATCTTTTGTCCACCAATCAGCATTTATAGAATATGATGCATTCAAATTCGAATTTGCTTTAAATGCCAATACATCACCATTTCCGTTATTTTGTAAACTTACATTGAAATCAGCACCTTTCGATAATGTAATACCGTTAGTTAAAGTATAATTATCACCTGTTACGGTTAAATTTACACCTTTATTTTTAACATAATCCGTTTGTTTTTCAAAAACAGCACCCAACATTGTCATCGAATCGGAAGATATTGTGGTCATTTCAACACTTGTATTAAAGTAAGTCAGCCATTCAACAGACAAACCGTCTTCTGCCAACGAATCTGCCAAGTTCTCTTTTACTTTGGAAGGATCGTTAAATTTAAAATAAGAATTTAAATTTCTTTCCGGATCTGATATTGCTGTCCACGAACCTGTTGAAGATGAATATGTTGCTTCACCATGCAATGTTGTTAATCCGCCTGCGGATTGTAATTGAGAACCATCCCATGCCGTTGTTCCTTCTCCTATTATAACAGCACTATTATTTCTAAACGATAATACTGCATTTTGTCCTGACAATGTTACTTGTCCATCTATTGATTGATTAATTATACCTTTCGTATTAACATTAACAGGAGCATTTTGAGAATCGGAACCGCCATCAGCAGGAGCAGCTGATTTATCTCCTTCAAATTCAGTGTATTTTCCATTTATATTTGTATTTACAAAATCAAAGTTTCCTGTTGCTTTTATTTCAATATCACCCTTTTCATTATAGAAAGAACCTATTTCTATATTATCCAAATATCCGCTAAATGATGAGCTGTAACTATCATCACCATCAATATTTTCTATTTTGAATTCATTTCTTGCATTTTCAGGAACACTTGCATATATGGCTCCGTTTTCAGCTATTACCAAATCATAATTTCCGGTATATGTTGTTTTTATACTTGGATTATTGGCAAGCATATCGGATACTACACTATTAGCAACCGCATTTTTTATAACAACCTGTCCCTTATCATTTACCGTAATATTTCTTACGACATCCGAAGAATCTAACATTGTTGATAATTGAGGATTTAATGTAACCGCATTTTCATAAATTCGTTGTCTGCATGCTTCTGCATTTTTTGACATGGCATTTACCGCATCACTGGGAATATAATGAGTTCTGCTGAATTCCAACATTCGTTCATAATTTTGTAAACTCTTAATATCTTGTGCCAATTTCTTTTCTGTTGCTGCCTGTTCAGGTGTTTTTATCCAATATTTTGTTACATTATTCTTAGTTTTTGTATCCGAAACAATTAAATGCCCGTCTTTATCATATTCTATTACATTATATGAACCGCCGTTTTGTCCTTTTATCTCTTTTGTTTTATAATATGTTGTTGTTGTTGTGTTTGTTACATCTTGATATTGTGATCCGTCCGTATTAGTTTTTACGGAACTTGCCTGTTTTGAATACGAATAACTTGTAACACTTGAAACTCCGTTTGAATCATAACTTATATTAAGTTGTCCGTTACTCATTGTTGTTGTTGCTTTTCCGTTTGCCGCTACAAATATAGGACTTCCTTTTTCCGTAAAATCTGCTATTTTTATCGAACCGGATGTTACAGTTTGACCTTGTATTATTGAACCGTTTTTAAATGTTGCACCTGTTCCCATTACAACAATGTTTCCGTTACTTATTTGCAAAGTTCCGTTACTTACTTTATAACTTCCGTCTTTTTGTTCTTTTATTACTGCATTTGTTCCTGACGCATTAGGATAAGATTTCGTATCGGTTGCAGCACTGTCTTTGTTATCATCTTTATTATCATCTTTGTTAGCGGAAGGTATTGTTATCGTACTATAAGCACCTACACTTAAAACACCGTCACTTATTACACATCCTTGTGAATACAAATTAAGTTTTGAACCGGATTTCAAAGTTACGGCTGTTACGGTATTGTCAGGATTTTTATATTTTAAACTTTGATCATTTGTTGTAGTTAATATAAACTTGTTACCGTTTTCCGTCATTTCATTCGATAATTTAAATGTTCCACTTAATGTTCCGCTTATACCATTATCACCCAATATATCAAACCCTTTTGTATTTGTTAATGTCCATTCATTGTTTTTCTTTACTATTGTACAATCACCTATTTTGTTTTCCGTTCCGTCTTCTTTTAACTGAACAAACTTATTATTTTCATCTATTGTGCAATAATAAGAATTTTTATCATCATGTGTTAATATCAATATTCCGTTACCGGGAACATTAACCACATCATCGGCATTATACCATTGTCCGTTTGTTTCCAATTTAAATTCTTGTAAATCTTTCTTTACATAAGAAATCTTATTATCTTCTATCTTTATAGTTACTAAATCTATTCTATTATCTTTTTCTTTATCACCTTGTATTTTAGTATAACTGTTTTCTTCCTCGTTATATTTGAATTGAGATGTAACATCTTTTATCTCAAACTGTTTTCCCTGTTCGTTTGAACCAAATGTTATTTCTTTTATTTTTCCATCTTTATATCCGTAATAAGAAATTCCATCTGCCGTTGTAAAATCTAATCTTTCACTTCCGTTTCTATATTGATACTTTTGAGTTACTCCGTCATTTGTTCCCGTATATAATATTCCGAACTGTTCACCCGTATCATTTTTGTACATCTGTCTATATACTTTTGCTCCTCTTGTACAAGTGCATGTTCCATCTTCTTTTATCGATAAATCTACTCTACCGTATTCTCCTACACTGTCTACAATAAAACCAAAACCGGTATCTCCCGCCTTTGTTGCCGTTAATTTTGTTCCTACAGAATAACCGTCTCCTATATCTTTATATACCGTTAATAATGTAGCTCCGGTATTCTTGTTTTCCTGATATATTCTTACTACTCCTTCATCATCATATCTCGTATCCGTCTTTATGGTTACACCGGCTTCATTTGTTACCGTTCTACTCGTTTTTGCCGTTTTTCCTTTTTCCGCCGATGTCAGTTGCGGATATGTCTTACCGTCTTCCCCTTCCTTATATGTTACCTTTACATTTCCTTCTACTACCTCTCCGGTAAGCTCGGTATTTGACCCTTGTTTCAAAGTCATACCGTCACCGGCTACTACCAACTGACCGCCTCTTAACGATATTGTTCCGTCTTTTACTTCGTATCCGTTTTCATTTTCCACTATTACAGCATTTGTATTTTTCGCATCCGTTGTTGTATCTGATTTTTCTTTATCCTTATTCTCATCTTCTTTCTCGCTGCTTTTTCCTTTTTCTATATTGAATGTTGTATTTTCTTTAATTCTTACCGCTCCGTTTATTCCTATATATCCGCTATCATTTACCACCAACTTGGCATTTTCCAATGTTCCTTCCTGCTCTGTAAATCCTCCGTTTCCATCCGAAACCCTGTGTATATAAGTTCCTGATATATCTATACTTTCAGGTTCCATTGTCATTTTACCGTCTTTCATTTCAAAACTGAAACTTAGAGATTTATCCAATTTTACCGTATCATCATTGGTCCTTGCTCCAAATACAGGTGACACTTCAGTTCCGGCTTTATAATCCACCGTTCCCGATAACATATTTCCGTCTTTATCATATTTTATATTCGTTACATTTGCATTTTGTGTATTATATGTTACTTTCCCGGTCTTGTCATTAACATTTAACTTTACATTTGCACTATATGTCTTTATATTAAATGTTCCATCATCATTTTTCGTTTGTACGGTTACTGTATTTAATTTCGAGTTCGATACTATATCTTTATCTCCATATCTCCAGTTACTTCCATTTATTTCCGCCGTTATTGTTGTCGTTGTATTTTTGCCATCGGTCGAAGAATATGAAACCGTATTTGAACCATTTACATATGTTGCCGTTGTCATCTTACTTTGATTTATCCATTTAGTATCAACATATTTATATCCGTCAAATAACTTTGTACCTTTTACCTGTAATCCCTTTGCATTGTTCAATATGTCTTTATATTGATCTACTATTCCTTTTTTATCATCTCCGCCCTTATCACCTTTTTGAGGTTTCTGTTCTTTATCATAATATGCATCCGTTAAATCTTGTCTTACTACCGCACTTACTTCTCCGTCATTACCTACTATGGCTTCTTCAAAGCCGCTTGCCTTTCCATCTGTTCTTCCCAAAAAGTCAACTGTCTTTGCTACCTGATAAGTCTCTCCTGTCTTATCATTTTTGCCTTTACTCCATTCGGTTACTTTATCCAAACCTAATATAGGAGCTTTTATCTCCATTCCGCTTTCCGTCTTATAAGAAACATCCCCGGATCCTTGTGTATACACCATCGCATTCTTTTTGCTTACATCACCATCTTTGGCATTAAATGTCTCTACTACTACTTTCTTATCTTTCGCTTTTACATCAGTAAAATATACCTGATCGTTATAATCTTGTTTAAAATCATAACTTAATGCCATACTGTTATTCTTATATCCCACATTCGTTGCAGTATATATTTCTTTTCCTTTTTCATCATATGCCGTTATACTCTTTACCGCTCCGTAACATTTTGCATAATCTAATGCTTTGTCCATTCCCTGAGTATTTGCTATTTTCGTTAATTCATCATAATTAAATTTATCCGTTTTGGTTTGTGCATTCAAATCTACCTGCATCAATTTCGTTCCATCGCTACCATATTGAGTCATCGTTCCGGTTTTCTTATCTACTACTACACCTGAATCATTCCCGTTAGCTACTCCCAACATCTTGAATGCAAAGTCTTTTACTCCTTTTGCATAATTCTTCGTACTTTCCATCACTTTTACTGATGCATCCGTTAAGGCAGTTGTTAACATCGTTCCTACATTTATAGTAGTATCTCCTGCTGAACCTATTGCCGCCTTCAATGCTTTATTCATCTCGTTCTTAAATGTTTCGGTTCCTGTCGCACTCTTGCCTTCTCCGTCTTTTATATCTGTCACTTTCATCTCTTTTAGTTTTATATCACCTTTAGACACTGCTTTATCTAATTCTTCCACACTTACATTATCATACTTCTCTGCGGATTTTTTCTGCTCTTCAGTCTGACTTATCTTTCCTTCTTCTTTTAATTTTTCAAATACTTTGTCATCGCTTATATCCGTATTTTCTTTCTCTTTTACTTTTTCTTCTTGTTTTAATTTCTCAAACTCTTCCTGCTTCATTGCCTGTATTTCGGCTTCTCTCTGCTTTGCAGCTTCCTCTATTGCCTTTTTAGCTGCTTCCTCTTCAGCTTTCTTTGCGGCTTCCTCTGCCTGTTTCTTTGCTGCATCATCCTGTTCTTCATCCGGTATTTCTACTTCATATGTATATTCCACTTCCACTTCATATTCATATTCCACTTCTACTTCATACTCTACTTCCACTTCATATGTATATTCATATGTATATGTATATGTATACGAATTTCCTTCACTATCCGTACCCGTTGCCGTTGCAGTTGCGGTTGCAGTTCTTGTTTCCATCCTTGTTCTTGTTTCTGTTCTCGTTCCTGTTCTCGTCTCTGTCCTTGTCCCTGTTCTCGTCTCTGTTCTTGCTCCCTTTATCGCCTTCATATCTTCACTGCTTATTGCTTTATCTTCATATTTGCCGGCTATCTCTTTCCCGTTTGTTAATACCTTTATATCTTTACCTTTCTCTACTCCGTAACTGCTCATCAACTTACTTATTATGCTTGCTTCATCTTTATAGTTCGTTACTTTTCCGTTATCACTTATACTGTATCCTTCCGCTTCTTTCGTTACTGTTATATAATGGTTCCCGTTTACCCATACTATTCCGCTTTCTCCTTCCTGCAAGTTCGATATAAACTCTTCTACCCCTATACTGTATCCTCCTGCTTCCATTCCGTACATCTTCAATACTTCGTTCATCGCATTCATGCTTGTCATCAACTGGCTCTTGCCGTCTATGTTCTTGATGCTTTCCGCTCCAAATACTCCCGTCGCTATCTCTACCAACAATGCTTGTAATGCCAATACTCCCTTACTCGTCATATCCAATACTGCTGCCAATGACTCTACTGCACAATTTATTATCGTTGCTTCTTCATTCTTATAAAAATCTCTTAATACCCCTATTGCTTCTTCTATCTTATCTTCAGGTACTCCTGCCAATTGCGCTTCTATCTCTTCTTCACTTAATCCCGTATCTTGTGCTATCTTCGTTACTACTTCTTTATATTCTTCACTGTCTCTGTAATTCTTCCCGTCTTCCTTTTCTTCTGTTTCTTTTATTACTTCAGTCTCTTCTTCCTTCGTTATTTCACTCTTTTGGCCTTCTTTCGTTATACTTTCTTCTTTTGCTATTTCCGTCTTTTCTTTATACTCTTCCTTCTCTTTAGGCATTCCTATCGTTACACTCGTTACTTCCTTCTCTTCCCCTTTCTCTATCTTTACTTGTTCGGCTATCTCGCTTTCTCCATCTTCTTCTTCCTTTATTACGCTCGTCTCACTTGCTTTCCCTTTATTCTGTTTCGTCTTTACTGCCTCTGTATATGTACTGTTCTCTCTAAACTTTCCTTCCCCGTCCATTATGCTGGCTTTCTCGCCGTCCCACGTTCCTATTGCCTCTAATTTACCGCCTTTGCCTTTCTTGTATATAACATTATCTTTTACTTCTATATTATCACTCAGCATCTGCATGTAGCTTACCGTTCCGCTTGTCTCATCTCCCATATACGATACCGATTGGCTGCTGCTTTCGCTCTTCATCTCTTCCATCTGTTTCTTCTTCTCGTATCTGCTGCTCTTGCCTGCGTATGCCGGTAAGTTCGCTATATTCAATATAAAGCACATTACTACCAATATGCTTACCACTTTCCTGAACTTGTGGTCCCTGTAATTCTCCTTAAAATATCCGCTTATGCCCATGACTATTTTCTTTAGTATGTTCATATTTCCTCCCTTTGACTCTTCTATATTTTTATTTTTTATTTTTTCCATTTCTTTTTCCCTTTTCCTGTCCTTTTTTTCTAATTTCCTTTCTTTTTTCCTGCTTTCCTTCTCTTTTTTTCTATATATAAAATACAAAACTAACCTGTGCCACCTTAGCACAAGTTAGTTTTATATTCTTCTATTCTTATTAAGTTGTTATTTCCTGCCGCCCCTGCTTTCCTTCTTCTTATCGCTATTACAAACATCAAGAAAAACAAGATCCCTATTTTACTTGACACTTCGCTACAATATTCCTTGATATGTCTGTACAACATATACAAGTCTTCTTCTATCTTCCCTGCCGCTATTATTATCTTTCCTTTTTCCACCCTGTAACTTATTATCTGTTCGTAATCGTCCCTCTCTACAACTATCCCGCTGTCACTGCTTGTATTTATCGGCATCGGTTCTTTCTTCTCGTCCCCTTTATTTGCCGCTTTGGCTCCAACTTCTCCCAACATCAATAATTTATACAGGTCTTTTGTTATCTTATTGCTCATTACCGTTAAGGTATCTCGGCATTCATTAAACACTTCCACTACCGCATTACTTACCACCGCACTCATCACTACCAACAAACTATCTTTACTCTCTATACTCCTAGGTACAAAGCCGTTTACCAACATACAAAATAAAATTATCCCTACGAGTATTTTATTCCTTATACTCGTAAAGATTAAACTCTTCAGTGATTGATAACTTTCTTTTCTTGTCACCTGAGTTTCCTCTTTCATTTATATATATTTAGTATAGCCTTTTTTATTATTTTTTCAATACTTTTTTTATTTCTATTTTTCTTGAAAAAACTATCAAATATTAATAGTCTACTCTATTTGTCGGTTCTTTACTGATTATATTTTACTTTTATTTTTTACAAAAAGCTTTAAAATTTTGTGAAATTTTTGTGAATTTTAGTTTATAAATCCAACTTTTTTAAAACATCAAATGCTTTATTATAAAAATCTTTGAAATTTTCAGTACTGGATTGCGAAGCATTTGCATACAAAACAACTGTACATTCTTCCAAAATATTTTCTATTTGTTCAATTAATTCTTTATTTATATTCTTTTCTTCCAAATCTTTTCTTATTTTATATGCGGTAAGACCATCTGCCGATTTTGCAAGTACGGAAGCAAAATATTCCAACATACCTTTATACATATATTCATAAAATTCTTTAGCGGATTTTGTCTTCTTTGCTTTTTGAAAATATTTTTTTGATTTTTTGTATGCTTTTTTATTTTTTAATTTCTGTTGATCTTTGTTAATATAATCTATATATTTCAATACCAACCTTACAATAATATACAAAAGAATTAAACCGCCTACTATTAACCAAAACTGTAAACTTATTACATAATTATATACTTTAAATATCCAAGAAAAATCGACATTCTGCGGAACTGCAGAATTTTGATTTATATTCGTTACTGAATTAGTATCCGCTAAAGGTATTTGCTGTGTTTGTAAAATTTGTTGTTGTTTATCTTTGTTTTCCGATATATTTAATGTTATATTTTTTACGGTAAGTTTTTTTGTTTGTTTTGTTTTTGTATCGAAATAAGATACAGGTACAACTCTTATTTCTGCAGATCCTTTACTTAAAGGCATAATTAATGTGGTAAACTCTTTACCTACTTCCTGTTCTCCGCTTGTAATAATTTTTTCGGAAGTCTCATATTTTTTCAGGTTTTCCGATAAAACAAGTTGCGGTTCGGATATTGTTTTTATATTACCGTCACCTTTTATCGTTATTTTTAAATCAAACGGTTCATCTTCTTTTTTTGCTTTATTATCCACCGTTGCCGACATACTGAAACTGCCTATCATACCAACATTGCCAGGAGCTTTCAACACTTTTATTTTTATAGGATCGGTAACCAATGTTTCATTTTTACTTCTTGTAAAAAAGCTCGAAAAGAACTCATCATGAACTTTTGAAAAATCTTGTATTGCAACTGATAACTGTGAAGAATCTATTGTTAATGTTCCGTCATTTTGCGGAAACAATTCGGTTGAAACTTCGGTAACACTATAATTTTTACCGTTAATTTGAGTCATATAGTTATTTTGAGAAGTTTTACCTACAAAAAAGCCCAAAAAGTTAGGTGCCTGATATGAAGGATTTGACAGCAAATTAACCGATGTATAAAAACTGAAAGTATACACAACTTTTTCATTAACATAAACTTGTTTTTTATCCGTTTTACTTTCAACAAAAAGTGCTTTTGAAGTATCAAAATCATATACTTGAGAAGATTGTTTTTGTTGTACTCTTTGTGTATTTTGTACGGAAACTGAACTTCTTGTTTTTGCCTGTTCAACGGTAATCGTTATCGGCTGTGTTTCGTAAGTATTGCCGTTATAATTTAATTTAAAAGAAGGTATTGTAAATTCACCTACATTTTTAGGACCTATTGTATATGTATAATTTATTGAACTTTTAACCTGTCCGTTCATTATAGATGTACTTTGAGATCTTGAAGTTGAATAAACATTAAAATCTTTTAACGTGGGAAGAGAAAATTCCGGCAAATTTTTAGAATCATTGGAAACGGAAACCACCAAATTCAATGCTTCGTTTAAAGCAACCGTTGTTCTGCTTACAGAAGATTCGATATTTACATTATCCGCAAAAATATAAACATTAAAGAACAAACTGAAAAGAAATACTAATATTTTAAATACTTTCATTTTTTATACCTTACCAATTTTTACCGCTTTTTGCACCGCGAATTGCAAATGCATCTTTCGAATTACCTTTATTTTGTTTATCCTGCTTATCAAAATAATCCAACAATTGTTGATTTTTATTTTTATCTTTATTTTTTTCTTCTTCTTTTTTCTTATCTTGTTCCTGTTGCTGTTTATCTTTATCATCTTTATCTTTGTCTTTATCGTTCTTATCGTTTTCGTTTTGTTGTTTATCCTTATCTTTATCCTTTTCGTTATTTTTATCTTTGTTTTGTTGATTATCTTTATTATCGTTATTATTATTGTTATTTTGATTTTGCTGATTATTTTTATCCTGATTGTCTTTGTTATCTTTATTTTTATCGTTTTTATTATTCTTGTTGTCTTTATTTTGTTGCTGTTCTTGTTGCAGGAATTCAATATTATGTTTTGCCTGAATATCTTCACTGTTTAATTTTAAACATTCTTTATAACATTTTAATGCATTATCAGTTTCTTGCTTTCTGTAATAACAATTTCCCATGTTATATAAATTTGCACTTTTAAAAACATTGTCTTGTGCATTATCGGATGCAATTTTATAATGTTCTATTGCTTTATCAAATTGACCGTCTCTATAATAAGCACATGCCAAATTATAATTTACTTTCGGATCTTTTTGGTTTTGATTTTGTATTTTTGAAAACAAATCTATGGATTCTTTATACTTTCCTTTCATATAAAGTTTATCCGCCTTAATAATTTCTTCATTATTTGCGGCATAAGATAAAGAAAAACTTAACATTATTACCGATAATATAAAAAATATTTTTTTCATTTTTTTCTTCTCACAGGTATAAACAAATATCCTAACAAAAACAATAAAGCAACGGTTAAAGGATAATAAAATCTATCTTCCAAATTATCAAATATATTTGCAGTTCCTTCAATTTTATCCAATTTATTCAATCGTGAAACCAAATCATTTAAAGATGCCGTATTTTCCAAATTATAGTATCTGCCACCCGTTATAGCCGTTATTTGTTGCAATATTGAAGAATCCAACTTAGTTACAACGGTTTTACCTTTATCATCTTTTAAGTACTCTTTAAAATTACCGGCAGAATCGTAAGTAGGTATCGGTTCTCCTTTGGAAGTTCCTATGCCTACACAAAAGATTTTTGTTTGACTTTCTTTTGCAAGTTCCAAAGATTTTTTCAAATCTCCGTCAAAACTTTCACCATCCGTAATAATAACAAGAGCTTTCGCCGCAGCAGGAACTTTTTGCAAACTTTCACATGCCAAATCTATAGGTGCGGAAAGATTTGTTCCCGCGAAAGGAACGGTATTTGTATCTATTAAAGATAAAAACATTTCAAATGCTCTGATGTCCGATGTTAACGGACATTGCCAATATGCTTGTCCAGCAAAAGCAATAAGACCTATTCTTTGCCCCTTTAATTCTTTCGTTAAATCATTAAATACCATTTTTGCTCTTGTTAAACGGTCGGGTTTTAAATCCTGAGCCAACATACTTTTTGAAGTATCAAGAGCAATTACAATATCGCTTGATAACGATTTTGCTTCAATTTGTTTTAAACCCCATTTCGGTCTTGCAAGAGCAAAAACAACAAAAATCAAAGCCATTATAAAACATATATTTTTCAATATTACATATCTGAAATTTACATTCAACAAATTGTTCCATAAACTCTTATTAACAAAATTATTTATTTGTTTCTTAGACATCTTATAAGAAACAAAAAACATTATAAGAAGTAACAAAACAACTATTAACAGTAATAAATATTTATAACTTTCAAACACTTAAGGTAACCTTTTAAATATTGTAATTTTCAAAATAAAACCTAAAATCAAAAACCAAAAAGCAGGAAACAAAAACTTCATATATTGCTCATTATAATTTACGGATTTCGTATGTTCTATTTTAGTTTTTTCAAGTTTGTCTATACTTGTAAATGCTTTAGAAAGTGCTTTTGATGTTTTTGCGGAAAAATATTCTCCACCTGTTTTTTTAGCAATTTCTTTCAACAAATTTTCATCCAAACTGTTTTCCGGAGCTTGAACTTTTCTTGTACCGAAAAAATCTTGCACTTCATAATAATCGTCACTGCTGCCTATACCTACCGTATATATTTTTATATTGTTATCTTTGGCAAGATCGCAAGCCACCAACGGATCTATTTCTCCCATATTATTTGCACCGTCGGTAAGTAAAATAATAATTTTACTTTTACTTTCTATTTTAGATAATCTGTTTACCGCCGTTGCTATTGCATTACCTATTGCCGTACCGTCAACCTTTGTTATTCTTGTATTAATTGAATTTATAAAACTTACAAGAGCATCTTTGTCTAAAGTTAACGGACATTGAGTAAATGCTACTCCGCTAAAAACTACTATTCCCATTCTGTCACTCGGTCTTTTAACAACAAATTCCAAAGCTCTTTCTTTTGAATTTTCTATTCTCGAAAGATTAACGGAAGGATCTATTGCTTCCATACTTGTGGAAGTATCCATAACAAGCATTATATCTATACCGTTTGCCTGAAAAGTTTCATATTTTGAAGAACTTTGAGGCCTTGCAAGTGCCAAGATTAAAAGAATTATCCCTATTAAAATTATAATATCCGGAAGCATTGTAAATTTTGTTCTAACACCTTTTTTAGCGTTAAAAAAAGATGTACCGGAAAACTTAACATATACTTTTTGATAAAATTTTTCTTTTAAGAAAAACAATATCAAAATTATCGGTATTAAAGATAATAAATAAACATATAAAAATCTCATACTTTTTCTATAAAACTCTTTGCTTGTTCAAAATCCGCTTGTGTATCTTCTTGTGTAGGTACAACTTTTGCGAATTTTACAAGATCACAATTAATTAAAAAATTTCTTAATTCTCTGTTATTTTCAATATCCATTTTATCTTTTAACAAAGAAAAAAGTTCCTTTGTCGTTTTTTCAAGACCGTCAACTTTATAAACTCTTGAAACATAATATCTTAATATATCCGACAAAGTATCGTAATAATCTTTGATTTGTCCTTTTTCTATAAGATTTTTATTTTTAAGTTCGTCTAATTGTTGTATAGCATATTCTCTCGGAGGAATAGCCAAAATTATTTCTTCTTGCGTGGGTTTATATTTTTTATGTTTTATAATATATCGTACAACCAAGAAAATTATAATTCCCAATATAATTACAACTAAAATAATTTTCAACCACCAAGATAAACTGTGAGGAACTGTTATTATTCCTTTAATATCTTGTATGTCCTGACTCGGTTTTTGAGGATCCAACACACTTTTTATTTCTATGGGAAGAGCCGTCGTTTTAACAAACTGAGTTTGATTATTTACATTATAAAAAATGTCTGCAGATAACAACTCAACTTTACCTGCTTTATATGCGGACAATATTAAATCTATACCACCTGCTTGGTTCGGTTTAATATCCAACAACTCAAAGTCACCGAAATTTGTTTCTTTCAGTTTATCTCTGTCTATCGTATCAACCGTTAAACCTGATGCTTTTAATGACAATATACATTTATCACCGACAGTTATGTTTTCTTTCGGATAAAAATCCTGTTCAAAAGCAAAACAATTAACACTAAAAAACAATATAAAATATAATATTGAAATAATTTTAAATTTCATTTTTTATATTTCTCTGATATTTACTTTTCGCCGGTTCTGTTATTTATTACATTTTTTGTTGAAGGTTTACTTTTCTCAACCTTACTTGTAGTTGTACTCTGTTTAACCGGCTTTGATACTGCAGGATTTTTACTTTTTGTTTTATTGACTGCGGCAGTTGTTGTGGAAACAGCAACGGATTTTGCCGTTTGTGTACTTTGAAAAATAGTTATACCTGCTCTTTGAGACAAATCTTCACCTGATAAATATTTTAATTTCTCAATTGCACCTTCATGGCCTTGGTCTGCAGCTTTTTGAAACCATTTTTGTGCTTGTATCAAATCTTTCTTTGTTCCTTCTCCGTTTAAATACATATATCCGACCATATATTGTGCCTGATCATAATTCGTTACTTCGGCAGCTTCTTTATAATACTCCAATGCTTCTTTATAATTCGTATCTACACCTTCACCGTCATAATATATTTGTCCCAACATAAAAGTTGCATCTTC
>Ga0256407_10007906_pt1 | contig 15791 bp, 14 predicted proteins | sample RumenRJG_04DNA_FD_193489 | JGI IMG/M metagenome (GOLD analysis project Ga0256407, IMG submission 193489) | Bovine rumen microbial communities from Lethbridge, Alberta, Canada - RJG_04 | ecosystem: Host-associated > Mammals > Digestive system > Stomach > Rumen | place: Canada: Alberta...
TGGCGTGGGAGTCGTGCGGGCGCGTGTCGCCGCGCAACGACAACATAATTTTCGTCTGCCACGCCCTCACGGGCGACGCGCATGTGGCGGGCGTCCGGCCCGGCGAAACATCGCCTTCCGGCTGGTGGGAGGGCATGATAGGCCCGGGACGCGCGATCGACACGCGCAAGTGGCGCGTGATCTGCGCGAACGTTCTGGGCGGCTGCAAGGGAACCACCGGGCCTTCGTCGGAGAATCCCGAAACGGGAAAGCCGTATGCGGCGGATTTCCCCCGGTTCACGATTTCCGACACCGTGGAGGTGTTCCGCCTGTTCCTTTCGCAGATCGGCGTGAAGCATCTCGCCGCCGTCGCCGGCGGTTCGTTCGGCGGCATCCAGACTATAGAATGGGCGGTTTCGCACCCGGACGACATGGACATGGCGCTTGTGATCGCCTCGGCCGCCTCGCTGAACACCCAGGCGCTGGCGTTCGACGTGGTGGGGCGCGACGCCATCGTGAACGACCCCGGATTCAACGGCGGCAACTACTACGGAACCCCAGGCCCGGTGTCCGGGCTTGCCAACGCCCGCCGGATGGCGCACATCACGTATCTTTCGCAAGCGCTGCTTGACGAGAAGTTCGGACGTTCCAAGCAGGCTTCGTGGCTCGCGCTGGGCCCGGAGTTCGCCAAAGACAGGCGCGACGCCTACGGCACCATGTTCGCGGTGGAATCGTATCTCCACCACCAGGCCGAAAAATTCATAAACCGCTTCGACGCCAATTCCTACCTCGGCATAACCTACGCGATGGACATCTACGACGCCGCCGAGCGGTGGGGTTCTCTCGACGCCGCCTGCGCCCGCGTAAAGGCGCGGATGCTTGTGGTTTCGCTTTCCGGCGACTGGCTTTTCTCCCCCGACCAGTCCCGCGACCTGGTTTCGGCGCTTCTGCGCAACAGGAAGTCCGTCTCGTACGCGAATCTGTCGGTGTCGGCCGGACACGACGGATTCCTCACGCACCTGAAGGATCTTTCGCGCGTCGTCGGTTCGTTCCTGGAGCCGGGGCCGCCGAAAATCGCCGCGTGGCAGAAACGGCACTACGCGGCCGTCGCGGGCATGGTTCCAGAAGGCGCGCGCGTGCTCGACGTGGGCTGCGGCCCGGGCACGCTGCTTGACATCCTCCGCAAGGAGCGGAAAGTCGAGGGCGCCGGCGTGGAACTCGAAATCGGACAGTTCTCCGACGCGCTCAAGACGGGGAACGACGTAATCTGCGAAAACGCGAACGCGAATCTCTCGCTCTTTCCCGACGGCGCGTACGACATGGGCGTTCTGTCCGAAACGCTTCAGGTCATAGAACGGCCCCGCGCGCTTCTCTTCCACATGCTGCGCGTGGCGAAGGAAGCCATCGTGTCTTTCCCGAACTTCGCTTCGCTGGGCGTGCGCCTGCAGCTCCTCTTCCGCGGCCGGATGCCGATGGGCAGGCAGCTGCCGTTCGCGTGGTACAATACGCCGAACATACATCTTTTCACGCTCCGCGACTTTCGCGAACTGTGCAAACGCGACGGTTTCGCGATAAAGCAGATAAAAGCGGAATCGCGCAGCATTTTAGGGAAGCTGCTGATACTTCTGGGGTTCAAAAACCTCGGCGCCTCGCGCCTGATAGTGCGCGTCGCCCGCGTGAAAGGCGGAGAAACCCGCGGTCCGCAGGGTGCGGAAGACTCCGTTGCGCCCGGGAAGAAGAAGGAGGAAAAATGAATCTCGCGACAGTCGCCGCCGAGTTCCTCGAAGCACGCCGTCTGTCCTCCTGCCCGTGCAAAGGCCTGCCGCGCACGGCGGACGCCGCCGCGCTGCTCAAACGCATAATCGCGGTGCTTTTCCCCGGATGCAGCGGGGCGGCCGCGCCGGAGACGGGTTCAAGCGCCGCGGAACTCGAACGCGTGTTCGCCGGCATAGCCTCGCGCCTCGAACGTCTCGCCGCGCGTGCCGCCGCGCACTGCCCGTCGGCGCAGGGCCGGGATTCCGCCGCCGCTCCGTTCGACGCGGCGGCGGCTGCCGAGGCGTTCGTCCGCGCCCTTCCGTCGATACGCTCCATGCTGCATGAAGACGCCCAGGCCGCGTACGACGGCGATCCCGCCGCGAAGTCCGTGGCGGAAGTCTCTCTGGCCTACCCGGGGATGTACGCGATAACCGTGCACAGGATCGCGCACGAACTTTATGCGCTCGGCGTGCCGCTCGTTCCGCGCATGATGTCCGAAATCGCGCATTCGCGCACCGGCATAGACATCCATCCCGGCGCGAAGATCGGGCCGCGGTTTTTCATCGACCACGGAACGGGCGTGGTGATCGGCGAAACGTGCACGATCGGGCGCAACGTGAAAATCTACCAGGGCGTCACGCTTGGCGCGCTCTCCTTCGCGAAGGATCCTTCGACCGGACTTCCCGTGAAAGGCGTGCACCGCCATCCGCAGGTCGGCGACGATGTGGTCATTTACGCCGGCGCGACGATTCTCGGCGGCGGAACTTCGATAGGATCCGGCTCCGTGATAGGCGGCAACGTGTGGCTTACGTCGTCCGTCCCGCCCGGTTCGCGCGTCTACAACCAGACTCCCGCGCCGGCCATAGTGCCGAAAAAGCGCGGCTGAAATCCGGAGCCTACGCCATGAAGACGGGCAGAACCGCCGTTTGCGCATTTCTTGTCGCGTCCGCCGCCGCGCGCTCCGCCTTCCCGGCATCGTTTTCGTTCGACGCCCCCGTCTGGAATCCGGCGGTCGCGGTCTCGATGCCAAGGCTCCACGGATCGAAGGGCGAGCCTTTTGCGTCGCCGCCCGTCGCGCTGTCTGTTCCGGCGGGAGCCGCAGGCGGACCGGCCGCGGCGCAGGATGCGTACGTTCCTGCGGATCTCTGGGCCTGCGACACGCTTTCCGGACGCTGGCGCGACGCTTCGTCCAATATGCTGTGGGTGGCGCGCTTCTCCATCCGGCTGCCGCCTCCAGGCACGTTCATGGCATACGGGGAGTGGGGCGGTTTCAGGACCGATCCCCGCAACGCGTTCGACGCCGCGTCCGAACGCGATGTCACCGAGGCCGTCGCCTCCGTGTCGCCCGTCATGCCGACGCACGGGCCGGAGGAGTGCCGCCCGTCCAATCCCGCGCTTTCCCGCGTTTTGCGCTACAGTTCGGAGGAACGCCCGGAAATACAGATGTACGCCTTTCTCCCGAAACGCTCCGGCGCGGACGGCAGGCCGCCGGAATGGCGCTTTGCGGCTTTCGTCCCGGCGGTTCCGCCGGACGCGCCGCAGGATTTCGCCGCCTCCGTGCGCGCCGTCTTCGAGCGGGACTTCATTTCGCGCGTTTCGATTCCCGGCAGGGCGTACCGCGCGCCGCCGGCCGTCCCGCCCGATGAACGCCTTCCGGCGGACGGACGCGAACGCAGGCGCGCGATACATGCGATGTTCGCGGGATATTCCGGCGAATGGACTGTCACGGACGCGGAAGACATTACGGTCGCCGACAACATACCGGACGCGCTTTCGCGCGGATTCGTGACGGAACTGACGAACAGCCTCCCCCGCCTGCGCCGCGCGTATTCCGACGTCCTGCGCGGGCGCATCCCGGCTCCGCCGCGCGGCGCGGAGGATTCCGGCGCATCTCTCCCGGAAATAAAAATCCCGGGTTCTTTCGCGCTCGTGCGCGTGTTTCTCGACCGGAAGGAGTACCTTGAATATCTCGGCGACTCCACCGGCGGATCGCAGGAACATTCCGCCGCCGTGTGGATTCCGGCGTTCCGCGAACTTGTCCTGAATGAACACGACGCCGCGCCGAAAGGCGGCCTCATGCGCGAGGCTCGCCACGAGGCGTTCCACCAGTTCCTCCATCACGCCGCGGCAGGCGCGAAAAGCCCGCCCTGGCTGAACGAGGGCCTTGCCGAACTTTTCGCCGATTCGGGTTTCGATGCGGAAGGGAAGATCGAATTCCGCGAAGATCCGGGCCGCGTGGAGCTGGTCCGCGCCTTTGCCGGCGAGATGGCGCAGACCCTTCCCGCGATTCTGCTTTGCGACTACGATGAATTCTACGAAGATCCGGCGGAGGCCCGCACCCTGCGATACGCCGTCGCGTGGTCGGTGTGCCGATTCCTCGCGGCGGAGGACGGCGCGTGCCGTCTGAGGGGAAGGCCTTTCTCCGGCGTGATACCGGAATGCTTCGCTTCGGTCCGCGAGAGGCGCGATCCCGCGTCCGCAACGATCGACGCTTTCGGCGGCTCGGACGGCATGGCGGATTTCATATCCGCCTGGCAGGCGTACTGGCTTGGAAAATGAGCGCGGCGGCGTATACCGGGCGGCTCGCCCCCTCCCCCACCGGGGCGCTGCATATCGGCAACGCGCGCACGTTCATGGTCGCGTGGCTGCGCGCCCGCTCTCTCGGCGGCAGGATTTTGATGCGCATCGAAGACCTCGACCATCCCCACAACAAGCCCGGCGCGGCGGAGCAGGCGCTCGAAGATCTGCGCTGGCTCGGCTTCGACTGGGACGGCGGCGAAACGGTCCAGTCTTCCCGCCGGGCGGTCTACCGCGAGGCCTGCGCCCGGCTTTCCGCGGACGGTTCCATCTATCCGTGCGTCTGCTCGCGCGCGGACGTAGAGCGCGCGCAGTCCGCTCCGCACGCCGGGGAGCAGCTGTACTATACCGGAACGTGCCGGGGACGCTTCCGCACTTGGGACGAGGCGGCGGCATTCTGCGCGCCGCGCGTTCCGCTTTGGCGTTTTTCCACCGCCGCTCCCGGCGGCACTGTGTCTTTCACGGACAATTTCGCCGGGCCCCGGAGCGTGGACGTCGCGCGCACGCTCGGCGACTTTCCCGTGGCGCGCGACCGCGACGGCGCGGGCTACATGCTGGCGTCGGTCGTTGACGACCATCTTCAGGGCGTCACCGAAATAGTGCGCGGCGACGATCTGCTGCAGGCGACGGCGCCGCAGACGATGATCGCGCGCGCGCTCGGATTCGCGTTTCCGGAGACGTTCCACGTTCCTCTCGCGGTGGGAGAGAACGGAATGCGCCTCGCAAAACGCCACGGCGACACGCGCATCGCGTCGTTCCGCGCGGCCGGGGCGCGCCCGGAGGATGTTGTCGGATTCCTTGCGGCGTCGTGCGGCCTGCTTCCGGAATCCGCGCCGTGCAGGCTTTGCGAACTCGTTCCGCTGTTCGATCCCGCGCGCATCCCCCGCAAGCCGTTTGTATGGCGCGGGACGGACGGAACTTCCGTCCGCGACGCCTTGCGCTACGCGACGAGATACATGTAGAGCGCGGTGGATGCGGCTACCGACAGGATGCCGCTCCTGAAAGCGAGCTGGAGCGCCACGGCGGCCGCGCCCGCCGCGTACGGCGCGTATGCGGCGGAGACGGGCGGGTTGAGCTGCGTGTAGGCGTAGACCACGAGCGCGGCGATGGCGACTGGCGATACGAACGCGCCGAATCGCTCCACGCTGCGCGGCGGTCCGCCGCCGCCCCGTCCGAAAAGCAGGAACGGAAGCGCGCGCAGGAAGTAGTTGGCCGCGAACACCGCCGCTGTCGCGGCGCCCATGTATGCGATTTCTTCAGCCACGGCGGAAAATCCTCTTTGCGAAGTCGCGGATCTGGTCCGTCAGCACGACGACGAATACCGCCGTCATTGAAAATTCGATTCCGTTCGTCCACCGGCGTATGGTTTCCGCGTCGAACGCCTTGCCGAGCGCGTAGACGCCGAGCGCGCCGCATGTCACGCCGCACACCCAGTACGAATGGTTCAGCAGGGAAAGCGCGGTGCAGTATGAAAGGAAGCTCTTTTCGTCCTTTATGCGGCAGGATGCCTCGAGCGCGTAGTTTTCGTCCGTGAGCATAAGTATCAGGTACAGCTTGCGCGCAAGTCCGGCGTTTTTCCAGCGCGAGAGCATCGAGAAGCCGTAGAACATGTAGCGGAAGTTTACGGCGAGAACGGCTGCGGCGATCGTGAATATGCCGTCCCGCGCGGCGAATTCGGGCACGCACGCGAAACTCATGGTTCCCGAGACCCAAAGCCCCGAAGAGAGGAACGCCCAGAGCGGAGCCAGCGAAAGGCCGCCTTTCGCGGCGAGAAGTATGCCTGCGGCGAGTCCCATGGAGCCGTATCCGGCGAGGATCGGCAGCGAGTCGCGGAAAGCCCGCAGTCTTATGTAGGAGGAGCGTTTCATTTTTCAGCGGAAGACGCCGAAGCGATGGCTTCGAGGCGCGAGAAATTGTCGGCGTCGGCGATCACGGAAAGGATGTCGCCTGCGGCGAGCATCCAGCCCGGGCCGGGATTCCAGTGCGCCTCGCCGCCGCGTTCGAGGCATATTATGGTGGCGCCGGTGCGGCGGCGTATGTCGGCCGCGCCGATTGTTTCGCCGGCGAACGGCGAACCGGCGGGGATGGCGAACTTGCGCTGGCGCACTCCTGAAAAGGGCGGCACCGGCGCGGCGGCCGCGTCGGCTGCCTTTTTCGCCGCGCGGCGGTCTTCGGCCGCGATCGCGGCGCGGAAGCGGCGCGCCGACACCGCGCCGCGGCGGCGCAGGCGCTTCCAGTGGAAGAATCCGTACACCGCTATCACGGCGAACACCGATATGCGCGCCCATGTTTCCTCCGGCAGGACGGAAAGGTTGGATATCGCCATCAGGAAAAGCGTCGCGAATACGGCCGCGCCCTGCACGAACGTCCGCACCACGCCCTGGCTCGCGCGCCGCCACGCGCCCTTCCCGGACCATGTTCCGGCCACCAGCGCGCCCGCGAGCCTGCCAAGCTTGCGGGCTGTCGCCGCAACATATATCAAAGGCAGCAGCGCGGCCGTGTTCGCCGCTAGGCACAGTATGAGCCGCTTGTTGGCCTCCACGGGCGCGCCGAAGCGGGAGAAATCGGATTTCGCCACATATCCGCAGACCGCGTATCCTATGAAAAGCACGGTCCAGGCGAGCAGCATGGCGCCCGCGTAGACGCGCAGAAACAGCTTCTGGCGGCTGGGCGGGCGGGCCGTGCGGAACCGTTCGAGCCATCCGGAGTAGTTCGCCATCATCTTGCGGAATTTCGCCGGCTGGTTGCGTTCGCACCAGTCGCCGACCGGGTCGGACAGTTTCAGGAGAACCGGGTTCAAGACTGTCGTCGCGAGCGACGCGCCGACCACTATCTGGTACATCGGATCGTCCGCGCGTCCGGACATGGATATGTATATCATCGCCGCCATGTAGGCGAACTCCCCTATCTGCGCAAGCCCCATGCCGGTCTGCACGGAGTTCTTCACCGACTGCCCCGTCAGGAGCGACGCCACGGTCACGTTCAGGAACTTGCCGACGAGGACGAGAAGCGTCACCGAAAGTATCGCGAGCCAGTTGTCGGCGCAGACCGCGGGATTGACGAGCAGCCCGATCGCCACGAAGAACACCGCCGCGAACATCGTGCGCAGGGAATCGACCATCGCCTGGAGTTCGTCGCGCACGCTCGACGACGCGCATATCACGCCCGATACGAACGCCCCCAGCGCCACTCCGATTTCAAGGAGGTCCGCGATGTATGAAACCAGGAAGCAGAACCCGAGCGTAGCCAGCATGACAGTCTCGCGCCCGCTGCGGCGCAGTTTGTCGAGCGTGCGCGGCATCCTCGCCATTCCTATCACGATGACGCCGGCGAGGAACAGCGCGAGCCTGCCGAACGCCATGCCCGCGCCGGAAAGCCCGTCTCCGCCGCCGCCTGCAACGCCGGTGGCCGCCGCGAGCAGCCCCACGCAGATTATGTCCTCCATTATCGTAGTGCCGAAGATGTAGCGCGTGAACGGCCTGCCGCTCCAGTTCATCTCTTCGATCGTCTTGGAAAGAAGCGTAGTTGCGGAATCGCAGATCGCCACGCCCAGGAACAGCGCCTGCACGCGCCCCCATCCGAATATGCGCGTCCCGGCGAGATATCCGAACCAGACCATCAACCCCGCGTCTATGAACGCCGTCGGCACCGCCACATGCCCGACTCTGCGCATGGACGCGATGCTGAATTCCAGCCCAAGCGAAAACATCAGGAACACTATTCCGAGCTGTCCGATCGTCTGGACGGACTTTTCGTCCACAAGCAGCGGGCCGCCCCAGGTGTGGCCGCTCATCAGCACGCCGGCGGCGATGAACCCCAGGACTTTCGGCCAGCCCAGTTTCGAGAAGACCGCCGCGGTCGCGCCGGTCACGGCCATCATCACCGCCAGATCGCGGAAGAAAACCGCGGCATCGGTCACTTCGCGATCTCCGCGAGGAAGTCGTATCCGCGATTTCCGGTTATGCGCACGCGGACGGTTTCGCCGACGGCGGGCGAGCCGCCCGAAAATTCCGTCGCGCCGTCGACGTCCGGCGCCTGCGATTCGAGGCGGGCGATTCCCGGCGCCACGACCAGCGCATCCTTCACCGCGCCTTTCATGGCGCGCGCTTTCTTCTTCCAGGCGCGCGACTGCATCGCTTCGATCGCGGCGGCGCGCTCCTCCGCCGCTTTGCGCGGCGGACGGTTTTTCATGGCGGCGGCGGGCGTCCCCTCTTCGGGCGAAAACGCAAACACGCCGAGATAGTCGAAATCCATGCGTTCGAGATCTTCGAGCATCCGCGCGAAACGCTTTTCCGTTTCGCCGGGGAAGCCTGTCATCACAGTGGTGCGCAGCGTCACGCCGGGAACCGCCGCGCGCGCCCTTTCCGCGATTCCGAGCGTGGCTTCGACCGCCGCGCCGCGGTTCATCGCCTTCAGCACCTCCGGCACGGTGTGCTGGACCGGGACGTCGAGATATTTGAGCGCCCTCGGGGATTCCGCCATCCATTAAAGCAGCGGATCCGTCACTTCCGACGGGTACGCGTACAGCAGGCGCGTGCGGAAATCGCCTTCGATTCCGTCCAGCGCGCGCAGGAGATCGGTTATGCCGCGGCGGCCGCGATCGAGATCCCGGCCCCAAAGAAGCGGATCCTGCGCGATTATGTCCAGCTCTTTCACGCCGGTCGCGACGAGCGCGCGGGCCTCGCGCAGGATGTCCGCCATCCTGCGCGATCTGCAGTTGCCGCGTATGGAAGGAATCGCGCAGTATGCGCAGCGGTGGGCGCAGCCTTCCGCGATCTTCAGGTACGCGAACGCGCGCCCGGTGAAGCGCAGCGCCGGTTCGGGCGGATTGAACAGGCCGGACGGAAGCCCTTTGCCGAAACTGCATGGAACCGCGGCGCTCCGCCCGGCGGCGGAATGCGCCAGCGCGCCGCGCACGATTCCGGCGATGCCGGACACGGCGTCGATCCCGGCGAAAGCGTCCACTTCGGGGAAAAGCCCCCGGAGGTCTTCGCGGTATCTCTGCACGAAGCATCCCGCCGCCACGACTGCGCGTACGCGCCCGGCGCGCTTCAATTCGCACGCGCGGCCGATTTCGGCGACTGCCTCCTCGCAGGCGGAGCGGATGAATCCGCACGTGTTCACGATCACCGCGTCGCAGTCGTCGGGCGACGGCGCAAGCGTGAATCCGGCTTTGCGCAGCGTTCCCGCCATGACCTGCAGATCCACGGCGTTCTTGGCGCATCCAAGGCTTACAAGCCCCACTGAAATGTTTTTCGCGGTCTTCTTCATGCGGACGCGAGTTTACCACCCGCACCCCCGCCAGTGCAAGCAATCACGGGCGGTAGAGGCCGCGCCGCGCGATGTACTCGGCCACGGCGGGGGGGAGCATCCGCCCCGCGTCTCCGCCGCCGGCGATGGCTTCTCTTGCGGCGGTGGACGAAACTGCGCACGGCTCCCCGCGGAAGCGCACGACTCTTGCGCCTTCGGGGACGGGATTCCGCGCGCAGCCGGGGCGTTCAAGCACCAGAAAGACAACGAGGCTGAACAGTTCGTCCGCCTTGTGCCATCCGCCGAGCGCGGCGAGAGAATCTTCGCCCATGATGAAAAACAGCTCCGCGCCGGGATTCGCCGCCGCGATCGCGCGCACCGTGTCGATTGCGTAGGAAACGCCCGCCCTGCGCAGTTCGATGTCGCACGGCTCGAAGCGCCGGTCGCAGGCGCAGGCGAGACGCACCATTTCAAGCCTGTCCGCGGCGGAGGCGCGCGGGGCGGCGGACGTTTTGAACGGCGACACGTTCGCGGGGACGAACAGCACTTTTTCGAGAGCGGCGGCGTCGGCCGCCGCTCTCGCTATGCCTACATGCCCGGAATGCACGGGATCGAACGATCCGCCGAAAATCCCGAGACGTTTCATTGCGCGGGGAACCACACGGCTTTTGAAAGATCGGCGGAAAGCGATGCCGTCTCGCCTGCGCGCCATGTCGAATCGCCAGGTGCGCGCACCGTGGCGCGGAAGTCCGGATTCCGCAGGACGGCGTGGACGAGCGTTTCCGGGCCGAGCGGTTCCACGAGATCGACGGTCGCCGGGAGCGCGCCGGCGGGCGCGGCGTCCGGGCGGTGCAGCGCCAGATGCTCCGGGCGCAGGCCCGCGATGCGCGACGGATCGAACGTCCCCGGCGGAAACAGGTTCATCGGCGGCGTGCCTATGAATCCGGCCACGAAAACGTCCGCCGGGCGCGTGTAGACCTCGAGCGGCGGGGCGGCCTGGCGTATGCGGCCGGCGTCCATCACCACTATGCGGCTTCCCATCGTCATCGCCTCGGTCTGGTCGTGCGTGACGTATATCATCGTGGCCTTCAGCCTGTCGTGCAGGCGGATCAGCTCCGCGCGCATCTCCACGCGCATTTTCGCGTCGAGATTCGAAAGCGGCTCGTCGAAGAGGAACACCGCGGGATTGCGCACTATCGCCCGGCCGACGGCTACGCGCTGGCGCTGTCCGCCAGAAAGGGCTTTCGGGAGCCGCTTCAGGTATGGCGTCAGCCCCAGGGTCTCCGCCGTCGATGAAACGCGGCGCGCGATTTCCTCTTTCGGCACGCCGCGCAGTTTCAAGGCGAACGCCATGTTTTCCGCCACTGTCATGTGGGGGTACAAGGCGTAGTTCTGGAACACCATCGCGATGTCGCGCTTTTTCGGCGGCAGATCGGTCACATCCCGCCCGCCTATCGCAATGCGCCCGGACGTCACGGTTTCGAGCCCGGCTATCATGCGCAGGGTCGTGGATTTGCCGCAGCCGCTGGGGCCTACGAGGACCAGGAATTCCCCGTCCGGCACGTCAAGCGTGAAGTCCTCCACGGCTGGAGGCGCGTCGCGCGAATATTCCTTGCGGACATGGCGGAGCGTCACTTCAGCCATGCTTCAAGGTCCCCCCAGGAGAGTTTGAGGTAGATTTTCCCGGACGCGTCGGACCAGCTGAGCCCGTCGCTTTCCACGAGGAACCCTTCGATTCCGCCGTCGGGCGGCGTTGCGCCGGCGACAGCCGCCCAGCGCCTGTCGAACTCCTTCCGGAAGCCGGGGAGCGATTCGCTTTTCACGCAGTCCGAAATGAACAGGCGGCGGCCCGACGGCACGGAATAGTTCATCGCGAAAGTCGCGGACGATCCGCGCGACGCCCGCGCGGTACGCATCGTCACCAGCCCGGACAGGCCGAGCACCGGGCCGCGTATGCCGCCGGATCCGGCGGCGGATCCTTTCTCCGGCAGGCCGAAAGGCCAGCTCACCGCAGTGCGGACGCTGCATGAAAATCCCGCGAGAGGGCTTTCCGGCGGAGCTTCGACGGCGCCCGCAGCCGCTTCTGTTATGCGGGAAATCACATCCTGCGCGGACGGCGAGGCCGGAAGTCCCGCGGCGCGGACGTTTCCGGACAGAGGCTCGAGTATGGCGCGCGCGAGTTCGGTGCGCGCCGCCGCGAGCGCGGCGGCGTCCAGCCCGCATCCTTCCGACGGCCATTCTACGCGCCATTCCGCCACCGTCGCCAGCGGGCGGCCGCCCGCCGCGCGGGTCGTTTCCGACACGCTTCCCGACTGTATGCTTTTGACTTCGCCGTAGTTCTGGAACTCTTCGCGGTCGACCGCGAAGATCGATACCTGCGGAACCGGCTTGTGGAGATCGGCGGGGTCGCAGCCGCACGCCGCCGAAAGAGCGGCGGCCGCGGCTGCGGCTTTCAGCGTGGACGGTGTCCGCATGGATCCGGTCTCCGGTTTCAGCGTGCGGCGTTGCGCGCGGCGAGCGAAGCGCGCACGGCGGCGAGATCCGTGTCCGCGGGGGCGGCGCCGGATTTCACCGCAGCCTCCGCCACGGCGAACGACACCTCTTCGAACAGGCGCCGGTCGAAAGGCTTGGGGATTATGTATCCCGGGCCGAATTCGAGCTTTTCGCGCGGATAGAGCGCGGCGACCTCCGGGGTGGCGGGCTTGCGCGCCAGCGCGGCGAGCGCGTTCGCCGCCGCAACTTTCATTTCCTTGTTTATCGTGCGCGCGCGCACGTCGAGCGCGCCGCGGAAAAGATAGGGGAAGCCCAGGACGTTGTTTATCTGGTTGGGGTAGTCGCTGCGTCCCGTCACCATGATGTACGGTTTCCCGTCGAGCGCGGCGGCGACTTCTGCCGGCTGGATTTCCGGATCGGGGTTGGCCATCGCGAAAATCGCCGGGTAGTCCGCCATCGTCTTCACGTCGTCGCCGGAAAGCGCGTTCGCCACCGAAACGCCGATGAAGACGTGCGCGCCGCGCAGCGCGTCGCGCAGCGTCTTCGCATTCGTCTTCGCGGCGTGGCGGCGCTTGTGCGCGTTGAGATCCGTGCGGTCTTCGGAAATCACGCCTTTGGAGTCGCACATCACCAGGTCTTGCACGCCCGCGGCCTTGCACATGTCCGCGATGCGGATTCCGGCGGCGCCGGCGCCGTTCATCGCGACCTTCAGGGACGATATCGGGCGGCCTGTGATTTCGCAGTAGTTCATGACGCCTGAAAGCGCTATGACGGCGGTTCCCCACTGGTCGTCGTGGAATACCGGGATGTCGAGCGCGGCGTCGAGGCGGTCTTCGATTTCGAAGCACGCCGGCGACGCGATGTCTTCGAGGTTCACTCCGCCGTACTGCGGGGCGATCGCCATGACCGCGTCGATCACTCTTCCAGGATCGGTTTTCCCCGTGTCCGCGCCGCCCTGCCTGCAGTGCGCGAGCGGAACCGGCCAGGCGTCCACGCCGCCGAAACTCTTGAAAAGCACGGCCTTGCCTTCCATCACCGGAATCGACGCCGCCGCGCCGAGATCTCCCAGCCCGAGAATCGCCGTCCCGTCGCTGACCACGGCCACGAGGTTGCTCTTCGCCGTATAGTCGAAGACCGACGCCGGATTCGCGGCTATTTCCTTCACCGCGTGGGCGACTCCCGGCGTGTACGCGAGGCACAGGTCGTTCTGCGTGGCGAGCGGCTTCGGAAGCATGGTCGCGACTTTGCCGCCGAGGTGGAATTTCAAGACTTCTTCTTTCGGGAAAACCGACATTTCAAGCATACCTTCCGGATTGTCCGCGCGCGCCGCCCTGGCGGCGCGCGCGGTTTCCCGCCGTTACTGGAAACGCACCCCTCGTCCGTCGGTCGTGACGGCGAGCATCTCTATGAACACCCAGAGCCCCACCGCCAGAAGCGGCAGTATGAGCCAGCCGATAAACAAGGTTATCAGAAGCTGGGCTATGCCGCATCCGACGCGCCCGGCGTAGAAATTGTGGATGCCGAGCGCCCCGAAGAGCAGCGCGAGGATTATGTAGGCCACCCGGCTTTTCGGCGTGTACGGAATCTGCTGCACTCCGCCCGGCGCGTAGAACTGGGGCTGAGGCTGGGCGTATGCGGGCTGCTGCGTGAAAACCTGCTGCGGCTGCGGAGCGGCCGATGGCTTGACCGGGCCTCCGCAGCTTGGACAGTGCTTGGCGCCGGCGGGGACTTCGTTGTCGCAGTATTCGCATTTCATCTTTTTACCTCCATTCGGGTTTTGCGCGCTCGATTTTCGCGGGCGGCGGGTCGTCTTTCGATTGTGCGGCAGCATGGCGCTCCGCTGTGAGAAGCATGATTTTCAAAACGGCGAAAGCGGAAAGCCCCGCCGCCTGCAGAAGCACGAAGTACTTGACTTCCATCCATGTCAAAAAAGCCGCGCACAGCGTGAAGAGCAGATACAGGAAGTTCGCGATCCATCCGCCGGCCGACACCGGGGCGGACGAAGCGCTCTTGAAAGTCAGTCCTATGAAGAACGCGCCGAAAAGCAGTTCCGACAGGACTATCGCGCCCAGCGAAAATCCGAAATTCGCCGTGTGCGGCGCCTCGAAACATACGAATGCGGCTGCGAGGGTGAGCGCTGCGGCTATCGCCGTGACTGCGGCTGCCGCCAATCTGTTGAATGTCATTCCGTTTTTCCTCCGTCAGACGGTTTTCGCTCCGCAGCCGGGGCAGAATTTCGCGCCCGGCGGCAGGGCGGCGCCGCAGTTGATGCAGAATTTCGCGCCGGGCGCGCCCGTCGCGGCGGCGCCCGCCATCGCGGCGCCCGCGCCCGCCATCGCGGCCCCGATCGGCGCCGCAACGCCCGCGCCAAGGCCGATTCCGATTCCCGCGCCCATCACGGAACCCGCGGCGCCTTCGTTGCCGGCTGCGGTCTGGAGGGCGTCGAACGAGCGTTCCTGCGCGTACGAGTAGCCGATGATGTCCATTTCGGCCTTCTTTGCGAGGGCTTTGCGCAGCTGCGCCACCGACGGGTCGGATTCGTCGGCCGAAATCGAATTCACCATGAAAAGCCGAAGCGACACGCCGTAGTCGGCGAAATCCGCCGACAGCGTCTTTCCGAGCTCGTCCGAAATCTCGTTCAGCCGCGTTCCGATATTGAGAATGGAGGTTCCGTCTTCGGACATGACGGAGGCGATCGCGTCCTTCGCGCGCGTGATTATCGCCCCTTTGAAATGCGCGCCCAGCGTTTTTTCGGTGAAAGCGGGCAGACGGCCGAGGAGTCGCGCGAGGAATCGGCAGGAGTCCTCCACGGCGAAACCGTAGCTTCCGTAGGCGCGCACGGGAAGCGCAATGCGGTATTTGCAGTCTTCCACGAGAACCGGGTCCGGCGTTCCCCATTTGGCGTTCAGCGGAATCGATTTCTGCACGAACCACACTTCGGCCGCATACGCGGCGTTGGAGGCGCGCGAGGACGCGAGACGCGTAAGGAACGGAAGATTCTTTGTTTCCAGCGGATGGCGTCCCGGGCCGACAGGCCCGTAGAACTCGCCGTCCTTGACGAGAACCGCCTCCTGCGCTTCTTTCACCACAAGCTGCGACATGTGCCGCAGTTCGACATTTGGATAGCGCCAGGCGACCACGCCCGGCGCGCCGTCCCACTGTATTGTTTCTATTGCACCCATAGCACCCCCGAGGTCATGGCGCGAGTATATCAAATCCCCGCGTCTGTTGATGCGCGTTCTTCTTTAAAACTTAAAACGCAGATGGGGCGCATCTACATAATTCACCGTCTGGCTTTTTGATGAAAGGAAACAACTATTTGAGACAACTTTCCTTTGGTGCGCGCTCGTTGTTTTTTCCAGTTGTTCCGGTTGTTTCCAATCTCAAACCGCATCTGCGTAATTCGCCGTCTGGCTTTTTGATTATGGGAAACAACTGTTTGAAACAACATTCCTTTGGCGTACGGGTGTTGTTTTTTCCAGTTGTTCCGGTTGTTTCCAATCTCAAACCGCATGGGTGAAAAACGCAGATGCGCCTGCGGATTTTCGGCTTGACACATAGATGGGAGATTTTGCATACTGTCGGCGTTTCGCGGGGGTGTGTCTTCTCCGCAACGCCAGTGCATGACGATGCCATGACAGAAATAAAATCGCATGGAATAAAATCGCATGGAACGCAATTTAAGGCGCGCCGGACGGCGCGCAGGCGCGTCATTGGCATGTTACCCCCCCCCCCCC
>Ga0256407_10007910_pt1 | contig 15787 bp, 11 predicted proteins | sample RumenRJG_04DNA_FD_193489 | JGI IMG/M metagenome (GOLD analysis project Ga0256407, IMG submission 193489) | Bovine rumen microbial communities from Lethbridge, Alberta, Canada - RJG_04 | ecosystem: Host-associated > Mammals > Digestive system > Stomach > Rumen | place: Canada: Alberta...
CGGTCTCATCAGTACATGGCTGTACTCTCAGCAGCTTGGCATCGACTACGACCTCAACGAGAAGATTTACAAAGCTCTGCCCGACATCAAACTTGGCGACATCGTGAAGTTTGAGCAGGAAAATATGGCACACAAGACCTATCGCTACATTATCCTTGGCGATGAGAAGGAACTCGATATGAAGGCCATCGAGGCTTATGGTCCTGTAAAACGCCTCACAACAGAGGAAATCTTCGGATACTGATGATCACTCAATGGTGAATGTCCCGTTGTCATCGAGATTGACACGAGCCGACAGCGTGGGCATATCGTCGTAGGTAAGCACAAGTCCCGTGACGAACTTCACTCCTGGAGTGAACTTCACCACGGGGCTTTTCCCATCTATGTCATATGTAAGCTGCTCACCAATCCACAGCGCGTCATCATCGAAGCCGCCCATGTCGCTAACGGTGTTCGTCATCGTATCAGTAGCCACATGGTTCGTGTAGAGCACTATCTGTTCGCCGCTGGTAGAGTAGGCGAGATGCTTTATTAGTTCCTGCTGCATGTCGTAGGGGGCTATTGATGCGACAATTGTTGCATAACCCTTGTCATAGAAAATCATTTTGTAGAGACGGTCTGTCTGAACACCTGTGCCCTCAGCATCGCCGCCAACTAACCATAGCACACCATCCTCGGCATCGTAGCGAGCCTGTGGCATACGTCCGTGACGGATATTGGGGAACATCGTCTTTACACCATTTCGGCAAACTATTATTCCGTAGCCCTCTGCTGATACATCGTTGCCGCAGGTCATGAGACTCAGCACGCGAATGCCATTCTCAGCATCATTCAGCGTTGTCTCGCAAAGCGTAGAATCTACATCGCCCTGCATGAGCACTTTAACTGCCTCAGGGGCTTCTCCTGCCACATCCGTGCTGTCTATCGTTCCACACACGGCTTTCTCTGTCACTTTGTTCTCTGAACATGAAGTAATTGTCATGCTGCAAATCATCAGGATGGCGGCATACATCCATTGTCTCATATTCTACTGTGTTTTTGTTTGTCAAGAATTAGAGAATTAAAGAATTGCCTTTTGTTTGATACATTTCACTTGTAAAAATCTCTAATTCTCAAATTCTTGATAAAAATTGATAACTTTTGTGGAGCTGGAGGGAGTCGAACCCTCGTCCGCACAAGGAAACCATACGCTTTCTACACGCTTATCTTGGACTTCATTTTCGTGCTGTGACAAGACCCAAGCCACCAATCGCAGCCTTATCCTCTAAATTTTCATCGCGGCATCGAGGCCTGTCGTGACTATTTCCGATTTATTCTGCGCCGCTTGATCTTCGGATTCGGAACCACATCCTTGGAGCGACGTCTCGTTCACCTACCTTGTAAGCGAATTAAGCTCATAATCTACTGTGCTTCGATTAAGCAGCGAGAGCATACTCATTGTTGCCAATTAATTTTCCTACAGAAGAGATTTAGGAGCCTCCCATAGCCCAGCTCCGCGTGCTTACGTACCATCTCGGCTTGCCGTCAAATCCAGTCAACCCCAGTGTTACGTGTCGTTTCGTGGTGCAAAGATACGCTATTTCATATAATCTGCCAAATAATTCAATTAAAAATAAGCGTTTTTACAAGAATGGCTCGATAGATACTAATCTTTTTAAAAGAAAATGCTTACCTTTGCAATAATTTCCGAGAAAATCGGTTATATAATTACATTGATGTAAAGAAAACATGTTTTTTTGATGAAAAGATATATCCTTTCGTTGTTTTTGCTTTTGTGCTGTGCCACAATAGCATTCTCTCAGTCATCGATGACCGATGACCAGATTATTAGGTTTGTTGTGAAAGAACAGAAAGCTGGTTCTACACAACAGGAAATAGCCATCAAGCTTGTGCAGAAGGGCGTTACCACTGAACAGATTAAACGTGTGCAGAAGAAGGTGGAACGTCTGAAGAAAGAGCAGGGCCTCGGCACCGTGAAGAGCAAGACCTTGCCCATGGACGACGAGGTCGAAGGACGCATGCGCAAGAACAATGGTGCTGAGAAGAAGAGTACTACAGAGCGTCTGAAGGGCGAGAGGCTGAGTAAGGACAAGTCAAAGAGACCCAGCAGCGCTGACAAGGTGCTTCTTGAAGAAGATGAGGCTAAGGATATTAAGGACGAGCTTGATGAATTTATGCCCGACTCTCTTGACGTGTATGACCGCATGGTTATAAAGAAATACCTGAAGGCAAAGGAAGAAAAGGAGAAGAAGGATAAAAAGAAGATATTCGGTCATGACCTCTTTAACAACGAATATCTTACCTTTGAGCCAGAGGTCAACATTGCAACTCCCGACAATTATATCATTGGTGCTGGCGATGCTGTGAACATTGATATCTATGGTGCCTCGCAGAAAACCATAGAGACGACGGTGTCTCCTGACGGATATGTTGTTGTCGAGGACTACGGTCCAATACAGTTGGGCGGTCTCACCGTTGAGCAGGCCAATGCTCGCTTGCGCTCTCAGTTAGGCCCTCGTTACAGCAGTTCTCAGATTCTGCTTACTGTAGGCCAGACACGTTCCATCACCGTCAATGTCATGGGTGAGGTTAAGATGCCTGGCTCTTACACTTTGTCTGCCTTCGCATCCGTGTTCCATGCCCTTTACATGGCAGGTGGTCCTAACGAGATTGGTACGCTGCGTGACATAAAAGTCTATCGCAACAACCGCCTCGTCACCACAGTCGATGTTTATGATTATATCCTCAACGGCAAGCTGAAGGGCAATGTGCGCCTGTCTGACAATGATGTTATTACTGTTGGAACCTATGATTGCCTTGTCTGCGTGAATGGTAAGGTGAAACGTCCTATGTACTACGAGATGAAACGTTCTGAGAGCATGGGTACTCTGATGACCTATAGTGGCGGCTTTACTGGCGATGCATACAGGAAATCGGTGCGCGTAATACGTAAGGAGGGTACTCACATGTCGGTATATAACGTTGGTGAGTTCGATATGGGCTCGTTCCATATGGCTGATGGTGACTCTGTTACTGTTGACTCTATACTGCCACGCTATTCTAATATGGTCGAGGTTAAGGGTGCCGTTTTCCGTCCTGGCATGTATCAGCTGGGTGGACAGGTGAGCAGTGTGAAGACGCTGCTCGAACAGTGTGACGGTGTTACTGAGGATGCCTTCACAGCCCATGCCGTGATGCACCGTCTGCGTGAAGACCGCACACTTGAGGTTATATCCGTCGATGTTGACGGCATAATGAATGGCAGTGCTGCTGACATAGCTCTTAAGAACGAGGATGTACTCTTCATTCCTACTAAGAAGGAGGTACAGGAGGAACAAACTATCACCATCCATGGTGAGGTGCAGTATCCTGGAGTATATAAGTATGCTGCCAACGAGACTCTCGAAGACTTTGTGCTGCAGGCAGGCGGTCTGAAGGAGACGGCTGCTATGGTTAACGTCTTCGTGTCGCGCCGTGTTGTCAATCCTATGGCTACTACCACTGATAGCATCATTGGTGAGTCGTTTAACTTCTCACTGAAAGACGGATTTGTCATTGAGGGTGAGGCTGGCTTCCACCTGATGCCTTTCGATGAGGTGTTCGTGCGCAAGAGCCCAGGCTATAATGCTCAGCAGAACGTGACCATTGAGGGCGCTGTGCTCTTTGGTGGTGATTATAGCCTCACTAAGCAGAACGAGCGCCTTAGTGACTTGGTACGCAAGGCTGGCGGTGTGACAAATATTGCCTATGTGGAGGGTGCTCGCTTGGAGCGTAAGCTTAACGAGTCAGAGCGCATGCGCTATGAGGAGTCAATCAAGATGCAGCGCCAGCAGAACGAGGCTGCCATGATGGAGCAGGCCCTGAAGAGCGGACGCTCAATAGGTGAGATTCAGTCGGCTATGCAGAGCTCTCAGGAGCGTCTGCAGATTCCCGAGACCTATCCTGTAGGAATAGAACTTGAGAAGGCGTTGGCAAAGCCTGGCAGCGACTACGACCTTGTGCTGCGCGAAGGCGACCGCCTCATCGTGCCTACGTTCACCAGCACGGTGAAGATCAATGGTGAGGTTATGTATCCTAACACTGTGAGCTATCTGCCAGGCAAATCAGTGAAGTACTATATCAACCAGGCAGGCGGCTATAGTTCAAAGGCAAAGAAGAACAAGACGTACATTATCTATATGAACGGTGACGTGGCAAAGGTAAAGTGCCGTACAAAGGTGCGTCCTGGTTGTGAGATTGTGGTACCACAGAAGGCTATCAGCCGCATGACAACTGCTGAGACCATGGCTTTGGGAACAGGTGTTGCCTCTATAGCAACGATGATTGCTACAATTGCTAATCTGATGAAGTAAACCCAGAAAGATGATATGGAAGAAGAGAAAGTAATAAAGGACGAAGGGCAAAAGAAGGGTGGCAGGATTGATATAAGCCAGATAATAAGTAAGGGATGGGAAAATAAAAAACTGTTCCTGAAAGTATGGATTATCACTTTTGTGCTGTCGTGTGTATGGATTTTGCCTAAACCGAGATATTATACCACTGAAGTGTCGCTGGCTCCTGAGTCTAATGATATGAAGGCCGGTGGAAGCCTTGCCTCTTTGGCATCGAACTTTGGCGTCAGTTTGGGAAACTCTTCGTCTGACGCTATCTATCCCCAGCTTTATCCAGACCTATTCAAATCGACGGAATTTCTTGTTGAACTATTAGACGTCCATGTTACTACAATAGATGGTAATGTGGATACAGACTACTATACATACCTTAAAAATGAACAGAAACAGAATCTGCTGCTCTATCCCGTAAACCAACTGAAGAATTGGATTAAGTCTATGGTCGGTGATGAAGAACCGAGCATTCCCGGTAAAGACGGTAGACGCTTCGATCCGTTTAGACTAAGTAAGCGTGATACCGAAATACTTGGAACAGTAGGTGGTAACATCAAGTGCACATATAGTAAGACAACGGATGTGATAACTATCAATGTTACTGACCAGGATCCTTTAGTAAGTGCAGCAATGGCTGACAGCGTTATGGCTCATCTGCAAGTGTTTATTACAGACTATCGCACAAAAAAATCACGCATAGACTATGAACACTATAAGAATCTGACTGATAATGCGCGTATGGCTTATGAACAATCGCGCCGTGAGTTCGCAGAATATGCAGACTCTCACCAAGATGTGTTCATGCAGAGCGTAAAGACAAAGATGGAGAGCTTAGAGAATGAAATGCAGTTGAAGTTCAATGTCTATACGGCGCTCAACACACGATTAGAAGCAGCTCAGGCAAAAGTGCAAGAAAATACGCCCGTATTCACCACACTGAAGAATGCAACGGTGCCTGTGAAACCTGCAGGACCTAAACGCATGATTTTTGTGGCAGCCATGTTGTTTCTGTCAACGATAGGTACTTTCATGTTTTTGTTTCGTAAGGAACTGAAAGAGTGGTTTTGAATTTCTGGGTGTAACGAGTTCTCATAAGTCAGACAAATAGCCTGTGAACATATTCTATCTTATATTCATTGCACTAACGGCTTACTTCTCTTTTCAATATGATTATATTGAGGAGTATGATGCACATAAGCAGCACAGGTTGTGGTTGATGTGTTTTTATCTGATTTGTCTGGCTGGATTCAGTTACGGATTGGGCGCCGACAAGTTCACCTACATGGAGGAATTTGAATATTATCCGGACAGTCTGTCTGAACTGGGAGACTACATCCAATTCAACATCATGTTTAAGGGTGAGATGCCACTTTGGACAGTTGTTAATGCTGTCTGTAAAGTCGTCTTCAATTCGTTTTATGCGGTACAGCTGTTAGAAAGTGCGGCAATCAACATTTCTGTCTGTTACATGGTGAGCCGCTACACGCATAGGTGTTTTCTCTTTCTGCTCATCTATTTCTTTACGCTACAATACTTTGTGTTTAATACCGAGGTCATGCGCGAAGGCTTTGCTCTTTCGTTTATTCTCTATGGTATCGACGGCTATCTGAGTGGGAAGAAATGGCTGTATTTTGTAATGCTTCCCATAGCCCTGATGTTCCATGTCTCTGCAGCTATCTCCTTGTTGATTCTTTTTTCCCGGTTTTCTATTTCATGGAAGACGTTGGCTTATGCCTTCATCTTGGCTTTCTCGCTGTGGCTTTTCGGTGATCTCCTGCTTCAGAAAGTTGTTGCAGTCGCTCTTGGAGGAATGGGTGCATTTGTCATGAAGGTGATGCTATACTCTTTTCAGGCAACCAACCTTTTCGGCTTTTTCCGCTTTGCCTTGACCTATCTGGTCTTTCCCTTTATCATCATGTACACGGTACTTCTGATGGAACCATCTGAAGAACTGAGAATGAAAAAGGAGCGGATTATGGCATTCATGGTACTTCTTGGTATTATTGCCAGCTCTATGGTCGGATTCATTCGTTTCTATAACTATGTACAGATTTTCTATCTTATAGCATTAGCCGATTTTGTATATACCTTGTTCCGCATAAAGGAACATTTGATTATCCGGCTCGGGACACTTGCAGGAACAGTATTGTTTATAGCTCTTATATACCTGAACTATTACAATTCAACAAACACATATTTCTATCACTTCTTCTACCCTTATACCTGTATTCTCAACGAGGATAAAAGCGTGTATTTCAGAGAAATAGCTCATAATGAGGCCCTGAAGTTGGATGTGAAAGATGATAATGTGCGTGATATTGATTAGCTATAGTGAATATAGTGAAAATGTATGAAATGGAAGAAAGAAAGGGTAATTTACGTTCCAGTATTCTCTTGAAGAATGTCTTGGCTTCATTTTTCGTTAAGGGGTGGGCTGCAGTAGTGGCGTTGCTCTTGGTACCCCTTACATTGAATTGTCTCGGTGTCTATCAAAATGGTGTCTGGCTGTTAGTAAGCAGTTTGTTGATGTGGATTGACCAGATGGACATTGGTCTGGGCAACGGTCTTCGTAATCGGTTGGCCGTTCATTTGGCTCGTGGCGAAACGAGCGATGCACAAAAGGTTGTCAGCTCCACTGTTGCCATGCTTTTGTGTATTGTTCTTCCTGTCTTATTTGTTCTTTTACTTTTGGTTTGGAAGACTGATATCTATGCCTTGCTGAATGTCTCAGCCACGCAGGTTCCCGAACTTCGCCTCGCTTTGATGAGTGCCGTGACACTTGTTTGCATGACTTTTGTCTTGAAATTCATAGGCAATGTCTATATGGGTGTGCAGATGCCCGCAGTCAGCAACCTGTTGATGGCTCTGGGGCAGACCGTTGCTTTGATTGCCACATGGCTGCTTTATGTTTCAGGCAAAGCATCCTTCCTTTATGTCGTTGTTGCCAACACAATGGCTCCTCTTTTGGTGTATATGCTTGCCTATCCCTACACTTTCTACTTCCGTTACCCAATGCTGCGCCCGGCTTTAAGATGTGTTGATCTCTCTTCTGTGTTGGAGACGGGAAGTCTGGGCGTGAAATTCTTTTGGCTCCAGATTGCCGGTGTTATACAGTTCATGACAGCTAATCTTCTCATTTCCAATTTCTTTACGCCGGAGATGGTTACTCCTTATCAGATAGCCTATCGCTACATAAGTCTTGTGCTTGTGGCATTCTCTGTAGTGTGCATGCCTTTCTGGAATGCCACGACCGATGCCTATGAAAGAGGCGATATCGACTGGATTCGCAAGGCCAATCACCGTATGAGTGTCTTTACGATGATTGTTGCTGTAGGTCTTCTGCTAATGACACTGGTCTCCCCATGGGTCTATGATGTGTGGATAGGTGATTCCTGTGAGGTTCCGTTGTCCATGACAACTATGATGGCAGTTTATGTTTTTCTGTTAGTGGTAAGTCTTCGCTATTCCTATTTCCTTAATGGTATTGGGGCCTTGCGCATGCAGCTTAACATGACGGTCATGGCTATTGTGTTCATTCCCTTGGCATGGGCGGTGAGCAGCTATACTCACGATATCGTGTGGTTCATGGCAGTCATGTGTTTCTGCAATGTGCCAGGCATTGTGGTCAATGCCATTCAGTTCAACAAGATTCTTTCTGGGAAAGCAAACGGAATGTGGCGTATTTGAATATGAGGACGATATGCTTTTGGTATCATGAGTAAAGCTGCGATAAATTTGCATATTCCAGAACAATTCATTAATTTTGCAAGCAAAGAACCATTTTCATTCAACTTATGAAGTACCCGATTGGCATACAGAATTTTGGTGAGATTCGCGAGGGTGGCTATGTCTATGTTGACAAGACACCTCAGATGTGGAAAATGATTTCAGAAGGGAAATACTATTTTCTCTCTCGTCCTCGTCGTTTTGGCAAGTCGTTGATGGTCAGTACGCTGGAAGCCTTTTTTAGCGGCAAGCGCGAATGGTTCAAGGGGCTATATGCTGACACCGTGGAATGGGACTGGCAACAATATCCCATTCTACACATAGACCTGAATGTTCAAAAATATGAGGCCAAAGAAGATCTTTATAAGGTTTTGAACCGCCATTTGGAGCAATGGGAGCAGGCATACGATAGTCCATACGGTGAACGTGATGTGGAGGAACGATTCCTGCAGGTAGTTCGCTTAGCATACGAGAAGACAGGTCGGCAGGTAGTCATCCTGATCGATGAATACGATAAGCCGCTTCTGCAAGCCATCGGCAACGAACCACTGCAGTCTGCTTATCGTAGTGTGCTAAAGCCTTTCTATGGGGTGTTGAAATCGTGCGACCGCTACATCAAGTTCGCATTCCTGACAGGAGTCACTAAGTTTGGCAAGGTCAGCGTGTTCAGCGATTTGAATAACCTCATCGATTTGTCCATGGATTATCGCTTTGCTACCATTTGTGGCATATCTGAAGATGAACTCCATAAAAATTTCGACGAAAGTGTGGTAGCATTGGCTCAGGCTAACAAACTTAGTACAGAGGCTTGCTACGAGCGTCTGCGTAAGGACTTTGATGGCTATCATTTCGATGTTGATGCACCAGGTATGTATAATCCATTCAGTGTTTTAAACACGTTGTCGAGTTGTCGTTTCCGCGACTACTGGTTTGAAACCGGCACACCCACATTCTTGGTATATCAACTACAAAAGACCAGCTATCCACTGGAGATGATGACCCGTGAAGAACTCTTTGAGGACACGCTCAACAGCATTGATGTCATGGACGAGAATCCGCTGCCGCTGCTATATCAGAGCGGCTATCTGACCATCAAGGACTACGACCCGATGTTCAAGACCTACACGTTGGGATTCCCCAACCGCGAGGTAGAGGAAGGCTTCGTGAAGTTCCTCGTTCCTTTCTATAGTCCTAACAAGCAGGAAAAACCGCAGATGTTTATCAGCCGCTTTGTCAAGGATGTAACGTCGGGCAATGCAGAGGGATTCATGCAGCGTGTGGAACGCTTCTTTGACGGTGGCGACTATCAGCTTGCGGGCAAAGCAGAACTGTATTTCCAGAACACACTATGGGTGTTGTTCAAACTGCTGGGCTTGTATGTCGATGTGGAGAGGCACACAACAGACGGGCGGATGGACATCTTGGTGCGTACTCCTGACTATGTTTATATCTTGGAACTGAAGATTGATCAAAGTGCCGATATTGCTCTTCAGCAAATAGAAGAGAAACAATACGCCAAGCCATTTGAAGATGGGAGACATACCATTTATAAAATAGGTGTGAATTTCTCTTCACAGACACGGCGTATCGTTGAATGGAAGATTGGCTGAATCACGACTGCTGATTTTGATTTTTGGCTACGAACAAACAAAAGAGATGGAAACTGCTACTAAAAATTTTCAGATGAAGATGCTGGGGGTGGTCACGATTTACAACCCTGACCCAGTAGAGGCTGCTGCCAATATCAAGCGGTATGTCTATGATTTGGATGAACTCATTATCTGGGACAACTCGTCACTGGAGAAAAATCTTAGGTCGCTGATACTCCATGAATTGAATGATGTTAAGGATAAAATTACATGGAAAGGCGACGGCGAGAACCGATGTATTGCACAGGCAATCAACTTTGCTTGGCATTATGCTAAAGAACATGGCTTGGACTTCCTGCTTCTTATGGATCAAGACAGTCAGTGGGCTGATTTCGTTGCTTACAGGCAGGAGATAGAGACTCATTATAGTGCTGGTGAGATATGGGTCTATACTCCCTATGTGGTGGGCTTCGACTTTTGGTCTATTGAAAATACTGTGCAAAAGCGTCGTCTGTTCATCAATTCGGGTACTGTCATACCAATGTCTATCCTTGATGACATAGGTGGTGCTGATGAAGATTTCCCGCTGGATGCGCTTGACACCGACCTTTCCTATCGCGTCATAAAGGCTGGTCATCAGATAGCCTGTCTCACGGATTGCAAGCTTCATCACACCATAGGCCACCCTGTGAGGAAAGGTCCCTTGCACATCTTCACCAATGATTACGGACGTTTTCGCACTTACAGCATCACGCGAAGTCATATTATATGTTATCGCAAACATCGTGACATCATGACAGCTTACGAGTGTCGTAAGTTTTTCAAGGAAATATTCTGGTGGAAATTCGTCAGGCTTGTTCTCGCAGAAGAAGACAAAATAGGGCGATTCAAAATGTTTTTTAGGGGAATACGGGATGGCGTGAGTTATGAAATCAAGAAATAGTTCGAAGCAGCATGAATATAGCGGTGTCAATACTTATCGTCAATTATAACACATCACAGCTGTTGCTTGATTGCATCAGCTCCGTCTGTCGTGAAGTAAAAGGCATAACTTATGAAATCATCGTGGCAGACAATTGTTCGAATGAAGAACAAAAGGCTTTGCTCCGTGGCGATGACAGATTTCGTTTAATCGAACTTGTCGAGAATCTGGGCTTTGGCAGAGCCAACAACGAAGCGGCCAAATGTGCTAAAGGCGAATGTCTGTTTTTGCTCAATCCTGACACCATACTTCTTAACGATGCCGTCACTATTCTTTACCAATACTTGAAGAAGCATCCCCAGACAGGCATCTGTGGTGGTAATCTTTACGATGGCAACATGATGCCCACCCATTCTTTTCATCGTCTGTTTCCTTCATTCCTGTCTGAATTCGACTTTGCCACAGGGCAGATATACCGCAGGTTGCGATACGGCAGGAACAGTCAGTTCAATCATACTTCTCGTCCCTTGTCAGTAGCCATGATCACTGGTGCTGATATCATGATCAGCCGACAGTTATGGAATGATATAGGAGGCTTTCCTGACGATTATTTCATGTATTGCGAAGATGCTGACCTGTGTTTGAGTTGCCAACAGCACGGTCGCGAAGTCGTGAGTGTACCAGATGCTCGCATCCAACATTTTGAAGGTAGAAGCTTTGTGGAGTCGGAAAGTCACTGTCGTCGTGTTTTAGACGGGCGCTTCACGTTCTTTCGTAAACATCATGGCATGTTCTATAACAGTCTCACGGACTGCATGAACATACTAAGTCTCTGTTTTGCAGTGATTGTGAGTAAGTGCTGCGGCAGAAAGACTGCTGCTAATTACAGTCAAAGATTGCGATTATATATACGCATTGTTTTAGAAAAATAATTGTGATATGAAGAAAACCATTCTGCACGTTTCAAAGTATTATTATCCGTATTTAGGTGGTATTGAAACTTTGGCAAGGTCGTTAGCCGAGGGTATGGTCAACTACCACAATGTTGTGGTGTGTTTTGCCACCGACGGCAAAGATCAGGTAGATGAGATCAATGGTGTCACCGTCTATCGTGTAAAGGTGCAATTCTCTTTGCTGAGTCAGGATGTGGCCTTCGGCTATTATGAGAAACTGAAACACCTGATGGCAGAATTTGAGCCGGAATATGTCCACGTGCATTGCCCTAATCCTTTTGTATATCCATTGGTGGCCAAGATCATGAGGGCAGAGACTAAACTTGTGTTGCATTGGCATTCTGACATTCTTTCAAAGGGCATTTTCTATCAGCTTGTCAAGCCTTTTGAAAGTCATATTTTGAGAAAGGCAACCAGAATCATTGCTACGAGCCCGAATTATATCCATCCGTCAAGCCCAATCTGCGCATACAAGGAAAAAATATCCGTTGTGCAAAACGGTATGGTTCCCTCAGACTTTGACTTGAAGGAAGGCGAAGAACAAAAGATTGCAAAAATCAAGGCGAAATATGACAACAAGCCGCTGGTGCTGTTTGTCGGTCGTCATATTCATTATAAAGGTATAGACTGGCTCATAGATATAGCACAGATGGTGAAAGGCGATTGTAAGTTCATCATTGCAGGGCAGGGACCATTGACTGAGAAACTTAAAAGCAAGAACATCTCTTCGAAAGTGGAGTTTACGGGAAAGCTTCCTGCTGATGAGCTGCGTTGCTATGTCCATGCAGCCGATATCTTTGCTTTTACCTCCAATACCAAGGCCGAAGCTTTTGGCATTGCTTTGGCTGAGGCGATGTACTGTGGCTGTGTTCCCGTGGTGTTCCATTTGGAAGGCTCAGGTGTCAACTGGGTCAGTATCAAGGACGAAACAGGACTGGAGGTTCCCTTAGGCAATCTGCAGGCATACGCTGAGGCCATCGACCGTCTGCTCTCCGAAGGTGAGTTGCGTGCAAAGTTGTCCGTTGCTGCCCGTCAGCGAGCATCCAGCCTCTTCACCGAGTCGAAAGCTGTTGAGCTGATGGAAAGTGTCTATCAAGAACTATAACCTGAAGCAGCATGAGTACTATCTATGTGAACGGACGGTTTCTCATTCGTCCGATGTCTGGCGTTGAGCGCTACGCTTATAGGGTGTGCAAAGCAATGGTGTCACTTGGACATAAAATCACCCTTGTGTGTCCCAAGGCTCCGATTCACTCATGCTATGATGTGAGTGATTTCAGTATCGTTTATTTTGGCTATGGCAGTTCCCATATCTGGGAGCAGTTTGTGTTGCCTTTTTTCTTTTTCAGGAAGAAAGATTATTTGCTGCTGAATTTCACGGGCTTAGGCCCTGTAGCTGTATGCAGTAAGGTGATGACCATTCACGACCTTTCGTTTCTAGAGAATCCGCGCTGGTTTTCCAAGGCTTATTATTGGTGGTATAAGCTGATGACCCCTTTGGCAGTCAGGACTTCCAAGCATGTGCTGACTGTCAGTCGCTTTTCCAAGAGCGAAATTCTCCGTTTCTATTCTTTTGTTAAGTCGGATGATGTCACAGTAGCCTATGGTGCTGCCGACGAGGCTTTCAAGCCAGACCCCTCCATACGGCCATCTGCCGAACCCTTTGCACTGGCTGTTTCTTCGCTTGATCCAAGGAAGAACTTCTCTTCCCTCATTAGTGCTTTTCAAGGTGCCAATGGTTGTCAGTTGTACATTGTAGGGACATATAATAGGGTGTTCACAGCAGGCGATGTCTGTTCCCAGCAATTACCCTCAGTAAAGTTCTTGGGCAGAGTGACCGACGACGAGTTGATAAGACTCTATAACCAAGCCTCTTGTTTTGTCTTCCCGTCGGTCTATGAAGGGTTTGGCCTGCCTCCCATTGAAGCCATGCATTGTGGCTGTCCTGTCTTGGCATCTGACATACCTGTGTTAAGGGAAGTGTGTGGTGATGCGGCTGTCTATTTCAATCCCTATGACATTGGGAGTATTCGCAATGCCATCAATCAGTTCTTTGCGAAACATACTGAACGCAGAACTGCAATGCAAGCCAAAGGGTTCGAAAATGTGAAACGCTTCAGCTGGGAACTTACAGCGAATGTAATTGTAGGCATTTGCAATACCCTTGCTGATAAGAAGGTCTGAGTTTATTTAGTATGAAGCCTCAGTAAAGGAAACTGCGTTTCGATTTTGATAAGAACTCTTCTGGCGGCAGGTTCTCATGCACATAGATATTGTCGCGTTTTATTAATTGGTAGAACGACTTGGCTGTGCCGTTGAATGTTGATACAAAGGGGCTGTGCTTCATTTGCAGATAGAGAACCTGGGCTCTTACTTGCTCTACCCGTCGGGTGACGGCTGAGTCGTCTCTGCACATTTTCAGTGCATTGTCAAGCAGCTTGCGTCCTTCTTTCATGAACGCTTCTGTATAAATCGGATTGAAGCAGTCGGTGTCGAATTTCATGTGCGTGTCTGCTTTTACGATATTGCAGCACAACTTGTAGTATTTCAGCACGTCAGGTGCCGCCGGACCGTAGTAGTCGCCTATAAATTGCCTGATAAGTCTTTCGGTGTCTTGGTAGGGATTCCAGAGAAGCTTTGCCAATATCCATTGCTTCATCTCTGCAAACTCACCACCATTCGACTGATATTGGCCTAACTCTAACACACCGATGGCATGATGCTGCTTGAAGGTCTGCAGGTTTTTTGCCATCACATGATAGTTGGGAAAAGGGGCTGTGAATTGTGCAAAGCCTGTTACGTAATCAAATATGTAGAGATTTTGGGTGAGTGCTGACCATGACCTCAAATCTGTCATGAAGGGAGCATTCTCTTTCGTTCCTTCAATGGGATGCAAAAAGCAGCATTCTATGTCGCAAAGCCTGACAATGACGTTATGACGGGGACGGATACCGCGTGGAGCCTTTCGGGTGTATTGGTAAGCAAAAGTGAAAATGTGGGTATTCGGAACCTCTGCTTCAACAGCTTCAGCCACCTGGTTCACAGCCCAAAGCAGTAGGCCCGATTGTGACCCGAATTTTTGGGCAAGAGCCTGGCATCGCCGGCATTCACAGAATTTCTGATTGTCGTTTTGGGACAGACCATAGGCAGCGAAGTCTGGATTCTCCTTGACAATCTGAGTCATGCGTTCTTTGAGTACCTGAACGACTTTTGGACTTGAAAGGCAAAGTTGACCGTCACTGACTCGCTTGCCATTGCGCAGGCTGAAGTATTCAGGATGCTTTGCAAAATACTGCTTTGGCGGCACCAGCACTTCAAAGGTGTGGCCTCCCCAGAAAGCCTCTATTTTTCCATAGCCATCTTTGGTCACCCATTCGCCATAACGCATGTTCAGCCTGTTATGGATGTTAAGAGGTACGTTGTGATGCATTTGGTAGTACATGACATGCCTGTGGCGAAAGACCGGGCTCTCATGGTGGTTCAGCTTGGGAAACCTGAATTGTCTAAAACGGGGAACCTTGGTGAAGTCAGTACTATACCAGCGTACACCCATCACTTGTTCTAAAAAAGCATATACACCGTAGGCAGTACCCATATTGCGGCCACCAAAGATAATCAGGTCGTTCCCGACAGTTCTATAGGTGAACGATTCAGAGGTGTCGGCAGGACTGGTGCAGCCTGTCAGAGAGGCCACTCGCGGGCTGAATCCTACATAGATGTGCCTGCCAGTGGTGTGGGCATCTTCAGACACTGCCATCTTCACGCCTCCCATTTGGTGAATGTAGGTGCATAGTTCTTTGGCAGCATGCCGTTCTGTTTCAGAGGCTTCTTTTGATAAGACAATCGTGTAGTCGGTATGTCCGTTCTTGAACAACCAGTTCGTTGCATTCATGAACTGGGGTAAGAGTATTGCCGAGAGCAAGAGAAATATTTTTTCCATAATACAAAGTATGTTGATATAACGTATTTGCCTGCCAAATTATTATGTTCTTTAACCTCTATGAATTATATAGGCTAATTTTTGTCGAAATGACAAAGGAAAACGCTTCTTTTTTTGTGACTCTATGAATTATTCAGGTTAAATGGCACGCAAAGCTTAATAATAAATGTATTTGAATAAATGCTAAAAAAAAGCTGAAGAAAAAGCAATAATAGACGTTTTTTTCTGTTATAAAAGTAAAAGATAATGCATGACAGAACATATACTCGTAA
>Ga0256407_10007912_pt1 | contig 15785 bp, 12 predicted proteins | sample RumenRJG_04DNA_FD_193489 | JGI IMG/M metagenome (GOLD analysis project Ga0256407, IMG submission 193489) | Bovine rumen microbial communities from Lethbridge, Alberta, Canada - RJG_04 | ecosystem: Host-associated > Mammals > Digestive system > Stomach > Rumen | place: Canada: Alberta...
TAATTGGGAAGAATTTTCTTGACGCGAATCTTTAGCTCCATCGGGTTGAATGGCTTAACAATATAGTCAACAGCTCCGATTTCCAACAAACGGATACGCTCACTGGTTGAGTCTTCGCTCGACAACATGATTACTGGAATGTGGCGGAAAAGTTCGTTCTGCTTAATCCACTCAAGAAAATCATCGCCACGCATGCCAGGCATACGAATGTCTGAGATGATGAGATCCGGCGTGTTGCCGGCCTGCAACCATTTTACACCCTGCAAACCGTCGGGTAACCATTGTACGTCATAGTCACTCATCAAGTAGATAGAGAGCACCTTTGCGATGGTCTCTTTGTCGTCAAGTATTAGTATCTTCTTTTTCATATATGAAATAAATCTATAGTCTTCAGAAAGTTGTTCTAACGTGCAAAGGTAAAAAAATATTTTTAATTGTAGTCAAATAATGATAAAAAAATACCTAAAAAGGGTAAAAAAGTTGGTTTTTAAAAATAATTTAGGGAATTTTGTGGATGAAAACGTATTATATATAAGTAAATCATTAAATACATAATTATGGCAAATAGATATTTGTTAGGTTTTGACGTTGGCAGTTCTTCTGTTAAGGCGTCTTTAGTAAATGCAGAAACAGGTAAATGTGTAGCTACTGCTTTCTATCCAGAGAAGGAAGCTCCTATCATGGCCGTAAAGGCTGGTTGGGCAGAACAGGATCCTCAGATGTGGTGGGATAATGCTAAGCTTAGCTTAAAGAAAATCATGGCGGATGCCGATGTAAAGGGTGAGGACATCAGTGCAATTGGTATTTCTTATCAAATGCATGGATTGGTTTGTGTTGATAAGAATCTGAAGGCTTTGCGTCCCGCTATTATCTGGTGTGACTCTCGTGCTGTACCTTATGGTGAAAAAGCTTTCAAGGATTTAGGCTCAGAGAAATGCTTGAGTCACTTGCTGAACTCTCCTGGTAACTTTACTGCCGCAAAATTGGCATGGGTAAAAGAGAACGAGCCCGAGACTTATAGTAGTATATATAAGGTTATGTTGCCTGGTGATTATATCGCTATGCGTCTCTCCGGCACCGTTAACACAACGGTTAGCGGATTGAGCGAGGGTATGTTCTGGGATTTTAAAAACAACAAAGTGGCCGATTTCCTGATGGATTATTATGGCTTTGACAATTCCTTGATAGCCGACATTGTTCCTACCTTTGCAGAACAGAGCGTGGTAAGTACAGAGGCCGCTACTGAACTGGGGCTGAAAGCTGGTACTCCGATTACTTATCGTGGTGGTGACCAGCCCAATAACGCATTGTCATTAAACGTGCTGAATCCTGGCGAAATTGCTGCTACAGCGGGTACATCGGGTGTGGTTTATGGTGTATTGGGTGATGTGAATTATGATCCCAAGTCTCGTGTGAATACTTTTGCCCATGTTAATCATCATGTAGATCAGACCCGTTTGGGCGTTTTGCTTTGCATCAATGGCACAGGCATCTTGAACGCATGGGTTCATCGTAACATTACTCCTGATATCAGTTATGCTGACATGAATGATTTGGCTGCAACAGCTCCTATTGGTAGTGATGGTGTGACGATTGTGCCATTTGGTAACGGCGCAGAGCGTGTGCTGGAGAACAAGGAAATCGGGTGTTCTATTAATGGCGTCAACTTTAATAAGCATAGTAAGGCTCATTTGGTTCGTGCTGCTCAAGAGGGAATCGTGTTCTCATTCTGTTATGGTATGGAGATTATGCAACAGATGGGAATGGATATCAAAAAGATACATGCAGGTAAGGCAAATATGTTCCTTAGTCCATTGTTCCGCGATACACTGGCTGGCGTCAGTGGTGCAACAATTGAACTCTATGATACGGATGGCTCTGTCGGTGCTGCAAAAGGTGCTGGTATTGGTGCTGGTATCTACAAGGATAACAAGGAGGCATTTGCTTCTCTTGACAAGCTACAGGTCATTGAGCCTAAACAAGCAGATCGTGCTGCATATGCGGAGGCTTATGCCCGTTGGAAAGAAGTGCTTGCAGGAAAGTTGTAAGCTTTAGGACAAACTAAAAAAAGGGGCGGATCTTCTAATCCGCTCCTTTCTTTATTCATATAGTTTTGCCTCTCGTTTGCCTTGTAATACTGCAAGGGCATTGAGTGCCAAAGCTTCCATTTCGTCTTCGCCAGGGAAAGTATATACGGGAGCCAGAAATTCGATACGCTTACGTAGTCGACTGATAATATAGTCGGAACGGGCCATACCGCCTGTAATAAGTATTGCATCAACATGCCCGCAAAGTACGGCAGACTCAGCTGCAATGTTTTTTGCAATATGGTAAATCATAGCATCCACAATGAGTTGGGCATGTTCATCTCCTTGTTGGATGCGTTTCAGAATCTCGCGCATGTTGTTTGTCCCTAGGTGGGCGTTCAACCCTGCCTTGCCGGCAATACGCTTCAGAAGTTCTTCCTCATTGTATTTCCCGCTAAAACAGAGACGAATGAGATCCACTGCAGGAAGGCTGCCAGCACGTTCTGGTGAGAAAGGTCCCTCACCGTCTAGGGCATTGTTGGCATCAATAGCCTTGCCTTTCTCGTGTGCTGCTACACTGATGCCACCACCAAGATGACATATTATCAGATTCAGTTCTTCGTATTCCTTGCCAATGCCTCGGGCATAACGACGGGCAATAGCTCGCTGGTTCAAGGCATGCCAAATGCAGATGCGTGGCATCAAAGGACTACCGCTGATACGTGCTAATGGTGAAAGCTCATCAACTACACCGGGGTCGGCAATGAAGGAACGGCATCCTGGAATTCGAGCAGCTATCTCATGAGCCAGCAGACATCCTAAGTTGCAGGCATGACTATGCATGACACAACCATGCAAGGTGTCGTCAAGCATACGTTGGTTGATTTCATATACTCCACCACTGATAGGTTTTACCAGTCCTCCACGTCCAATGACGGCATCAAATTCCAAGGGGATGTCGGCCGCTTTGAGTTCTTCTAGCACTAGTTGACGGCGAAACTCCTGTTGTTCGGTAATGTTCCCGAAAGGAGCCAATTCTTCAGCGGAATGTGCGATGTTACGAAGAAGAATAGGTTTCTCGTCTTCGTAGACAGCCATTTTTGTAGATGTGGAGCCAGGATTGATAACTAAGATTCTCATATAGCGGCTAAAGCAAGTGAGTAGTACTTGGATTCTGGACTGTCTGCACGTGATGATACCACACAAGGACACTGTGTCCCCTGCAAGACGCCTGCTGTTTTAGCATAAGCAAAGAGCGTCAGTGTCTTATAAAAGACGTTGCCAGCCACGATGTCTGGGAAGATAAGGGCATCTGCCTGTCCATCAATGACACTATGGATACCCTTCTCGTGCAAGCTAACTGCATCAAGAGAGGTCTTCAGGTCAAGTGGTCCGTCAATTATGCAACGCCCAAACTGGCCCGTCTGTGCCTCAGCAATAATATCAAGATAGTCAGCTGTATAGGGGAATGCCTTGGCACTGACTTTCTCTGCGCAGTGGATGAGCGAGATACGTGGTTCCTCAATTCCCAACGCATGGCACACATAATTCATATAGTGGATTTGCTGACGGCGCTGGGTGGGAGTGGGGACTGGAATGACAGCTGCATCGGTAAAGAAAAGCAGTTTCTCATACTTTGGAATTTCGGCCATTGCGACGTGAGTCAGTACGTGACCTGGGCGGATAATGCCATTCTCCTTGTCTAATATGGCGCGTAGTAGGACATCAGTATTGATAAGACCTTTCATGAGGATATTGGCCTCACCACTCTTACACATGGCAACAGCGCGGCGTGCACACTCTTCCGGGCTGTCACCGTCAACATAGATGGGATCAATAAATCCCATTTCCTTACCTTTCTCTACTGCATAACGGGTACTGGCATCATTGGCTGATACCACTGCGACACGCCTACGGTCTCCCCGTTCTTGCAGGAAGACTATCATGTCGTTTAAGGTTTTAATTGGTTGCATAGGCTTTTTATTTAATTGGTTACCTTATTTCAACGAGTTTTTATACCATTCGAATAATTTGCTTACACCGTCTTCAATCTTTACTTTATGTGTCCAGCCTAGAGAGTGGAGTTTCGAAACGTCAATGAGTTTGCGCATAGTGCCGTCGGGCTTGGAGGTGTCGAATTCTACAATACCTTCGAAACCGACTGCCTTTACGACCAGTTCGGATAGCTCGCGGATAGTCAGTTCCTTACCGGTGCCAACATTGATATGGCAGTTGCGAATTTCTCCCAAAGAAGGAATGGCACCACCACGACCTGCACTGTGATTACGGTCTACAGCACCATCCGTACTGGCTCCGTAATGGACTGAGGAATATTTCTCAATGCCAATGATGTCCTTGAAATCGACATTCAGCAGTACGTGAACGGAGGCATCGGCCATGTCTTCACTCCACAGGAACTCGCGGAGGGGTGTTCCAGTACCCCAAAGAGTTACCTTATTGTTTTCAATACCGTACTTTGCTAGTACCTTTAGTATGTCTTCCTTAGAAGCATCGCCATTCACGCCCTCTACTGGTCGTTTGTTGAGGTCTATGGCAATCTTATCCCAGGCACCATCGTGGATGAGTTTGGCTAGATAAATCTTGCGCATCATGGCTGGCATGACGTGGCTATTCTCCAAATGGAAATTGTCATTAGGACCATAGAGGTTGGTGGGCATGACGGCAATATAATTCGTACCATATTGGAGATTGTAACTCTCGCACATCTTCAGGCCGGCAATTTTGGCAATAGCATATTCCTCATTGGTGTATTCCAGGGGAGATGTTAATAAACAATCTTCTTTCATGGGTTGAGGCGCGTTCTTCGGATAGATACAGGTGCTACCGAGGAACAATAATTTCTTAACACCATGAGCGTATGCTTCAGAAATGACATTGCACTGAATCTTCATGTTCATCATAATGAAGTCGGCACGATATAGCGAGTTGGCCATAATGCCTCCTACAAAGGCGGCTGCCAGTACTACAGCATCGGGTTGTTCTTCATCGAAGAACTTTTTGACCTCCATTTGGTCGGTCAAGTCCAGCTCCTTGTGGCTGCGACCCACCAAATTGTTATAACCTTTTGTCTTTAGGTTATTCCAAATAGCAGAACCAACCAATCCATGGTGGCCTGCTATATAAATCTTTGAATTCTTGTCTAACATTATTTCACGATTCCTTTCTCAAGGTATTCTGCAAGGTTTGTCCTAACCTTTGCTGCGGCACCCTCAGCGGCTATCTTAGCCACATCGGACTCAACCATTAGTTTTACTAATTGTTCGAACGATGTCTTATTTGGATTCCATCCTAATTTTGCTTTCGCTTTGGTAGGATCTCCCCAAAGATTTACTACATCGGTGGGCCTATAGAAATCCTCGCTCACGCGGACAACCGTTTTTCCGACGAGAGACCCTCCTCCTTCTCCTCCTTGAATGGAGGGGCGATTGTCCTTGACAACAATACCTTTTTCATTGATACCTTCGCCTTCGAACTTCAATTCAATACCTGCATGTTTGAACGCAAGTTCGGTGAACTCACGAACACTATGTTGTACACCGGTGGCAATGACGAAATCCTCGGGCTTGTCCTGCTGAAGGATAAGCCACATGCACTCAACATAGTCCTTGGCATAACCCCAGTCGCGAAGGCTGTCCATGTTGCCCAAATACAAGCAGTCTTGTAGGCCTTGACTGATACGGGCTGCAGCCAATGTGATTTTGCGGGTTACAAATGTCTCGCCACGACGCTCAGATTCGTGATTGAACAGAATACCTGAGCAACAATACATGTTATATGCTTCGCGGTACTCCTTCACGATCCAGAAGCCATATTGCTTGGCTACAGCATAGGGACTATAGGGATGGAACGGAGTGTTCTCGTTTTGTGGGACTTCTTCTACTTTACCATAAAGTTCAGAGGTTGAAGCCTGATAAATGCGGCATTGGTCTGTCAGTCCTAACTGTCGAACTGCCTCTAAAATACGTAAAACACCTACAGCGTCAACGTCAGCTGTAAACTCTGGTGAGTCAAAACTAACCTGTACGTGGCTTTGTGCTGCCAGATTGTAGATTTCAGTTGGGCGTACTTTGCCAATTACGCCCAGTATTGACATTGAGTCACCAAGATCTGCATAGTGTAGATGGAAATGAGGCTTGCCCTCCAAATGGGCTATGCGCTCACGGAAATCCACGCTGCTACGGCGGATAGTACCATGCACGTCGTATCCTCTTTCCAACAAAAACTCGGCCAAGTAACTTCCGTCTTGTCCGGTAATACCTGTAATAAGAGCAACTTTTTTATTTTCCATTTTAAATATGTAATGAATGAGTAATAAATTCAGATTTATTTATCCTGTCCAGAGAACTGCTTGATGCGTTGTTCTTCAGATAATTTGCAAATTAATAAGGTGTCATTGTTTTCTGCAACGATATAGCCGTCAAGTCCCTGGATGACCACCTTCTTTTCTTGTGTGGTGTGCACCATGCAGTTGTGGGTCTCAAAGAGCTTGATATCCTGACCAATGCATGCGTTGCCGTATAGATCTTTTTTGGTCTGCTGTTGCAATGAACCCCAGGTGCCTAAGTCGCTCCATCCAAAGTCGGCAGGACGAACGAATATCTCTTCTGCTTTCTCCATGATGGCATAGTCAACGGAGATGTTCTCGCATTCTGGGAACAGGCGGTCAATAGTCTCTTGCTCTTTGTCTGTTCCATAGATAGGCAGCATGCCTTCGAAAATCTTGGAAATGGCGGGTTGGTACATGCGGAATGCGTTGACAATGGTTGAAACATTCCAAATAAAAATTCCGGCGTTCCAGAAATAATTGTTCTTAGAGATATATTGCTTGGCAGTGGCAAAGTCGGGCTTCTCCCTGAAAGAATCCACGCGGAATATCTCTTTGTTGCGCAGTGAGTTAGCTGACAGATTGGCCTCAATATAACCATAGCCTGTCTCTGGTCGGTTGGGCTTCATGCCCAGTGTAACAATAGCGTCACTATCAGAGGTGAAGTTCAGACACTCGCTGATAACACGACGGAACTCTTCTACGTTCATAACTACATGATCGCTTGGCGATACTACAATATTGGCTTTTGGGTCTTTAGACTTGATACGCCAGGATACGTAGGCAATACAGGGAGCTGTATTACGACGGCAGGGCTCACAAAGGATGTGGTCGCGAGGCATGTCTGGCAGTTGTTCTGCAACAGTATCTGCATAGTTCTTGTTGGTAACAACCCAGATGTTCTCAGCGTCAACCAGTGTCTGGAAGCGCTCAACAGTCAGTTGTAACAATGATTTTCCAATGCCCATAACGTCAATGAACTGCTTGGGCTTCTCGGCAGTACTCATGGGCCAAAAGCGACTTCCTACGCCGCCAGCCATGATAACAAGATGGTTGTTGATTTTTGCCATAATATAATACTATACTAATTATCCTGCAAATATACAAAATTTTTGTAATCAAACAAAATTTATGCCTATTTTTTCTTCAAATATGCCTTAACAATAAAATATCCGACGCCAATTAGTACTAAAGCGATGATAAAGAGTTTAATGTATTCGGCATATTCAGCTATTTTGTCGTTTAATTGCTCTTCTGGGACAATAGCGTGCAAATACCATCCTAAAGCAGCCAGGATAGCATGCCACACTCCGGCACCAATAGTCGTGTAGAGCAGAAACTTCCAATAGTTCATCTTGGCTAGTCCTGCGGGGATGCTAATCAGGTGACGGATTCCAGGAATCAAACGCCCAGTCAAGGTTGCCACGACACCGTGATTGTCGAAGTATTGTTCGCTTTTTTCAACTTTTTCTTGGTTTAATAGGCACATCTTTCCCCATTTGCTGTTGGCAAAGCGATAGATGACTGGTCGTCCAACATAATAAGCCACAATATAGTTGATTGATGCTCCCATGTCTGCACCAATAGTGGCAAAAAGAATAACCAGGAATACATTCAGATTTCCGCCAGCTGCGTGGTAGGCTGCTGGTGTAACAACAAATTCTGATGGCACGGGAATAACGGTGCTTTCCAGCAACATTAAAAATAAGATAGTGCCATAATTAAGGTTGCTGAGGAGTGATGTGATGAAATTCATTCGCTTATTTTTTGAACCATGTATTTATAATAATCTTTTACGTCAATTTCCTCGGGAAAGAGAAAGCCTATTGCGCTTTTTGTCTTTTGAGGATTCTTCTTGACAGCCAGTTTCAGATAATGAAGGAATTCTTCCTTGTATCCAAGATCATGACAACATAATGCCATATAAGGATAGACTTGAGGGCTGAAATCTTGGTCGTCTTTAAAATGCTCAAAAGATTTTTTCAGTATATGGTAACAAGCTTCGACATAGTGGTTGTCATATAACGAAACAACGATACGCAAAATAATGTTTGGGGAATAGTTGGAGTTAATCATGGCTTGTTTCCACATTTCCTCTGCTTCCTCATTTAATCCATTTTCTAATAGGATATGCCCTTTTAAGACTAACAGGTTGTTGGGGTCGTTATACTGTGAATCTATTTTATCAAGCACCTCTAGTGCTTTATGTGGCAGTTTGAGTGAACTGTAACAGAAGGCCTGCTCCTGATAGATTTGTGGGAGGTATAGAGATTCTGGTTCGGCGATAGCTTCTGCCTGAAGTAAGAATTCCAGTGCTTCTTGATGCTTGCCTTTGAATATTAGACACATACCTCTGTGGAAAGGACCAGTCTCATCACCAGGGTTTATCTCGCAATACTGCTGGTAATACTTCTCTGCTTCATCATAATTTTCAAGATTTAGCAGCGCATTGGCTTTGATGAGTATTGCCTCTGCGTCTGTTGGATTGATGGCGATGGCATATTCGCTACTGGTAACAGCATTGCTGTAATCTTCGTTGATCAGTTGTATGCCTGCTAAAGCTTTCCAGTATTTTGAAGAGTAGGGATTGTTGTCTATCAGTTCCTTGAATAGTCGTTCGGAATCATTGAAATTCTCAAGACAGAACAGAATATGAGCCATCAGCTCCTTGAAATCATCAGTGTTGTCCCCTGGACTGCGCATCATCCATTCATAGGCTTTTTGGCTCTCGCCATAGTCAATGAAAAGATTTGCACAGTCTTTGACGAAGTCTTGATATTCATCGCTATCTACCGACTTTTCATAGTTATGAAGGTAGTTGTCTGCCTCGTCGATGTATCCTTCTGCAATGAGAATCTCTGCTTGTAGATAATGGTAGTCCGGGTCGTCATGGTCCTCAATACAGTCAGAGTAATGACGTGCCAGATCGTAGTCGCAATCCATCAGCGCTTGTCGTGCCATGAAGACGTTGGGTAAGGTGGCATAAGGGTAAAGTTGCAGGGCGTGCTCTATGACATCGTTGGCTTCATCGTTCCTTCCGAAATGATTATAATAGTCGGCTATATCTACAAGTTCATCAGCATCCATGAAAGGGTGTTCTCCCTCCTTCATGGATGCCTCATAGTGGTTCAGCAATTCTTTGAAATCCTCGCTGTTGTAATAGTCCTCGTTAAATGGCATTATTTGTTATTTTTTGCCCAAGTGTCTTTCAGTCCGACAGTCTTGTTGAATACAAGATGATTGGGCGTGGAGTCCAAATCGGGCGTGAAATATCCAATACGTTGGAATTGTAGGAAATCGCCAGCCTTTTTTTCTTTCAGGTAGGGCTCTACATAACAGTTGTCCTGCACTCTCAGAGAGTTGGGGTTCAACAGTTCGCGGAAGTCACGTTCGTCAGCACCAGGATTCTCGATGGCGAAAAGACGGTCGTACAGACGAACCTCGGCCTTTACGGCATCTTGGCAGTTCACCCAGTGCAGTGTCTTGCCTTTAATCTTACGGTCGGCACCAGGCTGTCCACTACGCGTTTCTGGATCGTAGGTGGCATAGATGGTTATAACGTTGCCCTCGGCATCCTTGTCACAGGGGTGTTCCTCATTGCATTTGATGATATATGCATTCTTAAGGCGCACTTCCTTACCAGGAGCAAGGCGCTGGAATTTCTTCTCAGCTACTTCCATGAAGTCATCGCGCTCAATCCAAAGCTCGCGGCTGAAGGTAATCTTGTGTGTGCCTTCTGCTTCGTTCTCAGGGTTGTTGATAGCTTCCATCTCTTCCGTCTTTCCCTCAGGATAGTTGGTGATGACCAGTTTTACGGGGTTCAGAACAGCACTTACGCGACAAGCCTTCTTGTTCAGGTCGTCACGAACACTGGCTTCCAACAGTGCATAATCATTCAGGGCGTCAAACTTAGTATAACCGATGGAGTCGATGAAGTTACGGAGACTTTGGGCTGAATAACCACGACGGCGCATTCCACATACGGTCGGCATACGGGGGTCGTCCCAGCCGTTCACCAGATGTTCGTCAACCAGCGCCTTCAATTTACGTTTCGACATCACATTATAAGTCAGGTTCAGTCGGTTGAACTCTATCTGGCGAGGACGATAGTCCTGTTTTCCTTCTTTCTCCTGTAAGTAGTCAACAAATTTGTCGTAAAGTGGACGGTGAGGTACGAACTCCAAGGTACAGATAGAGTGAGTGACGCCCTCAAAATAGTCGCTCTGTCCGTGGGCAAAATCATACATTGGGTAGCAGTGCCACTTGGTGCCAGTGCGATGATGGGGTATCTGAATGATACGATAGATAATAGGATCGCGGAAGTGCATGTTAGGGTTAGCCATATCCAACTTGGCACGCAACACCATACTTCCTTCTACAGCCTCTGGGGTGTTCATGTGGTTGAACAGACGAAGATTCTCTTCAATGGGACGATCGCGGAAGGGACTGGGGCGTCCAGGCTGGGTGGGTGTTCCCTTTTGCTCGGCAATTTGTTCTGAGGTCTGTTCATCCACATATGCCAGGCCTTTATTGATAAGCCAGATGGCAAAGTCCCACAACTTGTCAAAGTAATCGGAAGCGTAATAGATGTTCTCCCAGTGGAAACCGAGCCACTTGATATCGCTCATGATATTCTCCACATATTCCGTATTTTCTTTGGTCGGATTTGTGTCATCAAAGCGCAGATTACAGATGCCTCCGAATTTTTCAGCCACACCGAAGTCCATGCAGATTGCTTTTGCATGCCCGATGTGAATATATCCGTTAGGCTCTGGCGGAAAACGAGTCTGGATACGTCCACCATTTTTGCCTTCTGCTAAATCCTCTTTAACCATCTGCTCAACGAAACTCAAACTTTTCTTCTCTTCGTTTGCAGCAACATTCATTTCTTCCATATTTATATATAATGTGTAATTTTGTTGCAAAGGTACGATTAAGTGAGCAAAACACAAAATAAATAAAGCGGTTTTTTACTCTTTTACTCTTGTATGCGTGTTTAAAAATGGGCTTTAAAGGTACAAATATGCGGTGAAAATGCAAAATGTGCTATAAAACATAAAAAAATATTTGCGTAATTGATTTATATCAAGTATCTTTGCACCGTTATCCTGAATACAATCTTTTTACCTTAAAAAAACTAATACCTAATAAGGTGAGATGCCCTCCACTGTGAAGTGGGTGGCATTTTCTTATTGTATGCCTCTTTCGTTTAAGGCTTTAGTGTATTTGGCAGCGTTCTTCAGGTGCTCCTGGTAGGTCTTTGCAAAGTTATGAGTACCGGAGAAATCCTCCTTGGCACACATGTACAGGTATTCGTGACTGACGTAGTTTAATACGGCGTCAATTCCTTTAATGCTGGCTATTTTAATCGGTCCAGGAGGCAATCCTTCATTGCGATAGGTGTTATAAGGACTTTTCGTGTCTAGTAATTTGTTATAGATTCGTTTTAATTCAAACTGTTTCAGGGCAAACTTAATGGTAGGGTCTGCTTGCAAGGGCATTCCCTCTTTCAGACGGTTCAGGTACATACCTGCTATCATGGGTTTTTCAGCGTTGTTAGAAGTTTCTTCGTCAATGATGCTCGCTAAGGTACACACCTCGATAGGTGTCAGTTGCATCTGTGCTGCTTTCGTCTCCCTGTCGCCTTTCCAGAATCGGTCGTGCTCTTTCTTCATGCGCTCCAGCAAATCGTCTATGCTCATGTTCCAATATACATCATAGGTGTTGGGGACAAACATGGCTAGAATCGTACATGTGTCATAACCCATTTTTTCGCAAATTTCCTCACTGGCCAGTGCTTCTTCGATGGTCACTGAGTCGAGCATCAGTTTGTTGGCAAGCACAGCTGCCAAACGGTCTGTCGTGCGTGATTCAGGAATCGTTAGGTTGAGGCTGGTCTGTCTGCCACTTTTCAGTTTTCGGAATACCGTGATGGGGCCGTCTCCAGGCTCTATGGCATAACGACCTGTGTGAACGTGTTCGCTATAACTGCTGTGGCGAATCAGCGTGTTGAGTGTGGTGGCACCAATGATGCTGGCAAAAGGCTGTATCTTGGCAATGACAGAGTCTTGGGTGTCGTCGTCGTCAATATATATATATTGTGTAGTTTCGGATTTTGATACGCTGGAAAACGCATAATAAATCATCAGTCCGAGAATGACCAAAAGGCCGCAGGCAGCTATATGTAGGTTGTTGCGTGGGTTGAATTTTAACTTTTTCATTGTTTCTTTTCATTTATTGGGTGCAAAGTTACAAAAAACTAAATAAAAAATGCTATCTTTGCAGAAAAGTTCTATAAACATGAAATTGAAATTTACACTACGATATAGAACCTCATGGGGTGAGAGTCTGCATGTTGCCATCGCTTTTCACAGTCAAGATGGCTCAGTACGACAGCAAGACCTTCTGATGCAGACTGAAGATGGTGAGTTGTGGACTTTGGAAACCGCCGCCTTGATAGGCCGTCAGCACATCCTTTCACATATCGTCTATCGCTATCAGGTGGAGAATGCTGAGGATCAAGTGTTGCGCAAGGAATGGGATATGGTACCACGTATTTATTATTTCGATACGTCTAAGGACTATATCTTCCCAGACCAGTGGCGCGACCGTCCTTTGCCTTACCATCTGTACAGCAATGCATATCTGACTACGGTTCAAGGTCGTCGTGATGAGCAGGTCGAAGCTTCTCGCTTGCCTTTGTTCCGTCGTACCATTATTTTCAGGGTGTCTGCTCCCCAGTTGAAGCCAGGGCAGGCTGTTGCTGTCTGTGGTTCTCATCCTGCCATTGGTTCCTGGAATACGTCCCGTTATTTGAAAATGGAGTATGTTGGCCAGCACGAGTGGATGTTGTCCGTGAATGCCTTGGGATGGATATTGCCTATAGAATATAAATATGTGGTAGTTGACGAGCAGACAAATGCTTTGTTGAAATGGGAAGAGGGCGATAACCGAGTCATAGAGGAAGAGGTGGTTGACGGACAAGTGCTGGTACTCTACGGGGAATCCCTTCGTTTGTGTGAGGATACTTGGCGAGCAGCTGGTGTGGTGGTTCCCGTATTTTCCTTGCGTAGTGAACATTCCTATGGGGTAGGCGATTTTGGCGACTTGCGACGTCTGATTGACTGGGCTGTGGCTACGGGTATGAAGTTTATCCAGGTGCTTCCTGTTAATGATACAACTGTCAGCCATCAGTGGGCCGACTCCTGTCCTTATAATATCATCAGTGCCTTTGCACTTCATCCTCATTATGTTGATTTGGAGGCGGCGGGTACGCTTCGCTCTAAGCAAGTGATGACGCAGTATATGCGTAAGCGCCAGGAACTTAATGCCCTTTCTTATACTGATTATGAGGCTGTTGACAGCGTAAAGTCTGAGTATCTGCACGCGTTGTTTGAAGAGCAGGGGAAGAAGGTTTTGGAGTCGAAAGAGTATAAGGATTTTGTGGCTCAGAATGAATTTTGGCTCGAAGGCTATGCGAAATATGTTCAGGGCTCTTCATGTACTCCGGGTTCTCAGAGTTTCATCTACTACCTCCAGTTCCTTTTGCACACCCAGTTGAAGGCAGCTGCCGACTATGCCCGTGAGAAAGGTGTCGTGTTGAAGGGTGATTTGCCCATTGGCGTTCATCGTGACAGTGTAGAGATACAAGAACATCCGCAACTGTTCTATCTTGATTCCTTGGCGGGAGCTCCTCCCGATGCTTTTTCACAACAAGGACATAACTGGGGCTTCCCCACCTATCGATGGAGTGAGGAACTGGTGACTTGGTTCCAGCAACGCATGAAACATCTGGGGCAGTATTTTGATGCCCTGCGCATCGACCATGTCTTAGGCTTCTTTCGCATTTGGGAGATTCCGGCCGATGCTGTTTCCGGTCTGTTAGGCCATTTCTCGCCCGCTTTGCCGTTGACGGTCGATGAGATAGAATATTTCGGATTGTCTTTCCGTAAGGAACTATATACCCATCCGTTCATCAACGACCGCTTGTTGGATCGTCTCTTTGGCGTTCATGCCTCGTATGTCCGCGACCACTTCCTGGTTAGCAAGGCTTACAACCTCTACGACCTGAAAGACGAGTTTTCCACACAGCGTAAGGTGGCAGACTATTTCTCCGACCGTCGTGATGAGAACAGCCTTTGGATTCGTGACGGACTGATGCGCCTGATCAGTGATGTCCTTTTCGTGGAAGACCCACGCCAGCCAGATATGTATCATCCTCGCATCGGAGTCCTCTCTGAGCCCGTTTTCGAGGTGCTTGGTGCTGAGGAGAAGGATGCCTACATGCGACTTTATAACAATTATTACTATCAGCGTCATTCCTTCTTCTGGGGACAGCAGGCTCTGAAGCGTCTGCCAGCCGTGATGAAAGGCTCCAGAATGTTGGTATGTGCAGAGGATTTGGGCATGTTGCCCGATTGTGTGGAGCCTGTTCTCGACCAATTGCGCATCCTGAGCCTCGAAATCCAGCAGATGCCTAAGCAGCAAGGCTTTGAGTATGCCCATCTGGAGGCTAACCCGATACGTTCCGTATGCACCATCTCGACCCATGATATGCCTTCACTGCGCCAGTGGTGGCAGGAGAATCCTGAGCGTCGCCAGCGCTATTATATCACGATGTTACAGAAGGAGGGTAGGGCGCCCGAACAGTTGCCAGCCCATCTTGCTGAAGAAATCATAGCCCGCCATCTCTATTGTCCTTCCATGCTTTGTATGCTGTCGTTACAGGACTGGCTCGCTATGGATAGCGAGTTGCGCTCCAAGCATCCACAGGACGAACGTATCAATACGCCCAGCGATCCCTATTGCCGATGGCAGTATCGTATGCACTTGACTATTGAGCAACTGTTGGCTGCTACTAAATATAATAATAAGGTACGCACGATGATAACCCGTAGCCGACGATGAAATACGATACCTATATTTTCGACCTCGACGGCACATTGCTTGATACCCTGCAGGATTTGGCAACCTCTGTCAATTATACCCTGCGTCAACACGATATGCCTGAACATTCAATAGACGATATTCGTCGCTTTGTGGGCAACGGTGTCCGCAAGTTAATGGAACGGGCTGTCCCTGATGGTGCACAGAATCCCCTGTTCGAGTCTGCATTTGCAACGTTCCGTCAGTATTATATGCAACATTCACTCGATACAACGCGTCCCTATGACGGCATTCCTGAGATGCTTGACGAACTGAAGCGTCGGGGCTGTCGTATTGCTGTGGTCAGCAATAAGATGATGGCTGCCACCCAAGAGCTTATTGCCCATTTCTTTCCCCAGATAGAGGTGGCTATTGGTGAGCATGAAGCAGAGGGTATCCGCAAGAAACCCGCCCCCGATACCGTTCGCGAGGCTTTGCGCCAGTTAGGAGTAACCACGAAAAATGCTGTCTACGTTGGCGACAGTGAT
>Ga0256407_10007914_pt1 | contig 15784 bp, 14 predicted proteins | sample RumenRJG_04DNA_FD_193489 | JGI IMG/M metagenome (GOLD analysis project Ga0256407, IMG submission 193489) | Bovine rumen microbial communities from Lethbridge, Alberta, Canada - RJG_04 | ecosystem: Host-associated > Mammals > Digestive system > Stomach > Rumen | place: Canada: Alberta...
CTTGATGTCAAAGCCGTAGCGAGCGGCCATCTCGATGTGCGGGTATGTCTGCGCGATGCTTCGGATGTCATAGTTGCCCCATTCGAGCTTTCTGTGGCAGACCTTGAGTCGGGAGAGATTCTCTTGAAGCCCACGCGCTATGATTCTGGCGAGGTTGTCCTGCATGGTGTTGAGCCTGGGTTGTATGGCTTTTCAGCAATTGCGGGAGATGCCGTCTCGACGCTTTCTCTTCGTGTCGGAAAGGATGTTGTTGAACGACAGAAAAGATAGCTTTGAATGGCGAGTCAACTCAAGAATGCACACATTATCAAGAGAATCGTAGAGGTGAAAGATGGATTTGAAAAAAAATAATGACGGGAATTATGACATCCGTTCCCTTCTGAAAAAAGGGAAGCCACTTTCCGATATCAGCTTTGGACGGACTGCATTTCGTCTTTTAGGCGAAGAATCGGACGGTAATGACGGTGGCAAGAATCTGCCTGTCCGTCGTGATGATGTCTGGCAGGACATGTTGCGTATGGTGCTTGGTCATGTGCCAGAAGGTGCCGAACACGCCCCTCCGTGTAATTGCCAATTGGTTCCCATTTTCGAGAAATGTGATTTCGCAGGATTGGCCGGACTTCCCCCGGCAGTTAGGTTAATGGATGGATTCTTCCCCGTCCGTGACCAGAGTAAGAGAGGGGCATGTTTCGCTTTTGCTCTCGTTGCGCTTTGCGAATATATGCTTGGAAAGACGGTTGAACTGTCGGAGCAGTCTCTTTTCCATTTCACGAAGCTGGTAACGCCGGGGAAAGTCGAGAAACTCACGGACGGCGCTTTCACACTTGACGCCATTCATGCTATAGAGGAATACGGTATTTGCCCGCTTTCAGAATGGCACTATAACCCCGAAAGTTGGAACTATGTCGAGGATCCATACAACGAGGGGCAGGGCATGGCCCTCCAACGCAAGCTCTCCTCGGCGCAAAAATATAGGTTTCGGCATTGGCGGACACTTTCAGAAGGATCGGTACTCCAGTTTAAGCAAGCATTGTCGGCGGGATTCCCCGTCTATACTGGGGTGCTTGTCACATCGGACTGGGATGATGATGATGTCCATAGAACTGGTGTGATTCCCGTGCCAAAATTATTTTGGCTGATTCGTATTATGGCACCGCCTCGTGGACTGGTTGAGGATATCATGGCAGAAAACGGCATCAACCCCGAGTCGGATGAAGCGGGAGCCATCAAAAATCAAATTGCGGGTAGGCTAATTCAAGACACCTTCAGATATCTTTGCACGGCTGTTTTTGGATGTAACCTCGCTGTATGTGACCTTGAAGAGAATGAATATGGTGTTGACTTTGTTGTAAGACTTGAAAAGATGCGCGGAGGCCACGCACTTTGCTTGGCTGGCTATGTGGACGATTCTTCATATCCAGGAGGTGGTTATTTCATCGCGCGAAACAGTTGGAGCGATACGGAGTGGGCACCTGAGTCGCCGGAAATGCCGGGTTATGCTTTGATACCTTATGCGTACATCACGGCTTATGGACAAGAAGGCGTTGTTATGTCCGAATTCCCAGACACTGGGGTTACGACAAAAGGCGGGATCCCGCCGTCCGTCGGCGGGAATGTTCCCTTGGGTTCAACGGCCTCCGGAGGGGGCGTGAAAGCCTGTGGTGCCATAGGGCGACCGTCGGTGCCGGGGACGTTTTCGTCGCATGTCGCTTCGGGTGGACTCGCAATTGGGGCTGGTTCGTCTGCGGCACCGGTCCACATGGCGCCATCAGTCGTCGCACCAGCCCCAGCAGATGCGTTTGGTACGTGGCTGACTGAACGTTCCTCCGTGCTTGATAGACCTGTCCGTGATAAGGACGGAATCCTGCTGCGCTCCGGGACGTCGGTACTTGTTCCCGATCTTTCCAAACCGTTGGAAGTCTTGCGCGACACGATGCAGAATCGCGATAAATTACGCGCCATATATGATGTAGAAGTCAAAAAGGAAGCCTGGAAGCAACTGGTTCATGGCATCCGCAAGGTGGCAGACGAGTCATTTGGACGTCATTTGTGGATTCTTTCGCTTGACGATATTCGCGAGTCGTTAGCAGAGATCGGAGTGTGTCCTGAGAATGCTGAAGAGTTTCGTGCTGCGCTTCTGGCTGTGCAAAAGACAGATCAGAAAACTTATGCGCTATGTATCAACCAGTTCGGTAGGGAAGAGCTGCGCCATGCCTCCGTTCTTGGCAGCAGAAAGCGGGTGACGGAATAGGGATTCATTGCAAGACTTGTCACGAAAAATTCGTCTTTATTAAAAAGTCAAACACAGAAAGGACAAAGAAATGTTTGGAATCTTCAAGAAAAATAAGGAAGCGGCAAAGCCCAATCCTGAAACGGCGAAAATGGCTGAACGTATCAACGAGCAGACGGAAATCGCTGAACTGCAGTCGAGAATCTCCGAACTTCGGCGTCAATCGTCGCAGATGAACGCTGAGATTGCGAGAAAACAAGAAGAGCGTACTGCGTTGATGGCGAAGATTCAAGCTGCGCCTCCAGCTCAAAAGACGGCTCTGGCGCTTCGCGTAAAAAACATTGACAAGTATGTCGCGGGATTAAATGGTAATCTCGCACTTATCGAACAGCAGATAGGCAATATCGAGTCCACACTTTTGCAGAAAGATGCAACGGTCGTTGTTGATGCCGGCGATGTCAGCGCGGTCGTAGATGCCAAGACGCATCAGGACAAGCTACGGATTGCGACAGAGAAAAAGAATGCGGGAGACATCAATGTTGAGATTGCCGATGGAATGCTTGCCGATCTGACGGGGGACGCAACTTCTATTTCAAGCGATATCGCAGGCATACTTGCGGAGGCGGAGGGGACGGGGCAGACCGTTCCATCTGAATCGATCGCTACCCACACTCCTGATCACACGCAATCGTCGCATCCGATGCCGACGAGCCAACTCTGAGAGGTTGTAAGGAATGTCCGACAATGCTACCATTCTGATGCACCGTATGGGCGTGAAGACCGAGAAGGTCAGAACGGGCTTGTTCGGTCATGAGTTGCGAACTGTTCTTGATGGTGAATGCGGTGACTCAGAGGTGTTGTGCGCCGTTCGCAAAGATGGTACAAATGCACGGGTTGTGAATGTTGACAAGAGCGGTTCTTTTGCAAAAGATCAGGTGCCGAGAGATGATGAAATGCTCTTTGCAGTCCGACGGACGCCGTTCCGATTTTCACTGAGAATCGACGCGGGGAAGGATGCTGACGGTTACGGTTGGGCATTTGACGTGGATGGTTTTGCAGAACTTTTGCGTCCTGAGTGCTTTGCTGCGACATTCCGTGGCGTTGTAACAGAAGCCGTACCTTATTCGGTTTTAATGCTTGAGACGCATTTCGGAACTATTACCTCCACCATCATGCACGATAGGATCGTTGTTGACGTCCTTGGCGTGATGGCGCTGAACGACAAGGATGCGCAAAATCGGTATGTTGATATGCAGTACCGACTTGAACAGTCGAGGGAAGTAGGGGAAAAATTAGTTTCAGAGGCAATAAATGTTGCCTTTTTCGAGCTTCTCAATAGCGCAGATGCTGTTAAAACCAATGTAACATTCTTCCATGCGACGAGTGCAGACCGGGAAGCTCAACTTTCCGCCGATGATGCACATGACGCCGAAATCCGTAAGCAGGCAGTTGAGATTGCCACCTTGCAACATGACATTGAAGTCGCGAAGCTCAATAACGAAAAGGCGAAGGTTGAGGCCGATACGGAGGCGCTCAAAGCGAAGTCAAAAGCGTTTTTGAGTAATGCCGAAGCACTTGACAGACTAATGAATATGAACTTTGCACCAACATCGGCTCCAAACCTGCAGAAGATCATTGCCGCCGTTGACAAAGGAGAAACAGTTGCACGAATTATGTCCGTCTGTGATTCGGCCATGCGTAATCAGTCTCGTATTGAATTGGATTTAGAGCCGCGTACACGGGCAATTGGGCCACGACTCCGCGTGATGAAGCAAGGATGGCGTTATGGCTTGTCCTTGACTCCTCCCCGGAACGGACATCTCGTCGTTCTTGACATTTGCGATGACCATAGCGTCATTCCAGTTGTGCCCTGTATAGATTCCAAGACGCAGTCATCATTCGTATGTGGTGAGCAGACAGTCGTAATCGGGCAATCAAACAGTCCTTGGATTGCTGAACCTTTTGAACAATACGATAATAGCGGGATTGATCGTTTTGTTGCATTTGTTACAGATGAACCGGTATTGACCGCCAAAGATTCTGTGGTTTTTGGCAGGGAGCTGCCAGCTGATGTCATTTTGTTGCTTGCAGAACGGCTGGAGAGACTGTCTCCCAGCGAGATTTGCGGGGGGCTGATGCAGGTTAGGATCGAAGCACGGTAAAGGAGTGTCTCATGGAAAAGTTATCAAGCTTGTTTGGAACACGTCCTGCAGTACCATTTATGCAATGGTTTGTCGTAGACCGGGATGGAGTGACGGAGCGACGTATCGGCCCGCCACGTGAAAAGACCGCGCAACAAGCGGCTTCAAAACCAGACGGTGCGTTTTACATTGGAGAGCAGATTAGACTTGATGTTTTACCGCCATTTCCTGGTTATTTCCAACTTTGGAATTTGGGGAGTAGCGGTAATCCGCCCAAACGATTGTTTGAAAATCGTTGGATTGATGGTGAATTTACCACTCCCACGTTAATCGTTTCAGAAGACAGTAAGACCACGGCAGAAACTGGTCTAAACGAAATTGTAGTGGGCATTATCACTCGTCAGCCAATTGAAATTGCGCCGGAACAGATGGGCGCGTCACGCTCATCGATCTCGACGCGAGGTTTTCAATCGGTTGAGGAGGTTAAGCGGGTTGTGTTATCTGATTTGCCTGAAAGTGATTGGGCATGGTGCATGTTAGAAACGGAGGTAAAGCGATGAGCGGATTACTCAAAAAAATCGTTGGCATCTTTGAAAAGAAGCCTGATCCAGCCGAATTGGCGATGCAGCGTAAGATCAAACTGAATGCCTTGCAGAGCAGGTTCGCTCTCGAGGTTAAGAAGCAGGATCGTCACATGCATGAGCTGGTCACCCAAGCCGTCGAAGCGAAGCGAACCGGCGATACGGTGACGCTTGTTCCGATCAAGCGTCAAATAGCGTTGGCGCTTGCCATGCGGCGCAGGGCATTGCGTATGCTTCATGCGGTACGACTATTTGCGACCAAAACAGATCAGATGGAGGACTACAAGGACTTTTGTGGTGTTCTTTCGGAGGTGAGTAGTGCGATGGGCAACACGATTTCTTCCGCTGATGTAGCCAAGGCACAGCAGGATCTTCAGATGGGTATCCAGAACGCTCAGGCTGCAGACCAGCTCATGGATCAGATGCTTGGCACGCTTGACGCATCTATGGAAGAGATGGCTGCTGGCGAGGAATCGGCATCTGGCGTGAAGTCATCTGCAATCGACGAGATGATTGCCAAACTCGCTGGCGAGAAGGATTCAGCAACTGAAAACCATCTCGAGGAACTCCTCTCTAAACTATAGGTCTCCCATGCTCCACGAATTGATCCAACGTGAAGAATGCTTAAAAGCAACCGCTCAGCGGGCGGCAGATGCTGGCGACTGGGCTTCTGTAGTCAACGCTTCTCGGTCACTTGTTGCGACCTATCGAGCGATATTATCTTCTGGTCTTGTGTCTGCGGCAGAGGAGATGCGATGGACGTCGCTCCGCGACCGCTGGGAGAGAATCGGCGCAGAGGCGGCAGCTAAGGTTTCGGCGACAAGTTCGTCCAGACCGTCGGCGATTCCGTCTCGTCTCTCGATTGAGACCGAACCTAAAGCAAATGTACAAAAGGCCCCCGTCGGCCAGGACGCTTCCGTCAAGAAGAGCGATCCTCGTGTGTCGGCTCCCGAATCAGATGCCAAGAAGAATTCTACGGGCATCACGCTTGCAGACGTAAAAGGGCTTGACGATGCCAAACAGGCCGTCTTAGATGCACTCGTGAATCCCGTCCGCCATCCCGACATCTATAAGACGCTCAAGATAAAAAATGGCAAGGGGCTGTTGCTTTACGGACCGCCTGGCACGGGCAAGACGATGTTCGCACGTGCTGTCGCCGGGGAGCTCGGACTCCCGTTCCTCTATCGCAAGATGAGCGAGATGAAGGATAAGTACGTTGGCGAGAGCGAGAAGAATGTTTCGCGGCTTTTTGAGGAGGCCTATTCGCACAAAAAGTGCGTTGTGTTCCTTGACGAATGCGAGAGTATTCTCCGCAAACGCGGCAACCAGAAGGTCTGTATCGTTGAGCAGTTTCTGGCAGAACTTGACGGCTTCGCCACAAAGCGAGACTCGCAAATATTCGTTATCCTTGCCACGAACCGCCCGTGGATGATTGACAGTGCGGTTGTCCGCAGCGGACGTATTGGACTTGCCGTCCATGTCGGTCTGCCAGATGCCGAGACGCGCCGCGCCATTGTCGAAGCGGCTCTGAAGGACGTTCCGCTGGCATCAGACGTCTCCATTGATGACATCGTGGAGCGTACAGAGGGTTACAGCGGCGCGGAGTTGCATCACGGAGACGGCGGCGGTGTCTGTGACGAGGCAGCTATGCGTGCCGGACGTCGATGGGTTAAGCGCCGAGAAGGATTAAATCCGGGCAATCCTGAATGGAATCGTGTGGAACCAGTCACAAAGGCTGACTTTGATGCCGCATTCAAGGCACTCGTCCCGGTCTCCTCTAAAGACCCTGACATCGTCCGTCGAAACCGCGCCTTTTCGTTGGCAAACCCGTCTGGCGACTCTAAAGACGATGACGAGGGGGATGACGAATGATTTTTTGCAAGGATTCCATGTCGGGATCCGTATTCAATCCAGAATGACCTACTCAAAACAAGAAAGGATAAAAACTATGGGATTCCTCAGCAACATGCTGTCGGACATCAAGAGCCTCGTCCAAGGTGCCGGCGATGGCTCCGCTAACAAGGTCGACATTGAATCGCGTCTAACTGCGTTCAAGTCGCTCCGCTCGTCGCTTGATTTCCAGTGGCGTAAACTTGAGGCCGAATGGAAGAAGGCTTCGTCGGTTGAGGCCAACCTTAAGCGAACACCGCTCATGCGAGCCCAGATGATGCGTCGCGCTAAGTCTATATCGCAGCGGATGGCGATGATAGGCAAGTTCTGCAACATGATAGAGACGTTTACGTCCGTGCTTGAGCAGTCACAGGCTCTTCGCGAACATGCCGAGCAGATGAAGTCTGGCATGGGAGACGCGGCTCAGTTCAAGGCGCTTGCCGAGAAGATGAATACTCTTATGGCGCAGAACAAGGAGATGCTTAACGGCATTTCAAACATCCAGATGCAACTCGACAATTTCCATGAGACAATGGACTCTGCGATGCTTGATGAAGGCGACAAGGAGGAGACGGCAAGACTCAATGAACTTTATGAGAAACTAGAGACTTGCCAGGTCAAAGGCGATACGGCAGGGGCAAAAGCAGTTCAGGAGCAGATTACTGCCATTATGACGGGCGGCTCCTCGCTTGTTTTGGCCTAACAACCAGGAAAACCCAATTGAGTAGAAAGGTAATTTGCCATGTCAATCTCGACATTTTTCAAGAATCTCTTCGTTGAATCCGGTTCGTCCGAGCCTAAGATTCTCTCACTCGACGAGATACGCAAGCGTATATTCGAGACCTCTCGCAACATGGAGATGCGCAATCGTGAAGCGGCGGCGGCAGAGCAGAAGGCGCAGGCTGCGCTCCAGAAGACTTTTCAGCCTGGCGTAAGCGCGGCCCAGCGGACAAAGTTGCTCGCCGAACATCAGAGATGTCTCAAGGAGGCGAAGAGTTTCATTGGTTTTGCGAATCAGTTGGGCGGCGTTCTTGAGACACTCGAAACAGCCGAGACATTCTTGGAACTCTCCGAGACGATCTCCCAGAGCAACATTGCCGGTGCAGGCAAGATGGACATCAAGGAGATAATGAAGGAACTACAGGAAACTCAGGCGATGCTTGGCCCCATGATTAAGGAGTGCCAAAAGCTGAAACATGCGATGGATGTCTCCGCCGAACAGTTTGGTGATATGCTTTCGCAAGGTGTTCCCGAAGGCCAGGATGAATTAATGGCGCTTTACGCGAAATACGATGCGGAGCAGGATCCTGTTAAGAAAGCCGCTATTCAGGTGGAGATACAGAAAAAGAGCGAGTCCATGCTAGCGTCGGCAACTGAAGCTTGATTGGAAAATGGAGGATTGCAATGAACGAACTCCTTAAACAGACAATGTCGTGCCGTGAAAAGGCCGAGGCACTTCGTGCTAACAAGAAGTGGGCAGAGGCTGCAAAAGCCTACGAGGCTCTTGCAAAGGCTTGGATTGCGGCTGCAGGCGTTGCAACATCCGATTCCGCTCGCGCCGAGCGCATTGCAGAATCCGACAAGGCATTAGAAATGGCGTCTAAATGCCTTGCAAAAGCTAACAAGTCATCTTCAGTTTCCGGGAAGGGTAGTGGTTCGAAGAAGCCTTCGAAAACGGACTCTTCAAAAACAGGCGAAGACGATGACGAATACGATGACGATGACGATGACATTTCCAACGTCGATGACGATGAGGACGAGGAAGCGGAAGAAGAACTCGCCCCACCTGAATCGATGGAGAAACTATTAAATGAGATGAACTCTTTAATTGGCCTGGCGGGAGTCAAGCGTCAGGTTCAGTCTATGGTGAACCTTCTTGATATTCAGAAGAAGCGCGAAGCCAAAGGTCTAGTCAACAAGGAGCAGTCTTTTCACCTCGTTTTCACCGGTAACCCAGGTACGGGCAAGACGACTATTGCGCGTCTGATTGCCAAAATCTACCGCTCGATGGGTTTATTGAGTCGTGGGCAGTTGGTGGAGACGGATCGCGCTGGCCTTGTCGGTCAATATATAGGCGAAACGGCTATCAAGACACAGAACGCACTAGCCCGGGCCGAAGGAGGCGTACTATTCATTGATGAAGCGTATGCGCTAGCGCCTGAGGATAGTGGAAAGGACTTTGGCAGGGAGGCTGTCGACACATTGCTCAAGGCTATGGAGGACAATCGCGGCAACTTGCTCGTAATCGTTGCTGGGTATCCAGACCTCATGGATCACTTCATAAACCATACCAATCCAGGGCTTCCCTCCCGCTTCCCAACGACTATCTTCTTTGAGGATTACTCGGCGGATGAACTGCGCCAGATTTTTGAACTGATTGCGCGGAACGCCGACTACGTTCCAACGAAGGAGTGCGTTGAGGCCGTAAAGAACCACTACGAGAAAGTTTTGGCAAAACGTCCAGCGAATTTTGCTAATGCACGAGACGTGCGGAATCTCTTTGAAAAGGCCATGCGGAATCAGGCCAATCGCCTTAATGGGCTGGAGGATCCCACACTTGAACAGCTCAAATCGCTGCTTCCGGAGGACTTGCCCATCTTGGCTTAAAAGGCTGCTGCGGCGCATAAAGGGAAGGAGAACACAATGGTATTGTACGCATTGGCATGGATAGTCGGTGCTCTTGTCACGATAAGCACGGTTTCGATAATCATGCATGGTAGGCTTTCGCTCATTGGCAAGGCGATAATAGGCGGCATTATTGCTGCAACGATTCTGACATTTGTCTTGCCTGAGAAAAATCCACTGATTGTCTTTGGCGCTCTTGTTTTGCTGAACGCCGGAGTTCGACCGTTGCAAATGCGGACTCCTTCAATTATCCTTTCTCTGACGGCGCTGCTGGCGAGTGTCTGCGTAGTTGCCGCTGTGAATATATATTTTGCCAAAGGAGGCACTGGGTATTCCGGTGACATAGTGGCAGATATTCGGGCCAACGTGGCGAAGCGCTGGGAGAAGATAGTTGCAGAATGCAGTGGCGTGGTGGATCATTATCAGAAACTGGCAAAGACGGGTACAAAGCCTCAGCCGCCTAAAAAGGCGGAAAGGAAACAACTCAACCGAGTCCGCGAGCTTCTCCTTCCCATTGATTGTCATGACCTTCTTGCGGCGGTTGACGACCTCGACAAGCGTATCGCTGAGACACAGAAGGAAATCGCAAAGGCGGAAGGAGAGCGAGTTCGCCACCCTGATGAGGCTGAAAAGTATGATGCCCGCATTGCGGCCGTTCGGGAAAAGAAGTCAAAGCTTGAGGCCGAACGCGCTAATCAGGCCGCCAAGGTAATGGAGAACTTGCGGAATATTGGGTTGAACATGCCTGGAAGCGCTGCCGAACGTTGCATCTTCCCCGTAAATGTCGAAACACTCATAGATAACGCCGTTGTAGCCAAAGACATCGCTGTTGTGGTGGAGAACCTTGGACGTTTCCTTAACTCTGAGGATCTTACGACTGCCAAGCGTTACTTTGGGATGTATCTTGTGATGATCGACGTTCAGGCAGAAGGATTCCGGCAGTACCTTGAGAAGAGTGAGGATGGCGAGTGGCGCAAGGGAATTAACGAAATTCTCCGTGACGCGGAGGCTGCGGTGAAGTCAGACACTGCCAATGCGGCTCAAACTCGCTTCACGGATCATGAACGCGAGATTTTCAGGAAGAATGCTGCCATGAACAAGAAAACGATTGAGGCGGCGACAGCCTACTTAAATCTCCTCAAGCAACATGAAGACATAATTCGTGGCAAACTCCGCGAGGCTGAACGTGTCCGTGAAGTGGCACAAAGCAGCTGGAATACTGTAAGCCTTGCTAGTGATCTAAAGGAAATTGTGAAAACGAGCCACGAGGCTTTTGAAGCACTGCTCTCTCTTGAACTGCCACCGCTCGTGCTTTTTGACGATTCGGCGCTTCAGGCCGAATTTGATGCCATCACAAGAAAACTTCGTAAAGAGTAATCGATGGCGGATAGTTCCGAAACATTACGCGGAATCCTTTCGCAAATCGCGAGGATTGAGAGGGAGATCGCGGAGGCACAGCTTTGTCAGACGAGGAGATCTTCGTTTGAAGACCTCTGTTCCCGCTACACGGCCTTGGCTAAGAATGCGGGAGAGGTGTTGGGCGTCTCCTTCCCCTCCCGCGAGGTTCGGTCTGTAGATTTCGGGATGTCGGTTGGAATAGTGCGTCCTGAGGCGATTCGTGATTTGGCGGGATTAACGGCGGATTTGAAAGCGGCAATAAAGCGCGTGCTTGACTCTATTTCAACTTCTGCCAATATGTTGCCATGCCCCAAGGCCGCTGGACGGCCTTGTCAGATGTCGCATGAGATTGATTCGGGTAGGTTCGATGTTTTCTTTGCGATTCCTTTTCGGAACCCGCCAACCTGCAAAGACGCCTGCGATGCATTGATTGAGTGGTTGAAAAGTAAGCGTGGTATCGGGGAGAAGCAAATCTTTCGTGCCGATCAGTGGACATATTCTGGCGATTTCGTCTGCAAGATCTGCAAGGCGATTCAGGAGTCTCGCGTCGTTGTGGCCGACAATTACTGGTGGTAACCCCAATGTGTTCTTTGAGCTGGGACTCGCCGTCGGTCTTGGCAAGCCGGCCATCCTCATCCACGATGAGAAAGCCGCGGAGGGGAAAGTTCCGTCTGATCTTCTTGCGTGGGAATACATTCCTTACGACGGGAAGAACCCTGCCGATAAGGAATGGCTCGAACATTTTGGTGTCGTCTTTGATGGGACGCGGCAGCGTAGGGGGAAAAGACTATGAAACAGTATGCTCTTTTTACAAGTGTCATCATCCGCTACGGCATATCTATCTGTAAACATTTCCGTGATCGATTACTAATGTTCGGCGTTATTACTTTGAACGATGACGTCGGCGTTGGTAGTGATGATGGCTTTGCACATGAGGCATAGAATGATACTTGATGAAATAATAGTAAGAATGGGAGCGACTAATGAAACGTAAAGCATTGTTCATAGGAGTGAATGATTATACGGATAATCAGATTCGCAATCTTCGTTTCCCTATCCGAGATGCCCACTCGATGAATGACATCTTTGAGGAGATTGGGTATGAGGCCAAATGTCTAGAGAACCCTAACAAGGGTGATGTGTTTCGTGCGGTGAGAGAGATGACATTCGGTCTATCAGCAGGAGATCAGTTTCTCTTCTATTTCGCTGGGCACGGATTCACGGATTCTGGGCAACATCTCCTTTTCTGTGCCGATGATCAGCATGAACTCTTGCGTTTTCACCGTGCTGGTATACCTTTCGACCTTCTGGAATTGGAAACAAGAGCTGGTTGTTTCGATAGATCGTTCCTTCTTGATGCCTGCCAATCGGATTTTTTCACGGGGACACGTGGGGAAGACGCGACTACGCGTGACTTAATAGCGATTGACAGTATGGTGCCAATCAGCGAAGATGCTCTTGGTTCGTTCTATGTTTTGAGGTCATGTAGTAAGTATGAGCACGCGATTGAGATTGAATCTCGTAACCACGGCCTTTTCACACTTGCGATGATGGAAGTATTGCGTCAGTCTCGACGCACTGGGGCGGAGTTATTGTTTAACGATGTGTTGCGAGAAACAATAAGAGAGAAGATGTACAGCATCGCAAGAGACGAAGGAATGATGTCGATGCAAACGCCTGAGTCAGATGGCCGTGGGCCTCAGCAGATACTGATGTGTGGCATAGCGACCGTGCCTGGTCAAAATGACGTACATTCAGAATTAAGCATGGGCGAAAAGAATGATGAGATTGAATGGCAGCGCATGGTACATGAACTGGTAAATAGCGTGACCATCTTCCCGCATGTGAAGTTGGGAGATGGTTTTGCCCAATATGTTGTTGCCGATGATATGTCAGCCGTGTTGATTTGTTTTTGGCCTAGTCGCTTAGATGTTGATGACGTTGTCTCTGATTTAGAAAAAGTTAAGGTGGAATTAACGCGCACCGAGCCAGAAACCCTACAGGAAATGGTGATGTTTTGTAAGGACGGCCTTCCTGATAATGTTGCAGCGTTGCGTTCTCGTGGAATACGTATAATGGACAAACCACATTTTATAGCGTTTATTGTCGACTATTTTTCTGAAAAGAATGTTCCATTGCGAAAAGGCAAGATTCATTTTACGACAGGAGAATATGACAAATCGTTCAAAGCTCTTGAAGGTTTTGTGAAAAAAGGGACGGACGATCCTGAGGCGCAATACATGATTGGCTATATGTATGACCACGGAAAAGGTGTTTGCCAAGACAAAAACGAGGCCGAGTCGTGGTATTGGAAGTCGGCTCATCAAGGTTATGTAAAGGCTATTGAGGTGTTGGAAGAGAAGAATAATATAGAAAAAGCCCGACTTCTAGCGGAGGAGGACAAGATAGTTGCGGAGATAGAAGAATTCACTAAAAAGCTTTTGTCTAAAGATGCTGATGATGCGAATGAAACTGCTGAGGATACCTCGAAGAATTCAGACGGCCTCGAGGCAGGTGCGGTTAAGAAATTTGTTTTGCCTGGAGGTGCTACTATGGAGATGGTATATTGTCCTCCCGGTGAGTTTATGATGGGGAGTCCAACGACAGAGGAAGGTCGGTATGAAGATGAAACGCAGCATAGGGTAAGGCTGACTAATGGTTTTTGGATGGGGAAGTATCCTGTTACGCAAGCTCAATGGAAGAGTGTAATGGGTAATAATCCTTCACGGTACAAAGGAGACGATCATCCTGTAGAGAGAGTTTCATGGGAAGAATGTCAAGAGTTTATCAAAAATGTTAACATCCAACTGAATTGTGATGCTCGTTTACCTACTGAGGCGGAGTGGGAGTATGCATGTCGAGCTGGGACAACAGGAGCTTATGGGGGTACTGGAAATCTCAATGACATGGGTTGGTATTGTGATAATGACAGCGGGCATGAGACGCATCCCGTTGGGCAAAAGATGCCGAACGCATGGGGACTGTATGATATGCATGGAAATTTATGGGAATGGTGTAATGATTGGTATGATGATTATCCGTCCAGTAGTGTGACAGATCCACAAGGCCCCGCCACAGGTGATAACCGCATCTTACGTGGGGGGAGCAGGTGTATTCTTGCAAGACTCTGTCGATCCGCGCAGCGTAATAGCAATCTCCCAGCTTATCGTGAGCACAGCAACAGCTTTGGGTTTCGCTTGTGTTGTCCTGCAGGGTTACAGGGCTAAGGCTGGGGTCTAACATGATGCGCGTAAATGTGCTTGAACCATGAGGCAAAGTAATATGAAAAATATAGAATTGTCCACTGTCATAAAAGACAGCCACAGACCAGATATCTTTATTATTCATTCTACGATGTCATTCGAGGGGGAATGTGTTCTAACGTAAATGAAACGAAGGCAGCTATAGCACAGATCATATCCCCAAGTTCGCCAAGAGGTATCCCATAGGTTGTTAACCGATGGAAGATGTGCACCCCCCTGAGCCGATACCGTGAACCACCTGGAGTTTACCCATTTTTTGAGCGAGGGAATGCGCCGCACCCGCATGGATAAAGGCTGAAGTGCGTTTCGGGATGTGGTTTTCGGCGTTTCGCGTCCGAAACGGCTATCCGTCGTCGGCGTCGAAGAGCTCGGCGAAGCCCGGCAGGAGCTGGATCGCCGGGGCGTCGGGGGCTTTGGCGATGGCGTCCGCCGTCGTGCGCACCCACTTCCCGAAACGGGTGAACGCCCGCTTCAGTCCGTCCGCGATGGCGTAGGCCGCGAACTCCGGCACTTCGCCAAGCCGCTTGCCGAGCCGCGCCAGGTGTTCCGCGAGGACTTCGCGCTTGATGCTTCTCCCGATCCACGCCGTTGTGAAATATGCGCTGGCGAGGACGAGGGAGGCCATGTTGCGTATGCGCGCGTAGGTCATCACGCGGATGTTCTCGAAGCCGTAGGACTGCTTGACGAAGCGGATCGTCTCCTCGACCCTCCACCGCGAGAGATATGCCTCCACGATGCGCCACTGGGACTTGAACGAGCCGTCGACCGGAAGCGACGTGAGCAGCATCATGGGCTCCTGTCCGAAGCCTTCCACCACGACCATGTGCAGCTCCTTTTCCGGGTGCATCGGGAGCCGCACCGGCATCGCGCCGAACGATATCGGCACGTTGCACTCCTTGCCGTGTGAGTCGAACGTGACGTGGTGCGAGTGCCGCATCGTGCACTGCCCGGCAAGGTCGCGGACCTCGTGCATCCCTCCCCACGACAGGACGCTGCGGCCTTTGAGCCGGACGATGAAGTCGCGCCCTTCCTCAATGAAATAGTCGTAGAACGCGGGCCTGTCGCCCCCTCTGTCGTATACGACCGTGCCCTTACCCCCCGTCGCGGCATACACCGCCCTGACGATCTTCAGCACCTCGTCGTTCTCGCCCTTGAAGCCGGGGGAGCGGGACGACCAGAGCTTCAGCGCAAGCGGCACGGTCTTGCGTCCGCCCGGGCGGCAGGCCGCGACGATGCAGCCGTGGTATCCGTTCACGAGGACGTCCCGGCCCTCCTTCGACGAACGGCTCGCGTCCCTGACGCGGGCGACGAACTCCATCTTGTACGAGAACTCCTTGCGGATCTCCGTCGGGTCGACGAGGAGGAGGGTGTCGCTTCTCACCGACCGTGCGCCGTCCCTCAGGACGGCCTCGGCCACGGACGCCTCCAGCGTCTCGTCGTCCAGATTCCTGCTCAGCCTCTTCTCCGTGTAGATGGGCCTTATGTCGTCGTCTATCGCACGGACTATGGATGAAAGTTTCGTGTCACCCGAGGCCTGTATTCCGTAGATACACTCCTCTATGAACTTCTTCGCAGGTTTCGAGAAATGGGTAAACACTTTGCCCATAAAATGGGCGAGCTGGGCTTTCGCCTTAGACGCGATTCTGGTATCATTCA
>Ga0256407_10007915_pt1 | contig 15784 bp, 5 predicted proteins | sample RumenRJG_04DNA_FD_193489 | JGI IMG/M metagenome (GOLD analysis project Ga0256407, IMG submission 193489) | Bovine rumen microbial communities from Lethbridge, Alberta, Canada - RJG_04 | ecosystem: Host-associated > Mammals > Digestive system > Stomach > Rumen | place: Canada: Alberta | collected...
AAACTGACTGAGGTAGCACAGGCCCTTGAGACCGACACAGCTACATTAGCCAAGGCTTATAACACGTGGCAGGAGGCTGAGACGTGGGAAGGCGAGAACATGTTCTGGCTCATTGGCGCCAATGACGCTGCTACGGACGAGCCCACAGCTGATGGCAAGGGATTCTGGATGACAGCAGAAGGTGAACGTATTGGTTATGGCGAGGGTGCTATATGGTTTGCGTTTGCTCTTGTTGATGTAGAGAATGATGTCTTCTCAATCAATTGCGGTCAGATGCCTAACGCAATGAAAGCAGAGGATAGCGGACATGCAAAATTCCAGTTGCGCTACAATGGAAAGAGTGTGAATTTTGAGGTTACGCTGAATGTCGTTGCGAAGCCAGTCGTTGATATTCCACAACCTGAATTGGCATGGGGTAAGCTCACCATCGTGGAAGAAATCACGAAGGATGTAACACAGAAACCTCGTTCTGGCTATGATGCAGATAAGGTGGAAGTAGATCTTACTGAGGCTCTCACAAAGCTTGGTGTCAGCGGAGATTTACTGAAAGATGAGTTAAGCCAGTTGCTCTTTGCAAAGAAAGCCTATGTAACAGAGGATGCTGTGATGGGTGCTCAGATGAGTGACTCTTTGACTAACGAATCATCAGCAGGTGCCCCTGGCTTCTGGTTGCGCAATTTCAGCGATGCCGAGGGTAATCCTACTTTCGAATGCGGACGTTTTGCTTATGATGGTGATGATTGCTTCTATGCAGAAGCTTTCGCCTTCGATACTGAGACTGGTATCCTTTCTTGTAATATTGGCCAGATGCCTAATAAACTGAAGGGTGGTAATACCTATTTTGCTGATATCTATATTGTATATGGTGACAAGGCCATCAAGATTCGTTATAACCTGATTCTGCCTGAAGTAAAGGTAGGAACCCTGGAAGATTATGAGAAGGCAGGTGAGAATACGATAAGAGTGGAAATGGAACCTGCGGAGAGTTATGACACCAAGAATTTCTCTATTGATATTGAGACTATGGTCAATGCCTTAGGTTGTCAAGTTGGAGAGATTGATGACTTCTATATGCTTGACAGTGAAATCGACTTTGCTACTGGTAAGAATCAGGAAGGTGTAGGCTACTGGGTCAGCATGGAAGGAAAGGTGGTTAATTGGGGTAATGATGCCATGTTCTATGTCACGCCCAAGGCTGATGACTATTCAAAGTTCGGTGTTGGTCAGTATCCTGGACATATGAATATTGGCGACTCTGCTCGTGCCACTCTTTATTTCGTGGCTGGCAGTAAGTATTATCAGCTGAATGTTGATTTGGTGATTGTAGCACCTAAGCAAGGTGATGTAGTCTTTGAGAGCGTGGCTCAGCGTTCTATTGAAATCCAACAGGTGCCTGTAGCATACAAATGGACATCGGGCGTAGAGATTCCTGAGGCATGGGTTGAGCAGCAGCTTGGAACCAGCGATTGGGTGCTCTATGCACTGGCTCCACTAAATGAAGACGGAACAGAGAAAGAGGGTAATGCTAAATATTCTAAGAGCTATTCTATTACTGAGAGTCCAGGCTTCTGGATGGATGGCGAGGGCCATAATATCGGATGGAGTGCTAATGCACGTGTAGGTGTGTCTATCTCTCAGCCTTCAGGACATTTTGCACTGATGCAGTATGAAAACAGCATTAACCTTGGCGATGTGTTCCGCTTCCCGCTCTTCCTGGTCAACGAGGAAAATGGTAAGATGGTGACCTTCAATTTCACCTATAGCATTGTGGAGTCTGTCGTAGAAATCGAGGAAGTTGGCTCAGAGGATATTGTATTGCCAGTATCAGCTGATGATGATGGCGCTTCTGCAACAATCGATCTGTCAGGCATTCTCGAAGCTTTTGATATTACCTTGGACGCATTAGCTAATGGACAATATTTGCACGGCATTACTGCTGATGGAACTTATGGTTCTGGCGTGTCTTTATATGATGGTCTGGCATTCAATGATAAGGGCGTCTGCGTAACAGAAGATCCGTTTATGTTCTTTGATGCAGAATTGAATGAGGATGGTAAGTCTATTACAGTGACAACCTGTGCTACAGCAGACGTTGCTGACGACTATAGTGCAATAGGTACTGTCTGCTTCCTTATAGAAGGCAAACGCTATGTCTTCAACGTGAAGTTTGTTTCAGAGACAGTCTTTACTGGCATTACAGAGAATCGTACAGTACCTCATACCTCTCTCTCTGCCGTTTATGATCTGCAGGGTCGTAAGGTGGTGAAGACACAGCGTGGTCTGTACATCCAGAACGGACGTAAATATATGGTTAAGTAAGCCATCGATAGACAATAATTAAGGAATCCACCTCGTTTTATAGCGAGGTGGATTCAATTAAAATGCAAAATGAAAAAAATTACTACATTAGTTTTCCTGATGACATTGGCTTCTGTTGCTTTCGCACAGAAGACCGTCTATATCCCTAATGAATGGCGTAATCCGTGGCCATCTGACTCGCTGCTCTACAAGGAGAGCGATCCGGATAATAAGTACACTTGGTCGAAAAGTCGCTCTGTGGAGAGTGATAACGTGATTATCTTCTGGGATAAAAACTACGGAAACAAGAAGCCCAACCAACTGGCTACTAGCGATTGGAATTACGTAGATATACCTGACCTTTTGAATAAATGTGAGGCTTTCTACGATTTGGAAATCAACAAACTGGGCTTTGTTGACCCAGTGAAGAGCAACCACAGCAAGTATAAGATGATGGTGCTCATGAACTATTCAAAACCAGGCGACTGGGCATGCTACGGTGGTGGCTACGATTTCGTCATCTCTGCCTTATGGCTGAACTCTGCTACCTGTAAGCCTGTAGGCCATTCTGTGGCTCATGAGGTAGGACACTCATTCCACTACATGTGTTATTCTGAGCATGCCGGGCACCAAGACTCCAATACGGACAACACGGGTTTCCACCTGGCGTGCGGCAATGGTCAGGCTATCTGGGAGCAGACAGCGCAGTGGCAGGCTGCCCAATCCTACCCGGAATTGATGTTTGACCAGAGTATCGGCGTGTTCCGTCGTTCTCATAACTATGCCTTCTCGCACGAGTGGCATCGCTATCAGTCGTATTGGTTCCATTATTATCTGTGCCAGTATTACAATGATATTACGACTGTTGCTCAGGTATGGAATCAGCCTATGACAGGGCAGAGCAGGGGTAATGGCACTGATTTCAATCAGGCGCTGATGAAACTGAAAGGGTTGGATGCTACCGGACTGTTCCGCCTTTATTATGACTATGCTGCCCGTTGTGCTACATGGGATATTGACGCATGTCGTTCCTACGGAAAGAACTATATTGGTGATTTCGATTACCGTTGCGTCCTGGTGGGCGATACGGCATATCAGGTGGCTCTGGCCTCTGTGCCTCAGGCTTCAGGCTTTAATATTATCCCATTGACTGTTCCTGCCGCAGGTACAAAGGTGACCACGCATTTCACGGCCTTGGCAAGGTATTCCAAACTGGCTGCAGGCGATCCTGCTGAGATGATGACTGGTGAAACGCAATGGGGTAAGACCTCGCGTACTTCGTATGTGAGTGCTTCAAACTATAAAGATCGTGGTTTCCGCTTGGGCTATGTGGCATTGATGAATGACGGAACGCGTCAGTATTTCAATGCAGACTCCGTGTATTGCGAGGGACAAACACAGAAGACCTGTGAGGTGAGCATGACAGTACCAGAGAATGTGAAGCAGATGTGGCTCGTCGTGGTACCAGCCCCCAAGAGCTATATCCAACATAAATGGGATGAAAAGGCAGACAATGATGATATGTGGCCTTACCGCTTCCGTCTGGAGGGTGCTGAACTGGGTTCGAAGGCTCAGGTCTATGTGGCTTCTACAATCGATGATCGTGATGTGGCCGATATCACTTTTACTTATGATGTAAATCTGCCCCGTTTGAACTCTTATGACGCTGTGACTGTCAACGTTTCTGGTAAGGCTCAGGCTATGCTGGGTACTGCTTTTCAGATGAATGCCTCTGATATCGCAGACAAGATGCAGGCGTGGACCTCCAGTGGTCCTTCGGAAGGCAAGGTGATGTTTTACCCCATGAATCCAAAGTCGCAGGCACGTGTGAACCGTGGTAGTACGGCTAATGGCTATGGTCATTGGTTTAATGCGTCTGGAGCTGTTGACTCTTATTCCAATGGCTACCTTTATAGTGAGTTCTCGCCTACGGGGCTTTCCTTTAACGTAGGACAGTATCCCAACCGTTTGGTTGTCGGTAATGACTATACCATTGGTCAGGCTCTTCGCTATAAGCAATCAGCAGACAAAGAGGCTACTGCCCGTTTCATTTTCCGCGTCCATGTGACAAGCAGCGATTATGGTGCCGAACTGACCAGTGTGGAATATACCGACCCACGCACCACAGGTATCGAGGAAACAAAAACTCAAACCTCAAATCTCAAACCTCAAATCATCCATGACCTGCAGGGTCGTCGACTCTCTAAGCCTCAGAAGGGATTGAATATTATCAATGGACGTAAAGTTGTTGTAAATAATAAATGATAAGAAGATTCATCACCGTTGTGCTGTATGCAGTTACGCTCTCGCAGCCTCTGCAGGCACAACAAAAGGAAAGCCCGCTCTGGAACGCACCAGGTGCGGGCAATCCGTTTATTCCAGGCTATTTCGCTGACCCAACTATTCGTAAGTTTGGCGATACCTATTATCTCTATGCTACCACCGACGGTACGGGTAATGGTTATGGACCGGCTCAGGTATGGGTGAGTAAGGATTTCGTGAATTGGAAGAACATCATCATGAACTGGCCTACAACGGAAGTGGTTTGGGCACCAGATGTGATGCAGGCTCCAGATGGCACCTATCGTTACTTCTACTGTGAACCATGTGTGCTTCACGAGGGTGTTAGCGATTCTCCTATTGGGCCTTGGAAAAACGTGTTAGGAAAGACAGATGCCGTACTTGTGCCCGACCGTTTTGTTCATAATGCGATTACGTTGGACGGTCAGACCTTTGTGGATGATGACGGTTCTACTTATCTTTATTTCGGTACATGGGGCATCTATAAAGGTTTTGGTTGTGGTGTGGCCCGACTGAACGGAGATCTCAAATCTTTTGCAGAGAAGAAGTTGATTCCCAATACGGAGATTACCGATTTCTTTGAGGCACCTTATGTCTTTAAGAAAGACGGCGTGTACTATTTTACCTATAGCAGTGGCTCTTGTCATGATGATACCTATCGTGTGCAGTATGCTACTTCTACAGTAGGTCCGATGGGACCGTATGAATATAAAGGTTGTATTCTCAAGACTAATGCCGACCAGACCGTACACGGTCCAGGTCACCATAGTATCCTGGAGAAGGATGGCAAATACTATATCGTCTATCATCGTCATAACCTGCCTCGTAGCGTTCATGGCTTCAATCGACAGATATGTATCGATGAGATGCAGTTTGATAACGAAGGAAACATCCTGCCCGTGGTGCCTACGCATCAGTCACCCTTACATCTCAAACCTCAAACGTCAGACCTTAAACCTATTGCAGTCACAGCGTCCTCTTATTACGATGGGTGGTTTAAGCCAGAATATGCTGTAGACGACAATAATGCCACGCTTTGGAAAGCTGCCAACACCAACTGGGGTAGGGGACTGCATCAGGACGAGTGGTTGCAGATAGACTTGGGTAAGGTGCAGAAATTCTCTGAGATATGGACGCAGTTTGAATATGCCACTTTCTTCTATCAATATAAGATAGAGACTTCTGTTGATGGCAAGTCATGGTTGCTCTATGCTGACCGCACCAACAATACCATGCAGGGTTCACCCATGATTGATACGGGCAAGTGCAAGGCTCGTTATGTGCGCATTACTATCACCGACACACAGAAAAACGGGCACATGCCGGCTATCTGGAACGTAAAGATATGGAAGAAGGCTCCAGCTTTACCTGACATCAATGTTGCAGGTAATGATGATTACCCAGGAATGCATCAGAAAGACGTAGAGACATCTGAACGTCAGTTTGCTTCTTTCACGCTCGATGCTTCCCTGCTGTCAGAAGGACATAAAGCTCCCTTTGATGTAACGGAAGTACAGTCCTTCAAGGCTAATAAGCCTATTCGTGTCAGGGTGAAAGACGGTCGTTGGGCACTTTTCTTCAATGGCACACAACGTCTGACAAGTGATGCGTTTTTACCGACAACTTATCGTTATAATGCTCCTTATACGATATCTGCCTGGACGTTAAGCACCAAGGTTGGCCCAGTGTCTACCGTCGCATCGCTTACTACTTCGCGCGCCGACCTTGCCACTACCGAATTTCGCTTGGGGTCAGATCCTCAGACGGGCCTTATCAATCATAATGGCTCGTTCGAAAGTTGCGGTCTGCCTCAGCAGATTAAGGAGGGCGAAGGAAAGTGGCAGTTCTGGACTATTACTTTCGACGGCTGGAAAGAACGTGTTTATCTGAATGGTGAATTGGTTCGTGAGCAGAATAACTTTCTGATGATCCGCCCGGAGGGACATGTCACGATTGGTGCAAATGGCTCAGGGGCTAATAATTTTATGGGGTATATCAGTATGCTGACCATTTCTCCTAAGGCTACGACAGCCGAAGAGGTGATGGAACTCTATAACAAAACGAAACTGTCGGCTATTCCCTCCTTGGGCGATGATGATTTTGAGGAGGCCGATCCTGACAGCAAGTTCACGCTCTCACCGCTGATGAAACCTGTATTTGAGAAGAAGGAGACCTTCAAACTCAGCACCCAAAGTGCCGATTTCAATCTGGCTCCACTTAGTCATGGCGGTACTGTCTATAAAGAGCTGGAGGGCGACTTCGTCGTGATGACGCGTGTCAATGATATGGAAGGTCTGAGTCAGCATAGCGTAAAAGGTTACAACGAAGTGGGATTACTCGTTGCCAATGGTAATACTTACTACCAGTTGGGTGCTTTCCCGCTCTATAACTGTGGTAATATGCTTACGGTACTGAGTCCTCATGGTCGCCCGCAGTTCCCCAACTCCAAGGGTTACGACTTCGACCCTGTCATGCAGTTTGAACGTCGTGGAGATTTGCTCTTTGCACGTACCAGTAAGGACGGTGTGACATGGAATAACATGCCAGGCTCGCCGATTGAAGTAAAAACGAAGAAATTGTCTGTTGGCGTTTACCAGACCACCTATTCTGAGAACTATTCTTGGGCTACACTTAGTGACTTCACCATCTACCAATAGATTTCTATTGGGCGATGGTGAAGTTCGCCTCTATATTCACTTTTAGTAAGGTGCCGTTATAAGGATACTGGTATTGCATGGTCACTGCGTGGGCATCATGCCAGCAGTTTTCCTTATATAGGCCACAACTCCAGTTCCACAGGTCGTTGAACACCTCGATATACACATGACCTTGGGCATAGTATCCTGGGTCGCCATCGCTATTAAACCATCCGCCAAAGACGCCGTTGGTATGGTTCTCTCCTTCAGTACCATCAGTATATAGGGGCACAATGCTCAGTTCTGCTTCATTCATCTCGTTGGTGCTGAGGCCCATCAGGTTGCATACCTGTTGCTTGCTGATGCGGACTTTGTTGTCCTGGCTATACCCCTGATACCAGTTCATGGCTGTATTTACAGTGATGCTTCCGCAGTATCTCTCTTTGTTGACTGGTTCACTGGGGGTAGGAATGCCAGCTACGAGGTAAGAGAAATGGGTATTCCTGTTCTGAAGCCATTGCTTCATCTTGTTGAGTTCGGTATCAAAACGTTTTCCGCTGATAGGCCAGCGCTGGAATTCGCGGTCAATAGCACCTGATGCACGCATCTGTTCTACATATTTCATGCACTCATTCCAGGCATGAGTGACAATCGTATCCTTTACTGCTGCCCATTGTGCTTTATAGGCTTCTACGAATTCCGGACATGCAAACAGGTCGGTAAAGAATTGTGGCACGTAGTTATACTGTCCGTTTCGTTTCAGGGGGTTAGAGCCCATGACGGTCTCCGTGAAATCCGTAAAGAAGGTATGCCCGGTGGTCATCTGCCCCCAATCGAAGTCATAGCCGGCGTCAAAGTCCCATAGTGGCCCCATCACCCAAGGACCGTCACCATCCTTATGCATATAGATAGAACGAGGGGCTGACAATTCTACGTTATACACAAATTCCTGAATGAGCAGGTATTTAATGAATGAGGGAACATCCAACAGTTTTTGTACCTGTGTATAATCCTTGTTCTTGATTGCAGTCTCAAGTTCGGCAAAGACATTGCGCACGGAATCAACGGTATTCACTGTCCAGCGTTCGTCATCGGGATACTTTACGCATACAGGCATTCTGTAGACCGACGACCAGAAATTATCATTGGCATAAGGATTCTCGCCAGGACCATCATCCACATCGAGTGCAATAAGGATGCCATGCTCGTCGCTCACAGCCACGCGATTTTTATTCTGCTGAACCTGTTCAGTCAACTGATAAATCCCTTTGTAGTCGCCATTCAGAAAGAGTTCTACGTAGCGGGTGTGGTTCGTATAGGGCAAGCCTAAGTCACGTCCCATCTCGAATACAAAGGTATTCATGATGTCCGTCACATCACGATAGTTGGCTAGGAGAACCCAACTCTTGGCTTTGTCAAGTCCCAGCACTTTGTGTTTATCATTAAGCTTGATACGATAGGGCTTCTTGTCGTACCACAAGAAAGAACTGTTTCCGCGTCCGCGCATTTGGATATTAGCAGAGTAGCTGGTGAATGATTCCTGGGCATTCAGTGAGAGGTGAGCATCGGTATATGTCTCTTTCGAGGTGATATCCTGACCGTCCTTCGTGGTGATGTAGAGTTGGAATACTTTATATGGGTCTTTTGTTTCGGTAAGAGGCTCGTCTTCAAACGTTATACTATCAATGTGGTTCACGTCGAAAGGTATTCTTAATTCACCTGTGACGTCCGTCATCATTTGACGTCTTGCTTTGTCAAACGTCATCTCGTTGAGACTATCCACAACGATGGGGAAGTTCCATTTGCCTCCCATCTGATTCATATAGACATGAGCCCGCTGTTGTGCTCCTGCTGTCAATGTGCAGAATATTGTTAGCAGTATAATAAGTAGTTGTTTCATCAAAAAAGTTATTGCGTTATTAACGATGCAAAGTTACACATTTATTCTATAATGGGATTAAAACTTTCGTCCAAAAAGATACAAATAGCGTCTAGTCTTTATATTATTTGGACTATTTTTTTACGTTAGGGAAAATTTATTGCATACCTTTGCAACATGGTCAAGAAAAATGGACATAACATGAAGAGAATCATGGTGGCGGGCATCATGTCTGCACTCGTGTTTGTTGGTGTGATGGCAGCTCCTCGTAGCATTGTGAGCGTGAAAGACGTCAATGTAAAAGTGGCTGCTGGTAATGCACCCCAACTGCCTTATCAACTGTGGGTGACTTATACCGACGGGAAAGGTGAGTATCGACAGGTGCGCTGGCTTAATTCATCGCTCGACGTGGAGCAGGAACAGGCAGATGCCACACATCATCCTGTGGGTTCTACCTATGAGGTACGTGGCTTCATTGTGGGTGATAACACCACTTCCAATGGCTATCCTATCAAGGCGCGTGTCAGTGTGGTACAGCAGACAGAGAGACCTGCCTCGCATCCCGTTGCCCAGCCACTGCCATTGGACAAGGTGCAGCTGACGGGTGATGATCGTCTGACGCATAACCGTGATCTGGATATCGACAACCTATTGTCGCTTGATCCAAAACAGCAACTCTATAACTATTATGATACATATGGCTTGCCAACTACTGACTGTCCTGTCAGCGATGGTTGGGACTCACCTACTACAAAACTGAAGGGGCATGGTACAGGACATTACCTCTCTGCTATGGCCATGGCTTATGCCAGTTGTCAGGACAAACAGAAAAAAGCATTGCTACTGAGTCGCATCGAATTGATGTTGACTGAGATGCGACGTTGTCAGGAACGGACTTTTGTCTGGAGCGATTCCTTAGGCCGCTATTTCGAGGCCCGTGACGTGGCACCTGAGGCAGAGCTGCGTGAACTGAAAGGCTCGTGGAAAGATTTCGATAACTATAAGCAGGACTATCGTCACTACGGCTATGGCTACATCAATGCCATTCCACCACAACACTGCGTGCTCATAGAGATGTATCGTCCCTATAACAACGAAGACTGGGTATGGGCACCTTATTATACCGTGCATAAGCAGTTGGCCGGATTGATTGATATAGCCAGTATCATTGATGATAAAGCCATCAGCGAGAAAGCGCTGCTCATTGCCCGTGATATGGGACTCTGGGTGTGGAACCGCCTGCACTATCGAACCTACGTCAAAAAAGATGGTACGCAGGCTGAGCGTCGTGAGCATCCTGGCAATCGTTACGAGATGTGGAACATGTACATTGCCGGTGAGGTGGGAGGTATGGCTGAGTCACTGGCCCGACTGTCGATGATGGTCACCGATAAAGAACAGCGTGCACACCTGTTGGAGGCTGCCACTTGTTTCGACTCACCAGCTTTCTTCGACCCCTTGGCTCGTAATGTCGATGCTATCCGTACGCGTCATGCCAACCAGCATATCCCTATGATAACGGGAGCCCTGAAATGCTATGAGGCGGGGGCCGGCACCTATTATTATAATATCGCACAGAATTTCTGGCACACCATTCAAGGGCGTTACCGTTATGCTATGGGAGGCGTGGGCAATGGCGAGATGTTCCGGTTGCCTTATACGCAGATGCTGTCAATGGTCAACAATCCTGAGCCTACGATTAATGAGACCTGTTGTGCCTACAACCTGGCTAAACTGACAAAGGATCTGAACTGTTTCAATCCTGATGATGCCAGCTATATGGACTACTACGAGCGCTTACTCTACAACCAACTCGTGGGTTCAATCAATCCCCATCAGTACCAAGTGCTCTATCAGTATGCCGTGGGTCTTAATGCCTCGAAACCTTGGGGTAACGAGACTCCGCAGAGTACCTGTTGTGGTGGTACGGGCGCAGAGAACCATGTGAAATATCAGGAGGCGGCATATTTCGTGAATGACAACACGCTTTGGGTGGGACTTTACCTGCCTACAATCGCTACGTGGGATGCCCAGAAAACCGTGATTCGTCAGGAGTGCCAATGGCCCGCAGAGAAAAGTATCATCCGTATACAGAAGGGTGGGGGACGTTTTGCCATGAAACTTCGTGTGCCCTACTGGGCTACTGAGGGATTTGACGTCAGACTGAATGGTAAATCCATCACCCATCACCCTACACCCGGCACCTATGTCGAGATACCGCTTCGCAAATGGACAAAGAAGGATGTGGTAGAGGTTATCATGCCCTTTACACGTCACTTTGACTATACCCCTGATAAACTGGAAGTGGCAGGCAGACAAACCTACAGCCCTATGTGGACGGCTGCGCTGATGCAGGGACCATTGGTGATGGCTGCTACGGGTGTGAAGACATGGGACGAGGCTACCATTCATGATGAGGCCGACTGGGACCGTTTCCATTTCGTGCCCGATTATGATGCCGACCGTCATGTCACCCATTACTTCCGACTGGATGCTCCAGTGCCTCCTGCTACTGAGGTCGATACATTGGTGCTGAGTCAGACATTGGCAATGGCAAAGGGCCGAATTGACGCTCAGCAGGCTTGGAATGCGCTAACGATAAAAGTGCCCGAACATGCGCCATGGGCTCCTCATGGTTATGCCCGCATGACGGAACAGTATCAGCAATGTGCAACCATTCTGACCTCCAGGATTAATCCCGTTGATGCGGAGAAGTTGCTGTCCAAACTGAATGCTGCGCTCACTGCCATGCGTCCAGGTAATCTGGCTGAGATGGAGGATATGGATGAACTGAAACAGCTGATGCAGCAAGTTCGTGACCTGCCACGTTCTGAAGTTCGGCGTGATGCCTTGTGGCGTGCAGAGCGTGTGGTGCGTTACGTCACCGATGGCAGTGGCACCAAGGATATGATTGATAAAGCAACCAACCAACTAAAAGACATATTGAAGTAACGATGAGAATAGGAATGACGATGGTGCTGGCCCTGGCATTGACGCAAGGAGTTTCAGCACAAGACAATACCAATATCAAGGATGCCTATCAGCGTGCCTTTGGCATAGGCAGCAGGTATTCCTGGAAGATGAAGAATGGCGATGTGAACGTGCACTTGAAACGTGGCACACATCAGTTCTGGTATTCCCTGTATGATGGCAAGGGACAGGTGTATAAATTGGTTGATGCCGACAAGAACACGGTAGAGGTGTTGACAGAGAATCCGGAAAAACCTCGTCAGCGCCCTGAATGGCGTGGCCCGCAGCGTCACTGGATGGAGGTGCCCGATGAGAAGGATGGTTTCAGGATGTCGCCGGATGGTAAGTCTCAAGTGTATCTTAAGGACAATAACCTTTGGGTGAAACTAAATGGGGAGGAACGTGCTCTGACTACCAATGGCGATTCCACTTATTACTATTCGGCCTGGGGCTCGTTCTCTGCCGACGGTCGCTATTATGCCACAGTGCGTATCAAACCAGCCCCCAAGCATTATGTCTATTATGTGGAATCATCACCCAAAGACCGTTTGGAACCCGTATTACACAAACAGGAATATGCCAAGCCTGGTGACTCGCTGAATTATCGTGTGCCTGTCATTGTAGAGATGGCGACAGGTCGCGTGATAGAACCTTCAACGGATTTGTTTAAGAGTCAGTATCAGGTGACTGCTCCCCGTTGGGATGCAGACAACGAACATGTGACGTTTGAATTCAACGAACGTGGTCATAAGACCTATCGTGTACTGGAACTCTCTGCGAAAACTGGTTTGGTACGAACGCTTATTGAGGAGAAAAACGACAAGTATATCAACTATAACCGTCAGCGCCGCATCGATCTGCAGGATGGTAAACGGATCGTTTGGACCAGTGAGCGTGACGGACGTAACCATATCTATTTGTACGACAGACAAAAAGGACAGTTGATACGTCAGGTGACGAAAGGTGAGTATTATGTGCGTGGCATTCAGCATGTGGACGAGAAGGCTGGTATCATCTATTTCTCGGCTTGTGGCATGAACAAATCCGAGGATCCCTATCTGATACATTATTATAAGATAGGCCTGAATGGCAAGGGTCTGGTATGTCTTACACCCGAGGAGGGCAACCATAGCGTGACCTATACCGAAGATATGGTTTATCTGATTGATACTTATTCCACCGTTACGACGCCCCCTGTCACAGTATTGCGTTCGGGCAAGGATGGAAAAATCCTTCGTACCTTGGAAACTGCTGATATCACAGCTTTGGAAGCAGTGGGTTGGAAGGCTCCTGAGGTCTTTGTGGCCAAGGGACGTGATGGCAAGACGGATATGTGGGGACTGATTCAGCGTCCGTCGAACTTCGACCCCAACAAAAAATATCCCATCATAGAATACATCTACTCAGGTCCTGGCGACCAATATGTTCCAAAGTCATTCACACCATGGCTCTATTACCTTCAGAATATGGCCGAACTGGGCTTTATCGTAGTGCAGGTTGATGCGATGACTACCTCATATCGTACCCGTGAGTTCGAGGAGGTGTGCTATAAGAACCTGAAAGATGCTGGTCTGCCCGACCGTATTGCCTGGATTAAGGCGGCTGCAGAGAAGTACCCTTATATGGATATCGACCGTGTGGGTATCTATGGCTGTAGTGCTGGCGGACAGAATGCGCTGGCTGCTGTGCTGTGGCACGGTGATTTCTATAAGGCTGCCTATGCTGCCTGTGGCTGTCACGATAACCGAATGGATAAGATCTGGTGGAACGAACAGTGGATGTCGTACCCTATCGACAGCTCTTACGTAGAATGTTCAAATGTGGAGAATGCCTACCGACTGGAGCGTCCGCTGATGCTAGTCGTAGGTGAACTGGATGATAATGTGGATCCAGCCTCTACTATGCAGGTGGTCAACGCATTGGAAAAAGCTGGTAAGGACTTTGAACTCGTGGTTATCCCTGGTGCCCATCATACGATGGGTGAGAGCTATGGCGACCATAAGCGCTACGATTTCTTCGTGCGTCATCTGTTGGGCGTTGACCCACCGAAATGGAGCGAACTAAAATGATTCAATAACAAAAAAAAACGATATTAACATGAAGAGATTCTTATTTTCACTTGTTACTTTAAATCTGTCGCTACTTACTGGCATGGCGCAGACGGGTTATCCTATCACGCCTGTGCCTTTTACGTCGGTAAAGGTAACCCCTGGTACGTTCTGGGGACAACGTCTGGAGGCCAGTCGTAACACGACCATACCCCTCGCTTTTTCAAAATGCGAGAGCGAAGGTCGTTACAAGAACTTCGAGAATGCCGCTGCCCATCTGAAGGACCCTTCAAAGACGTTCAAGGTGAATGGTGTCGGTTATTCGTTTGATGACACAGACCCTTACAAGACTCTTGAGGGTGCTGCCTATATCTTGCAGACCTATCCGGACAAGAAACTGGAGGCTTACTGCGACTCCGTTATCGATATCATTGCGACAGCCCAGGAGCCCGATGGTTACCTGTACACTGCCCGTACGCAGAACCCTGCCGACCCGCACCATTGGGCCGGTGATCGTCGTTGGGTCAAGGAGGAGGATCTCTCTCACGAGCTCTATAACCTGGGGCATATGATTGAGGGTGCTGTGGCTTATTGGCAGGCTACAGGAAAACGTAAATTCCTTGATATTGCCTGTCGCTATGCCGACGTGGCCTGTAAGGAGGTAGGGCCTAATCCTGGACAGATGTGCGTGGTGCCCGGTCATCAGATAGCAGAGATGGCAATGGCGCGCCTTTACCTGGCTACTGGTCAGCAGCGCTACCTTGACTTTGCCAAGTTCCTGCTTGATTATCGTGGCAAGACAACCATCAAGACCGAGTATTCTCAGAGTCATCTGCCTGTCATCCGTCAGAATGAGGCTGTTGGTCATGCAGTTCGTGCTGCCTATATGTATGCAGGTATGGCTGATGTGGCTGCCCTGACCGGTGATAAGAGCTATATTCAGGCCATTGACAATATCTGGTGGAATATCGTTGAGAAAAAGCTGTATATTACAGGCGGTATCGGTGCCACCAACAATGGAGAGGCCTTTGGTAAGAACTATGAACTGCCTAATATGAGCGCCTACTGTGAGACTTGTGCTGCTATCGGTAATGTGTATGTTAACTATCGTCTGTTCTTGCTGCATGGTGACTCAAAATACTATGATGTATTGGAGCGTACACTCTACAATGGTCTCATTAGTGGTGTCTCACTGCAGGGTGATGGCTTCTTCTACCCCAACCCCTTGGAGTCGATGGGGCAGCATCAGCGTCAGGCATGGTTCGGCTGTGCCTGCTGTCCTTCAAATATATGCCGTTTTATCCCCTCGCTGCCTGGATATGTCTATGCTGTAAAGGATAAGGATGTCTATGTGAACCTGTTCCTCTCAAATAAGAGTGAACTCACAGTTGGCAAGAAGAAGGTGGCCCTCTCTCAGCAAACCAACTATCCTTGGGATGGCGACATCACCATCAATGTTGATAAGAATACCGCAGGTCAGTTTACCCTGAAAATTCGCATCCCTGGTTGGGTAAGAGGCAAGGTGGTGCCTTCCGACCTCTATACTTATACCGATGGCAAGCGCCTCGGCTATACGGTGAGCGTCAACGGTCAAGAGTACTATCCTGAGAATCGCGATTATATCACCATTAACCGCAAATGGAAGAAGGGCG
>Ga0256407_10007918_pt1 | contig 15782 bp, 6 predicted proteins | sample RumenRJG_04DNA_FD_193489 | JGI IMG/M metagenome (GOLD analysis project Ga0256407, IMG submission 193489) | Bovine rumen microbial communities from Lethbridge, Alberta, Canada - RJG_04 | ecosystem: Host-associated > Mammals > Digestive system > Stomach > Rumen | place: Canada: Alberta | collected...
TTTTGAACTTTAAATTTCTTAATTTTTTTTTTTTTTTTCCCAGTTAACTCATCTTCAAATTTTAATAAAGCTTTTTCCAATTGAGAAGCTTCTTTAGCAATTTCTTCAATTTTTTTTCTAGAAGGAATTTTCATACTATTAGAAATAAAATAATCATCAATTGAACTAAAAAATTTTTCACTAGTATTTAAAGTTTTTCTTGCTGAAGCAGAAGAAACTTCATTTCTTTTAAAATTACTTAATTTTGGTTTTTCAAAAATAACATGATTATCTTTTCCTTCTTTTCTAGGATCAAAACCTTGTCCAATAATCATCATAGAGTTTTTATTTGTATTATTAAAATTTTCATTTGTTTTTCTTAATTGTCCTGGAATAACAGGATCAGGTTCTTCTCTATAAATATTTACTTTATCTGGATATAATATTATTGGCTTCATTTCTTTTTCATGATTTTTTTTATAAGTGTCTGTTATTTTTTTTAATGAAAATGAACTTTTTACTGGATTTATTAATCCTTGTACTACATGAGAAAAAACTTTTGATTCTGGTAATTCTGTATTTTTTAAATAATTTATTTTTATATTTCTATTTTTTTGAGCTGGATCTTTTGTAACATCATATTCTTTTCTTTTAAATACATCTGAAGCTTTTGAATTTTTATCTGGATTAAAATCTAATGTTATTTCTTTTATTTTTGATTTTTTTGAAGATTTTAATTTTGCATTTTTTGAACGAGTTGTTAAGGAACTTTTTGGTCTTTGGAAATTGGATTTTTCTTCTTCGTCAAATATTACTGTGTTATATTCTATTTCTTTTTTTTTATGTAAATATGGGGAATATATATCACCTAAACTTGCCACACTGTAATTGAAATTATTTTCAACTTTTAATATTTCATTTGGAGATGTGTTATAAAATGATTGAGGATATTTTGATTTAGTTTGTTCCATCATTTTTTTTTATTTTATTTTTTATTTTTTTTTATAGTTATATTTTTATTTATATTATAAAATTACTTTAATAAATAATAAAATATAATTAATTCACAAGTCATTTTAAATTAATAAAAAATAATAAAATAATAAATAAAATTCATTATTATAAATCTTCTTTTTCAATTAAATCCCAAAGAGCTAAATTATATTTATCAGGATTTATAATAAATTTTTTATAATAATTAAGTGTTTTTTTAACAGGGAAAACTCTTTCTAAAGTACCATGAGGTCTTTCAAATTCACAAATACTTAATTGAATAGCTTCATCAACATCATCTTTATAAGTCATTTCTTCATCAAGTGGTTTTTGAGTAAAATGATCAAAAGGTATCATCCCCATTAAATTTAATCTATCAGTTTCAACTTTAATTTTATTTCTTACATTAATAATATTATATAATTCCATAGCAGGTTTTATATTAACTTCAAGTAACCATGGTTTTAAATTATCATCTAATAAAATATCAAAACCAAATCTATGAAAAATATTATTACTTCTTAATTGTTTAAAATCACTTAAAATTGCTTTTCTCATATCTTCAAAATTACTCATTATAGTTTTAATAGAAATATCCTTTATTTCATTCCAAATTTTTTCCCAACTACCACCATTTCTTTCAATATATTTACTTAAAGTTTTAAAAGTCCATTCACTACCAATTTCAGTATCAAAAGTTACATTTTTATTATAACCTGGTTTATCAGCATTTTGATGTACATTTGTAAGGAAAGAAGTAGCTTTTTCAATTTCATTAATATCATAAATATACTCACCTGATGCTCTCATAACTTGACCTTCATCAAAGACATAAATTTTCAAAGGCATTATACCAGTTATTATAACATACATTCTCAAATGATATTTTTTACCATATAATAAATGAGGATTTGATATATATCTACTTATAAATGAATACTTTAAAAAATCTTCTCCTGTTTTTAAAAATTTTATTCCTATTCCTTGTAAACCTTCAGGTGGTTTATATACCCATAAATCTTGTTCTGTTTGATGATAATCTTTAAATCTTTCTTTTAATATTTCTTTATCTTCATGTAAAATAAATGATTCTGGTACATATTGAAAATCATTTGGAAATAATTTTTGTATATTTCTATATTTTAAATACATTAATAGTTTATTTCCTAAATTATTTGCTTCGAACATTACATTAAGTAATTGATATTTTCCTAATGAACTAACTGCTTCAAAACGTTTTTGAGGACGATAAAGACAAGAAAAAAAATTAGACATGAAATAATTAGGATTATATGATATATTATTATATTTCATTAATCTAAAAAAAGGAATAAAATCAGCTGCCCCTGATTTAATATATGAATGATAAACTGTCATATTTTTATTTGTTATTTTATATGGTTTAATTGTATATTTTTCTAATTCTGGATTTGTTAAATTTAAATAATCAGGATAAAAAAAATAAATTGTTCTTTGTGGATTTTTACATTTTCCTTTAGGAGAAACTAAATAAATTATTTGTTCTTTTGTTTTTGGAATTGAAGGTTCCCAAATTTTCATTTTATTAAGAGAATGATTTCCTTCAAAATAATTATAATATTCATTTTCATCAACATTATTTAATTTTAATGTTGGAATAAAAGTATTATTTAATAAAGTACATTTTGAATTTACATTTTCATTTAAATAACAATGTGTATTATAATCTCCATTTAAATTACTATTAATATAAATTGATATTGGATGCCTTAAATATTCACAATTACCATTTAATGAACATCCACATAATGATAAATTAATTTGATACCATCTTGTTCTTTGAAGAATTATTAAAGTTATTGATGAAAAAACTGGTATTCTATTATTTCTTTTTCTTGACATAATATCATTTTTAATATTTGCATAATGAGTATTTGGAATTTTAAATTTAACTCCATTCCATAAATCAATAGTTTTTTCATTTATATTTCTTAAACCATTAAAATTTAAATTTTTATTTCTATAAACTCTCCAATTTTTAAAAGTTTCATATCTAAATCCTAAAATATGAGTAATATGATGCATTATTTGAGTTATAAAATCTCTCATTACTACTTTATTATTTATTCTTATTTTTTTATTTATTTTTAATAATGCTATTATTGGTCTTTTATTTGAATCTATTGCACATATTTCACTATTAACTTTGTAATTTCTTTTTTTTTTATTATGGAATATAGGATATATTAATAAATCTGTACTTATACCCTTTTTTAATTCTTTGTCAAAATCTTGTAATTCATCATTATTACATAATTTACTTGGTGAAATATTTGTTTGAATTAATTTATTGTTTTTAATATTTATAAATTCAGAAAAAACTTTTGAAATTTGTTCTAATATTTTTTTCAATATATTTACTATTTTTTTATTTTCATTTATTTCTAAAATTTTATAATCAAATTTAATTCTTAAAGGATGATAATTAGATGTTATTTCCAAATCATTTGTTTCTAAATTAATTTTATTAATCTTTGAATTTATAAGTGATATATGAATAAAAAATATTAAATTTAAATAAAAATTGATTTTAACTTTCATTTTGATTGAACTATTTTAATAAATAATAATTTAATTTAATTAAAGAATAATATAATAATAAAAAAAATAGTTTTAAGATAATTTTAAGATATATTTAATAAAGAAAATTTTAAAATTTATAATTAGATTAATTTATGAAATAAATACAATAATTTATTCTCTATAATTTTTAGATAAATTAAGAAAACCATTAAATATTATTTTAGATATATTATTTGTTATATTAAAATATATTTACATAATAATAAAAATATTTGGATGTTAGTTTAATCTAAAAAGTTAAATAAATTAAATTCTTTTAATTTAGACTTTTTATATATTTATTAATTTCTTTTAAGTCCCATTTAATATTATATTTTCCAATGGATGAAGAAACTTTATCATCTTCAATAAATTTTGAATCTTTAAACCTTTCATTTTTAAAATTTTCCATATCGTCTTTAGATAAATTTAAAATTATTGCATTTTCTTTTTCAAGATTAATAATAGAATGATTTTTTTCATTCTTGATAACTATTAAATATAGATCACAAGTTAATAATATATATTTTCCATTTTTACTAATTTCAACTTTACTATGAATTGGATCAAATATAAAATTTGGAATATTTATTTGTATTATTGGTTTTAAATTTTCATTAAATGCATAAAGTCTTATATTGAGAATTTTTGTTAGTTCATCAAATTTTGATTTCTCTTTCCTATAAAAATAAAAAAAATATTCATTTTTTCCTTGAATAATATTAATAGTATTAATTCTTTCAACTAATTTATATTCAACATCCTTACATTTTAAAATTAAATTATTTTCTTTTGTTCCAATAAAAAAATAGAATTGATTATTAAATTTCGATATTTTAAAATCTTTTTTACTCAATAATTCATTGAATTTATCATTATATAAAATCCCTTTTTCAGAAAAAATAATTTCTATATTATCAAAATCAATATTTTCTGAAAATTCAAATAAATTAGTTTTATTAATATTTTCATTTTTTATAGATATTTGTTTTGAATAATCATTTTTATATATATTATTATAATTATTTAACACATTATAATATTCATTATTCATATTTATCTCCTCTTTAAATTGAAATTTTTTTAAATATTTAACTATTTAATGTAAAATTAAATGATTATAATAATTTATAATTAAAATAATAAATAATAATTATATATAATTTAAAAATTAACTCATTGAAACACTTTTAATAATATCTTCTTTATATTTTTTAATTTCATTTCTAACATCTAAATTATATTTTGTTTCAACCATATCAATTGCAATAGATACTAAAATTCTTCCTAATTGAAGTAAAACTTTATCATTATCATCTTCTCCCCAAAAAGAACTAATTAAAATTCCATTTTCTTTTTGTAATTTAAAATTTTGTTGCATATTATCTACAATAATAACTTTACTTAAATCTCTTCCTATTAAACTAATATCTTTTATAAAATCATTATTAATAATAGAACAATGTTCCCTATATAATCTATAATTAAAATATTTTCCTCTTTTAACTTCAATATTATCTAAAATAGGATCAGCATAATTTTTAGTGGCTGCTGTAAATATAATAATTTCATAATATTCTTTAACTAAATTTAAAAAATTATATAAATAAGGTCTAATTCTTAATAATCCTTCTTTACTCTCTTTATTAATATAAATGAAAGACATTAATGTTTCATCAAGATCTAAAACTAAAGTTAAATTTTTTGAAGGAGGATTTTTTAAAAAAGAAGAATTTATAATTGGATTACTTTGAGTTCTTGTTGAATATAATAATGAACCACCTTTATTTTCAATATGAATTATATTTGTCATAAATATTTTATTTATTGATTCAGAATCATATTTCATGTAATTTTTATATAATATTGGAATTTTTGAATTTAAAATAAAATTATTATTATTAAATATGTTTATTACCATTGATAATAATTGATTTAATGAATATAAATTTTTTTCTAATTCATTTGATAAACAATTGTTATTTTTTATTTTTGAAAAAATAATTTTTTTTAATTGTTCTACCCATTTACTATTTAAATATTCTGGTTTAATTCTATTAATTAATGATAAACAAATAGTAAGGTAATTTTGATAATTAATTAATATTATTTTTTTCATATAATCACTAATTTTACTAAAGACTTTTCTTTTAAAAGACATATCATATATTAATATAATACTAATTAATAAAAGTGTATTATGATAAGTAATTAAATTTTTATTTTCAAATTCAGTAAATAAATAATCACAATTTCCTTTAAAAGAACAATTAAAATAATAATTCCACCATTCAAAACAAATTTTATTGATAATATTTGTATTTTCTTCATTTACTGATTTTATTAATTTATTAAATTTATCTTCAATCATTATTAAATCTTCAATATTAAGTGATAAATCATTATTATTAAAATTAGTATAATTTTCAAATGAAGTATAATAAGAGAAAAAATTATTATTTAAATTATTTTCCTTTTCATTATTTCTATTTGAATAATTTATATTATTTGAATAATTATTTGAATTTAATTGTTTGAAATAGTTTGTATTTTTTTTTTTATTTCTAGCTGATTTAATAAAGTATTTTACTTTTCTATTATTTTCTCCATTTATTATAATAGAATCATAATTTTCAAATGAATCATTATTTCTTTTTTCTGGTGTTGTTATTTTTGATGTTGATAAAGTAGAATTTTCTTTCTCAATAATATTTTCATTTTGAATAATTGGTTCATTTTCTATATTTTCATTTGAAATTTCTTCTATAGAAAAGATATTTCCATATAATGGATTATTTCTATTATTTTTATATATTATTGTAGCTTGTTTCTTTTTTGGAGGTGATTTAATTATAGATTTTTTTTTAAATTTTTGATCTAGTAGTTGTATTGTTAATGAATTTGTTTTTTTATGTTCTTTATTTATTTGATTTTTTATATTATTTTTTATTTGACTTATTATTGAAGAATTTTTTTCATTTGAATTTGATTTAATTTCATTTTTCTCTATAATATTATCATTTATTGGAATTTTTAATATATTTTGATAATTCATATCATAACTTTTAGTATTTATTATTTTTTTATGTTGTTTTCTTATAAAATCAATATATTCATTCCTAGACATATGTCCATTTCCTGATTTTAAAATCTTATTTTTGAAATCTGAATTAATTGATTCCATCTTAAATTTACTTGTATTATTTTTATTTTTTTAATCAATATATTATGAATTTAAAATATATAGTATTAAAAATAAATTAACGTCAATTTAAATATATTCCCATACTCACATATATTAAATAAATAAATTTAATTTGTTATTATATATGAGGACGATAAAGACAAGAAAAAAAATTAGACATGAAATAATTAGGATTATATGATATATTATTATATTTCATTAATCTAAAAAAAGGAATAAAATCAGCTGCTCCTGATTTAATATATGAATGATAAACTGTCATATTTTTATTTGTTATTTTATATGGTTTAATTGTATATTTTTCTAATTCTGGATTTGTTAAATTTAAATAATCAGGATAAAAAAAATAAATTGTTCTTTGTGGATTTTTACATTTTCCTTTAGGAGAAACTAAATAAATTATTTGTTCTTTTGTTTTTGGAATTGAAGGTTCCCAAATTTTCATTTTATTAAGAGAATGATTTCCTTCAAAATAATTATAATATTCATTTTCATCAACATTATTTAATTTTAATGTTGGAATAAAAGTATTATTTAATAAAGTACATTTTGAATTTACATTTTCATTTAAATAACAATGTGTATTATAATCTCCATTTAAATTACTATTAATATAAATTGATATTGGATGCCTTAAATATTCACAATTACCATTTAATGAACATCCACATAATGATAAATTAATTTGATACCATCTTGTTCTTTGAAGAATTATTAAAGTTATTGATGAAAAAACTGGTATTCTATTATTTCTTTTTCTTGACATAATATCATTTTTAATATTTGCATAATGAGTATTTGGAATTTTAAATTTAACTCCATTCCATAAATCAATAGTTTTTTCATTTATATTTCTTAAACCATTAAAATTTAAATTTTTATTTCTATAAACTCTCCAATTTTTAAAAGTTTCATATCTAAATCCTAAAATATGAGTAATATGATGCATTATTTGAGTTATAAAATCTCTCATTACTACTTTATTATTTATTCTTATTTTTTTATTTATTTTTAATAATGCTATTATTGGTCTTTTATTTGAATCTATTGCACATATTTCACTATTAACTTTGTAATTTCTTTTTTTTTTATTATGGAATATAGGATATATTAATAAATCTGTACTTATACCCTTTTTTAATTCTTTGTCAAAATCTTGTAATTCATCATTATTACATAATTTACTTGGTGAAATATTTGTTTGAATTAATTTATTGTTTTTAATATTTATAAATTCAGAAAAAACTTTTGAAATTTGTTCTAATATTTTTTTCAATATATTTACTATTTTTTTATTTTCATTTATTTCTAAAATTTTATAATCAAATTTAATTCTTAAAGGATGATAATTAGATGTTATTTCCAAATCATTTGTTTCTAAATTAATTTTATTAATCTTTGAATTTATAAGTGATATATGAATAAAAAATATTAAATTTAAATAAAAATTGATTTTAACTTTCATTTTGATTGAACTATTTTAATAAATAATAATTTAATTTAATTAAAGAATAATATAATAATAAAAAAAATAGTTTTAAGATAATTTTAAGATATATTTAATAAAGAAAATTTTAAAATTTATAATTAGATTAATTTATGAAATAAATACAATAATTTATTCTCTATAATTTTTAGATAAATTAAGAAAACCATTAAATATTATTTTAGATATATTATTTGTTATATTAAAATATATTTACATAATAATAAAAATATTTGGATGTTAGTTTAATCTAAAAAGTTAAATAAATTAAATTCTTTTAATTTAGACTTTTTATATATTTATTAATTTCTTTTAAGTCCCATTTAATATTATATTTTCCAATGGATGAAGAAACTTTATCATCTTCAATAAATTTTGAATCTTTAAACCTTTCATTTTTAAAATTTTCCATATCGTCTTTAGATAAATTTAAAATTATTGCATTTTCTTTTTCAAGATTAATAATAGAATGATTTTTTTCATTCTTGATAACTATTAAATATAGATCACAAGTTAATAATATATATTTTCCATTTTTACTAATTTCAACTTTACTATGAATTGGATCAAATATAAAATTTGGAATATTTATTTGTATTATTGGTTTTAAATTTTCATTAAATGCATAAAGTCTTATATTGAGAATTTTTGTTAGTTCATCAAATTTTGATTTCTCTTTCCTATAAAAATAAAAAAAATATTCATTTTTTCCTTGAATAATATTAATAGTATTAATTCTTTCAACTAATTTATATTCAACATCCTTACATTTTAAAATTAAATTATTTTCTTTTGTTCCAATAAAAAAATAGAATTGATTATTAAATTTCGATATTTTAAAATCTTTTTTACTCAATAATTCATTGAATTTATCATTATATAAAATCCCTTTTTCAGAAAAAATAATTTCTATATTATCAAAATCAATATTTTCTGAAAATTCAAATAAATTAGTTTTATTAATATTTTCATTTTTTATAGATATTTGTTTTGAATAATCATTTTTATATATATTATTATAATTATTTAACACATTATAATATTCATTATTCATATTTATCTCCTCTTTAAATTGAAATTTTTTTAAATATTTAACTATTTAATGTAAAATTAAATGATTATAATAATTTATAATTAAAATAATAAATAATAATTATATATAATTTAAAAATTAACTCATTGAAACACTTTTAATAATATCTTCTTTATATTTTTTAATTTCATTTCTAACATCTAAATTATATTTTGTTTCAACCATATCAATTGCAATAGATACTAAAATTCTTCCTAATTGAAGTAAAACTTTATCATTATCATCTTCTCCCCAAAAAGAACTAATTAAAATTCCATTTTCTTTTTGTAATTTAAAATTTTGTTGCATATTATCTACAATAATAACTTTACTTAAATCTCTTCCTATTAAACTAATATCTTTTATAAAATCATTATTAATAATAGAACAATGTTCCCTATATAATCTATAATTAAAATATTTTCCTCTTTTAACTTCAATATTATCTAAAATAGGATCAGCATAATTTTTAGTGGCTGCTGTAAATATAATAATTTCATAATATTCTTTAACTAAATTTAAAAAATTATATAAATAAGGTCTAATTCTTAATAATCCTTCTTTACTCTCTTTATTAATATAAATGAAAGACATTAATGTTTCATCAAGATCTAAAACTAAAGTTAAATTTTTTGAAGGAGGATTTTTTAAAAAAGAAGAATTTATAATTGGATTACTTTGAGTTCTTGTTGAATATAATAATGAACCACCTTTATTTTCAATATGAATTATATTTGTCATAAATATTTTATTTATTGATTCAGAATCATATTTCATGTAATTTTTATATAATATTGGAATTTTTGAATTTAAAATAAAATTATTATTATTAAATATGTTTATTACCATTGATAATAATTGATTTAATGAATATAAATTTTTTTCTAATTCATTTGATAAACAATTGTTATTTTTTATTTTTGAAAAAATAATTTTTTTTAATTGTTCTACCCATTTACTATTTAAATATTCTGGTTTAATTCTATTAATTAATGATAAACAAATAGTAAGGTAATTTTGATAATTAATTAATATTATTTTTTTCATATAATCACTAATTTTACTAAAGACTTTTCTTTTAAAAGACATATCATATATTAATATAATACTAATTAATAAAAGTGTATTATGATAAGTAATTAAATTTTTATTTTCAAATTCAGTAAATAAATAATCACAATTTCCTTTAAAAGAACAATTAAAATAATAATTCCACCATTCAAAACAAATTTTATTGATAATATTTGTATTTTCTTCATTTACTGATTTTATTAATTTATTAAATTTATCTTCAATCATTATTAAATCTTCAATATTAAGTGATAAATCATTATTATTAAAATTAGTATAATTTTCAAATGAAGTATAATAAGAGAAAAAATTATTATTTAAATTATTTTCCTTTTCATTATTTCTATTTGAATAATTTATATTATTTGAATAATTATTTGAATTTAATTGTTTGAAATAGTTTGTATTTTTTTTTTTATTTCTAGCTGATTTAATAAAGTATTTTACTTTTCTATTATTTTCTCCATTTATTATAATAGAATCATAATTTTCAAATGAATCATTATTTCTTTTTTCTGGTGTTGTTATTTTTGATGTTGATAAAGTAGAATTTTCTTTCTCAATAATATTTTCATTTTGAATAATTGGTTCATTTTCTATATTTTCATTTGAAATTTCTTCTATAGAAAAGATATTTCCATATAATGGATTATTTCTATTATTTTTATATATTATTGTAGCTTGTTTCTTTTTTGGAGGTGATTTAATTATAGATTTTTTTTTAAATTTTTGATCTAGTAGTTGTATTGTTAATGAATTTGTTTTTTTATGTTCTTTATTTATTTGATTTTTTATATTATTTTTTATTTGACTTATTATTGAAGAATTTTTTTCATTTGAATTTGATTTAATTTCATTTTTCTCTATAATATTATCATTTATTGGAATTTTTAATATATTTTGATAATTCATATCATAACTTTTAGTATTTATTATTTTTTTATGTTGTTTTCTTATAAAATCAATATATTCATTCCTAGACATATGTCCATTTCCTGATTTTAAAATCTTATTTTTGAAATCTGAATTAATTGATTCCATCTTAAATTTACTTGTATTATTTTTATTTTTTTAATCAATATATTATGAATTTAAAATATATAGTATTAAAAATAAATTAACGTCAATTTAAATATATTCCCATACTCACATATATTAAATAAATAAATTTAATTTGTTATTATATATATTTATATAAAAGTAAATAACATTTTGATAAAAAACTAAAAATTTTATAAAACAAAAAAATTTAATAATTAATTATTTATAATATAAATCTTTATATTAAAATAATTATTTTTTTTAACTTAAATAAAATTTTGATAATAAAATAATATTTAAAAAAATAAAAATTAAATTAATTTATTTAATATACATAAGGATGATGACATAAAAAATATAATAAAATAAAACTAATTTTATGATTAATTTACACTTTTTTATTATTTGTTTGTGAAATTAATTAATAAGAAATAATCATATGATTATTATATGTTATTTATTTCAACCAAATTATCTGAATAAATTTTTAAAAAAACTATAATATATAAAAATAAATATATTTATAAGATATTATTTCTATGACAAATTTTAATAAATTCTTTTAGTGAACAGTCATTCAATAGATCTAAATTTATCCATACTAAATTTGAAAGTGTATTATTTATTGTATATAAAAAATCAATTAAAAATTTTTTATCATCTTTTACTGTTTTCGAATAAGATAAAATGTTATTGTTTTCCAATATATGACTAATTTTAAATCCAATTTTATTATTTTTAATCTTTATTTTAGAAAACACTTTACAATTATTATTATGAAAAACAATAATTCCTTTTCTACTATTATTATAAATACAATTAAAGACTTTATTATCTTGATTTTCACATAAATTGTCAAAATTTTCTTTTGAAATTATTTCTTTTTCTTTATTATTATTTTGATGATTTTCAATACAAAAAAAGCATTTTTCTTTATTATGAAGTACTAAAGGAATAGATAACATCAAACTTAAATTATGAACATCTTTATATCCACCATAAACAAAAGAAATATATTTACATCCTTCACAAGTTAATTTATTAATAATATTTCTAAAAATATCATATTCTTCAATAGTTTTTTTTTCTTGTTTATATTTTTTTAAATAATCTAAAACAGCTTTATTATCTAATTCTTTTTCTTTATTCCATCCTAAACCATATTTAATTTTTAATAATTCTTTATTTGAATTATTTTCTTTATATAAATTTTTTTCATATTCTTCATATTTTTCTGTGACATTTGTAAGTAATATAACATGAATTGCTGAATTACTTTTTTTTCTCATTTCTTTTAATTCTTCATAAAAATAATCTTCAATTTTTATATTATTTTTAATTGTTCCTTGAATTGTTTTTTTATTTAAAATAGTCATATTAGGTAACATACCAATATAATCAATTTTTTTTTCATCATTTACCCTAATATCTAAAATTAAATAATTTATTTTTGTATCATTTTTTTTATGATATAAACAATATTTACATTCTTCAATTTTTGGCCATGTATTTTCATTATAAATATTATGAAAATTTATACAAGTATAATCAGGACAAGTTAAAATTGAAGGAAAAACATTAAATAATAATTCACTTGGAAAAATTGGAAATGCTTTAAAATTATGAGGATTAATTGAATCGAATTGGCTTTTAATATAATTTGAATGAGGAATATAAATTTGTAATCTTTTTATTAAAATATATAAACTATAAGGGGTATTTTCTTTTATTTTTAATGCTAATTTTATTAATTGATTTGCCATTTCAATATTTTCAATATTTATTTTAGTTATATATTCTAATATTTGAAATGATTCAAGTTTTAAAATTGTTTCTTTATGATATTGAAATATTGCAATACATAAATAATAAATTAAAGCTTGATCCATTTCATTAATTAAACAATTATAAATAATATATGAAATTTCTAAAGAATTCTTATTTGAATAACAAGTTAATAACCAATTTGTAGCATAAATTTGAGGTGTAATAAATGATATATTAAATCTATTAAAAATTTTTGGTTCATGATATCTTAATAATAAATCTATTAAAGAACAACTTGAATTAAATGCATTTATATCAACTCCAATATAATAATTAATTAAAAAAAAATCCATAAATAAACTAAAACAATTAAAAATTTTATATATTTCAATTGAAGGGTCTTTAAATAGCATAGATAAAAAAACTGCCATTATTTCATTCATTCCTTGTTTATATTTTATAACATTTATATCACAATAAAAATTTAAAATTGATTTTAATTTAGGTTTAAAATTTTCATAATTTTTCATTTCATCATTTTTTGTTCTTGCAACATCATTTTCTAAAACAGTATTTAATTCATATATATAATTGTTAATTGAATCTGAATTTAATTGTAATAAAGTATAATTTGATGATTTTGGTTTTAAAATATTTATCCATTTATCTATTGTTTCTAAATATGATTCTTTTAAAGAATAATCTATTTCTTTCTTTTTATTTTTTTCTTCATTTATTTTTATGTTTGTTTCCATAAAATTCAATTAATAGATTAATTATTTTTAAAAATAAATAATAAACAATATTTATTTTTTATATTTAATTATTAATATTAAAAATAAAAATAAATATTAATTAAAAAAATAAATTTTAAAATTTAAATTATTCTCTTATAAACAAATTTCAAAAATAAATTTATAAACCAAAAACTTAAAATGTTTAATCAAACCTCATATAAAAATTTTTATCCAAATCAAATGAATAATTTTCAAAATCAATATATTCCTCAAATGGAACAATTAAATTTAATAAATAGTCATTCACAATATATTCCAATTTCAAACAATGAAAATTATTCTTGTTATTCTTCAACAAGTACAAATACAGGTGTAAGTCAAATGTCATCAATATATATGATTAATCAAAAAAAAAAAGCATTAACAGATGAATTTAATAATTGTTTAAGTCAATCATTAGAAAATATTCTTCCTAAAATTGTATCAGAAAGTGCAAAAAAAATTTATGAATCTATTTATCCTTCTATTGAAAAAAATGAAAATCAAATTAAAGAATTAAAAAATCAAATTGAAATGATTAAAAATAATTTAAAAAATTTAACTTATTTAACAAAAGGTTGTACTACAATGAGAAATTTAAGTTCAATTTCTCATCAAATTAATTCTGTTAATTCAAGTATTAATAATTGTAATATTATTTTAAATAATCAAATTTCACTTGAAAAAGACAATGCTGATGTTATTATTAAACAAAATGAAAAAATAAAAGAAATAAATGAAAAATTTAATATTGTTAAAAATTATATTGAAGGGAATAATAAAAATTGTGAGAATTTAAATAATAAAGTTAAAGAAGCATTTGAAAATATTATTAATACTAAGGAAGTTTATAAAGAACAAATTTGTGAATTAAATAATCAAATTGATTATGGAAAAAATTTTAATAATTCAAATAATGAAACAAAAGATAATTTAGAAAAATTAGAAAATTCTATTAATTTATTTGCTAATGATATTGAAAAAGCTGAACAAATTATGATTAAACCAAAAAATGGGAAAAAATTTAGATTAAATAGATTTTGTTTATCAAATGAAAAATTTACTTTTTAATTTTTTTACATATAAAAAATATTAATATATATTAATTATATATGATTTATTATAATTATAATAAAAAATTTATATAATAAGATTTAATTAAATAATGGAAAAAGAAAATCAAATTAGAACCACTTTACTTTTAAAAATTAATTCTGAAATTAATAATCAAAAAAATAAGATTGAATTTAAAAGTTTATCAAGAAAAAAACATTTAATAAATAGTTTTAAAATTGAGTTTAAAGAATTTTTTCAAGGTAATATCTTCCAAAAAGATTTTATTTCTAATAATTTATTTCAATTTGATTCACCAATAAGTGAATTAGATACTAATCCAATTTCATTAAATTCTAATACAATATCAAAAGAAAAAGAAAATAAAAATGAATTTATTATCCCTTTAAAATATCTTCATTCTTTATGTAATGATTTTAAATCTGAAAAACCTTTAAAAAGAAAATTAATAAAAAGTAAAAGTCATTAAACAAATTTGTTCTTATATAAATTTTATTATTTATAGAACAATAATAATAAAGTAGAATATTTTTTAATATTAATTGTTAATTCTAGGGCAAACTTTTTTGCAAAAAAATAAATTTTATTATTATCAATTATAAATTTTTAATAATTTAAGATTCGTAATATAATGGTTCAAATATAATATAAATATTAATATTTATTTTTTAAAAGTGTTTATAAATTGTTATTTTTTAAATGTATTAATGAATTTTT
>Ga0256407_10007920_pt1 | contig 15781 bp, 6 predicted proteins | sample RumenRJG_04DNA_FD_193489 | JGI IMG/M metagenome (GOLD analysis project Ga0256407, IMG submission 193489) | Bovine rumen microbial communities from Lethbridge, Alberta, Canada - RJG_04 | ecosystem: Host-associated > Mammals > Digestive system > Stomach > Rumen | place: Canada: Alberta | collected...
CATATATAATCTATTTTTATTAATTTAGGGAAGTTTAAATATAATATAAAAGATAAATGTAATATTTATTTATATTTTTTTATATTCTATATAAATTAATTTATTTTCATATAAAAAAAATAAAAATATTTTTTATTAATTTTTCAATTGTAAAATGTCAACAAAACTTCAAAATCAATATTCTTTAATGTTAAATAACTTAAATAGAAATACATATTATGCATATAGAAAAATGCTTGAAAACAATAATCAAAAAAAATCAGAAAAAAATTTAAATATTAATAATAATAAATATGAAAATACTAATAATTTAACATATAAAAACTCATATTCAAATTTCAGAATGGTAAAACAAAAATCATATTGTCCATTTGGTTTCACAGAAAAAAGATTTAAATGGCAAAATTTAAAAGACCAATCAAATTTAATAGAACCAAATGATGTAAAAAATAAATTAAAAAGAATAAAAATTAATAATGAATTAGATGGTGGATTTAAAAAATTTTACAATAATAAAAAATATAAAAACCAAGAGAAAAAATTAAATAAAAGTATGGAAAAACAAACAATTCTTCAAAAAAGAAATAGTTTTTTTGCAACAAGAAGAGTAATTCAACCTGAATTTGATTATGATATAAAAGACTTTGTATATAAATCACAAAAAAAAATTAATATAAATAATAATAATACAAATATACTTCATTCATCATGTGGAAGTATGAAATGTTTATTTGAAAAAACACCAAATTCATTCCCTGTTGTTAAAGGAAAAAAAAAATTTAGGAATTTATCTTTTCAAAGAGATTCTATTAATATTTTTTCTGATGAGTATAATCAATATCAAATTCCTAAAAAAATAAATAAATTTAAATATAGGAATTTTAAAGATAATGTTTTAATTTCACATTCAATTGAAAATAATAATAATTTTGATAAATCTATGATAATGTATAGTGAAAAAAATAATAATAATAATAAAAATGATTATAATAAAAAACTATATTTAAAAAAAAAAATGATTGAATTTTTATAAAGTAAATTTTTTTATATAAATATATATTTTATATTAAAAATATTAATTTATACAATTAATTTTTTTAAAAAAATTAAAAAATGTTATATAAAAGTCTTTTTCTTATATTAATAATTCCCATTTTAAAATGTTCAGATTATGATATAACAAAAATAAAAAAATTTAATTGTACAGATAGTATAAAACATTGTTCAGGAAATGGAATTTGTTCATCAACAAAAGAAAATTGTGAATGTTTTAAAGGTTATCAAACTTATTTTACTGATTTTGATTCATATATAAATAATACACCAAGATGTAATTATAAAAGTAAAAATCAAATGTATGCATTAATTCTTTCAATTTTCTTAACTTTTGGTAGTGTTCATTATTATTTAGGTCATTATATAATTGGAACTTTTCAATTACTTTTATTTGTATTTACTATAATTTTTGGTTGTATAATTATTTCAAAACTTTCTATTAAACATTTAAAAAAAGTAAATCGTGTTGAAGCAAAAAATTCTTTTACTTTATTAGTTTTAATGTTTTTGTTTTTGTTTATTTTTTTATTTTGGTATATTTTTGATATTATAATGGTTTTTTATAATATTTATAGAGATGTTAATAATGCTTCAATGGAATTAATTTTAAATGAATAAAAAATTTAATTAATTAATTAAAAAAAATATATGTTAAATGAAAATAAATTTAATTCCAGTAATTTACCAGTTAATAATTATTCTAAAGTTACAAATCAAATTAAAAAAAGAAAAATTGTAAGGAATAAATCAGATATTTATAATATTGAAGAAAATAATAATTTAATTAATCAAATTTATCAAAAACCAAAAACTAAAAATTATCATTATAAAAGTTTAGATAATACAATTAATCAAGATAATGATGTTGAATTAAAATATGTGACAAGGAAAATTCCAATCAATTCTGATGAAAATCATTTTGATTATGAAAATGAAGGTTTGTTTAGTAATAAAAAAATAAGAAAAAATAATAGTTATGATAATAGATATAATAGTAATGAATCTTCTTGTTATGATTCTAATTTTGTTGATAATAATAATTTTATGGGAAATAATAATAAAAATAATATAAATGAAAATTTTGGATTTAAAGAAAAAGAAAATTATTTTGATTTTGATAATAATAATTATTTTGAAAATAAAATTAAAGAATTGGGTAAAGAAATTAGTCAACTTAAAAAAGAAAATTCAATTTTAAAAACACAAAATATTGAATTTAAAATGAAATTAAATAGTAATAAAAAAAGAGAAGTTGAAGAAAATATAAAAAATAAAAATTTATATGAAAATAAATTAAATGAGCAATTTCAAATAATAAATCAATTAAAAAATGAAATTAAAAAGAAAGATAATATAATATTTAACTTAAAAAAAAGGAAATTAAATAAAATTTGTAGAATAATTACTTTTTCTATTATAACTAAAAAAAAAAATCAATTAATTCCTAAAAGAAATAATTCAAATAATAAACTTAATTTTCCTAATAATTATTTTAAAAGTCAATCAAAAAATATATTAAAAGTTTGTTCTCAAATAATTAATTTTCAATTATTTGAAGAAAAAAATAATATATCTAATAATAGTACAAAAAATAAATTTGAAGATAATTTGATTGATAATAATATTTTTTATCCTATTGAAAATAATCAAATTTATTTGGAAAGAATCACATTTGAAAAAAGTCAATTATATAATAATGATAATCTAAATATCACTAATAAAATTAATGACTCACCTAAATTTCAAAATGATATTTTAAAAAAAAAATATAATATTAATTACAGGAATCAAGATAATAAGAAGGAAAGAAAAGAAATTCAAAATTCATCATTTAATAATAATAATAATAATCCTAATACAAATGTAAATAAAAAACCTCAAAAAGAAAAAACGAGTTTAATTATGAGTGTTATAAATGATGATGATTTTGGATTATTTGGTTCACAAAAATAAAAAAATTAAAAATTAATTTTTAATATTTTTTATAGATATAATAATAATATATAATATTTTATAATATATTTTTATTAATAATATAATTTATTCAATTTTTTATTATATTATTTTATTAACTTATATTTCGAAAAACCCAACAATAAAAATAATTATATATTCAACAAAATAATATTTAAAAATATTGAATAATAAAAACAAAAAAAATATTTTTTCAATTTTACTTAAATGGGAAATGAAAACACTTTATCCTTCTTACCAAAAAGTAAAAAATAAAAAAATATAACCTCCCAACTTATCTAAAAAATAGATGACAAAACAATAACAAAAAACTCATTTCGTTTCATAACAATAATAGGCCGAGGTGGTTTTAGTCGAGTATGGAAAGTCCTATATTTAAAATACAAAAAAATATATGCCTTAAAGCAAATGTCAAAAATAGAAATAATAGATAAAAAAAGTGAAACATCAGTCTTAGACGAATTATCCTTATTATCAAAAATAAATCATCCTTTCATAATAAATATTCATTTTGCTTTTCAAGATAATGATTTTTTATATTTAGTAATGGATTATTTAAGTGGAGGTGACTTAAGATTTCATTTTAATAAAAATCGAGGATTTAATGAAGTTCAAACAAAATTTTTTTTATCAAATATTTTATTAAGTTTAGATTATTTACATTCAAATAATATACTTCATAGAGATGTTAAACCTGAAAATTTAATATTTGAAAAAAATGGTTATTTAAGATTAACAGATTTTGGTATTGCTAAAAAATTAGAAAAAAATAATAAAGAAGAAACAAGTGGAACTCCTGGTTATATGTCACCTGAAGTTTTATTTGGTCAAAATCATAATTTTGCAGTTGATTATTTCGCTATTGGAGTTATTTTATATGAAATTATGTTCGGACATCGACCATATTTAGGAACAAATAGAAAAAGTTTAAAACAAGAAATTTTTAATAAACAAATTTATATTAAAAAAGATGATATTCCTCAAGGATGGAGTATTGATTCTGCAGATTTTGCTAATAAATTATTAGTAAGGAAACAAAATGATAGATTAGGTTTTAATGGAGCTAAAGAAGTTTTTGAACATCCTTGGATTAAATTTTTTCCTTGGAAAGAATTATATTTAAAAAAAATTAAAACTCCTTTTAAACCAAAAAAAACTGAAGATAATTTTGATAGTAAATTTGTTAATTATGTTAAAATTCCTGGAGAAAATACTATTGAGAGATATAATAAATATAAAATTACAAAAAATATTAATTTTATTTTTAGAAATTATAATTTTTATTTTAATGAATTTGATTATTTTGATCCTGGGAATACTAAAGTTATTAAATTTCAAAATATTCATGAAAGTTGGGTTGATAATTTAAAAGATAAAAATGATTCTGATGAAGAAATTAATATTAATGTCAATGAAGATAAAGAATGTGATATTGGGAAAATACATAAAGTTAATATTACTAATATTAGGAAGGAATATTTTAATTTAAATAATATGAAAATGAAAAAAAATTATGTTAGTTATAAAAATTTGTTTTTGGGGAATCATAATAATAATGGTGTTGTTAATAGTCAGGAAATTTTTAATCATCATTTATATAAAAATAAAAGTTTGAAATCTTTTTGTTTTTCTAGTGATACTAATAATAATTCTTCAACTTTAAGTAGTAATAAGAATTATATGCTTTTTGGAGGGATTAAGTAAATTTAAAATTTTATTTTTTTTCCTTTTTTTTTTTGAAAAAAAGAACAAAAAAATATTTTATGTAAAAAGAAATGAGTTATTAGTGGTTAAAATTTTAATAAAATATATAAATAAAACAAATATAAATTAATATATATATATATAACCATTAAAATTAAAAAATAAACAAAAAAAAAAAAAAAAAAAAAAAAAAAAAAAAAAAAAATTAAAATTTTTACAAAAAAAAAAAAAAAAAAAAAAAAAAAAAAAAAAAAAAAAAAAAAAAAAAAAAAAAAAAAAAAAAAAAACAAAATAAAAAAAATCTAAACTTTTTCCAATAAAAAATAAATAAAAAAATAATAACTAATCATCCCCTTCATTCCATTCACCATTCATAGCATTTAACAAGCTGAAAATATGATTATAATTAACATCTAATTTAGGATGAGCACAACTCATCCATTTTCCAAAACTTTCACTTTGAATAGAACATTGAGCATCTTTCATTTCACTTTTTTTTTCTGAATTTTTATATCCAGTTTCACTATCAGCAAATCTCTTAATGATAAACTTCTTATCAACATTAACTTTAGTCATCTGTTCCATTTGAGTTAAATCACTAACATTAAAAATTTCTGTTCCTAAATGTGATAATTCCCAATTTGCTATTTTTTCTAAATTAGCTTTTGTTAAATTTAAACGATATTGTAAATAATCTTTAACTAAATAAGTTTTTTCATCAATTAAATACATTCTAAATGAAGGAAGAACTCTTGGATAAGGTGTGAATGCAGGAGCAACATAATTAATATTAATAATATTATGTGGTTCAAAATAATTTTTAACTGGATTAATATCATCAATATGTGTATGACCACCGAAATATCCTCTTATAATATAATCAAATCTATCAAATAAAGCATTCATTCTCTTTGCACATTCAGTTAAATAAAAATTAGCATTTAATGGAATATGATCTAAAATATATACAAATTCATTATTTTTCTCTGCTTCTAATAAAACATTTTCTAACCATTTAAATTGATTTTTTGCTCCATTTTTATTTACAATTAAATTAAAATTAAAAGTATCACAATATAAACAATTTAATCCAATAATTCTTAAATTAGTATTTTTATGCATCATAGTATAATAACCAAATTTTCTAAAAGTCTCATAAGCTTCATTACTTAAATAACTTTTATAAATATTAGCCATATTTTCCAATAGAAAAGTTTCATTTAATCCAAATTCATCATTAGGATATTTTTCATGATTACCTAAAATAGGATAAATAGGAATTTCATGATTAAATTTCTTATCAATCATATTTTTTAATGTTAAACTAGCTTTAAAAACATGTTCTTGACTTCCTAACCAAACATCATGTGGTGCATTATCACCAGTCCAAATAATAAAATCTGGTTTTAAATTATATGAATAATCTAAAAAACTTTGAAATAAATTTGTATTTGTATCACACATTCCTGGAAAACCAAATTTTCCAGAAACAATTTTTGCTCCTTTTGATGCAGGATCACGACAACATAATAATTTAGTACAATATGCACTTGCATTTTCTTTATATAATAAATCTAAATGTACATCTGTTAATTGTAACATTTTTATTGTTTTTCCTTCAATTGAGATTTTTTCTTTTTTTTTATCTGGTTTATTTTTTAATAAATTTTTTGCGTATTCATCAACATTTATTTTTTTTTGTTTTGATTCACAGAAATTTATAATTTGACATAATTTTTTTTCATTTATTATAATTTTTGATAAATTATCAAAAAAAACAGGACCGTAACCTCTAATTGCATTTTCACAGAAATCGGAATCAAGGGCTAAAGTACATAATGATGTAAAGAATTTTAATATTCCTTCATAACCATATTTTTTTAAGATTAATTCTCTTATTTGTTTTATTATTGTTTGACATAAGGGACATGTTTTTTTTTTGTCTGGGTTTTCACAATTTTGAAGAAGAGTTGGTAATGGTTTTGTTGGAGATGAGATCATTGAATTAAATATTTTTGAAATTTCGTTTTTTTCAATTTCGGAAAGTTTTCTTTTTTGGAATTGAAATGAGATAATTGATGTTAGGAATGTTATTAAAAGGATTTTAGAAAGGGTTTTCATTATATTTTTTTTTTATTGTATTATTTGATATTATATATATATTTATTTTTAAAAGTGTTTTTTTATGTGATAACGTCATCAGATATATATAAATGTATTATTGTTATTATTATTAAAAATGGAGAATATGGATTTTGGATTATTTTTTTATATTTGATAAATAATTATTTATTTTTTTTTAATAAAATTGCTCTTTATTTTTTTAAATATTTTAAAGGAATAATGCTTTTTTATTTCGAATTAATTTTTTTTAAGTATTATATTTTTATCATATATCTTTTTTCTTAAATATTTTTTTTAGTTTAAATAATATTTAATATTGATTTAAATTTTTATCATAAAAGTAATGAAAAAAGAATGTAAATGAAAATTATAAAAATATAACATTTAAAAAATTAATTAAAAAAATTTTATTTATTACATAAAAAATTAATCTATATTACATCTTTTTAAGAAATAAAAATAATCTAATATGAAAATCTAAATAAAATATATTATTATTGTTTTTTTTGAGGATATATTAAATTTTTATTACTTTTTTTAAATTTGATTAAATTAATTTTACTTGTTAAATTCTGAATTGTTAATATAAAAAAAATGGAACTAAAAAAATTTCTCAAAGAACAAAGAAAATTAAATGCAAATAAAAATGAAAATCTCTTACCACAAGAATTTGTAGATAAATTATGTAATTCACCTGAAGAATTTTTTTCTGATTATAAAAATCAAATTCAAAATCTATTATCTCAAAATAATAAATTATTTGATTCAAATCAAGAAAGTATTTTTGAAATTTTTCTTGAACTTTTTAGGAAAGCGGATAATGAAATTTATGAAAAAAATTTTGATGAATTTTTCACTGAATTAAAAGAAAAAATTAACTTACTTAATAGAGTAAATGAAAATTTTTTAATTATCTATTCAAAAAGAAAAGATAAATTATTTTTTATAAAACTTTTTATAAGATTATTTAATTTAGGTTTATTAGATGAAAATACAGTTAAACAAAAAAATAATAATGAAGAAACTTGTTATTTAATTTTAATAAATGATTTATTATGGAATTATGAAAAAATTTCAAAAACTCATTCAGAAGAATACAAAAATTTTTTTAAAATTTTTAAAGAAAATTATCCTAATCTATATAAAGAATTAAATGATGAAAATAAAATAGAAATATATAAATTTTTAATTGATTTCAATTTAGATAAATTAGATTTAGCAAAATTATCAACAAAAGAAATTAATGAAAAAATTGATTGTATTTTTAAAGAAGATTTTGATTTAATTCATAATTTTTTATACATGAAAAATATATATTTTAATTTATTAAATTATATAATAATTAAAAAAGATTATGAAAATGCTACTGTATTATTAAATAAATTTAAAACTTTACCTAACTTATTAAATTATCTAGATTGTCTTTTTGACAATTTATTTTATATATTAAAAAATGAAGATAAAAATGAACAATTTGATAATTATTTACAAAATTTAATTGAAATAATTTTACCTTATTTTGAAAATGAAAATGATAAAAAAAAAATTGAATATTTAAAAGATTCAAGATTTAAACAAAATATATATCATTTTTTATTCCAAAATAAAAAAACATCATCAAAAGACAAAAAAGAAATTTATTTAAATATAAATGAAAATTTATTTAAAAAAAATGATGCATTAATTATAAGTTTACTTTCAAATTTTGATATTTTTGGATATTATCCTATAAATTATTTATTGTTTAATTTAAATTTAGAAGAAGAAGAATCTGAAAAATTATGGGAAGAAGTAATATTTAATACTGAAATGAAAATGGAAAAATTCTATCATTTACAAGCAATAAAAAATCAAACACAATATATTTTTGATTTCTTAAATGATGATAAAAAGTTTAAAAAAATTTTTGAACATTTGTCAAAATGGAAATTACTTAATTTTTCTTTTCGATTTCAAAATAAATCATTATTTCAAATTATTTCAAAAAAAAAAGTATCAAATGAAGTTTTTAAAATATTATTTGATTATTTTGTGAATAATATTCCAATATTTAATGAAATTGATTTATTTATGAATTATATAAATTTTTTAACTAACAATAGCAAATATTTAAATGATGATATAAAAAATTATTTAAATGTTAGTCAATTAGTTGATATTAAATCAAAAGCACAAGAAAAAAATGAAAAAGATTTTATTAATAAATGTAATGAAATTGATAATAAATATGATAATAAAAATATGATTCATTATACTCTTAATCAACAATATCATATTGGAGATTTGATAAAGGATTTTATAAAATTAACTCCTCAATCTATTATATTTAAAGAATTTTTACAATCTATTTTTTCAAATGAAAATAATTTCTCAGATGATACTCTTAATTTTATTTTTAATACAATAATTTCTTTAATTTACGATCAATCAATATTATTTTTTATAAATAAGTTATTACTTGATAATAATAGTAATAGGTTAATGAAAGTTATTATTTCAAATTTAGAAAATATTTATAAAAAATTAAAATTAAATGATTCAATTCCATTTGAAAATAATAAATATAATATTTATTCTATAATATTTCAATTATATGATATGATATCAAATTATCAAAACCATTTACAAATTATTCAATTGTATTTATCATTTATTCAAGGACTTAAAAATTCTAATTACTTAAGAGAAACATTCCAATATTTTATATTTGAAAATTCTCAATATTTATTTAAAGATTCTTATCCGCAATTTATTTCTAAAAATGATCTTTTATATTTAGCAAAATTCCAAAAAAATTCTAATAAAAATAAAGATGAAGTTTTAATTGTATTATTATGTTATTTATTAAACTCTGAAAAAAGTTTGAAGTATTATGAAGATATTTTTTTACAAATTAATTCAGAACAGTTTACTCCTTATTATAATATTTTAAAAGAAATCAGTTCTATTAATATTAATTACACATTTGAATGTAACTTTGCAGATGATATTTTTAAAAATAATTTGCAAACTTTCTCAAAATGTATTATACCAAATATATTTTCTTATTTATGTAATTTCATTCAAAAAATGACAAATAAATTTAATCATTTTATCTTTATTCTTTTTAAAATTTTGTCTTTAACAACTAATTTAGAAAAATATGAAGAAATAATGGAAAAAGAAATTAAAGTTTTAATAAAATTTAATAAACTTCTTGATGATAAAAATTATGATATAGAATTACAAAAAAGATTTATTGAAAATTTTATTATAAATTTTAATATGTTAAAAATAGATAATAAAAAGAAATATAGTGAAGATGATGTCATAAATTCAATAATAAATTTTATTAAAATATCATATAAAAATAAAGATTTTTTCAATATTTTTATTTCAAATAGAGATATTATTCAATTTATTAATCTTAATTTTAAAAAAGAAAATGAGGATAATTTACTTTATCAATATATAAAATTAAATATTGAATTAAACACAGCAAAAAAACAAAAAATATTATCATTTATTCCTCCAAATTTGTTAAATTCATTTGAAAATCCATCTAATATATTATTTTCAGATTATTTTTACTTTATCTCTTTTAATCCTTTTACATTCATATTATATAATCAAAATTTAGATAAAGAAGAAGTATTACAAGAATATAAATCAATGTTTAATGAAATTGTAAAAGATAATAGAATTATTGAAATTTCTAAAAATAATAGTTCAAAATATGTTCAATTTGATAATGAATTACAATATGAAATAGAAAAAACTTCAATTGATAACCTAAATATTTTATTAAAAAATTTAAAAATAATTCAAAAAGATTATATTGAATTTAATGATTTATTAAAAAATAATAAGTCTTTTTTGGATGCATTTTTTTATATTTTATATCATTATTTGAAAGATAAAACAAAAAATAAAAAATTAATTGAATTTATTGAAATATTAATTAAATTTCCTCTTTTAGAAGACATTCAAATAAATATAAAATTCATTGAGATATTTTTAATAATAGCAAAAAATAATTTTACTGATATTATGAATAATTTTCCTAAAGAATATATTGATATTTTCTATAATGAGAATTTTTTCAATTTAATTTCAAATAATAAAATTGATTTAGAAATTTATCAATTAATTTTAGAAAAATTAATATCTTCATTAATTGAATATAAAGATATTAATTTATTTGATAATTTCATAAAAATAATATTTAAGAATACAAAAGAAAATAATAATTTTTCAGTTTTATTAAATACATTATCAAAAAACAATTTTTATTCAAATTTATTTTTAACTTATTCTATTTTTAGTGATGATTTAAATTTATTTAAACTAATAATGGATAAATTAAATTTCAGATTATTAGGAGTAGAAGGGAAAGACTTTTTATTAGGAAATATAATAATTAAAACATTTTATGAATTTTCATTTATAAAAAAAAGAAAGAACAAATTTTCAATATTTATTGATAATTATAATGAAACAATATATTTTTATTTATGTTTAATTGCTTCTGCAGATAATATTTTAAAATATATAAATGAAAATTATATTTCAATGAATCAAATAAAAGATATTTATAAAAACATAAATGATGTGAAATATAATTTAAAAAAATCAATTTTTCTTTCTAAAAATTTAGATTATATATTAGAATTTAATGATATATTACAATTTGATTCTTTTGATAATAATGACTATTATTTAATTTCTACAAATTATAATAATATTAAATATTATAATACTTACATAAAAGCATTTAGTTCTCTTTTAAATGGTTTTAGTTTTGTTAAATTGTTTATGAATTGTATTGAATATTCTAATGATGCACTTGCAGATATTTTATTTGATAACTTTACTAATGATGAAAAAGAACAATTACTTGATGAAAAAATAAAAGGGGAAAATATTCTTCAATTAATTGTTTCAAAAAATAAATATAATTATTTAAAAGATTTAATTCCTGCTTTAAAATCAAAAAAAAAATATTATAATCATTTATTATTTATTATTTTAAATTCTGATAAAAATATAGAAAATGAAAATAAGGATGAAAAATATGATAAAGATATTCTTCCAAAATTTATTTATGATGATTACTTAATTGAATCAAAAGAAACTCCTCTTTATTATAGTATTAAAACTCAAAAATTTGAATGTTTCTCTTTATTATTAGATTTATATCCAAAAGCATTTATTCAATATTTATTTGTTTCACTTGAATTATTTTCTCCTAGATTCTTTATTAATTATATTGAATATATAAACAATAAAGAAAATAAATTAAAAATAAAACAATTTAATTCAAATCTTTATATTATTTCTGAATACTTATCATTAATATGTAATTTATCAGATATACAAAATATAAGAATTTATCAATCATTATTTGGATTTCTTCTTTCAAATGAAGATTATTTTTATATTGATTCAAAGGATATTAAAATAATAATGGAAACAAATAATCTAAAAATTTCATATCCAATATTATACATTTTGATACATTTATTGAAAATTTATCCTGATATTTCAATATTGGAATTATTTATGAATGTTACACAAAATTATAATTATAAGATAAATGAAAATAATATTTTATACATTTTATATTTAATGAGTAAGGAAGGAAAAACAATTCTTCCTGTTGATAAATACTTAGATAATAATTTTGATAAAAAATATCTTCCTGAATCAATAGATAAAATAAAAGAAATAAATGGATATGAAAAATTAATTGAAAATAAGAATAATAATTATAAATATAATGAAAAAATTCTTTCAAATATTGAAAATGATCCATTAAAAATATTATCTAAATGTGGAAATGGTTATTTTAGAATTGGATATATAATATTTAAAGAATATAATTTATTTCAACAATTATTAAAATTAAAAAATGATGAAAGAATATTAACTTCATATATTTTACAACAATTTAATTTTTTGTTTATTTATCAATTTTACAATTATGATTATATTAAAATTGATATTGGAGATTTAGGAATAAATGCTTATGAAAGAATGAATAAATTTTTAAATTATAAAAAAGAAGAAAAGAAAAAAGAAGAAAGTAAAAATGAACAAAATAATAATAATAATAATGAAAATAATGATAATGATGATGATTTGAATAAAAATTTAAATGAAAATAATAATGATGATAATAATAATAAATTTGAAAATAATAATGATTTTAATGGAAAAATGGATGATAATATATTTGATAGATTTTTGATATCTATTTTTGATAAGACAGAAAGTAATGTAAATATTGATTATACTATAATTACTCTTTCATATTTTTTTGAATTAACTGAATTAATTAATCAAGGAATAAATCAAGAAAAAGAGAGTCAAGAAAAGTTTTTAAATTATATTAATAAATTAAATTCTCATTTAAATTTGGTTTTGCAAAAATTAATCCATTTATTAGAAGATGAAAATATTTCAAAATTCTTTGCTTCAAATAATTATGAAAATATTTTTAATGAATTAGATAATAATTTAGATATTAAAAGTATTATTACAAATTTATATAATGGATTTAATTCAGTATTTGAAAAAAATATATTTATGCCAAAATATCTTAAAAATTATTATGAAGATATGATCGAAAAATCAATAAAAGAAAAATTAGAAAAAATATCAGAAATTGAAATTCCATATAAAAAATATTTTCATAAATTTCAAATATATATCTTTTATATTTTATCATTTTTAGATAATTTAAGTATAACCAATTTAAAAGAAAATTATATTGAATTTTTCACTACATTAAGAAGGGATAATAAAAATTTAAATGAGAATAAATTGAAAAATGATATTTTAGAAATAGAGAAAAAATGGTTTAATTCAATAAATATTGAATATAAAAATATAAATGATGAAAATGAAGCAAAAGAAATTATAGATAAAAGTTATAATAATTTTGCTATATCATTAAATAAAATATTAAATTTGGAAGAAGAAGTAAAATGTGAAATTGAATTACCTTATTTTTATGATATTAATAATTTGATAATTTATGAAACAACAAGTAAATTAAAAATAAGTGATTATATAGAAAGACAATTTTCAAAAATTATTAATTTAATTACCTTTTTATTAAATGATAAATTATTGTCATATTTTCTAATTATTTATCCAAATAAATTTATATTAAATACAAATGATGAAAATGATAAATTAAAAGAAAATGAAAATAAATATAAAGATGCTTATGAACATTTAATTACTGAAATTAATTTACAAGAATTTAAAGAAATATATATACATATTTTCCTTTTTATCAATTGTATTACAAAAAAATTGAATTTAGAAGAATTATTATTTGATAAATCGGAAAATTATTTAATTAATATTTTAAGAGAAAAATATGGTTATTATAAAGATATAATAGAAGAAATTAAAAATAATAAATTTTTGTTTGATGAATTAAACAATTTTTTCCTTAATGAAAATAATTATGGTTTTTCCTCTATTTCAAATTTCATAAATAATAAAATAAAATCAGTTGATTATTCTGAAATTAAAATTAAAAGAATTTCAAACTTATATCCTGAAATTAATAAATTTGATTATTTTTTAGAAGAAATTTTCTTATCTCAAGTTCGATTAAATCAAAGATTAAATAAAATGTTTGAAGAAATTTTAAAAATAAATTTAGATTGTAATTCCATTTTCAATTTATTAAATGATTACATTGATCAAAATCTAATATATGAAGTTAATAATCAATTTAATGAAAGCTTAAAAAAAGATATTTTAAATACCATTTTTAAAAATCAAATATTTTATAGAATATTCAATATTGATAATAGTTTCATTTTATCAATTATTGTTTTAGTTGATTATTTAAATTATAAAATTAGAGAAGAAAAAAAAGAAAATTTAATTAAATATACAATTCATATTAATGAAAAATTAAATAAAGGAAATACAATTGAATATAAAGAAATAAATGATTTAAATAATATTTTTGAAATTGAAAATATTGAATGTCATGTTAAGAAATATAATAAAAAAATTAATGATTATGATGAAATTGAAATTTATCTAACTTTAAATATGAATTTATTTAAATTTGATGGAGATGATGAAAAATTTATTTTATCTTTAAAAAAAATACAAATAGGTAAAAGAAATATTGATAATTTCTTTGAAAAATGGTTAAATGAAGATATGATCAATAAATTATATAATAATATTCAAGAAGAAGGAAAAAAGAAATCAGAAGAAGAAAATGATGATGAAGAAGAAAAAAAAAATGAAGAAAAAAAAGATGATGAAAAAAAGAATGAAGAAGAAAATAATGAAGAAAATAATAAAGAGGAAAATAAAGAAGAAAATAAAGAAGGAAATAATGAAGAAATTGAAGGAAATAAAGAGGAAAATGAAGAAAATAAAGTAGAAAATAATGGAGAAAATAAAGAGGAAAATGAAGAAAATAAAGAAGAAAACAATGAAGAAAACAATGAAGAAAACAATGAAGAAAATAAAGAAGAAAATAAAGAAGGAAATAATGAAGAAAACGAAGAAAATAAAGAAGAAAATAATGAAGAAAATAAAGAAGGAAATAATGAAGAAAATAATGAAGAAAATGAAGAAAATAAAGTAGAAAACAATGAAGAAAATAAAGAAGAAAATGAAGAAAATAAAGAAGAAAATGAAGAAAATAAAGAAGAAGAAAATAATGAAGAAAATAAAGAAGAAAATAATGAAGAAAATAAAGAAGAAAATAATGAAGAAAATAAAGAAGGATATAATGAAGAAAATAATGAAGAAAATAATGAAGAAAATAAAGAAGAAAATAAAGAAGAAAATAATGAAGAAAATAAAGAAGAAAATGAAGAAGGAAATAATGAAGAAAACAATGAACAAGAAAATTAATGCTAAATAAAAATAGCAATTTAATAAAAAATTAAATTGA
>Ga0256407_10007923_pt1 | contig 15776 bp, 14 predicted proteins | sample RumenRJG_04DNA_FD_193489 | JGI IMG/M metagenome (GOLD analysis project Ga0256407, IMG submission 193489) | Bovine rumen microbial communities from Lethbridge, Alberta, Canada - RJG_04 | ecosystem: Host-associated > Mammals > Digestive system > Stomach > Rumen | place: Canada: Alberta...
AGATTATTACGACTACTATAAGACCGGGCGCGGCTATCATTCCAGATCCCTCAATTCCAATGACGGCTGGGCGGCGAGCACCGGAACATCCCTAATGAACATGCGCCTCTTTACCTACGCGGGGGAGATCGACAGCGCTGTCCTGATGATCCACGGCGAAAAGGCTCATTCCTGCTACCTGAGCCGGGATACCTTCAAACTCTTAAATGGCGACAACAAAGAGCTGATGATCATCCCCGACGCAGTCCACACCGATCTGTATGACCGCAAGGATATCATACCTTTCGACAAGATCCAGCATTTCTTTGAGGAATATTTGAAATAATGAAGATTCTTATTTTGAACGGCAGTCCCAGACCGGACGGCAACACGGCTGCCATGGTCGGGGCTTATAAAGCCGGCGCGGAGAGTGCCGGTCACAGTGTCACGGTTTATAACGTCTGCAGGATGAACATCAAGGGCTGCCTTGCATGTGAGTATTGTCACACAAAAGCCTTCCGGACCTGCGTCCAGAAGGACGATATGCAGATGATTTATCCTGCTCTGGACGAGGCGGACATGATCGTTCTGGCATCTCCGATCTACTACCATGGTTTTTCCGGACAGCTGCAGTGCGCCATCAACCGCATTTATGCCCCCGGCTATCCGAAGAAACTGAGGAAGGCCGCCCTGCTTCTCTCATCAGGAGACAAGGGCGTCTATGACGGCGCGGTTTTTGCCTATCGGAATTCTTTCCTCGAGTATCTGCATCTGGAAGATATGGGTATTTTTACAGCAGCGGGAAGCGAGAACAAATCAGAAGAATTGCTGAACCGGCTGACTGCCGCAGGAGCTGCCCTCACCGATCCGGATGACCGAAACGTGGCCAGGCTGGTTATCTCTTCGGGCAATGTAACGGTCAAAGCCAGGCTGAACAACACAATGGCGGCTCGGGATCTGATGAACCGGCTGCCTATGACAGTGACAGGAGTTGACTCCGGTATTGATTATTGCTGTGAATGCGGGGACGGCGCCCTTGACCGGAGCGAGATGCAGGATGGCTGGAAAAACGGAGATATCAACCTGTCAGGCGGGTGGTTTGCCATCCTCTATGGCGGCGAAGAAGAGTCGGCATCTTACCATCAGATGATCATTGCGCACCTCACGGAAGAAGATAATCGTCTGATCCAGACCCTTCCCGGGCAGGCCTCGTTCCGTTTGTCCCTGGAAGAACCTTACAGGAGGTAATTTGCCATGAAAAAAATCTGCATTTTGATGGCGGTCGTGTTATTGACGCTTTCAGCCTGCGCGGCCGGGCCAGATAATACCGCGGGCAATACTGAAGCCAATCCTGCAGCCAATCCTGCAGCCAATCCTACAGCCAATCCTACAGCCAATCCGGCTGAAGCACAGAACGCAGCTGACGGGACAAATTCTGACGTCAAAACTGCCGGCACAGCAGAAAAAGCGAAAGATGACAGCGAGGTGGAAAAAACAATGAAGTTATTGATCGGTCAAAAAGAAGTCCCCGTAACGTGGGAAGAAAACGCTTCCGTGGAGGCTCTCAGGGCATTATGCCCCCTCACGATCCAGATGTCCATGTATGGCGGCTTTGAGCAGGTCGGCCCGATCGGACAGAGTATTGTCAGTGACGATGTACAGACCAATACAAACTACGGAGATATCGTTCTCTACTCCGGGAATCAGGTTGTGATCTTTTACGGATCTAATTCCTGGGCCTATACCAGGCTGGGACATGTAAATCTGTCACAGAAGGAAATGAGTGATCTGCTCAGCAAGGGTGATACTGTCATTACATTGAAGTGACAGTGTAAGCTGTATAATAATGAGGCATCGGACTGCTGGTTTCATGATCGGCGGCCCGATGCTTTTTTTCTGCAGACAACGTTTACACATACTGCTAAATGGTTATAATGGGATAAAAGATGAACCGGGATTTAAGATGAACCGGAATCAAAGATCGACCGTGATAAAAGACGGACCAGAATAAAAGACGAACCGGGAGAATAGATTAACCGGAATAAAAGATGAACAACATCGGAATCAGCAGAGCCTGGAAACAATAAAAAGACATAGAAAAGGAATGCTTAATGAACATAACAGTATATCTGGGAGCGCGCGAGGGAAATGAACCGATCTTCAGAGAGACAGCTGCAGAAGTTGGAAAATGGATCGCCCGTGCAGGTCACCGCCTGATTTACGGAGGTTCGGAGATCGGGCTCATGGGAGTGCTCGCCAATGCCGTCATGGAAAACGGCGGTGAAGTGATCGGCGTGGAGCCTCAGTTTTTTATAGATGATGGTTTTCTCCATGAAGGAATCACGAAAACGATCCCCACCGAGACCATGGCGGAGCGAAGGATCAAGATGATGGAAATGGGAGACGCCTATATTGCCCTGCCCGGAGGAATCGGCACCCTCGATGAAATCTCGGAAGTGATTGTCATGGCGGCGCTTGGAAAACACCAGAAGCCCTGCATTATATACAACAAAAACGGATATTACGACCTGCTCCGCGGTATGTTTGACAGGATGGCGGACGCTGATTTTATGACAAAAGAAGCCCGCGCCATGATCACTTTCGCAGAGTCACTGAAGGACATAAAGCGCGCGGTCGGAGATCTGTAGAAGAGAGTACTATTTCAAAGTGATCAGGGAGACATGGGGTATGTCCGGATTTGAAAAAAACGCCTTAACCGATGAAGAGAGACTTCAGAAAGAACTGGAGATTCAGAAAGCCAATCTCTTCGGGGTCTATAATCACTGCAGGGCAGTCGCCGTCAGGGAGGACTATGCGGAGGTAGCTCTTGACATCGTCCCCGAGTCGCTCAATTTCCAGGGAATCGTTCACGGGGCTGCCTATTACACCATGGCGGATATATGCTCGGGAATGGTGTGCAGGACCGACGGCAGGAGGTATGTGACCCAGCAGGCAAATGTTCAATACCTCCGCGCGGCGGAGGGAGGAACCCTGACAGCCCGGGGGACAGCGATCCACAGAGGACGCACCAGCTGCCTTGTAGAGATCCGGATTACGAACGAAGAGGAGCAGCTCATGTTCATGGGGACTTTTCTCTTTCACTGCATCAATACGTAACACCGGTGCCATCAATACGTAACACCGGTGCCATCAATATTTAATACCGGCGGCATCAATACGTAACACCGGTGCCATCAATACGTAACACCGGCGGCATCAATACCCCGACCGGCAAGTGTGTCCGCCGCAAGGCGGAAAATACATTACACAGACCGTGTCATAATCAAAACCCGGCAGCTGCTTTTTATGCCAGCTGCCGGGTTTTTCCGGTTAATCCATAATGAAATGTTGATGTCTGGGGTTCCATTACGGCTCCGGATCCACTGAGGAATACAATTGAATCATTTTCATATTCGAATCAGGAGGTATTGTCAAAGGTTATTGCGCATATTTAGGATTATAAATTAGAAATTATATAAGGCTTTGCGCAAATGTGGGGAACTATCGGGTTTGCATTAATTTAGGATCAAATAAAAGGCTTTGCGCAAATTCAAAACCACATAAGCGTTCCGTTCTCAGGACGGAGACGGCATATTACCATCCGCCGTTTCTGCCGCCATGACCGCCCATACCGCCGTGACCGCCCATGCCGCCATGGCCTCCCATCATCTGGTTGGAGAGGGCGGTCGTCTCGCTGCCGTTCACGATCAGTGTGCCGCCGTTGAGCTGGCCTGCGCCGTCGTAATCAAAGGGACTCTGGGCAGTGATATCCAGTGTGCCGCCGTTGATGAGAAGATTCCCGTTGGAGTCCACGGCGTCAGTGTCGCCGGAGCCCATGACGATGGTGATTGTGCCGCCGTTGAACTCAGCTGTGGGAGTGGCAATATTGGATTTCTGGCCGGCGTTGATTCCATCGTCGGATGCCGCGATGCTGATCGTTCCGTCATTGATCTGGATCCATGTACCCTCTATGCCTTCACGGCCTGTGAGGTTCAGCGTACCGCCGTCGACCTGGGCGATCGTCGTCGCATGGATGGCATCGTCGCCTGCTTCTACGGTGAGGCTTCCGCCGGCAATGTAAATATAACCGACCGTATTGTCCTCGTCGTTCTCGGCATGAAGTCCGTCCTTGGCGGTGCTGATCGAGATCGTGCCGTCTGCGATCCGGATAGAATCATTGGCTTCGAGCGCGTCTGAACTGCAGGTGATATTGACTGTCCCGCCTGTGACTTTGAGGTCGTCCTTGCTGGTGATTCCGTTATCTGTGGAGGAGATGTTCAGGGTTCCCTTTCCGTTCACCACCAGATCGTCTTTTGAAAAAATAACCGCGTCTGTATTTGTTTCGCCGTCCGCGGTAAAAGTGCCGGTCACAGACAGCGTGTTGTCGGATTCTGTCGTGGTGACAAAAACCTTATCGGCGCTCTTGATGTAGATGCAGGGAATACTTTCATTCGTGATGGAGACGCCGTCCAGAACCAGCTGGACTTTATCTTCATCAGAAGCGGTGACCAGGATCTGCGCGTCGGTGGCAGTTCCGGTGATCACGTAGACACCGCCTGTCTTGATTGTGACGATCTCACCGCTGCTCACAGTGACACCCTGCGCTTCACTCAGATCCGCCTCCTGCTCGAGATCGCGGGATGTGAAAAGCTCGGCGGTATTCAGGGCACCTGTACTTGCTGAAGAGTCGGAAGAAGCGGCTGATCCGTCATCTTCCGCGCCGGTTCCGGAGGCGGCAGTATCCGTCTGGCCTGCTGCAGTGCCATCGTTCACATCATCGGTCATATCGCCTGTCGTATAGCCGGTCGTATCATCAGTCGTATTCTCCGGACTTTCGTCTGTCTCCGAGGCCTCCGCGATCACGTAGGTACTGCCCGAAGCCACACCGTCCGCCGTGACAGCAGTTGTGTCGCAAAAAGCATGGAAGCCAACCATTCCGCCCAGAAGAAGCGCGCAAATAGAAGCGGTCATAAATCTCTTATTTGTCATGTCTTTTATACCTCGCATTTTTTCCGGCCGTTCTTGCGACAGCCTGTAAATGAAATAACCTTCCTCTTTGTATTTGTATTGTTCGTAATGTCTTGTACTGTTTGTACTTTCTTGTATTGCTGTTTTTTGTGATGTATCTGATTAAGTTAAGTATCGGGTTAAGTTAAGTATCGCTTTTTTTTTCTGTTCTTTAAATGATCATTATTTGTTCAATTTATGTTTTTCACGAGTGCCATATCCGATCAGGATCAGATCACTATCCGTTCCGGATCTGCTCTGTTTTCGGTTTACACGTATATATTTACCCCATGTACCTTTAAAGAACCTTAAAGAAAGAAAAAAATACGAAAATTTTTTTCCAGTGAATGGAAGTGTAAGAACCCGTAAGAACCCGGCGAACACGGCTCGGGAGAACCCGGCTTCTCAATATGTGAGCACACAAAGGGCTTTTCATGATAGAATTGTTAACAGAAGCAGAGCGCCGGCTGTGTCCGGCAGGACAATGGAACAGGAGGCCTTGGGATAAGATATGGATTTTTATGCTGAATATAGTAGGAAACTCAGGACTCCGCAGCAGGCTGTAAAGTGTGTGAAAAGCGGAGACTGGATCGATTTCGGTACAAATGTCTGTTTTCCTACGCTTCTGGACGCGGCGCTGGCGGAGCGCAAAGATGAGCTTTTTGACGTGAAGATCCGCGGCAATCTTTGCTTCGGACCGATCATGACGGTCGAGTCCGACCCGGAGCGGGAGCATTTCTGCTACAACAGCTGGCACTGTTCCTCCTATGAGAGGGCACTCTGCGACAGGGGACTCTGCAATTACATTCCGATGATTTTCCGGAATCTGGAGCCTTATTACAGACATTTCCTGACGGTAAATGTCGCCATGATGTGCGTGACTCCCATGGACCGGCACGGATTTTTTAATCTGTCCTGCGGCGCGGGTATTGCACAGGGGATCATCGAGAAGGCGGATATCGTCATACTGGAAGTCAATGAACACCTGCCCCGCATTCTGGGTGGTTTCGACGAGAGTATTCATATCTCCGAGGTGGATTTCATCGTGGAAGGAGAGCATCCTCCTCTCCCCGAGTTTCCTATACCGGAGCCCGCACCGGAGGAAATCGCGATCGCCAATATTCTGGTGCCCTTTATTGAAGACGGCTCCACACTGCAGCTTGGAATCGGCTCTCTGCCCAACGTGGTGGGTTCGATCCTGGCCCAGTCGGATGTCAGGGACCTGGGAATGCACACCGAGCTCTGCGGGGATGCTTATTATGAACTCTACAAGGCCGGTAAGCTGACCAACAAGTGCAAAACATTTCGCGCAGGGAAGGGCGTCACGGGTATAGTCTTTGGCTCTAAGCCGCTCTATGAATGGGTGGACTGTAATCCCGGTGTGGTCATTGAACCTCTGGAATATGTGAACGCGGCGGAGACGATTGCGAGACAGTACAAAATGATCTCAATTAATAACTGCATTTCCGTGGACCTCTACGGGCAGGTAAACGCAGAGAGCGCAGGGCTCCGCCATATCAGCGGAACCGGCGGACAGCTGGATTATCTCACAGGCGCCGCCATGGCCCGCGGAGGGAAGGCCTTTATCTGCATGACATCTTCCTACACGGACCGGAACGGTGTCAGGACATCCCGCATTCTTCCCCATTTCAACGGGGAGATCATCACAAATCCGCGCAGCCAGAGTTACTATATAGTCACAGAGTACGGCGCGGTCAACCTGACCGGGCGGACCACCTGGGAGAGGGCCGAGATGCTGGTCAGCATCGCCCACCCGGATTTTCGCGACCAACTGATCGCCGCGGCGGAGCAACAGAAGATCTGGCGCCGCTCAAACAAGAGATAAATAAAAAAGAAGCGAACAGAAAACAGATAATAAAGAAGTGAGCAGAAAACAGATAAAAAAGAAGTGAACAGAAAACAGATAAATAAGAGGTGAACAGACCCCGAACCCGGGATGCTGCGTCGGACTGATTTCTTTCCCCGGAGATATAAAGATATGAAAAAAGTCAGGATCACGGTCATGAGACAGGCCCGTTACGATGACCTGATGGAAAAATATGAAAACCCTATAGAGCACGCCTGTGATATCCGCCTTGGCCAGGTGTTTATTGCGGATGGATGGAAGAAGCCGGAAAAGCTCTGTGACAGCGCCTGGGAGGTGATCTCTCCCTTCGTTCTCACCCTGTCCTGTGGAGGAGAGGACATTTATGAAGGCTGGATGAAAAATAAAAAATCCGCCATGATCTCATGCAATGACGGCTTCCGTCCCGTAAGCTTCTATCTGGAGGCAATCGAGGACGACAGCTATGTGTTTTACGGACATGAGAGGGCGGACTGTCCCCCGGTCACCGACGACTATCCGGGGATCCATACACCCAGGGATCTCTACGACCTTCTCTCCGAACTGTGGTGCGCGCAGACCTGCCCGCCCAGACTGAGGAGTGACTGGACATATGAGAACAAAACACTGGGCCAGTGCTCCATCACTGCCTTCCTGACACAGGATATTTTCGGAGGCAGAGTGTACGGTATCCTGCGCCCTGCCGGGAACTACCATTGCTATAACGAAGTGGACGGAAAAGTGTTTGATCTGACCAGTGAACAGTTCGGCGGAGAGAAACTGGTCTATGAGAATAATCCCGAACAGTTCCGGGAGGTACATTTCGCGAAAGAAGAAAAGCGTCTTCGCTATGAAATGCTGAGAAAAAATCTCCGGGAGCTCTGCCAGAGGAGATATGCAGCAAAGTGATGTACTCACGGACGACTTCGTCGGCCAGGTTTTTACGCCCCGTTTCGATAATCGTAAAAGGCAGATCGTGAAATGAAGGAGAGCATTCTTTTTGCGGCAAATCCGGACCGGGTCTGAGACAAGGGAAGAAGCTGACTGCAGGAGAAACAGGCAGCAGAAGAAACAGGCAGCAGGAGAAATACAGGAGCGGCTATGGAAAATACTACATCAGGGACAACAAAGGCCAGAATTGCGGGGATGGTAAAGCACTCCAGCGTGGATGGGCCGGGAGTGCGCTTTACAGTCTTTTTTCAGGGGTGTCCCCATCATTGTCCGGGCTGCCACAATCCCGAGACATGGGACCCGGCGGGCGGAGAGGAGATCAGCCTTGACGAATTGATTGAAGAGATTCGGAAAACCCGCTATCTGGACGGCATCACCCTCTCCGGCGGTGACCCCCTTCTGCAGCCCCGGGCAGTCATTGCGGCGGCTGACGCGGCACATGCCAAAGGGCTTACCGTCTGGTGTTATACCGGCTGGACTTTTGAGGAGATCATGAAGGGCAGCGCAGGACCCGATGCGGTCGAAGCGCTGAATCACATTGATGTGCTTGTGGACGGCCCCTTCCGCATGGAACTGCTGAGCAGGGAATGCATTTACCGCGGGAGCTCCAACCAGCGCCTGGTCGATGTGCCTGCCAGCCTGTCGGCGGGAGCTGCCCGGGAGGTCAAAAGCCTGTAACCACGGCTCCGCAGACAGTACAAACCTGTTAAGCATACGAGGAGGATAGCTATGGTCGAATTAAGCAAGGAAAGAGTTGAGCAGATTCTGCATGAAGAGACTGTCAAAAAGGAGGAACTGGAAACCATTCTTCGCAGTCTCTATACCAGATATATGATTCTGTATGAGAAATATTTTGCAGACATAGATGCGCTGGATGATGATAAGATCGCCGGACTGAGAGAGTTTCATGAAGAGACCAGGAGCCTGCTGAGGTATTATTATATGGACATCCCTCAGGATATCTGCTCGCAGATCGAGGGATTTGACAATGAGTACAGTGATAACCTGCTAGGACCTGAATGGCATAAATACCTCTTTGACAGGTTTGAGAGCTTCAGAGAAAACAGTAATGACAAGAATAAAGATGAGAAATCTCTTAAATCGGAGTTTTCAAAACAGGTCCTGAAGTGGTTTTATGTAGGGATGGATAGTGTTTTCAGAGAAGGGTTTGGAACGGGAAGCAAGACAGCCGAGAACATAATAAGCGGAATCGCAGGATTACTGTTTGGGAAAGAATAGGTATCTGATAGGACAGTTTACTGTTTGATATAGTCTGATACTTCTTTACCCCGTTAACCTTGTCTTCGATTGTACCGAATCGGTTTTTTCCTTTTTTCCGTTTTTCCGGAAGCAAGGGAATAAGGAAGCAAGGGAATACGGAAGCAAGGGAATAAGGAAACAAGGGAATAAGGAAACAAGGGAATAAGGGAACAAGAGAATAAGGAAGCAAGGGAATAAGGAAACAAGGGGATAAGTAACGAAAGAAAATGAACACCTGGCAGAAAGGCTCGGAAAATGAATCAGACTATGAAAAGCGACAGAAAATATGATGTGCTCTGCATCGGTCAGGCTGTGATCGACTGCATTATCCGCGGGCAGGAGGCGGACAAACACCGCGAAAATGTTTTCCGCGCGGAGCGGATCGAACTGCATATAGGAGGGGATGCGGTCAATGAGTCAATTGCCCTGACAGAGTTGGGATGCAGGGCGGGAATCGCCTGCGGAGTCGGGCCCGATTCAGCCGGAAACCTGCTGCGCACCGAACTGTCCCGGCGCGGCGTAAACACTGACCACATTACAGTTATGGACTCCCTTGTGACACCCATCGCCCAGCTCGTGGTGCACCAGGACGGAGGACGTCACTCCATAAACAGTAAGGCGACAATGCTGGAGGGCTATATTCCTGCCGCAGAGGAACTTGAAATGGACAGCGCCAGCATAGTCTCTTTCGCAAGCCTTTTCAGGGCTCCGCTGGACCAGGCGGAAATAGTGAAAAAACTGATGGAGACCGCGAAAAAAGCGGGTGCCGTCATCAGCGCGGACACAAAGCTGCCCACCTTCCGGGAGATCAAAATGGAAGAACTGGCTCCTGTGTGGCCTCTTGTCGACTATATTTTCCCCAATGAAAGAGAAGCAGCTTATTATACCGGCTTCACGGGCAGGGAACTCACTGAGGATGACTTCTTCGAGATGACAGAGATCTTCCGCGGGAGCGGTATCAAAAACGTTATCATTAAAGCAGGCGCGGATGGATGCTACGTGAACGGACAGGAGGGCAGGTTCCATCTGCCGGCACTTCCGGTGGAAGTCGTCGACTCCACCGGCGCGGGTGACAATTTTGTGGCAGGTTTTTTGACAGGTGTTCTGAAGGGGGAGAATCTCAGCGAGTGCGCGAAGAGAGGGCGCCTGCGCGCTTCCCAATGCATCTCCAGAATGGGAGCCAGCGGCTGAAAAACAGTGGCGGGCCACAATCCCCCGCTGAATTAAACGCTCCCACACACCAAAGGAGTGTTGGATGCAGCACGGAAGCTGCAGCACATGCTTCGCATGTGCGCAAGATTCTGCTGTTACGGGCAGCCTGCATCCGGCGCGCAAGACCCGCAAGCGAGTCTTGTATAAGTGATTGAAATTGCGGGATGAAGAATAAAAAAACAGCGGAATGAATCCGTTTACAAATCGGAGACATTCCGCTGCTTTTTTGCGTATTCATCATGTATAATTACATGCAAAAAACCACGGGGTGCGCACGCGGCGCAAGAGGCTCGAGGGAGAGCCTTAAATATATTTTAAAGTTAAGATCAGAAAAGCTCAACAGCACCGGTCACATCGCCGTTGATGACATAGTATGCCTTGCCTTCTTCGGCCTTGACATAGACATCTACGGAAGTAACTTCGCCGTCAAATGCAGCATTGACCTTCTCAAGGACTGCTTCATAAGTGACGGACTGATCAGCGCTGGACTGGATCACGAAATTCGGGACAACTTTTTTCTTGCGGGTTCTCTTTGCGGGAGCCTTCTCAGCAGCAGCTTTTGCAGTAGTCTTAGTTGCTGTAGTCTTAGCTGCAGTAGTCTTGGCTGCAGCGGTTTCTGCCTTTTTAGTTCTGGCCATATTACTTGCCTCCTGTCGATAGTAATAATGTAAATTAATAGAATAATTGGAAAATTACGCACATTAATTTATTATTATTATTTTGGATTGTCAAGAAAAAATACCATAAAAGATGAATTTTAAGCATATAAATGCTTTTATTGACCAAAAATAAAAATAAAAAACACGGTTTTGGCAGAGATGAAAAAAGACATATGGCCTTCTTTAACTGATTGATCAAAACATCGGATTTGGATGTCACGGATTCATCCTTCCGTCCCGTACCGGCCCACGCTGACCTTTTCCCGCTTGCGCGCATTATGCCATAGATTGCCGGGGGAATCATTAAGCCTGTGGGGTAAAAGACTCATTTTGAGAATACCGATGAGTGTGGAATGGAAGAGATTACGTACGGAATACAAAGGGAAGCCTGTTTCCGGCCTGAAATATATAGCGGCGTATTTCCTGCCTGTAACTGGATGTTGTAAGATAGAAAAAAGATTATTATAATTTTTAATAATAATGTTTACGCAGGTCCGACACGGACTGCGGCAGGCATACGCAAATAAAAGACCCTTCACAATGACTCGGAGATTTTACAGAACCATTGCGAAGGGTTTTACAATCATTAGGAAAGCGGCGGGCTTTTTCCGGGAAGCAGTAAAAGCATTTCCGGATATAAGAAAGGCATTCCCGGGAAATACCGGTGAATTCCGGGGGATTCTTTTGGGATTCCGGAGGAAGATATAGAATGGAATATGGCGCACTTACATTGATTCCCATAATCTTTATCATAGTGATGGCGGTACTGACCAGAAAGTCCTTTGAGTCTCTTCTGGCGGGATCCGTTCTGGCATGTATCATCATGCACGGCACAGGCTTTTTTCTTCCCTGGGTGGAAACGCTGCTGGCCGCGATCTCGGATCTCGAAAACCAGAGCGTTATCCTGATCTGCGGTTTGTTCGGCAGTCTGATCGCAATGCTGCGGGAGTCCAGGGGAACCGGAGGCTTTACCCGCATCGGGGAAAAACTCTGCCGGACGGAGCGCGGCGCCCTTTTGGGTACATTTGTGCTGGGAGCCGTCATTTTTGTCGATGATTATCTCAACATGCTCACGGTGGGACTGTGCATGCGGGACATCTGCGACCGAAAGAAGGTACCCCGTGAGGCGCTGGCTTATCTTCTGGATTCCACGGGAACTCCCTTCTGCGTGATCATTCCTTTTTCGACATGGACAGCTTTTTATATCTCTCTTTTTATGAGGGAGGAAGCCATCATCAATATGAACTTTCCTTCCGGCTTTTCCATGTATATCAGTACCATCCCCTTTATTTTTTACGCGATCATCACAGTGATCATGGTGTGGATGTTCGCCATGGGATGGATGCCTAAGATCGGACCCATGAAAAAGGCCTATGAGCGCACACGCGCGACGGGCATGACCTACAGCGAGGAGAGCAGAAAGTATAATGAAGAGGAGGAGACCGGGGAAGAAGACGGACAGCTGATCGATTTCGCTCTTCCCATGGGAGTCCTGATCGGCGTGACCATTGTCACGGAGGACATACTGAGGGCGGTTATTCTGACACTCTTCCTCTGTCTGCTTTTGTATGTACCCCGCAGACGTCTCACTTTTTCAAAATGGGGCGAGCTGCTGATCAGCGGTTACTGCGAAATGATGCCCACACTGGCCATCCTGGTCGGCGCTTTCACGGTCGCGCGCTGCTGCGGTGACATGCAGCTGCCGGAATATGTGATTTCCCTGGCGCAGCCCTACGTGACGCCTGCGACTTATCCGGTGATCATTTTCCTGGTCGTGGCTGTGCTGACTTTCGCGACCAGTTCGACCTGGGGGATTTCTACTATTGTTATTCCGATCATTGTTCCGCTGGCAGCAGCTGTGGGGGCCAACATGATCCTCACTATGGCCGCCATCCTCTCGGGGAGCACTTTCGGCAGCCACGCCTGTTTTTATTCCGATGCGACAGTGCTTGCTTCCGCCGGTGCTAAAATCGAGAACATGGAGCACGCCTTTACCCAGATGCCATACGCCTTTATCGGGGCCGCCCTGACCTGCGTGTGCCTGCTGATCAGCGGTTTTGTCATGCCGGGATGAATAAACGCTCCTACTCACCGAAGGTGTGTTGGATGCAGCACGGAAGCGGCAGCACATGCCTGGCATGTGCGGAAGATGCTGCCCTTATGGGCATTGCATCCGGAGCGCAAGACTCGCAGGCGTGTCCTGAATCACACATGTTTATAAACAGCGGTCAGACGGCCGCAAAGACGGATATGCATGCATTTCCGGTCATGCGGACATCTGCGGGCCTTGTTTGTCCCTGATTCGGTACAGCGCCGCATTTGAGCAGCTTCATGTTACCTGGAACTGCTTCAAATTGCTTTATATTTGCTTCAAATTGCTTTATATTGCTTCATACGAAAATATTTTATCTGGCAAATAGTAAATACCTCACAAATTGGGCTATTTAGAGAGCATTTTCAGAAGTTTTATTGTATAATAGGTGATAGGTTAAAAGGGTAAGGGTAACGGCTGCGATTATTGCACATGCAGGCTCCGCCGGTCAGGCGGAGTTTGCAGTTTTTATCGCAGTATTCCGTCAACAGAGGGCTGAACAGAGGGAAGCAGGCCTTCACCGGAGAATATTTCCGGGGAAGCGGAACCTGAAGGCAGCTATTTGCTTAGAGATCAGGACAGGACGGAAGCAGGTAGTCAGTATTTGCAGATTTATGCAGTATCTGTTTTCAAGCAAGGGAGGTTTTGCATGCAGAATTACAGAAAAATGCGGTCACCCCGTCATAATGATGTCGTTATGAAAGTCATTCCGGGACACTTCGTGACTCCCAACTCACATATCAATTATTACATCGATATGACCACGATGAAAACCAGACAGAATGAAGCAAAAGCAGCGGCCCGCGCCATGAGTGAAGTTTATGTGGCGAGCACTGTTATTGATACGATTGTTTGTATGGACGGCATGGAGGTCATCGGTGCTTACATGGCGGATGAACTCACCAGAGCCGGAATCATGTCCCTGAATGCCCACAAGACGATTTACATCATGTCTCCTGAGTACGACCTTTCCGGTCAGATGATTGTCAGAGAAAACAATCAGATGATGGTAAAGGGCAAGCATGTGCTCCTCCTTCTGGCTTCTGCAACTACAGGTCAGACCATTGCCCGCGCTACTGAGTCGATCTACTATTACGGCGGAACCATCGAAGGCGTTTCCGCGATCTTCTCCGCGGTCAGCAAAGTTATGGACCGCCCCGTTCACGCGCTTTACTCCACGGCGGATCTGCCGGACTACATGTCCTATCAGCCTGCCAAGTGCAGAATGTGCCAGAACCATGAGCCCATCGATGCGATCTGCAACGGCTTCGGCTATTCCAGACTGTAAAAAAGAAATCTCCGGACAAAGTCATTACGTGCCGTCGGTTTTGCGGTAAAGCCTGCATCTGCGGCCGGATACTCATTTCCCGGATGTATAATTTCCGGATATTCCTTACCCGGATATTCATTTCCCGGACAATCGTTTCCCGGATATTTGTTTCCCTGATATATGGATGAAAAAACAGGCAGCCGGAGAATGGGTTCCCGGCGCCTGTTTTTTTGGGGGAATCCTGCGGCAGGCGGCCATGGAGGTGAAATGTGAAAAAAAAGGGCTATCACAGCACACAAAAAAAATATTTTAATACAATCCCAAAATCAGAGTTTTACGGGGTTGCGATCGGTTATGCACTTGGGCTGATCCTGACCGGGGCTCTCAGGATGGAATCCCAGATTCCGCAGCTTGCGTTGGCAGTGGTGGGATTTCTGATCGGATATTATGTGGATTATAAATATTACCGCGTCAAGGATGAGCCCGATGCTCCGGCGCATTCGGCAATCGAAGAGACCGATGAACCTGTGGACGCGGCAATTGAGGAGACGGATAAACCCGGAGCCGCAGCGACTGAAGAGACGGATAAACCCGGAGCCGCAGCGGTTGAAGAAACATATGTATACGGATCCGCGTCAACAGGGGGAGCGGATGATCCGGAGGACCAGGAGTCCGGGCAGTAGGAACGGAATGCATATACAGAACGATGCAGACCGCGCTGCATTGAGTTGAATATTGATACCGCAGACCTCATCTCATGGTGAAACAGGTCTGCGGTATCTTGAAGTTTTCCGGGGAAAGGAAAGACAGATCCCATGCAGAAACAGAGAGAAAACAAAATGGGCGTTATGCCCGTTAAACAACTGATCATATCGATGTCGCTTCCCATGATGATCTCCATGCTGGTCCAGGCTCTCTATAATGTCGTGGACAGTATGTTCGTCGCCAGACTCTCGGAAGACGCCCTGACCGCGGTAACGCTGGCTTTTCCCATGCAGAACGCGCTGATTTCCTTTGCGTCCGGAACGGGCGTCGGCATTAACGCCCTCCTCTCAAAATCGCTGGGCGAAAAAAGATTCGACCGCGCCGATGAGGCTGCCAACAACGGCCTGTTTCTGGCCTTTTTGACCTACATCCTGTTCCTGCTGATCGGTCTGTTCGGTGCCGGCCCCTTCATAGGTACTCAGATTAAGGACGCCCTGGTGCAGGAGTATGGGACGATCTATCTGAAAATAGTTCTCTGCATGTCTTTCGGGGCTCTTTTTCAGATTACTTTTGAGCGTCTGCTGCAGTCAACCGGACGCACAGTCTACAGCATGATCTCTCAGGCGACCGGCGCCATCATCAATATCATCTTCGACCCGATTATGATCTTCGGCCTGTTCGGCTTCCCCAAAATGGGCGTAGCCGGCGCCGCTGCGGCGACTGTGCTGGGCCAGGTGGTTGCCGGCTGCATCGGCTGTTACCTCAACCTGACCAAAAACGAGGATATCCACATTTCAA
>Ga0256407_10007926_pt1 | contig 15767 bp, 21 predicted proteins | sample RumenRJG_04DNA_FD_193489 | JGI IMG/M metagenome (GOLD analysis project Ga0256407, IMG submission 193489) | Bovine rumen microbial communities from Lethbridge, Alberta, Canada - RJG_04 | ecosystem: Host-associated > Mammals > Digestive system > Stomach > Rumen | place: Canada: Alberta...
AATTTATATTAAAATCCTTCAATTATTAATTTGGAAATATACATTGATCCAAATTTTTCATTTAATACATCAGTATCAGCCAAACTTGCCTGAGCACCTATTCTAATATAAGCCTGTTTAATGTTATTCTTTTTATAGACACCTCCAACAGTCATAATTGAACCTTTATTATATCTAGGCAAATAAAGTCTTGATCCATCTAATATTTTATAATTATTTTCATTATTATCAATTCCAATAGTTCTTATAGTTTTAGTTGCGTCTGTTGAAGCTTCGGAATCACATAAAACAATAATTTTTACTTTAACTCTATTAACATAAAAAGGTATAGTAACATTATAATTTTCATTATCAGCTGTTATTTGAAAGAAAGGATTGTCATTAGTATCATAAGGTATTTTAACATATCTTGTTGTACCAGAATGTGTATATGGAGCACTCATTGTTATTTCTTCATGAAAATTATTAATATTAAGTGTTCCTCTGTCATTAGTCCATATATTATTAGATTCATTAATTGTTATTCCAGTACAATTTTCATCACTATCATTACCTAAAGCTGTAACAAAAGCAGTACAATAATAAAAATTATTATCATTAAAAGTAATTCTATCAATTTTAGTACCATTTATTTTTAAGAATATATTTTTTCTATATTTGACTAAATTTTCACTAAATATAATATCGTTTGCAAAACCACACCATATAACATCACTATTTAAAGTTCCACCAGTTTCATTATCAAATATATTATTTTTTATTAAAATATTAGTTACATATAAATCTTCATTATGACCTCTTATGTAAATACCAATTTGACCATGTCCTGATATATTTAAAAATTTATTATTAGTAATATTAATATTTTTTGTTTGTATTGGATCATAATCACCAGCGTTAAATTCTCTTATAAATATAGCGTATCTTTCTGAATTACTATCTTCATAATTATAGAAAGTATTATTGTTAATAGTAACATTTTGAAATCTTGGTAATCTAATTGAGGCAAAAGATGTTCCATGGAATTCACAATTTTCAATATTAATATTTTTATGTGAATAATTTGCTGATGTATGTGTACCTATTGCACTAGGGTAATATGTACCATCACCTTTTTTAAAACTACAATTAAATACATTAATATTTTCACATGGTAAATTATCAAATTTATAATCTTCATTGTCTCCCCAATAAGGAACAGATGATCTTCTAGCGTAATCAAGTTGGATTGTTTCTCTGTAATAATTTTCTGAAACAGTTACCATATTACCAATAAAATCACAATTTAAAAATTCAACATCTTTACATCCACCCATATCAAAAACATGTGTACCTACTAAACAATTAACAAAGTGTAAATTTCTAAATTTTAAATTTAACCCATGAAATAAGAATATTCCTATTCCTGAAGTATCACCATTTAATTCACCATTTTCAATTATAACATTTTCTAAAGCTCCGTAACCACCTTCTTTTTTAATTGAAGCATAGTTATTCATTAATCGTAAACCATTACCATAAACAACATATTCTGATTCACTATTGCCATTATAACATGATTTAATAGTACCATTGTTAAGATTAATATGTGTATTTGAATATAATAATATTTCTTGTTGAAGTAAATATACTTCATCTTCATTAAATTCAATTTTTATAAAATCATCTTTTTTAACACTTAGTATTTTATTAATAATTTCTGAATGATCAGTTATTTCATCACCTACAACACCCAATTGTTTTACATTTATTTTATCATCAAAAATAACAACATTACCATAAGTATTTTCAGTAATTGGTAGTTGAAATTCATCAGGATCTTCAGTATCAGTTATAATATAAGTTGCGTTACCACCATCATTTATTTCATTATAACCTAAAGTCATTACTCTTTGACCTATTACAATATTATCAATATCATCAATCATTTCTAAAGCTGTATTATATATTTTAGTAGTAAAAATATATTTTAGAATTGAATCTTGAAGTGTACCATCTTCATACATTTGATCTAATTTATTATTTATTTCATTTTGAATATTTAAACTATCAAAATAATGATTTACATAATCTTGAAGTTTTAAAAATAGTTCTTGAAGTTCAGAAACAGCTTCAGCATTATTATTAATAGTTGGTATTACAGTTTCTTGTAAATATTTAATTAACCATAATAAAGTCTCATAATAAGACATAGTTTCTAAATAAGAAGCTGGTAATTCACCAATAGTCATACATAATCTTTTAAAAGGTGGTAATACATTAATTTTACTATTTATTTTTTCATTCATTTTTTATCATTCCTTTCTTAATATAAACCCATAAATAAAATATTTAATTCGTTTATAATTTCTTTATCAACAGCATATATAACTTGTCTATATTGTTCAATCATTTTTTGTGCTGTTGCTGAAACACCACTATTACCTCTTACTCTTTTTGAATATTCTTCATCTTCATTACCAGATCCTGATGATGAAGTTGAATCATTTATTGCACTAGTTCCTTCACTAGCACTTGTATTAGTAGCATAACTTCCATTTAATATAGATTGTTTGCTAATTTGTCCCTGAGGTGTATCACTTCCAACATTTAAACCACTTGTATTTGATTGTGATTGTGATTGTGATTCACCTTCTGTTGATGTTTCTCTAGTTCTTTCAAATGTTTCTGTATAATCAACATTAACTAAAGGATCATAATAAATACATCTTGAATAAATTATTGGTAAATATTTTTCCATAATTTCATTCATTGTTATTATAACATAGTGTTTAAATAATGCTATTGTTTCAAAACCAATTTCACGCATATAATAATGATCCACTATTTTTTTAGCTAATTTATCTTTTGACCATATTCCGTTAGATGTTATTAAATCAATTTGTTCTTGCGTTAAATAATCAGATAAATTATATTGTTTAAACCATCCCTCAACATCTTCTCTAGTATATAAATTTTTTATATATTTATCTTTTTCAAAGATAGTCCTTAATTCCATTGTATATTTAGCCATTGTTAACCACCTCTTTTAAGATTTCATCATCTGTGTTAGGATTTAATTTATCAGTATATTCTGAAGTGGTACTCATAACATTTTTAATTATGTTATGTAAATCACTTCTTACACGAACACTTATTTCTTTATCTGTTCCAGTAAGTCCAAATTTTTCATTAAATTGTCGACAAGCCTCTTGTCTAGGTGCTAGAAAACTCATTAAATTTAGATTAATTAATTCATTATTAGAAGATGCTTCGTCAGTTATCATTCGTTGCTTTTTTTCAATCATTAAATTATTAATACCTAAGAAAGTTAGAGCTTCATTCCATATTTCTTTTTTATAATCAGTAATTTTATCAAAAACAATAGGGGCTTTTGTATCTAATGTTCTTAGCATTTCTTCAGATAATTGATTTTTATCACCAAAGATAAAAGGTTGATTACCACTATATTGATTATATAAATTTTCCATTAACAATCTTTGTTTTTCATCTACAATTATCATTGTTGGTGTTTTTTGAGCTATTATATTAACATCACATGTTCTTTGGGCTTCGTATAATCTATAAGCAAATAAATCCATAGTTCCTGAAGTAGGAGTTCCTTCCCAGTCATTTAATACAAGTATAGCCTCTTGTGTCTCTTGATTTTCTTTTTGTTTATCAGTTAATTTTGGATTTAATCCAGTATATAGTTTTCTTAGTGATTGATATTCAAAACTGTAACATTGTAATTTAGTAGGGAGTCCATAGATATTTATATAGCCAGCACTTGAACAATTTGTATTTATAAATCCATATTTTTTATCTTTAAATAAAGCACATTTACCATTATAATATAAACATCTCTCAATCCATCTTGAATTCATAGAAGGGGGTAAATTAACCCACTCAAACATAGAAAGAGCTATTTTTTTAAATCTATTTAGATAGTCAATATAAGTAGCATCATTTACTAATAAACTATCAGTAAATTTATAATTAGGATTACTTTTCTTTCTCATTAATATCTCCTTTCTATTATATTATATCATTATTTTGCGAATAATCTAAATAAGTGCTTGGGTTATGCCAAAGAGTAACACCTTTGTTAAATATATTTTTTATTTTTTGCATATCTTCTTGAATAACATCACCAGTTATATTTATATCAATAGTTTTTATATAATTCCAGTTTCTTCTTCCTGTTATATTTGGTGTTTTAACACTATTAACTAAATAGCCAAACATAGAAAAATATTCATCAATACATTTAGCATATTCTTGTTTTATACTCATCTTATAAAATTGAAAATTATTTTTATTTGAAGCACTTATTACATCACCACAATTAGTATTGCCTCTTACTTGAGGTGGGATTAATTCATGTTGTTTTTTAGCTATAAGTGAATTAGCTATTCCTCCAGCCCCATTTATACCACTATTTATACTACCAAAAACATCACCACTCATAATATTACTTAAAGTACCTAAAATAGCATTTGAAGATGACATTCCTATATTTATATCATCACTTGTAACAGTAAAACCACCAACATTTATTGAATTTTGTGTTAACCAATTAGTGTACATATCACAATTATATGAACAAATTGGTAATTTACCCATATTTAAACCATATTCATCAGCTTCACTAACACCTTTATAATTAGTTGGTATCATTCTAATTGAACAACCTGGTGTTATAGCCATATCAATTTTAAAAGTACAACTACTTCCAAAATCTTCATAATGCATTATATTTGAAGTACCGTTATTATTAGATACTAATAAATAATTAAAAGGGTAACATTTTAATTTATTATTTTTTGGTGAATAACCGTTTAGGGTTGTTTGTTTAGATATAGAATTTGTATAAGTTACAGGTGTGTTTGAATTATCTATAAATCCAGGACCATTATCAAAAGTATGTGCTAATTCTTTAGGTGCTAAAAATAATCCAGTTATAACATCAACTTCCCCTTTTTCTTGTACACTTTCCAATATTTCTTGTACTTGTTCTTTAGTATCACATCTGAAAAAACCATTTCCTTGATAAATACCATTATACAATCCACCAGTAATTGATCTAAGTTTTCCCTGACTGTCAGTTTCATAAGGATTTTTCGAACAAGCAAAAATATATACAAAATCACTAATTATATTATCAAATCTATCATCAATAACATGAGAATTACATACATATTCACCAGTTTCAAGTCCTTCAGGTAAAGTATGAAGTCCTACACTATCATTGTTAACATGTTCTCTTTCTACAAAACTATTTTTAAATGTAATATCAAATTGATAAGTTTGCCAAACATCTGTTTCTATGCTTATATTTGTTACATTGTTGTTTACAAATTCCATATTAGTAATAAACGCAAAAAACCATTTATTACTAAAATTTTCATTTTGATACATACAATAATTATAACTCAAAATAGAATCAACTAAAGCAGGGTATCTAATTACACCATCTTTTCTTTGATAAGTTGCATCTGTTATTTCAGTGTGAGGTAGACTATTAAAATAAGCAAGTTGAGATTGTAAATTACTAAAAGTTAAATTGTTTTTATAATCAAGTTCAAAAGGTGTTTTTAATAAGATTATATTTGAAGATGGTACTATCATTTAATCACCTCTTTCTAATAATAAAAAGAGTTAAGGGCTTTTTACCCTTAACCCTTTAGGCACTTGTTACATCTATTGTTATAGTAGCAGTTACTACACCAGATTCAGCCGTAGCTGTTAGAGTTTTTCCAGTTCCAGCTTTAACACCAGTGATAACTACTTGTTTATTATTTCCAGTAACAGGTGTTGCTGTAAAGAATTCTCCATCAGCACCGTCAGAATATGTAATAGTAGTATTACCAGTTACAGGAGTTGTTTCAATATTTAATGTAAGAGTCTCACCAACTTTAACACTTTGTGTTCCAGTTTCAACAAATTTCATTGAAGTTATTGATACACTAGGTTCTTGAGTTGCTAAAATAACACCATTAGCAAATAAACTATAATTATACATTTTAGTTAAATTTAAATAATATTGCCATGTTCTGTTATTTGCATTATAGAATTCATCCAAATACATATCTTGCCTTTTTATTCTAAACCATGATTTATCACCAATAAATCCAACAATATTAGATCCATCAAATATTTTATTACCATCATCATCATACATATCAAAATTATCAACTGTAATAATATTACCAAGTAATGTTGCCTTGTCTAAATTAAAGGCATTAGCTAAGCTCATTACATCTAAATAACTTCTTATATCATTTCTAATAATAAACACTATATCTTCAGGATTTGTCCATGTGGTAATAGGTTTTCCGTAACCTCCAAGTTTACTCCATGCATTATATTCAGTTGATGGTGATTGCATATTTAAGAATAATGTTCTTGCCTGTACTGTAAATTCTCTTGCTAAAGCTCTAGTGTTTATAGCTTGTGTTAATCTTATCTGTGCTGAATTAGATTTATAAGCACCACTTATTAATTCTTTTGTAAATCTATATTCATCTATATAAGCACCGTTATATAATGAATTAGATAATTCATCAATAAATCTTTCTAAACTATCCCACGAAACAAACGCTTGTTTTAATTTATGTCTTGTTACAGTTACTGGGTATTGAAGATCTGAATTAACTGAAGTATATTGTACTTTAACATCAGCTTCATATTTTTGAAGCAATCCAGCAAAATCATTTACATTGTATTTTCTACCTTTAGCTGGATTTACATAAATTTCTTGTCCAGCATAACCAAGAGGTATTCTATCACCTTCTAATACTTGAAGGGGATTTCTGAAATATTTTGTTTCAAATTGTGTATAAACAATTCTATTAACAAGCATATTCATAAATTCATTCATAACAACTGGTGTATTTAATATAGGTGTTCCAAATGTTCCAATATCAGTTGTTGGAGTTATTACTGGTACATATTGGTGATAAATACTGTTATTTTGAACAGACATTTCACGCATTTTATTAAGACTAGTGATTAATCCTTCATTCATTTTTTATCATTCCTTTCTATTATAATTTTCTTTTGAAGTTACCTTTTTCATCATATACACTTCTAAAATCAAAAGGTTCATATTTATCATCTTCTCTAGGCTTTTCGGGATTCAAAATATCATCATTACTCATAGATACTTGCTGAAGTAAATTTCCATTAGCTTGAATTAATGTTTCTTTATCATTTTTTAATTTAGTAATTTCTTCACCTAAATCTTTTATATTCTTTTCATGACTAGAATTAAGTGTTATTAAATTAGCTAAATCATCAGCAATTAATCCAGTGTTTTCATCACCTAATTTTGATTTAATAGAAGCTTGTATATCATCAAAATTCATTGTATCACTTCCTTCTTTATTATATTATACTTAATGTTTAATGTCAAGTTAACATTCTTTTATTTCTTAATTTTCTTGAATATAATACCCATTTAAATTTTTTCTTTTTTGTACTTACTTCAGGAGTCGGTGGTGTTGGTGGTATTGGTGTACCATTATAATAGCACTGTGTACCCTCAACATTAGGTATACCCATAAAAGCTGTTGGATCTGTGTATAAACTCTTATTATAAGAATAATCCCAAGAATGTGAGCTTATATCTTGCATCTCTAAATGAAGATGCATTCCGTAAGCTTCACCAGTTTCTCCTTCCATTCCTATTTGTTGACCTATTACAACATGATCACCAAGCTGAACATCCCTTCTTGCTAAATGAGCATATAAAAAACCCATTCCAGTTGTATCATCTTTTATTATAACAACATTTCCATAACCAATTTTTTCAGTTAAAGAACCTGATACTCCACTTCTTACAACAGTACCTGTACACATAGAATATATAGGTACTGAACCTCCAGCTGTAGCTGTAGCAATATCAAGTCCTTTATGATTTCTAGGCTGTTCCCACCACACAGAAGTTACCCAAAAAGTAACATTAATAAAAGGAGCTATTCTAGGAGTTACTACTGCCATTTTCTACTTCTTTCTTAACTTGTATTAATTTATCTTGAAGCCATGATGGAACAATTATATTCATAGCACTTAAATTTTCTAATATAGATAAACCTTCATTACAACAAATATAATAAATTGTTAGTGTTCTAATAGCCCCTGTTCCCATTAACATTTCATCTATAACATTACTAACTACAACCATAGATAAAATATTTAATTTTTTTAAAACACCTTTTAAACCCCTATAACTAGATAAGTTATTATTATAATATGCTTTTGATACCCCTGTAAAATAATCAACCCAAATTAAAATAAGTAAACATTTTAAAGCAGCATCAAAACCTCCTAAAATATAAATGATAAAAGTCGACCAAATACTTAATATTAATTTAATATGTTTCATATAATCACCTCTAATTATATTTTAACACACAATTAATTTGTAAACAATACAAATATTGTTTTGTTTAGTAAAATATAATTTATTTATAAAAATTTTATTTTTATATTTTTTTAAAAACAAAAAATATTTTTGATTGTTCTTGAAATATTTTCTTTTCATTTTTAGACCTCCGTTATTTCATAAATTTTAAGAAGTTTATCATATAATTCTTTATATGAAATATCAAAAAAATTTACATCCTTTAATATCTCTTTTATTTTTTCAAGTTTTTTATCTTGTTTTGCTATTGTTCTATACAATATCATATTTTCATTATAAAGTCCCTCATAAGTTAACATTTTTTAAAATCCTTTCATATTCTTTGTTAGTTCTCTATCTTTCTTTATTGTAAAATCAGTCGGTACTAATTTAACACCACCCTTAACATGAGAAAATCTAAGTTTACCACCACAAGTAAAACCTTCTTTAAATTTATTCCATTCTACATAAGAATAACAACTCTTAGGCATTCCAGCACAAGTAATATGTATTTCACCTTCGATTTCTTTAAGATAAGTTTTTTGTCTTATAAATTTAGCTCTTGTAAATGTATTTTCATGATCCCAATAACCTAATTTAGTATGATCTATATCACAAAATTTTTTCACCTCTTCAATAGGTAAAAGAGTACTAATTGAATCTGTATCAGAATAAATATATAAATCTTTACCATATTTAGATAAGCTATAATCTGTTATAGCTTGACTAGTTCTTATTGTTTTATCTCTTGCATAAGCTGTAATAAAAGCTCCAATTGGTATATATAAACCTTTTTTATCTTCATAATCACCCATAGAATATTTAACAACACCATTTTCTAAATATGGTAATTTACTTCTTGCTTTTAGAGTTGTTGCAAATTTACCATATAAACTATTTAACATAAGTTTTGCAAGAGTACGCATTCCAAAATTTTTATTAATTGTTGATTCTATTTTGATATTAGTCCAATAATCTATATATTTATTAAATAATCCCGTTATACTTTTAAATTTCCACCCACAAACATAATGTAAATCAGATACTTCATATTGCTCTAAAAATAATTTTAAATCAACAGAAGTAAGTGTTAAACTCACTATATCTTCACCTAAAGGATTAACTGAAGATGTTAAATATTCATTATCTTTAAACATTCTATGTTTAATTTGAATCATAGGTATTTTATTTTTTCTTATTTTAAAAGAGCAAGTTATTCTTTGAATATATAAATTATATACTTTATCTTCTTTATATTTTCCCTCATAAAATATTGGGTAATCAAAAGGCATTGGTTTCTCATACATAACACTAGGGTATAAACTATTTACATCTAAAGTTATTCCAACTCCCACATCCTTATTTTTATATATGGGATTTAAATAAGTAAAACCACCTTTATAAGAATCTCTTAAATCATTATCAAGTCTTTTATCTAGTTCCTTAAAATAATGATTAAATTTGTTATTACCAATTATATCTTTAAAATTATTTAAAGCATTAGATCCAATTGTCATTTTCTCTAGTCCTGAATCAAATAAAACTTTTAAAGCCATAGCAACTATCTTAACATCATGTTTAATATATTCTTCCTCTTCTTTAGTTAATATATGACCAATTTCTCTAGGTTTATCATAATCAAGTTCTAATTTAGAAATAGGTAAATCAAATGTTTTAGCAATATCATTAACTGAAAAAGGAATTATTTTAAGTGAATCTATAAAGGTTACTTTTGATACTTTTTTATTTCCAACTTTAAAATATACCTCTATTTGATAAAATAACCCCATATCACTTATTAAAGTTGTGAATGTTTTATCTGATTTTTCTTTTTTATCTTTGATATGTGTAAACTCATTGTTAAGTAAATAATGAATTATAAACTCCCCATCAAATTTTAAATTATGAAAATAAATAATAGGATTATGTACACTTTCACACCATTTAATAAAATCATTAATATTATTTCCTATTATGATATTATTAATATTATCTATTTCACATACAGCATACGCCCAAACATAAGTTTCATCTGATAACCAAGTTGCTGTTTCAAAATCAGCTGTAAATCTTTTTGCCATTTCATTTTAATAATCCTAAATCTTGAAGTCCTGTATTAAAGGCATCCTCATTTGATAGAAAACCAGCAAAGCTAATAACACCCTCACTTGAATCATACCAAAAGAAAAAATTAGATAATACTTCTGACTTTGAAATTATATCATAAAATTTAAGAGGATTTTTTAAATTAGTATTAATATATTTCATGAATAGATCATAATTTTTAAATGATTTAAATTGTTTATCAGATAACCCTTTTAAATAATTCTCTTTAAATATTTTAGCTTTCTTTAAGTTTTTATCTTGCGTACCTAATGCAAATATTCTTTCTTTTATTCTTCTAAATTTTGTTCCAGTTACTTTCTCAACATCACTAATATTTTTTAAAGTTGCTTCAATTTCTCTTATTCTATTTGATTTCATACCAAATACATTAATAGGATTTTGCGTCTCTTTCATAAGTTCAATAGTAAGTGTTTTTTCTGCTCTTCTTGATGCTAAATTTAATTCGTGTCTTTCCCATTTACTTATATTTTCACCACTATCTAATTTTACAATATCTTCTTGATGCTCTCTTGTAAATCTTTTTAATGATTTTATAACTCTATTAAATTCCCTTCTAGTTGTAATATTTTGTTTTAAGTCATAATAATTTAATTCTTCAGGTGCAAATTCTCGTTCTATTCCTTCAAGTTCTCGTATCTTATTGTTAAATTGTCTTACAGCATAACTTAATTTACCAGCATCTTTTCTTCTAAATCTTATTAAACTTTCATACTTTTTTTCATTCATAATTAAACTATATTAAATACAGGATTTTCATTTATTACTTTACCTGTTCTTATATTTTTAACATAGAAACCTCTTTTTTCTATTTTTTTATATAAACAGATAGCAAAGAATAAATTTCCTGTTATGTTAACTTTATATTTATTTTTTAATTTAATAATTTCAGAAGAAGTATAAACAGGTAATTCATTAATAAACTTATTTTTATAGAAAATACTTGAAAAATAAAACCTTAAATCATCTATAATAAATGTATATTCTGATTCTTCTAAATTAAGTTGTATTCCATTTTTTGTAATCATATAGGCTCACCCTCTAACTTTATAAATTGCTTTGAATCTTTTAACCCTTTTAATCTATCAAGTAAATATTCACTTTCTAATAATTTTTTAATATTAACTATTTTTTCTGTTTTAATATCAGATTTATTAAACAGACATATTATTTTTTTAATAAAAGAAGAATAAACTTCATCTTTATTTTTGATATTTTCATAATAAAGTTTATCATCACATGAAGTATATTCTTCTTTAATTTTCTTATAATAAGTTGTTTTAAATCTATAATAGTAATTATAAACTTTTTGCATATCGTTCATTAAATAATATCAAAACTTAATGCTTTATTAGGGCTATTTTTTACACTTACTTTTGTAATTTCAATTACAATACCTTCTTTAATTTTCGGTATTCCAAACATCTCAATCATTTGGATCATTCTATTTGTAAACATTTTAGATGCAGTAACATAACTTTTACCAGCATCATCAATTAATATACAAATTTTTGAATATTCCTTATCCCTTATTATTTCACCTGTTTCACTATCAACTTCAGGTTCATCAAGTTCTTTTTCTATTACCTTAATTAATACATCTTTAATTCTTAACTTTTCTCCAACACATTCATTTAATTTTTCATCACATTCATTTTGTAAATTAAATATCATTTTTGGATCTTCTATTGTTGTAAATGTTTTAACCTCACTTTTTCTTCCTACCATTAAATTATTAACATCATTTACTTGTAAAGTTAATTCCTCCTTTCTTTCATTTGTATTAACTTCTTTTTCTTTTGTCATTTTGACACTTCCTTTCTTCTATTCTCTCTATTTCTCAAATCAGGCTTGAAACTGTCTAAGGCTAGATTATAGAAGAGTTATAATAATTTCTGATATTATAGTAATAATTAAATTATTCATTCTTATTTATTTGAAATAAACACATTAAAGTTATTCCAAATAACCCTCCTAATATAAAACTAATCATTTTTCACTCCTTCTAATTCGTTCATTTTATCTAATACCATATCCATATAACATCTAAATTCTAAATCTTGACTGTATTCTTTCAACCACTCTCTTAAACTATTCCAGTTGGATTGTAATTGATTACATTTTTGTTGTAATTCGTTGTTAGCAAATTGATATTCTAATTTATTATATTGTTCTTGAAAGTATTGTCCTCTTTCTTTACTTAACATCACTATCACCTTTTAATAGATTTATAATTTTATCTGTATTACTATTTTCAACACCACCAAATAAATTTTCTACATGTTTTCTTTTATATAATATTTCAATTGCTTTATCAATAATATTTTGTAATTGTTTATATTTTTGCAATAAACTATCATATTTCTTACTATCTTTTATACGACTACTACAATCTGTTCTATTACAATAACATTGTTCTAGTTGTTCTATGTATGATAATAATATTTTTATTTCTTTGTAATTTAAAGTAGTTTTATGAAAATCTTGTGCTATTTCTTTGCCTAATCTTTCATCAATTAAAAGTTGTTGTTTAATTTTATTTAATAATTCTTCTATCTCTTTATTTTTCATCTATATCACCTAGATATCATTTAATATTAATTTATCAATATCAATATTATCATTAATCAAATAATCATCTTCAGTATCATTTATATCTTGTAAATAATTCATTAAGTTATTATAATTTAAAGTTTTAACATAACTTTTAACATCAAATTTCTTGTAATCTTCTGTATTTAAACTAAGAAGTTCAAAAGATAAATTATAACTTTCATCAGTTACTATAAATCTTGTTATTTCTTTATCTATTAACTCCAATAAATACATTTTATCTTTTATATTATGATTCTTAACTCTCATATTTTCCCCTCCCTTCATACATTATTAGAGCAACCATATATTTATCACTTACTTGTATTTTAATATCTATTACATCTTTTCCTTTAATAAAATCATTTATCTTACTTTCAATTCCCATAATTCCAAATTTAGAAATTATTATTTTGACTTTCACTTATATCATCTCCTTCGTTGATATTAATATACCACTTATTTTTTAAAATGTCAACATTTTTTTCAAAATTATTTTAAAAATTATTTTGTTAAATATTCAGTTGACTTTAAAGGGTTTTTATGCTATAATTAATTTGTGAGTTATTTTATTAAAATATAAATAATCATAATTTGATAATCACAGATGAAGAATCTGCAAATTATGTTTTGGTGTGATTCCCTGTTTATATATAAAATAATATCACTTTAGAAAGTGAGGGCGTTATAATGTATTATGATATTACTAAAATATTAACTTATAATGCCTTCATTAATATTTTAATCGGTGAACGTGGTGTTGGTAAAACTTACAGTGTATCTAAATTTGTTACTAAACAATATATTAATAAAAAACATGAATTCGCTTACATCAGAAGATATAAATCAGAAATATCTAAATCAGCAAGACACTTTTTTGATGCCTTAAAGGTTAATAATGAATTTCCTAAACATGAATTATTAGTAAAAGGCTCTACTTTCCAAATTGATGGATTAACAGCTGGTTATTCTATGCCACTTACAACAGCTCAAAGTTTAAAATCAGTTAATTTCTCAAAAGTAAAATATATCATCTTTGATGAATTTATTGTTGAAAATGGTAGAAATAATTATTTAAAAAATGAAGTTGAAATATTTTTGGGTTTAATTGAAACTATTGCCAGAATGAGGGATGTTAAAATTTTTATGTTAGGTAACGCTGTTACTCAATTTAATCCTTATTTTATGTTTTTTAACTTAACCCTACCATATAATCATGATATTAAAACTTTTAAAAATGGTTTAATTTTGGTACAATATATGGAAAATTTAGAATATAGAAAAAATAAAAAAGAATCAAAATTTGGTAAATTAGTTGAGGGTACAGAATACGAAGATTATGCTATTAATAATTCATTTAGATTAGAAAACAACGATTTTATTTCTAAAAAATCGGGTTCTTCAAAATTTAGTTTTGCTATGAAATATAAAGATAATATTCTTGGTGTTTGGTTAGATTATAACAATGGATGTGTTTATGTTTCTTTTGATTATGATAAAAACGGATGTATATTTGCTTGTACTAATGACGATCATTCACCTAACACTATGCTTTTATCTGTTGCTAAAAAATATCGAGGTTTTAAATTATTTATAGATAATTATAAACTTGGTAATGTTTTCTTTGAAAATAATAAAATAAAGTCAATTTCAAATGAAATTATTAGACTTTTATTAATAAGGTGATAATATGATTATAATTGATAAAAAAATAAGTGATCATTTTAGTGGACACGAATTTAAATGTCCTCATTGTGGTGCTATTAAAATTGATGAAAATTTAATTAATAAAGTAGAACATATTTTTAAAAAAGTTCATGCTTCAAAATGTATAGTATCTTCAGGTTATAGATGTATTAAATATGATATTTCAGAAAATGGATTTGCTGGTAGACATTCAGAAGGTTTAGCTATGGATTGTATTTTCTATGATAAAGATGGTAAAATTATACCCTCTAAATATATTATCTGTGTTGCTTTTGAATTAGGTGAATTAAATGGAATTGCCAAAATTAATGATTATTATGTTCACCTAGATAATAGAAAAGGATCTACTTATTACGGTGATGAAACAAGAGGTAATTCAAGTTATTGGAAAAATCCATACACTTATTTTAATGTTAATAAAAATGAATTACTAAAATATACTAACACAGCCCTAACAAAAATAACTTATCAAACACATTCAATTGAAGATAAAAAATTTTATAGTAATGTAACACCATCTTCAACATCTTATGCAGGTGTATTTGGTAAAACTATGGACGCTGTATTGATTGATAATTTAGTTTATAGGACTAGATACAAAAAAGGATTCTTTAATATTTGGTTAAAAGAAGTAAAAGGTCGTGAAGATTATGCTGGTATTTTTAATAAACCTATAACAGCTATTGCTATTAAAAATGCTAAATATAGAGTACATATTAAAAATGGTGATTGGCTTGATGTTGTTAATGGTTATAATATTAAAGATCCTAAAAATGGCTATGCTGGAAATGGTAAAGAAATTGATGCTTTACAAATTTTAGAAATTATGTTATAATTAATTTAGGATAAGATTTTACACTCCCTTTCTTTTATTGTCAATTCTTTTCTCCTTATCCTTTTAATATAAATTTTTTAAAAAAACTATTGACAAGATAAAATAAAAGTGCTATAATTATAT